>OLOV01000384.1_pt1 | contig 39343 bp, 39 predicted proteins | sample 1672931 | NCBI WGS metagenome assembly OLOV01 (sample SAMEA3136738, study PRJEB25190) | human gut metagenome | biome: human gut; feature: human-associated habitat; material: faeces | place: Austria | collected 2013 | reverse complement strand
GGCAGAGAGTAGGCAGTAACATACAAATCCCTGAAAGGTTCACTGTACTCTGTAATATTCATCTGTATCGCAATCTCTGTTGCATATACCATAAGCGGGTCGTCGTTTTCGGCCATCTCAAACTGGCTGCCAAACATACTTTCTACCAGTGCCAGCAGTACGGCTTCTTTGTTTTCAAAAGCTCTGAAAAAAGAACTGCCTGTCATTCCCGCTTTTTTGGCAATCTCAGCAGTAGTTGTATGGCTGTATCCTTTTTCGAGGAACAATGTTGCCGCCGATCCCATCATTTTTTTCATTGTAAGTATACCGCTTGGCTGTTTACCGATTTTCGCCATAACTCCACCTCTTTCGTTTTCTATTGCAATATATTATACTCCCATTTTGCACCTTATACAAGTAAGCTGTAAAGAAAACACTTTTTCATGCCAAAACAAATAAATACAACAGCTTGTACACATTTCTGTACTGTTTTTCTGTATTATATCCACTTTTTGCCCTATGAACAAATATGACGCACCCATTACGGAATGCGCCTTACCTGTTAAAAATATTATCATTATCGTGTCTGGCTTTACTTTCTGATAGCTGACGCATTCGACTGTTTCAGCGCAGTCTTTTATATTTCCTATACATTTGCCCTGTTTTATACAGTCCCCAAATGCCTTTATCTTCTTGTATTATTTACGAAAAAATGGTAAACTCTAAGCTGTAAGGAGGTGTTGCAGATATGAAGATTGCAATTAACGGATTTGGACGAATCGGAAGACTTGCATTCAGGCAGGTTTTCGATGACAACGGCATAGAGATTGCCGCAATAAACGATCTTACAAGCCCTGAGATGCTGGCATATCTTTTGAAATATGACTCAGTGCAGGGACAGTTTAAAAACCACGAGGTAACAAGCGATGATACGGCTATAATTGTAGACGGTGTCAGAGTGCCTGTATACAGCGAGGCCGACGCCTCAAAGCTGCCTTGGGGAGAGCTTGGTATTGACATAGTGCTGGAATGCACAGGGTTCTTCACTTCAAAGGCAAAATCACAGGCACATATAGATGCAGGCGCCAAAAAGGTTCTCATCTCGGCTCCCGCCGGCGATGACCTGCCTACTATCGTTTACGGCGTAAATCACGACAAGCTTACTAAGGAGGACAATATCGTTTCGGGAGCCTCCTGCACAACAAACTGCCTTGCACCTATGGCAAAAGCTCTTAACGACTACAGAGAAGTAAGAACAGGGTTTATGACAACCATACACGCATATACAGGCGACCAGAAGATACTCGACAGCCCGCACAAAAAAGGCAACAAGAGACGTGCCAGAGCAGGCGCTGTAAACATAGTACCAAACAGCACAGGCGCAGCAAAAGCAATAGGTCTTGTAATACCTGAGCTTGACGGCAAGCTCATAGGCTCCGCTCAGAGAGTACCTGTGCCATCGGGCTCAATCACAATTCTTGATGCAACTCTCAAAGATGAAACAGAAACAGTAACTGTTGAGGGCATCAATGAAATTATGAGAAAGGAAGCAAACGAGTCTTTCGGATATACAGAAGAAGAAATCGTATCCAGCGATATCATCGGTATGAGCTACGGCTCACTGTTTGATGCAACTCAGACTCTGGCTCAGAGATGCGGAACCAAAATCTATGAGGTAAGAGTTGTTGCGTGGTACGATAACGAAGCAAGCTATACAAGCCAGCTTGTAAGAACACTTAAACATATGGGAACATTATTATAGGAGGTGCATTATGGCAATTTTAGACAAGATAACTACTGTAGCAGGTAAAGCCGTAGACAAGGGCAATGACGTTATAGAAATCACCAAGCTTAAATCAAAGATTTCATCAGCCGAAAAGGATATTGTATCACTCAAGTGTGATATCGCTGAATTTTATCTCAAACAGAGGGAAGCAGGCGAAACAATAGATGCAGGCATCGCTCCTGTAATGGCACAGATTGATGAAAAACTTGAAGAAATCAAATCTTTAAAAGAACAGATTGAAGATATAAAGGGTTAGCTTACAGACAGGAGATGCGCTTGCATCTCCTGTATTGCATTAGCTGAAACTGAAATAGTGTAATTTTAGTGTAAAAATAGTGTAATTTTTTTAAGAAAACAAGTTACAGCAAGGAGGAAATTATGCCGTTTATACTCTTATTTCTGCTGCTTCTGGCAGGCACAGCCGCATATATGTATTTCAGCAGAAACCAAGGTCGCTACACACACAAAAAAGAAAAACCGGCAGATCCTAAAAAGGTTATTTACCTGCCCGGTGATATACAGTCAGATAATACAGATACCGACTGCAAGGAGCCTTAAAAGCTCCTTATTTTTTCCTCAATACTATCTTTATGAAATTAAGGTGTCTGCCTCCGCCGGCGTTCATTGCAGCTCTGTCGTTAACAGCATACTCGTTTTCCTGCACAAGCCAGTCAGCCCACACCTCTTCATTACTCTCCATCTCACTTACCTCTATTACCTCCGCCTGCCCGGAAGCGCTGACAATATCCGTCCAGTAGGAGATATCCTGCATATACTCAAGCTGCTCCGGACTCCACGAAAGCAGCAGCTCCTGCGGCAGATTGTCATGGCAATTCTTTTTCATTCCCGGCACCGCTATATATACATAGCCGCCCTGCTTCACAAATGGGAGCAGCCTGCTGTCAAGGTACTCCCTGTCCCTGCCGAAATAGTTGTATGAGTCAACACATATAACGGCATCAAAGAAGCTCTTTTCAAAGGGCAGATCTGCGGCATCTGCCTTAACCGGTATTATCTCTGCCTCGGACAGTCCCTGCGACTCAAAAAACTCTCTGTTCTCGCAGGGGTCGCTCCAGAGATCAGCAGCATACACCTTAAATCCGTACTCTGCCGCAATAAACACACTTGTAAGCCCCTGTCCGCTGCCGAGATCGCAAACAACGCTGCCCTTAGGAATTTTACAGTCTGAAATCAGTTCCTCTGTCAGCTTGACAGGATTGGGACCCATTATCTTTGACATAAATTCATCGGTCTGATATTTCCCGCTCTTTATATATTTCATAGCTATCGCCTCCTGTTTATCTTCGCTATTTCTTTGAATTTCTTTTCTTTTTGCGCAAGGTAGCTGTCTGTATCCTGCGAATAGGCGTTTTCGCTCTCAAGTTTCAGATATGCTTCCCACCTCTCCTTTGAAAGCTCTCCCGAAGCTATCGCTGATTTTATGGTGCAGCCGGGCTCGTTTGTATGAGAGCAGTCCGAAAATCTGCATTGCCCCATAAGCTCCCGTATATCCGAAAAGGTTTTTTCAATACCCTTCGCCTGATGCCACATGCCAAGTTCTCTCATTCCCGGAGTATCTATAAGCATGGCACCCTGCGGCAGCCTCACCAGCTGTCTTGAGGTTGTGGTATGTCTGCCCCTGTCGTTTTTATCAATTCCTGCCGTATCAAATCTATCCTCTCCCAGCAGGAGATTTATGAGAGTGGATTTGCCTGTGCCGGAAGATCCTGCAAAGGCTATGGTTTTGCCCTTTTGAAGATATTTATCAAGCCCTGCCGTATCATAATTAAAGGCAGAAGTTAAAACCGTCTCTGTTCCCGGCAACGCCCTTTCAATTTCAGTCAGCTTCTCCGAAGCATTACTGCACAGATCCTCTTTTGTCAGAACTGTCACAGGGAAAGCTCCGCTGTCCCATACCGCCGCTGTATATCTTTCAAGTCTTCGTATATTGAAATCCCCATTTAACGACGTGCATATAAATACCGTGTCGACATTGGCGGCAATGATCTGTCCCTCGCAGGCAGAGCCTGCAGCTCTCCTTACAAACGTGCTTTTCCTCGGCAGTATACTGTGAATAACCGCTCTGCCCTCCCCGCCGGGCAGCGAAAGCATCACAAAATCCCCTGCAGCGGGAAATGACACTGCATTATCTGCCGTATATCTGAGCCTGCCTGAAATCTCCGCGCTAAGCTCTCCACGGTCGCACACAACCGTATACAGTCCCCTCTCCTGTGATATAACTCTGGCGGGAATATATTCGGGATACTGATTTTCGTATACTCTAAACCTGTCTGTATATCCGTAATCCGCAAGACTCATAAGAGCTTCCTTTCAAAATCCTCTATATGTCTCTCCAGCAGCTTCAAAGCCTCATTACTGTTCTCAAGCTCCATCAGAAAATACATGGGAGCATAATATTTAACGGCAAGAAGCTCTGCATTCTCTCCCGGCAGGGCAAAAGAAAGCACATCCCTTACATATTCCAGCGGACCGCTTCCAAGGTACATATTATACAGTCTTTCAATTCCCTCATCGTTATATCTTTCAAGCAGAAGTATGCGCCGGAATGCCGCGGCAAATTCATCCTGAGTCCAGTATATGAACTGGGCTCTGGTAAACTCTCCGAGCTGCTCCACTGTCACACTGTCATAGCCTGCTTCGCTGTCGGAAAGTCTGTTTTCGGGCATCTCAAATTCTCTGGCTCTGCGCAGGTCCTCCGTCTCCATATGCGCTATAATATGGTCAAATATATCTCTCTTGCTCTTGTAATGTCTGTACAGCGCGCCCTTGCTAATCCCCAGCTCTCCTGCAATATCGCTTACTGACACAGCCTCATATCCTCTGCAGGAAAACATATCCAGCGCAGTCTGCATTATTCTTTCTTTGGTGTCTGTCATAGTCAATCTCCCTCCATCAGACATTGTAGTAAACGTTCGTTTACTTGTCAAGAAAAAAATCAGCGTGCCCCGATTGACAAGGCACGCCGTAACTGTCTGCATTATTCTATTTTGCGTATTCTTTCATAAGCTTTATTGCTTTTTCAAGTCCCGCTTTTTCTTCTTCATATGTGTTTGCAAGATATTTTTCCTGAGTTTTCTTCAGTTCCTTGAGCTTGGCTATTTCTGCCGAAACATCCGCACCCTTTGTATCGTATTTATCACCGAGACTAATTATAACGTCGCCTATGTCACAGTGTCTGTACTTAATAAGCCCGTCTCCCCATGTGCCCTTTCTGTTGTCAAACAGCTGGTTCTCCATATACTCGCATGTTTCCTTATCAAAGTTCATATAGTACCATGCCCAGTCAACGCTGCCCAGATATTCGTCATAGGCCTCCTGAATTCTGCCTTCCTCAAGAGCCGCTATGCCTGCTTCAAGATTTGCCACATTATCCTGGTACAGCTCGTGTCTGATTATATTCTCCGGCTCGAAATTAAGTCCCACAAGAGCATCCTGAAGAATCTTGAATATTTCCTGAGTCTTTTTGTTAAGCTCTACCGCTGCCGCCTTGTCGCCGGACTCCTCAACCTCAGCCATCTTTGCCTCTAAAGCCGCCGCTGCGTCCTTTGCCTCTGCAATTACTGCTTCAAAGTCTGCTCCTTCTGCAAGACTTTCTTCAAAGCTGCTGATCCTGTCAGTAAAGCACAAAGGTCTTACAGCCTTTGCATCAAGGTCTATTACCAGCTTGCCGTAGGTCTTGATTATATCGTTGAAGCCCTCTTCATTAAGAGGCTGCGCTTCTGTGCTGTCATAGGTTGAATGATATCCCTTATCGAAATATACTGTGCCGTCACCGTTTTCTGCCACTATTGACGGAATTCCCATAAGCGTCCAGTAAAAATCCTCTGTTCCTGTGCTGTTGCCGTAATAGCTCCAGTCATACGGAGACTCCTCGTTAAGTCCTCCGATGCTCTCCTTGATGAAGCCTACAAGCTCTGTCGAGCTTCCGGTACCTGCGCAGGTTTCGCCCTCAACGGTATATCCGCCGTCATTGTTTACTATTGCAAACGCGCCGTCCACCCAGTCAGGATGAACATTTACAATTTCCTCATAAGCGCCTGCCGACCAGTCGTACTCGCTGCCGGAAACGCCCCATTCCTCTGCGCCGTGCATACAGAAGCGTATTGTTTTGTCAGGAGTGTATTCGCTGTCCACAAGAGCCTTTGCTATAGCCATTGAAACCGCCACGCCCTGTGCATCGTCATAGGTTGAATGGAAATATCCGTCCATATGTGAGAATACGAATACTGTTTCTTCTGTGGTTCCCGGAATTTCACCCCACAGATTGTGTGAAGTCACGTCCTCTGTAACCTTTGAGTCGGCATTAAGGGTTACTGTTATCGAATCCTTTCCTGATGCCTTGATTGCATCCTGCAGAGCCTTGCAGCCGTCCTCGCTTATAGCCAGCGCCGGCGCATCTGCAGGTCCGCATACGTCCTGAACGCCTACTCTGTCATTGCCTTCTTCGGCATATACAGACATAGCTATAACGGCTCTGGCGCCTTTAACCTTTGCCTGATATGCAGGATAGTTTATCCACCAGTTTTCGTTCTGGTCAACATCAAGCAGCACCAGCTTGCCTTTGACATCAAGTCCCTCATAGTCCGCCTCTGTGCCCTCGTTTACATAAACCAGCTCTATCTCCTCATTGTCTGCCTGCAGGGTTGTCTGATAGCCGCCCAGGTCTATCTTCTGTTCCTTGCCGTCAGCATTTTTGAAGGTGATATTTGCGCCATTAAATACCCAGCCGTCAACTGTGATATCATCCACAGTTATATTCTGAAGTCCGATGTCCTCCATAACGCCTTTGAGGTATTCCATGGTCTGCTTCTCCGCAGGCGAACCCGCCGAGCGCATACCCATTACAGGATCGTCTCCGAATTCGCTTACGCTCATCATTACTTCCTTTGCAAAATCCATATCTATGGCTGCATTGAATTTATCAAAATTCTCTCCGTAATCTGAGCCGCCTCCGCAGGAAGAAAGCCCCAGTACAAGTACAGCAGACAATGCTGCAATTCCTATTTTCTTAAACATAATCCTCTCCTTTGCCTTACAAGTTTAGTTCTTGCTGAATATTATATCAATTCAGAAAACTCCAATCAATCCATTAACCTGCTGCCTTTTCTTACTAACTTGCTGAAAAAAGCCGCCCTGTCGAAAGGACAGAGCAGCTGTAATTTTTCGTTCATATTTTCGGGTTATTTTTTCTCATAAAGCATATCCATAATGTATGCCGGGAAGAATTTTCTGAGGGTTTCCTCTGATGCAGGCTCAGTGCAGAGGCTTACTATTATGAATACCGGGAAGTTTATCATAAGTCCCCATATGCCTGCGTGTATGTTGCATGGGTTAGACCATACGAAATTGCACAGCGCAACAACAATGACTCCCGCCACAAGTCCTGCAATAGCTCCCGCTTTAGTTGCCCTCGGCCAGCAGAATACTCCCAGCATACAAGGGAAAAGCTGTCCGATAAAGCCGTATGCCACCAGCAGAATATATACAAGCTCTGCCGGATTTGTAAGCGCCAGCGGATAAGCCACCAGAAATACTATCACAAGAAAAACCTTTCTCTGAATTTTTCCCTCTTTTTCGGCAGGGATATTCCTTGCCGGAGCAATAACATCGTGTGTGAATGTAAATGCCGGCGTATGAAGCTGCGGCTCTGCGGAGCTTTGTGCCGCTGCAAGTATGCCTGCTCCCAGAAGTCCCACCATCCACCACGGCAGGTTCTGCATGCAGAAGGAAAGCGCCACCTTGTCTGTATCTCCGTCGTAGCCCTCAAATGCAAACACGCATATAAAGCCGACTATAAGCATCGGGATCATTACAAGGTAAAACAGCGATACATAGGTGTACTGTTTTCTTACTGTATCCTCGTCTTTGCCTCCGGCAGCCCATACCCAGAACTGCGGCCAGAAAGAAAACACCGAAATTATAATCGAGGTTGTCCAGAAAAGCGGAGGAAAATCTCCGGTTGCTCCCGGCAGAGTCATATGCTCAGGGCTTACCTCCATAAGTCTCTTAAAAGCCTCGCTTACACTGAAAGAGCCAAGCACTGTATAAAGCACAAACAGGCATACTGTAATTGAGAGTATCAGCATAAGCACTCCCTGCATTACATTTGTCCAGCCTATAGCCCGAAGACCGCTGTTATATACATAAAACGCTATGGCGCATAAAATTATAAGCTCGCCAAGCCACATGGGAATTGTGCCGTTGCTCATTACATTTAAAATATGTCCTGACCCTATTATCTGCACCAGCGAATTGCCAAGCACTGCAAGAGCTCCTACTATGCCGCAGAGCATACGAAGGCCCTTTGACTCAAATCTGGCTCCTATGCCCTCTGCCTGGGTCCTGTAGCCGTATTTGCCGGCAACCCTGTTTACTCTCGGTGAAATAAGGTATGACGAATAGGTTATAAAGCCAAGGTACACCACAACATAAAGAGCTGCAACGCCTTTGGAATATGCCCAGCCCGGCGCGCCTAAAAATGTATATGCGCTTACATTTCCCGCGCCGGTCAGAAATACCATAACTATAAGGCCCATTGTGTTGCCCGATGACGACCAGTTTTCGACCTTGCTCATATCCAGCCTGCCTTTGGCCGAAAAGCCCAGTATGCAGGCCACAAGTGTGTAGCACAGAGTTATGACAAGAGGTCCCCACGTCTGAAGCATCTAGTGCACCTCCCATCTGTAAGCGATATTGATAACGATTACAGTAACGATAAGACTTATTATCGACACTGTAAAAAGCACCGGCATACCAAGCAGCATACACGGAATGTTAAACAGGTTGACTACCGGAGATATCATCGAAAGCAGCGATAATATCATCATTGCGAATACCACCCATTCCTTTGCCTTGCGGGGTCTTACTATAACCCATGGCTTCATTTTCTTTTCTTTTTTTGTTTCCATTTCATATCCTTTCGTATTTAATCCTGCCGTCTATCATAGTTATGTCCGTCTTAATATTCATAATTTCCTCAGGCTGCGCCTCAAGAATATTATCCGATAAAACCACAAGATCTGCCAGCTTGCCCGGCTCTATGCTGCCCTTGATACCCTCTTCAAGAGATGCATAGGCTCCGTTATAGGTGTACATTCTGATTGCATCCATAATGCCTATCTGCTGGCAGGCTCCCGCTACCGTACCAGTCCTGCTGTCCGCTCTTTTAACCGCCGTATATATCCCTATCATAGGGTCAGGCTCTATTACAGGCGTATCAGAGCCTATGGCAGTTATTATCCCCTTGTCAAGATAGGATTTGAGAGGGAACATGCAGTTTACCCTGTCGCCGTAGTATTTGATATACATTGCGGCGTTGTCTATAAAAAAGCCCGGATTTGACACTACCGTCACATTGGCTTTTTTGAGCCTGTCTATTATCTCATCATTTATTATGGCGCAGTGCTCAATCCTGTGCCTGCAGGGTCTTGGGTTTAATTTCTGCGCTTTTTCTATCGATGAAAGTATCACATCAACGGCCTTGTCCCCCACAGCATGCGCCGTTATATTAAATCCGGCGTTGTGAGCGGGAATTAAAACAGCATCCGCCTCTTCCTGTGTATAAAGCTGTATGCCCTCAAGGGCAGGGTCGTGCTCGTAAGGCCTTGAAACTGCGCAGGACGGTCCGCTGGTGCTTCCGTCAATTAATATTTTCACATGTCCCAGCCTGAAATGCTCATTGCCCAGTCCGCCTCTTATTCCTGTCTTAATAAAGTCGTTTACCCATTCTATCGTCTTTTCCTTGCCGCAGGCGTGATAAAGCAGCACGTACATTCTTACATCTATAACTCCGTTTTCGCAGGCCTCCTGATAAAGTCCTATGGTATCGGAGCCGTAAAAGCTGGCATCATGTACGCTGGTTATGCCACAGCGGAGAAACATATCGTTTGCGGTCTTAAATGCCCGCATATATTCCTCTTTTGTGTACATTACCTTGTCCCACATATATGTGCAGGCTCTTTCCTTGAGAAGTCCTGTCATCTGCCCGTTTTCGTCAGTTACCACCTCGCCCTTTGCAAAGTTTTCGGGGTGTATGTCCCCTGCCTCCAAAGCTTTCGTATTGTATACGCCCATATGCAGACAGGTTCTTGTCAGCTGCACAGGATTGTCCGGCGCAGCCTCGTCAAGCTCGGCTCTTGTAGGATGCCTGCCCTCTTTGAGCTTGCCCTGATCGTAGCCCGTGGCTTTTATCCATGCGCCTTTTGGAAGCCTCTGCGCTTCTTCTCTGATTATCCTCTGTATTGACGGTATATCGGGTGCTTTCTGTGCGCTGCAGTCAAGTATTACAGCGGCATTCTGCCCTCTCATACCCAAATGACAATGGGCATCTACAAAACCGGGAAGCAGCGCTCTGCCGTTAAGGTCTATGACTCTGGTTTCAGGTCCTGTCCAAAGCTTCGCTCCTTCATTGTCTCCCGTATATACTATATATTTATCTCTGACTGCCACAGCCTGACAGACTGTATTGTTTCTGTCCACAGTGACAACCGCACCGTTTACAAAAACGGTATCGGCATACATTGACATACATCTGTTCATATTGGCACCTCCAAAGTTTTCCGAATACGTCTACTGTCATCATACCACACATATTACAAATGCCGCCAGTATATTTGCAATTCAGCAAGGATATTACCCAAAACAAGCTGAAAAATATATTATGCCCTCTCTGCAGGCCGGCAGAAAGGGCAATATACCGCTATTCTTTTTTAAGATATTGAACAAACTCCTTCTTCGTTCTCTGATAATTGGCTCTGCAGATTGTAATCTGTGTTCCGTTTGACATAAATATCGACTGGTTTTCCATAAGGTCCACATAATCAAAATTAATGATATAGCTTCTGTGGCACATATAGAACCTGCTGTCGACCTCCTCATACAGATCCTTTAATACTGCATTGTACTTAAAAATACGCTTCTGGGTGATTACCGAGGTTTCTCTTCTGTACTGCTCAATATAGATGATGTTCCTGAAAAAAACTCTGGCAACAAGATTTTTATTTTCAATAATAATATAGTTCTTGTTCATAGCTACCTCCCATTTCATATCTTTTTTTGAAATTATATATATTAATTACATAAAAATCTATAAATAATTTTGAATATAATTCGGCAAATTTCGACATTTGCATCTCTGCAGCATCTTTTGGGCAAAAAAATAGGCGGGTATATCATTTACCCGCCAATGCAGTTATTTAATTCCGTGTATTACGTTCTTTGCCCATTTACCGGACTTGTATCTGTATGTCAGGATTGCCGCCTTGAATAAATTCTCCGATTTGACAAGGAGAACTACGATATATACCGGCAGTTTGAATACCATTGCGCCTAAGAATGCAGCAGGTACGGCTATGAGCCATACGCACGAGACCTCGCTTATGGCCGCAAACCTCGTATCGCCGCCGCCTCTCAGGACTCCGGTTATGAGAGTTCCGTTGTACAGGTTGAGTACCATAAACATACCGTATATGAGCAGTATGCGTTTTGCATAGGAAGCCCCAAGCGGTGTAAATCCAAACAGACTTACAAGAAGTCCTGAACAGATTATAAGGAGCACTCCGAATACTGCGCCAAACAGCAGTGCAATTCTAAGCAGCTTCTTTGCCATGGCTTTACTCTTTTCGGTATTGTTTTCACCAAGCTGCTCGCCTATAAGAATAAGGGCTGCATCTCCTATGCTGAAGCCCGCCATTATAAACAGGTTTTCGATGGTATTGCTGGCCTGCGCAGCCGCATAAGCCGTAACTCCGATATGACCTATAGCCGCCATATACGCGGACTGTCCCAGTCCCCACAGAGTTTCATTAATCGTTGTAGGAAGCGAGTTTTTAACTACTCTGCCTGCAAGCTCCCTGCCTATTCCTCTGAACTCTTTGAGTTTACCTGCAATTATGTTTTTCCTGCCGAATACCGCATAAAGTATAAGCAGCATCTCCACCGACCTTGCAGCGAGAGTTCCCACCGCAGCGCCTGTGGTTTCAAGCCTTGGCATACCAAAGGCTCCGAATATGAACACATAGTTCAAAAATGTATTGGTGCTAAACACCACAATGCTTACATAAAGAGGTATCCTTGTCTGCTGGGTGGCTCTCAGCGCTATAACAAAAGGCTCTGTTATTCCCAACAGCAGGAAGCACGGTGCGGCTGTTCTCACGTACTTTACCGCAAGCTCGATAACCGCCTGCTCCTCTGTAAAAAGCCCTATAATATACCTTGGGAAAAACATTGCGGCGATAAAAAATATAACGCCGGCAGAAAGACTTATTACAATTCCAAAACCTACTGTCTTTCTTATATTTTTGAGGTCCCTCGTACCCCAGAACTGGGCCATAAAGGTTGCCGTACCGCTGTTAAAGCCAAACAGCACCATCCAGTGTATGAAATAAATCTGCACGCCTATTCCAACTGCCGCAAGTTCCAGTTCTCCCAGATAACCCACCATCAGGTTATCCACAAGGTTAAGCGAACAGGCAATTAAAGACTGCACTGCTATAGGCAGTGCAATTTTAAGCATTTTTTTATAGAATTCTCTGTTATTAAGACTGACTGTTTCCATTTACTCACCTAACATAATTATTCTGAGACCTGCTTCCTCAAGCATCTCAACTGCCAGTTCGTCAGGGTAGCCTTCCTTTACGACTATTCGGCTGATGCCCGCATTGATTATCATTTTGGCGCAGATAACGCAGGGCTGATGAGTTACATAAATAGTACCGCCCTCAATGCTCTGGGCCAAAGTTGCGGCCTGTATTATGGCATTCTGCTCTGCGTGAAGCGCCCTGCACAGCTCATGACGTTCACCTGACGGAATTCCAAGCTTCTGTCTGATGCAGCCGCCGCGCTCTTCACAGTGCGCAATTCTTCTGGGCGCACCGTTATATCCCGTCGCAATTATATGCTTGTCCTTGACAATTACTGCTCCCACCTGTCTTCTCATGCATGTAGAGCGCCTGCTTGTCAGAACTGCCATTTCCATAAAATACTGATCCCAGCTAGGTCTTTCCATTGCTAAATTCCTTTCTGCTAATAATATACTTCTGCAAGATACAGTCCCTGCGGAGGAGCTGTAGGTCCTGCTTTTGTTCTGTCTTTACTGCTGATTATTTCTTCAATATATTCAGGCGCCATCCTGCCTTTACCAACCTCAACAAGAGTGCCGGTTATTATCCTTACCATATTGTAAAGGAAGCCATCGCCTGTAACCGATATTTCTATCTCTTCATCGTTCCTGCAAACATCGAGGGAATATATTGTTCTGACGGTGGTTTCTCTCTCCTGTCCGCCGGAAGCCTGAAAGCACGCAAAGTCGTGAGTGCCTGCGATATGTCCCGCCGCTTTGCTCATGGCCTCTGCGTCAAGGCATCTGTCTATCTGCCAACAGTAGTTCCTGCGAAAGATATCGGTATCGCCGCTGTTTAATATCCTGTAGATATACCGTTTGCTTTTGCAGTTAAACCTTGCATGGAAATCCTGCGGCATTTCCTCTGCTTTCAGAATTTTGATATCTCCCACTGAATTTCTGTTCATTCCTCCCGAAAGAAGATTGTTTGCGGCAAGCACAATGCGCTCCGCAGGTATTGTGAAATCTCCCGAAAATGAAGCTCTCTGCCCCAGCGCATGCACTCCGGCATCAGTCCTGCTGGTGCCGTTTACGGCTATATCGCAGCCGCATAGTATTGAAAGCACCCTTTCAAGCTCTCCCTGTACGGTCCTTGCCGCAGGCTGTCTCTGCCAGCCGTGGAACCCTGTGCCGTCATATTCCAGTGTAAGAAGAATGTTTCTTGTCATTTACTATCTCCTTGGAAGAACAATAGTCTTATTGTCTTTGGACTCTCTGTAGAGAACAAATCTTCTGCCTATAGCCTGAACAAACTCCGCTCCCAATCTATCTGCAATTTCGTTTGCAGTAGTCTTGGGGTCAAGGCTGCAACTTTCCTGCATTTTAACTTTAATAAGCTCTCTGTGCTCAAGCAGAGTATCGATTTCATTGATTACATTCTCTGTCACATCGCTTTTACCTATATATACAACCGGATCAAGCTCGTGTGCAAGTCCTTTTAAATAGCTTCTCTGTTTACTTGTTATCATTTTAATTCTCCTAAAAAATTTATACTTAATTGTATCACAACCGGGCAGTATAAGTCATCAATTATTATTCGATTTATATCTGCCATATTACAAGCATATATATTACCGCCGCGGCGCTTATGTACGGGCCCAGTGGTTTGCTGTCGGTTCTTTTGATTTTTTTCATTGCGATAAGCACCGTAAAAGCCATAGCGCTTATAACAGACATGCCGATTATAACTGTAATTATTCCTTTTAGTCCCGTTATAAAGCCCAGCGCCGCCATAAGCTTGACATCGCCAAAGCCCATAGCCTCTTTTCCTGAAATCAGCCTCCCCAGAAACGCCATAAGAAGCATTACTCCGCCGCCGCAAAACGCTCCGTAAAGCATATCAAGCGGATTGCTGTGATAATTGACAAGTCCCACCGAGCATACCGCAAGGGCGACAACCGCCTGGTCGGGTATTATCATATATTTGGCATCTGCTATGGATATTATTATCAAAAGCCACATTGCCGCCATAACCGGCAGAGCAAATAAAAAATCGTCTGCCGCCAGCTTGACTCCTCCTGCAACCATCAGCACCGAAAACAGCGCTTTCCATGGTCTGCTGTTTATTCTCTGCCTTTGCAGCTTGTCCTCTTTTGGAACCTCGCCGTAGTCGCACAGCCACTGCGCCGGGATATGATTAAACGCATACACCGCCCCGTTTCCGCCTATAATCCCCAGAATCATCGCTACTATGACACCTATAATCTGCATCATTTCTCTCTTTTTGTCCTTTCTTACCCTCTTTTGTTGTTTTTTGTCGATTTATTTAGTACTATTTTTCTTTCCTATCCTTTATACTTATATTCATCTCAACTTATAATGAAAGGAGTAGGATATGAAAAAAGAGTTATTATCTATTTTATCATCAAAATCGAATGATTGCACTATAAAATCCAAGATTACGGATAAACTTGAAGAAAATTCAAAATCTAAGCAAGAAACACCTGTTTCAGAAAACACAGCTCAGAATACATACGGCTCCCATGTCCTTATAATTTCTGAGGATTCGGCACTGCGTAAAATAATCTCGGAAAGTCTCTCAGACTTTAACGTTATCTGTGAATACACAAATAACGGAGAACAAGCAATTTTGCAGTGTAACAATTTACCTGTCGATTATTATTCAGCAATTTTTATCGGCGATTTGACAACAGATTCCGACGGAATTCATACAGCAGAAATTCTAAAAGGCCGACTCCATATATCCGCCCCTATAATTGCAGTCAGCAGCAACCAATGCAACGATCCGTATATAGACGCATATATTTCTCCGGTTCCCGATACGGCTTCTGTTATTGATATCTTCAGCAGATCAATCAACGGCAGTCTCGCCATATCCAAAGAAAAGGCCATGGCAAGACTGGGCAACAGACAGGATTTATATGACAAATACTATAATCGTTTTATAGAAAACTACATAGGCACTGCCGATGAACTTTGCAGCCTGCTGCAAGACGAAAATTATGAAGAAGCCTACAGACTGGCTCACAGTGTAAAAGGGCTTTCAGGAACTCTGGGCCTTACGGATATATACAATATCTCTTCAAGGCTTTCCCTTGCAATTCATAATAAGGAAGTCTCAGGCGAGCTTTATCTAAATAATTTAGAAACTGCGCTCAATAAACTGTTGCCCTAGCAAAAGCCTGCGTGATAAAATCATGGTATGAAAACACACTTATTTTTACAGGCGCCGATACAGGCAGGCAAATCAACTTTGCTTCAGGAGGCTATGGAGCCTTACAGAGAATACATAGGCGGGTTTGTATCACAGCGTTTAAAAGACAACAGTCTTAATACTTTAGGGTTTCGGCTGGCAGATTACAGCACGCGCCCTGAACTTACATCCACATTTTCAGACGAGCTTTCAAACATATTTATGAAACGCACCACCGAAGAAAAGTGGTTCAAATTATCCGTCTTTGAAAATCAGGCAATAGAAATTCTTGAAAAAGCAAGGAGGTACAAAAAGATAATACTGCTTGATGAAATCGGCGGAGGAGAACTGAAATCGGATATATTTAAAAATTATCTGGACAGGCTTCTTATGGGTAATGTTCCCTGCATTGGAGTACTTAAAGCCCCTAAGGCTGCTGCAAATACCGGCAGAGGAATAGGCACTGACCTTAAAGATGAAAACGCCCTGCTTCACGAAAGACTTGACGCATATAATGCTGAGTTACTTATGTACAGCAGAGATAAATTCTATGAGCAGAAGAAATATATACAAAGGTTTATTGAGGAAAAGCTATGTGGACATTTTATGACAGATTGATTGACGGTATAGACGAATGTATTACTGTCGACAGAGTTGTTTCCGGTGCAAGCTGGACAGTCGTTAAGGCGGGAGAATACTGCGGTCTGTCTGCCAATATAGAGGGCAGACGCACCTCTCCTGATTTTCCTGCGTTTAGAGGCAAGTCCCTTAGAGAAGTGGCGAGGCTTTGCAAATCGTGGGATTTTGCAGAGGCTGCAATAGGGGCTGCCGCAGTTAATGCCTATTACAACAGCTGCAGGTTTTTAACCGATACAGCACTTTCTGCAAACAATACCTTTGATGCATATGAAAATCTTACCGCAGGAAAAAAGGTTGGAATGATAGGCCATTTTATGCACCTTGAGGGCATCCTTACCAAGGCAGATGTTTATGTTATTGAGAAACGCCCCGAAGTGGGTGAATATCCGGAGGCGGCCTGTGAATATCTGCTTCCTGAAATGGATTTTGTCTTTATAACCGGTTCTGCTTTTGTTAACAAAACAATGCCAAGGCTGCTTGCGCTAAGCAGAAATGCTCACACAGTAGTTATAGGACCGAGCACTACAATGTCTGACGTGCTGTTTGACTACGGCGCCGATGAGGTTTCGGGACTGATGATAACAGATCCAGCCGCAGCAATGCACACCGCAGTTTTTAACGGTCACAGAAACATATTCAGATGCGGCAGTAAATTAAGACTTTTGAAATAAACGGATAAAAAACGGCAGAGGGGGCTTATTCCTCTGCCAAAAAAATATTTTCTAATATTTATTTAAAATTGTAGTTTCTAACTTAGTTATTATTTAAGTAAACCCTTTTCGACGATTATATCAATCATCTCAGCACAATCTTCAAAAGTCTTTTTGATACTCTCAAGTGCTCTACTCATAATATCCCTCTTTTCTCTTAACCATCTTGTGGTTATTTTGATTATTTCTTAACTACATTGTTATTATACCACCTTTATTTGTGGTTTTCAACAACTTATATCGAACTAATTTGCTCTTTTTAACAAATTTATTTATGCCCTTATTTAAGATTTTTCAGTCAAATCATAATCTTGCTGTATTTCCAGCCTCATATTTTCTCATATACGCCTTTTTTTCAGCAGCTGTCCTGTCCTGCACGCTAAAAAAGAACAGATTTGCAGTTTATCGCTTTGCTCCTCTGTCCTTTTCTATATATTCTTGCTTTTTATACTCTGACAACTCTCACACCGCCGGTTTCGGGCTTCTGCCATGCATCTTCAACGCTGCCGCCTTTGAGATTGTTTTCAATACACCGTATAACGCCGCTGTGCGCTACTATGAATATTTCCCTGCTGTCGTCTTTTTTAAGAATATCCGTCAGCGCTTTAACGACTCTGTACTGCAGATCATAGAAGTTTTCGGCTTTGTTTCCGGTTTTGAATGAAAACAGGTTTTTCCCTCTTTTTTCGTACAGCTCCGGAAATTCCCCTCTGATATCCTCTATATATCTGCCGTCCCAGCTTCCCAGGTTCATTTCCCGAAAGCCTTTTACCTCCGTCACTTCACTGCATATAATCTGCGCTGTTTCCCTTGCTCTTTTGAGGTCGCTGGAATATATTCTGTGTATATTACCGGGCAGCTTTGCTTTTGCCTCTTCTGCCTGCTTCCTGCCGGTTTCACTGAGAGGCACGTCTGTCTGTCCCAGAAATATTTTGTCCTTATGCTGCTGCGGCTGCCCGTGCCTTACAAGATAAAAGGTTCTGCCTTTTGCAAGGTCTGAAAGAGCTTCTGATTTCATCCCCCGCTCATAGAATTCTTTGAGTTCTTCATAAGCTGCAGGGGTGTCCATATCCAGAACAGTGCCTTCTCTGCCGGTTTCAACTCTTATCATAAGGTCATCATATTTGTCGGTTATACCTTTAAGTCCGTTAGTGCCGTCGTGGCTCAGTATCTCATCTCTGTATTTCATGGGGATATACAGAGGGTGTCCTTTTTTGCCTCTGCAGCATGGAACAATAAATGAACTGTCATCTTTAATCTCCCTGACAAGGTCATATACTGTTTCTTTTTCAAGCAGGGGACAGTCAACGGGAATCAGAAAAAATCCTCTGAGGGCTTTGTCTGTTTTTTGGACTCCTGCCTGTATTGATGTAAACATACCCTCCGGATATTTCTCATTGTAGCTTTCTGTCACCTCCAAGCCGTTTATGAGGGACAAAAGCTCCTGCCTGTTGTGGCCGCTTACAACCACTATGTCCTTAATGCCTGCATCATAAAAAGAGGCGATAAGCCTTGCTATGACTGTCTTACCGCCTATCTGAAGCCCGGGTTTGAAGCTTCCCATTCTTGACGAATAGCCTGCCGCAAGTATTACGGCTCCTATTCTGTTATTTACCGTAGCCTGCTCTGACATTAATCATTTCTCCCGCAATGCTTACTGCAATCTCCTCCGGAGTCTCAGCGTGTATTTCAAGACCTATTGGTGAATATACCTTTTCAAATTCGCTTTCGTCAAAGCCTTCTTTTTTGAGCGCTTCATAAAGAACCTTGTTTTTGTTTCTGGAACCTATCATTCCAAGGTAAGCGCAAGGGAGTCTGAGAGCATCTCTTAAAACGTCAAGGTCACCCAGGTGGCCTCTTGTAACGATTACTATATAGCTGTTTTCGTCAAGTTCAAGACCTTCAAAGGAATTCCTGAATGAATCTATAGTCTTTACCTCATATGCATCAGGAAAACGTTCTCTGTTGGAATACTCCTCTCTGTCATCTATTACAACTGTTCTGAAATTCACATATCTCAAAAGCTTCTCTGCTTCAAGCGCAACGTGTCCTGCGCCGAAAATGTATGCTGTGGTAATCTGTTCAAATTCTTCTTCAAAAGCTTCAGGATGAGCGGCATCCACATACTGTATCAGAATATCGGCATCACCGCCGCAGGCCATTCCTATGCCCTGCTCTGAAGTATCCAGTCTGAAATGAAACACTCTGCTTTTTTCCTTTGTCTTAAACACCTCTGCCGCAAGTCTCTCAGTTTCGGCCTCTATCTTGCCGCCGCCTACGGTACCTATGGTGCTGCCGTCTTCCCTAACCAGCATGCACGCGCCTTTTTTTCTCGGTGTTGAACCCTCTGAATTTATTATCTTGCACATTACAAAGCTTTCGCCCTGCTCCAGCATATCTCTGCCGTGATAAATTACTTTCTGTGACATAATTACCTCCTGTTTTTTACTCTGTCTATTCTCTTTAAAACACTTCCGCAGGCGCATTCCTCCGTAATCCATCTGGATATATCGCCTGTCCTGTACCGTATGAAAGGCATAGCCCTCCTTGTAAGTGTCGTAAATACTATTTCTCCCCACTGCCCGTCTGAAACGGGTCTGCCTGTTTCAGGGTTTATTATTTCAATATATATATCGTTTTCTCTGATATGATAGCCTGATCCCTGTCCGCAGGACACAGCGCAGCCAAGTCCCATTTCCGTCATACCGTAATGCTCGAAAATCCGGCTGCCCCAATTCTGTGAAATTCGCTGCCTTGCAGACTCCGATACATAGTCCGAGGAAAGCAGCACTCTGCCTGCTCTGATATCAGGGTTTTCTTCGGAAAGCTCTGCAATATATTCGGGCGCTCCGATTGCGCAGTCGATATGCCCCTGCGGCTCAAAGCTGACCTCAACACCTGTTCTTTCAAGAGCTGTTTTTAAAAGCAGCCCTATAGAACCCTCTGATGTGTGCGGAAACAGTATCAGCGCTCTGTCTCCTTTCCCTACCATAAACTGCATACCATTTGCAAAATAGTCAATGGTCAGTTCCTGATCCTCTGCGGTAAAATATATGCGTTTTGGTCTGCCTGTCGTGCCGCTTGTCTGAAGAGTTACAATTCTTGAAACCTCCGAGGCTCTGACACATACCATCTCTTCACCGAAGTTTCTTAAATCCTCAGGAGTTGTAAATGGCAGGCTTTCAAAGTCACCGATATCACACTGCTCATATAGTCTGCTGTAAAAGCTGCTGTTTCCTTTTGCATATTCTACGGTTTCTCTCAGCTTTTCTCTCTGGTATTTCTCCAGTTCTGTCCTTGAGCTCATATCCAGCCTGTGCTTCCCGGCTATCCACAGATCCAGCCATTTTTTGTTCATCTAGCACTCCAACTCAAGTATCTCAAATACATATTTAATAGTTTCCTCGGTTATAACGGGGCATTTTTCAACCTTGTTGATAGGCTGTCCCTCCATAAGATTGCTGCAGATTTTATCACCAAAGGCGTCCTCAAACCAGTCCTCAAGGTCTGCAGCATTTTCGGGTCCCGTCTTGGGATCTGCAAGATGCATCAGACACTGGGCTGCCGTAAGCACTCCGCAGGGCTTCTCGCAGTCAACATCTCCGCACAGCGCCGATATTGCTTCTATAAGGTCCTCGTTCTGTTTACCGAGAGCTCTGAGTCCCATTTCCATAACCATCTGGCTGCAGCAGTAGCCCTGCAGTTTAAGTTCAAATAATTCTTCTTTCATATTCTCACCTCTTTTGTGCTACAAGCATAAAATATCCTGTATTTTTTTTATTTTTGACATTGCATATAATGCTGTCTTCTTTACCGTCAAGTATTGTCTCCGCCATATACTGGGTAAGGTCCTCGGTTCTGTCCTCAAAGTGAGTTATTATGAAGCCCATTTCCTCCAGCTGATCTCCCAGAGGCCCTATTATGAATTTACCGTCGTGGCGGAAATCAACAGCTTTAGCTGTTCTCTCCTCGCAGTCTCCCTCCTTGTGTTTGCGCATTGCCTGTCTGTCTGCCTCTATTCTCACTGCTTTTATGAAGTTTTTTTCGGGATTTATATGAAACAGATCGCTTAATATGAGCCTGCCGCCTTTTTTGAGTACGCAGTAGGCTTCGTGAAGCGCTTCATCAGGCATATTTATTACGGACAGTACACATTCCATAAACACACCGTCAAAGGTCTTTGAGGAAAAGTCGTCAAGGAATTCACCGTCGCCCAGTCTGATGTCAAGATCGGGATTTGCCTTGCTTCCCTCTTCAATAAATCTTAAATTCATATCCACGCCGACACAGTCAAGACCGTATTCATCGGTGAGAAATCTCATAGTTTCGCCGCGTCCGCAGCCCACATCAAGAATTTTGTCTCCTTTTTTAAAGCCCGCAGCCTCTGCCGCGCTTCTTGTTATATCAAAGTTTCCGGGTCTAAGCATCTGTACCTCCTGTTTAATTTATTTTCTGTATATGCTGTTGTATGCGCAAAACGGTATAAGTCTGTCATCGTCTGTAAGCTGCACCACTCTGCATCTTTTCAGTCTCTCTGCATCGAGATTGGAAAGGTCCATAAAGGCCATTCCCGATACTGTAAACATATTTGATTTATAGTAGGTAATAAATTCATCAAGGTCTACAGGCTCGTCCGCACAGCAGCAACAGCTCTCCTCAGCAGGTGCTTCACCGCAGCAGCAGGAGCTTTCTTCCTCAGCCTCTCCGCATGAACAGCAGTCTTCGTCTGTTTCCTCATATTCGGGCAGGTCCCATTTGTTTAAAACAAAATCCCTGTCCTTTCTGATTATTTCAAGAGGGTCGTGGCTGTCACAGCAGCTTACCCCTGTTTTCCTTGTCTGCTCTGTTATGAGAGAACGTATACTGCCGTCTTTTTCTCTGAGATAAGTTCCGTAGAAGCAGCACATTGTATGACCTGTGGTTATAGGGCACAGGTCGCCTGTTTTGAACAGTCCGTCTGTCTGCTCCTCTATAGCTCGCATACAGTCAAACATTGTGACTCTGTTTTCGTAATCCTTATCGGGCACTCTGCCGAAAAAGCTGACCGGCTGGAAATGTATGCCCTTTACCACATCTCTGTTTGCTATGAGAAATCTCATCATTTCCCCTATGTTGTCAAGGTTGATGTTTTTGACAACCGTAGGCACCAGTGTAACCGGAAGTCCCGCTCTCCTACAGTTTTCGATGGCCGAAAGTTTCGTATGAAGCAATGGCTCGTTTCTCATCTGCATATATATTTCATCGGTTGTACCATCAAATTGCAAATATATTACGGAGACTCCCGCATCTTTGAGCTTCTTTGCGTAGCCCTTTTCTTCTGCTATTCTTCTGCCGTTGGTGTTTATCTGTATATATTCAAAACCCTTGTCTCTACCCATTCGGATTATCTCCGGCAGGTCATCTCTGACCGTAGGCTCGCCGCCGGAAAGCTGTATGTTGAATTCTCTTTCTTCGCCCAGCTCCAGCAGCAGATCATATTTTCGTTCTATCTCTGACAGCGGCATATCGTTCCCCGCATCTTCCGCCTTTGCAAAGCAGTAAGGGCAGTGCTGGTTGCATCTGTCTGTTACGTCTATGAGAACGCAGCAGGCTGTTTGCAGGTGGTTCTCGCAGGTGCCGCAATGAAGCGGACATTCTCCCTCAGCGCCTTTAGTTATGTTAACCTTTGGCGGTATGTTGACAACCGGGTGCTTTGTCCACCTGATATAGTCCTGCGGATTTCTTGCCACAAGAGCTGAAACCTCCCCGTGCTCAGGACATTTTTTTCTTATAAGGACTTTTCCTGCTTCAAGCACATATTCCGCCTCTACCGGCTCGTGACATACAGGGCATATACTCTGTGTTTTTGATAAAGTTATCATTCTTGTCTCCCTTTATTTGAATTCAGGAATTCTCCTGAGTATGAAATACGATACTATTCCGATGATTGCGCCGCTTGCGACTCCCGAAAATATGAGAACCGGAAAGTACACAAATATCCTTATATTCTCCACCAGCAACGCCGCCACCAGTATCTGTCCCAGATTGTGAGCAACGCCGCCTGCTATTGAAACTCCCGTAACCGAAAACACCTTTGCTTTTTTGACAAGCACCATCACTGCAAAGGACATAAGCGCTCCCGCCAGCGAATAAAGTGCTCCGAAGAGCCCGCTGAACAAAAGTCCCGCCACCAGCACCCTGACTGTGTTTATGCCAAGCGCATATCTGTATCCCAGTCTGTACAGAGCGATTATGACTACAAGGTTTGCAATGCCAAGCTTGATGCCCGGCACGCCGAAGTTAAAGGGTATCAGTACTTCTATATATGAAAATATCAGCGCCAGAGCCGTCATAAGACCTGCTACTGCTGTTTTTTTTGCACTGTTTTTACTGTTCATTTTATCTGGCTACGGCATCAAGCTCCGAGCTTCCTCCTGTGATTTCTGCAACTACTTTGTTGGGCAGGCAGATTATACTCTGCCCTGTTTTGGAAATACTGCCCTGACTGATACAGTCGTGTCCATTGCAGTCTGCCGATTTCATATACATACTGCCGTCTTTGATTGCAATTATGTTTGTATGTCCGTTCTCTGCAACTGTGATTTCTCTGTCCTCATCAAGGGCGTATATGCCGTAAAGTTTGCCGTCTGAATATATCTCCGCACGGGAGCCTGCTTCCTGTCCGAAAGACAGCATATATGACATGGCAAGCCCTGCAATTATAAGAACCGCTGCAAGAATTATGTCTGCTTTTTTAATCATTTTTCTTAAACTCCACGCTGCTTATAATAATGGAAAGCAGTATCAGAATGCTTCCCGCAATCTGCACTCCCTGCATTATCTCATGCAGGAATATGCAGCCGAATACCGTCGCCGAAACTGACTCCAGCGGGAATATAACGCCGGCCTGTGAAGCCGAAGCGTATTTGACTCCAAAGGTAAACAGAAGCTGTGTAAAGAATGTACCAAATACTACAAGGTATATAAATTCCATAACTATCGGCGCTGAAACCATATCAAATGATGGTACCGGTTCTCCCAGCGCCAACGCCATTACAAGAGCAACTGCAAAAGAAAATATAAACTGCATGCCTGTTATCAGGGATACGCTGGTTTTTCTTGTGAAATAGTCTGCCGTAACTATCGCTCCCGCATAGCAGAAAGCGCTCATAAGAGAAAGCATCTCGCCCTTGCCCATGGAAAGCGCCCCTGAGGTAATGCCCGTTATGGACATTATTGTAACGCCAGCCATTGCTATGGCTGCGCTTACAAACACTTTGCCTGCAGGTCTTGATTTTTCGATTATCCATACCATAAACGGGACTATTACAACATAGGCTGCCGAAATGAAAGCGTTTACTCCTGTGTTAATCAGCTCCAGCCCCATAGTCTGAAGCGCGCCTCCAAGTCCGAACAAAGTCCCGCAGATTGCGCCTCTTTTCCAGTCGCCTGCCGTAGCCGCTCTGAAATCCTTTCGCCAGATTACAAGCGCCATAATAGCAGTAAGCGCATCCCTTATAATGTTTGTCCAGTTGGGCGCAATTGTGTCAAGCACGTCTTTAGCTACAACATATTCGCCTCCCCAAAGTAGCGCAGCAATAACCAGTGATATAACGCCTACCGGCGCTCCGTATTTTTTTACAAGTTTATCAAGCAAGCAAAGTCCTCCCTATAGATGTTCTGTCTAAATTATATCATCTTTGAGCGCCTGCGAAAAGGAAAAACATTGCTCCGGCAATTATAAAAAGACCCTGCTTATAAAATATCATATACAAGGATCTAAAATACCCCGTATAACAGCAATTATATCATACGGGGTTTATATTCAGTTTAAAGCTTTTGGGTATGCAGATTATCTGTAAAAGTTATAGCAACTCAACTTTCTCTTTAGGCAGCCCTGTATATTTAACGATCTTCTCTACAGGCTCATTATCCACTTTCATCGCCTTCGCCATCTCAAGCTCACGCTCTGCTCTGCCGGAAGCCTCGCCTTCGCTTCTACCTATTTCCTCGCCCTGTTCTCTGGCCTCCTGTATATCGTGCATTCTCTCTTCATATGCGTTCATATACTTCACTCCAATCTCATCACTTGCCTTAATGGATGATACTATCTCATTAAGTCTGATTATCCTCTCATATCCTGATGACAATGCCTTATCATCTGTTGTTTCCTCAAAGTATTCAAGCATAGCTATAAGCTCATTGCTTACTCCCTCAAGGTCTTTACCTTTGGTGTTCAGATAGAGAATTACTTCTCCGTCATATACCTCTTTGTCAGGATATCCCTCATACATTCTGCGAACTGTATAGCGGTATTTTCCTTCTCCGCCCATATCAAAGCCTGCTATTACTATCATACACAGGTCACTTAACCTGTTATAGTCTATAGTTCCCTCAGGCAGCAGCTTGCTTGTCATTAACGCGCCGTAATAACGCATTCTTTTATGTAAATTATTTTGGTTTTCCTTCTGCACTTCGGCATTGTAAACTCTATCGTCATCACCTATGGCGCATACATCAAGCCTTGCTATTTTTCCCAGAAGCTCCTTTCGTTTCTCATTCTCCGCAATGGGTTCCCCTTTAAAGTTGATTTCTCTTTCAAGAATGATTTCAAGAATTATCTTATATGCTTCTGCGCTCTCAATCAGTTCACTGAACAGAAAGCGGTCCATCAGGTTTAAATCCTGCAGTTTTTTAGGTGGGTTTGTATGCTTCATCTACTGTTGCCTCCTTAATTATATATCATATACGTCGTATATTACAAGTTCCTAGTTGTCTTATTGTATATAATTATATGAGGCACATTTGCATTAGTCAACCATATTTTCTATAAAATGTATTTTTACATATTTTTTAGGTTTTTGTATGCAACCTTATATTTCCTGCCTATTTTATCAGCGAAGCTATAACATCCACAAATTCACTTTCAGTCAGCCCCTGACCTATTATCTGAAAGCCGGCGTCTTTATACATAAACTGCGCATAATAATATCCGTCAGCCTCAGCAATTTTCACCTCTGTACCCTCTATAACCGACCTCTCCTCTATTTCATCAAAAAACGCATAGCAGCTTACAGGCAGGCTTCCCTTTTCAATCTCCAGATTTACACTTCTTGAAAAATCCTCATTGGAGTAATTCAGAATGACTCCGTCATAATATACATCTCCTGTGCCGCCGTTTTCTCTGTACACACCCTGAATATCATCCCATTCCTCAAGGTCTTTGGGAACCTCGGGAAACAGCTCTGTTCCGTAATATTCAGTCAGCGAAGCTTTATCCATTTCAACAAAATCCTCAGGCTTAAGTTTAAAATCAAGCTTCCTGCTGCTGTCTATCATAATGCCGTCGGTATGTCCGATTACAATTTTATTCCCCTGCTGCGCCATATCCGATACAGTTCCGTGTCTGATGCCGATACCCGCAAATACAATAAGGCATACACAGCCTAAAACCGCCCCTGCGCGAATAAATATCTTCTTTTTCTGTTTCTGCTTCGCATCGTACTGCGCTCTGCGTTCAAACAGGCTTGTTACCATTTCCTCACTGCTTTTCATAATGAAACCCCTCTCTTTCAAGTATTGTCTTAAGACTCTGTTTTGCGCGGTAGAGAAGATTTTTAATCTGGCGATCGCTCTTTTTTAATATCATCCCGGCCTCTCTGTTTGAAAACCCCTCAAAGTAAATGAGCCAGAGTATGTTTCTATAATCAGCCGCAAGCCTTGACAAAGCTTTGTAAACGGCTATTTTCTGTTCTTCTCTGATATATGACTCTTCAAGACAGCACTCCTCGTCTCTGTAGCTTTCCATATTCTCAATCGGAGCACTTATCTGTCTGGAATTGTGCCTAATAAAGTCCACCGCCGTATTGCGCCCTATTGCATAAAGCCACGATTTGAATGTGCTTTTCCCTGAGAATTTAGGTTTCCTGGTAATAAGCCTGAAAAAAGTATCCTCAGTCAGCTCCTCTGCAATATACAGGTTGTTAACATAACAGTTTAAGTAAAGAATAAGTCCGTCCTTGTATTCTCTGACTATCTCCGCCAGCCCCTCATCATCACCGTCAAGAAAACGGCGATAGTTGTCTGCACCGCTGTCCATCCGCCTCCTCCTTTCCAAAAGGTATTCATCCCTTTCAATTATTAGTCGTATATACCTGCCAAAAGTCTCACCTTAATTATAGCATTTTAAGTCAAATAAAAAGAACAGGCATACCAGCCTGTCCCTCATTGCTTTATTAACTTTAATTTATTTCCCCTTATTCATAAGCGGAATTCCTGCTGAAAATGCCTTGCCGACTATTTTACTTGCCGCAATGTAATTACTGCCTGCCGGATCATATGCTATAGCCTTGAGCTTTTCAATATCTATAACACCCTTTTCGTTAAGCACAGCCTCATCTGCCGCCACATTTACAATTTCACCTACAATCTGAATATGGCTTCCTACAGTGTTCATACTCATAACCCTGCATTCCAAAGCCACAGGGAATTCCTCTATATACGGCGCATCTACAAATTCTGATTTAACCGCTGTCATATCAACATTGTCAAACTTGCTTACTTCGCTGCCTGATACAAGACCGAAATAATCTGCTTCCGAAATATGAGCCTCATCCGCAATATTTACAGTAAATGCTCCCTTGTTTTTGATGTTTTCGTAAGTCTGTCTTTCTTCTCTGATTGATATTGCAACTGCAGGCGGAACCGATGCTGCAACGCCTCCCCACGCCGCATTCATCGCATTGGGTGTTCCGTCCTCATTGTATGTTCCTATGATAAATACCGGTGTAGGAAATACAAGTGTGTCTGCTCCAAGATTTTTCTTCATAATGTTACCTCCCATCTATTTCACTTTCACGCTTTTAGTGCTGCTCCAGCCTCCGTAAATTCTGCTGCCGTCAGCGGTCTTGTACGCTCTGACTTTAAAGTAATATCTCTTTCCCGACTTAAGCTTTGTTATCTTCTTTGACAGAGCTCCTGAGGTTACCGTCTTTGCACCCTTCATATTCTTTTTAGCGCTGTATTTTATCTGATAGCCTTTTGCAGTCCTGACCTTGTTCCATGTGATTTTAACGCCTTTTTTAGAAACGGATTTCACTGAAACAAGCTTTGCCTTTGCAAGCGCTGCGGGTGCGGCAGTTCCCGTATCTGACATATCATAAAGGGAGGTTTTGCCGCCTGTAAATCTGAAATATGCAGTAAGCGCGTAATATCCCTGCTCCGTAGCCATTGCATTCAGCTTGCCTGTTGAAACATGTTTAAATCCGCCGTCTGTGTAAAATCCCAGCAGTCCGTCAAGCACGCTTTTGCCGTTTTTGATAAATCTCTCATCCTTGTTCAGGTCTATTCCAAGTGAAGTAAGCGCAACTGTAACCTGCGCGCAGCTTTCGGAGTTTACAGTGCCCCAGCTTGCATAGGCTCCGTCGTCTTTCTGTACTTCTGAAAGCCATGCAAGAGCTCTGTCTGCAGACTCTTTAACCCTGCTGTCCTCCTTATAATACGGTGCAAGCGCTGTAAGCGCCATTCCCGTTATATCCACATCGGCATTTGTCTCGGAGCTGTTTAAAGACCAGCCGCCGCCGTCTTTTTCGGCGTCTAATATATATGATATGTATTCCTTTGCAGTCTTTTTAAACTCCGCAGAGCTGTCTGCATAGCCGTCTGTATTAAGCGCAATCAGCGCCCATATAGGTCCGTTCAATCCCTGTATTGCCACATTCTCTTTTTCGAGCAGTTTGGCTGTCACATCATAACCGCCGGTATTCTTCGGATTTCGGCCTATGGCTTTAACTGCAACTATGACTCTTGAATACTCTGTGTATTTTTTCTTTGAAAGCACACCGCTGTTTTCTTTAAGCACTTTAACCACATCTTCGTAGTATTTCTCAAATATTTCATCGCAGCCTGCATATTCTGACCTTGCAAGTCCTAATATATGCCACTCTGATCCGTATGCAGACTCTTTAGCAATGTTTTGAACTGTGTTCTCGTAAATGGTTTTGCCTGTGCTGCTGTATGCTTCCTCTGCCGTAACCTGTGCCGCAAAGGAGCACTGAAATGCAGCTGTGAATATCATCACCGCTGTCACAAGCACTGATATTATCCGTTTCATAATGTCCCCCTATCTGTATATTCCGTATTTAATCTTAATTCTCTCAAGCTTTTTTATCATGGCATCACCGAAAACAAACACGCACAGCGCCGCCGTTGCAGCATGAGTCGCGTCATAGGGCGCCCCGGTTATAAGGAGGGTTTTGAGAGTCCCCATGCTTACAGGCGCTCCGCCCGGAAGCGCCGCCGATGTCACCATGGCGCATATGTTCATCAGCCCTCCGTATATTATGAAGGTTGTAAAGAACGTAAAAACCGTAAGCGTTATGTTGTCTGCGGGAAGCCTTTTGCGCTGAAGCAGCACTCCCGCCAGAAGTCCCGCGGCTCCGAATACATACAGTCTCCAGCCGAAGAAGGTGTTATCCTCACCGGGCCATATTATGTAGCATATGTATGCAGCGATTACTGCAAAGGCCACGCACATTACAGGTCCTAAAATCACCTTGAAATTTCTTGATTTCAGCTTGTCAAGCTCTATCCTGTTAAACGCAAGCCCCGCAAGAAAGCCCAGAAGTCCCCAGCAGAACATCTGCCACGGCGTCCATGGTCCCTGCCCCATATAGAAGTTGCATATAAATCTTGCAGTTGCCCCTATAAGAAACCCCGCTTCGGGACCCAGCGCTATGCCGGAAATAATAATCAGGGCGGTTCCTATCTGAAGTGGCAGCACCATATGAAAAAACAGCTGCGCGCATACCGTAATTGCCGCCATCATCGCTATAAGCACTATCTCTCTTGCCTTGGGCTTTCGTTTTTCAAACACCATAAAAAACGGAACCATGGTATATACAAGGAGGGCAAGAGATACTACCATATATCTTTCGTTGTCTAAAAATATGCATCCCGCCGCGATGGTTGCCGGTATCAGTATAAATATTATAAGCGAGGAAACCCTTGTCCTTTTGCGGCAGGCCGCCTCATACTGCGTTACATTGAATCCCTGACGCACTGTAAAGCCTCCTCCCATGTGACAGCCTTCGGAAACCACCCTCTTGCCATTCTGTTGGATACAGTCGTATAGAAGCTGTTCCCTGAGAAAAACGCCTGAGGTTCTCCCTCGGAAACGATATCTCCGTCAAAGAACATGGCGCATCTGTCAGCATATTCTGCACAGAATTCTATATCGTGTGATACCATGAATATTGTCACGCCTCTTTCGACCAGTCCCTTAAAAATCTGAGCAAGGGTTCTTTTGAAGAAAGGATCAAGCCCTTTTGTCGGCTCATCAAGGATAAGTATCCGAGGCTTAAGGAGCAGTATCTTGCCCAGCGCCAGCCTCTGCTGCTCTCCTCCCGACAAATCATAAGGGTGAGCCTTTGCAAGATGCGAAAGCTCCATCTGCTCCATCATATCCGAAGCAGCCTTAACCTTTTCGCTGTCTGCTTCCTTGCTGTAATACAGCGCCTCAAGCAGCTCTTCTTCAACAGTTATCTCCGTAAACAGCGCCTGCGGGTTCTGAGGAACCATTGCAAGTCTCCCCTCAAAGAGCCTGCTTCCCGTCTTTTTTACGTCAAGACCGTCTATTGTAACATTGCCTCTCTGTGGTTTAAGTATTCCGCATAGCACTTTAAGTGTCGTGCTTTTGCCTGCTCCGTTTCCTCCCATCAGGCAGTACCATTCGCCTTTTTTTACTCTGAGGTTAAGCCTTCTTAAAACCTCTCCCGAATTTCTGTCATAGGAGAAATGCACGTCTCTTGCATCTATTATGTATTCTTCATCTGTTTTCTTTTTCTTTTCTCTTTTGTATTCTCTGCTTTTTTCTTTTTCGTCTTTTTTATCGCAAGCTTTTTCCTCAGGCTCTCCCAAAATACTTTCAAGCCACAGTCTGCCGTCCCTTATAGTCATAGGACATTTGCCTCCGGCTCCTGCCCGCGCATATATCTTCATCACAGCGGGCAGCCCGTAAAACATAGGATGCTCTGCCGCCGCAAGTGCAGTACCTACATTACGCGGACTGTCACAGCAAATAATTTTTCCCTCGTCCATGACTGCCACCCTGTCTGCCATTGGAAACAGCTCTTCAAGTCTGTGTTCCGAAATTATGACTGTAGTGCCAAGTTCACGGTTGATGCGGTAAAGTGTCCTCATAAACTCCGATGCTGCAATCGGATCAAGCTGGGCCGCAGGCTCATCGAGAATAAGCACCTTCGGCTGCATAACCATAACAGAAGCCAGATTTAAAAGCTGCTTCTGTCCTCCCGAAAGTTCTGTAACGCTTTTGCGGAACCACCCCTGTATATCGAAGAAATTGGCCATCTCCGCAACTCTTCTTCTGATTGAGGCATTGTCAAACCCAAGGCTTTCAAGACCAAAGGCAAGCTCGTGCCAAACCTTGTCTGTGACTATCTGATTATCCGGATTCTGCTGCACATATCCTATTTCAGACACACTGAGCCTGTCATCAAGCTCTGCAATCTCCTCTCCCCTGTACCGGACACTTCCCTCTCTGTATCCGTAGGGAGTCAGATTTTTCTTAAGGTGCCGAAGAAGCGTGCTTTTGCCACAGCCGGATTTACCGCACAGCACTATGAATTCCGACATATCAACCGAAAGATTTATATTATCAAGCGCTTTTTTCTCGCAGAGAGGATATGTAAAGTTTACATCTGTAAATTTAATTGCTTCCATTTAACTTCTCCTCTCACATCAATTGCAAACGGTATAACCAGAAGCAGCGCATAGGCTGCCGCTGCCAGAATTGTCATCATATCAAAATCTCCTGCTTTAATCACAGGATAATAGTACATACCTGTTTTGCCCATAATGCAGCCTGCCGCAGAAATTCCTCCTGTCACGGCTATGGCCGCAAGAGCCTTGAAATCACGATTTGTAAATTTAAACAGATGAAAGCTTGTCCTGCCTTTAAGTCCGTATCCTCTTGCCTCCATGGAGTCTGCTGTTTCAATTGAAGCCTCCAGCGACCATGATATGAGGATTGATACTTCTTTCAGTATCAGTCTTGTCTTTCTGATAAGGCCCCTCTGCTGCCCCCTGCCCATGCATTTTTGTCCCATGGAGATTTCCGCAAATCTTGACTTGAGCAGAGGGATAAATCTGAATATCATTGAAAGGGTGAGCCCTAAAACAGGAGCCGTCTTTCCGAACATATATATGAATTTATCCGATGTCATTATGATGTTGAAGCTTGCAAACCATACTATAACTGATGTCAGCACAAAGGCCGCCGCCGCTCCGTATACAAGGGCTTCCAGTGTAATCCTGTTGCCGTTAAGATAAAACAGCACAGTTTCCCCGTCATGGGTAAAGAATGTGTTTATGACAACCATTATGATAATTGCCGGCACCATGAACAGGATATTTGTTTTCACAGCCTTGCTGCCGCCTAAAAGCACAGAATAGCCCCATGAGCATACAAATCCTATCCCTATAAACAGAGGTCTTGTGGAAAACATGGCTATGCCTATGGCAAAGGCATAGAATACGAGGTTTACAGCCGGATGATATCCTGCAAATTCGCAGGACTCCCCCAGACCCTTTTTAATTGTATTCATGCCCCAGATCCTTTCCCAGATTGCAGGTGTATGCCCATACAATACTGTCGCCGTCTTTCAGCTTGTAAGACGAACAGCCGTAGTCGGGATACCTGCCGTTTACTCTGTACATCCATCCGCTTTCAGAGCCTGCGTCAAACTCATACAGATGGTTTATTCCCTCAATGTAATATGAGCCGTATACAGGCGTATAGTTTGATTCTATATGTATATTATGATTCCTGCATACAGCGTAAAGCACATCGTACACTGTCGCATTCTTTTCGCACCTGTACTTTGTTCTGCTCAGGATAACACCGTCTGACGGAACATACGGCACCTTTGCCTCATCTGTCAGCTTTGACATATCATTCGAAAGATTATCGCATCTTATCTGTATGCTCACTGTTATCTTTTCATCTTTAACAGCTTTGTCTGAAGAAAATTTTTTATCAGACTTTCCTGCCCTGCTGCCGCTCTTTGATTCAGAAGTCTTAGAACTTTTTTTATCGCTTTCGGATTTATCCTTTTCTGCGTTTGCCTTTTCCTTTGCTATTTCTTTCTTTGTTAAATCATCCTTGTTCGCGGCTTTTTTAAACTCCCCGATACTCTCTTTCAGAGCTTCATATGCGGCTTTCTGCTCCTCATATACACTTGACTTGTCCTCATAAACCGTCTTTGCAGCCTCTATATCCTCTGAAAACGCCACTACTGTGTCAGGAAGATACTGTCCTTTTTCGTAGCCCGTTTCAGCCTCAAGAAGCAGCTTTTCGGCATCAGACACCGCATTGCCGAGGCTGGCTCTGTAGTCTGCCCTTTCCACATTAAGCGCAAGTATGCCGCCAATTACGCATAAAGCTGCAAGAGCGGCAAGGGCTATTCTTCTTATTCGTTTTTTTCTAAGTATGTTATCCATATTCACTCCACAAAAGCCTGCGTTTTTTCCTCCGGTATAAGGCTTTTTTCTAATTATATCTTTAATTTCACCTGTTGTAAATTCACATTTTGCGGGATACCTGCTAAAAGTTCAGAGGGCCTGCTTTCCTGATATGCAGACCCTCACTATAACTATTTAGTCCATGTTCTTACGGCGTATTTACACTGTTTCAGCGCACTCTGCGCTATAACCTTATCTCCGTCATATACAACCGCTCTTACTTTATAGTAATATTTTGAACCCCTTTTGCCTTTTGTATTTATATATGTCTTAGAAGTCTTAGTCTTAACTGCTGTATACTTTGAAGCTTTCTTCACTGATCTGTAATACCTGTACTTAACAGTGTATCCCATATCTGAAAGTTCCTTAATCAAAGTATTATTCTTACTGTTCATCTTCACAGTGACCTTGACATTCTTCTTGGCTGTCTTTGATGATACAGCCTTGAGTTTAAGTTCCTTAATCAGAGATTTTGCCTTATCAGCGCTATCATTCTTATCGTCACTGTCAAGTTTAACATCTGCAGTATCTACAAGAGCAAATTCACTGAAATGAGGTGTTTTAAATTCATAGAACTCTACCTTGTTCTGAGTAATTCTCCTGCCTTCAAGCTTCTCTAAGGCTCCATCTTTAATATGTACTGCAGCTATGTTCTTGTCTTTAAGCGCAGCAGGTACGGCAAGTCTTACTGTCACAGTTCCTTTGAATTTGGATATCATCTTGTTTCCTGATTTAGCTGCAAGCTTAAATATCTGTCCGTTTGCTCCAACAAGTGATTTCTGTGCTTCCTCAGGCTTTGATACCTTGGTTATTTCAATTGATATTTTGTTTCCTGAGGCTTCGCCTGCTATCTGTTTTAAAGTTTCCTTATCAAGGTTAATTTCTCCTGCAGGTGTTTTAACAGTAACAGTCGCTTCTGTATCTTTTACTATGCTTTCAACGGTTTTCTTATCAAGTTCAAGGTTTACTGTTTCGGCATCATTAGTATCTGATGATAATACGTTAATTACTATCTCTGCCGATTTGTTTTCCTTGGCCTGCTTGATAAGTTCTGCAGCGTTTTCCTCTGTTACCGTTGCAGTAGCAGTGTTTCCTGATATCTTAACTTCTGTCGGCACAGTTGTAATTGCTGAACCTGTATTTCCGGTTGTTATAACTTCATTATTTGTGCCAGTCCATGCGCCTGCCTGTGAATCCTTGGTCCAGTCTTCTACATAGTAAAGTTTAACACTGTCCCCGTTTTTCAATATATAATCCTGAATACCAACGTTTGGTAATACGCCATTTACGCTATACAGCCAGCCACTGTTAGGTCCTTTGTCGAAGTTTGCCAAGGTAATACTGCCTTTGCTTACTGCTGTAATGTAATTTTTATCAGCGCCTATGCAGCTCATGCCTGAAGCTGCAAGGGCTTTAGTAATAAGATCATATGCTGTGCTTCCTTCTGCAAGCGTGTAGCCTGCAGCCGTAATCCACTCATTACTGCCATCCGGTGAAACCGTAAGGCTTGCAACTATGTTCTTGCTGCCCGGCTCGCCCGGATTTGGAGTTTCTGGGGTTTCTTCTGTTTTTCCCTCACCTGTAGCGCTTCCCGGATTTTTACCCGACTCTGGTTTCGGTTCCGGTGACGGCTGCTCCGTACCTGTATAGTTCTTACCTGTATAAATATTGTAGCTATCTCCGTTTTCAGAGTTCTTTATCTTTTCAAGCACGATAAGCGCGCGGAAACCCTGCTCTGTTGCAAGCGCCTGCGCTTTTTCACCAGCTGTTCCGTCTGAATATCCTGTAGTAAATCCGTTATGGCTGTCATTAATGTAAAGTGTAAGCGCATCTGCAAGACTGCTTCCGTTTTTGCTGAAATTGTTCGGATTTGTTCCGATTGCAGCAAGTCCTGTAATAACCATTGCATCTGTATTTACGTTTCCAAAGGATCCGTTTTCACCCTGCGCTTTCTCTAAACCTGAAACGGCATTTTTAATAAAGTCTGCTGCTGCGGATTTTACTCCATAGGTATCTTCACTTGCTCTTGCAAAGCGTGCAAGCGCTGCAAGTGCTGTTCCTGTTGTGTCAATGTCATCATATTTTTTACCCCAGTATGAGCCCTGACAGATACCGTTTGACCCCTGACTGTCGGTCAGAGTTTTTACAAGCTGCTGTACCTGCGCTGCTGTCAGATTTACATTGCCCTGCTCGTCGGCAAGCAGAATCCAAGGAGCTGTATAATATGCAGCATTTCCTGCCATAGCCTTAAGCTTTGCCGCATTATTATACTCTGTACCGCCATATGTCTTTAATTTTGTAGAGTCTATATTGAGTGCGCTTAAAATTATCTCGCCCTTTGCACGATCTGATGCGGTTGCGCTGTTTTGCTCAAGCGCATTGATTGTCAGGTTCAGATAATTCTGTTTTGCCTCGTCACTTGTCCTATATGTTTTGCCTGTAAGTCCGGCATAGGCTGCCATATCAAATACAACCCATTCGTCATATTTGTTAACATAGCTTTTAGCAATTGTATCTATAAGGGCTGTTATTTTTTCCCCTGCAGGATAAATTACTATGCTTATCGGCTTTGAAAGTGTAATGCCGTCTTTGCTTAGCTTAAGTGTTGCGGTTTCTGTAACTGCCGCGCCTGTTTCATTCTTTTTATTTAATTTAAGGCTGTTTCCCGATGCTGTGATGTAGCCGCTGTGAATATCATCAGCGGACTGTGTAAATTCTGCTGTAATACCATCTGTTGCTGTATTGCCGTCTTTTAATACTTTTAATTCTGCCTTTATTTCTGTATTTGCAGAAACAGAAACAGTATCAAGGTACTTGCTCAGCTCATCAACAAGAGATGTGTCCGGCGCAATTGCTTCTGTATTCTTTAAGTACGGATTTCCATCGTCGTCAACTGTCCAGTTAGCTCCCAGCTTTTTGAGCATTTCCTTGCGCGCATCTTTATCTGATACAACGGTTTCTCCGTTGTTTGCTCCCGCTGCAGTGCCTGCTTCCACATAGCAGTCCTTAATATTTGCGGCTGCAATTGTGCCTTTTGCGTAAAGTCCGAATGCCTTGCCGTCTGCACCTACAACTTTACCTGAGTTATAGCAGCCTTTCATTGACGGCTTGCAGTTATCTCCTGTCTGCGCTCCTGCATTACCTAAAAGTCCCGCAGCCTGCACTCCCGGTCCGTAAACCGTACCTGCGTTGTAGCAGTCTTCAAGCTGCACACAGTTTTTGTTGCCGCCTACAAGTCCTCCTATTGTAGTATTGGAGTCGGAACCTGTGCATACGATGTTACCGGCATTATATGACTCTTTAATAAGCATTTTGTGGTCTTCCCACTTGTATTCAATACCGTCTTCATAGCCGCCTACAAGTCCGCCTACACCCTCGCAGCCTCTTGCTAGGGCTGAAACATTCACTGCGCTGCCACAGTTTTTGATAGTAACATCACCGACTGCATATCCTGCCAGACCACCTGCTCTTGCATAAGGTTCCGAGCAGTATACCTGTCCTTTTAAAATAAGGTTTTCAACTGTCGCATTGTCAAGACAGCCAAAGAAGCCGTAATATGTGCGGGCGTTATCAACATTCAGTCCGCTTACAGTATGTCCCTGTCCGTCAAAATGTCCCTTAAACGGCATTGTTCTGTTGCTGCCGATAGGCGCCCAGCTTGTACCGCCAAGGTCAATATCATCTGACAGCTTCACATAGCTTTCAGCATATTTTTTCACGCCTTTGTTTACCTGCTGTGCAAAATATGCAAGCTCATCTCTGCTGCCTATTACATAAGGCTCCTCTGCGGTACCGGTTCCTTTCAAGGTATCTAATTTAACGGTAACGGTCTGTCCGTTATCAGTTATTTCAAATGTCCCTGTTTTAGTTATATGGTCTTCTGCGGTAACCTCATAGCTGTATGTACCCGCAGTCAGGCTGTATTTACCGTCTTCTCCCGGTGTGTAGTTTTTCTCACCCTTAAACACTCTGATTTCAGGAGTCTTATCTCCGCATGTGACATCAAATGTCACTTCATATTTAGGAAGTGCCGTCAGTTTAACACTGATGCTGCTGTTTTCAACGGGCACTTTAAATGTTCCTGCTGCAGTTTCATAATCCTCCGCTTCAGCTTTATAATAATAGTCGCCCTCTTTAAGCGCATATGTATATGAACCGTTATCAGCAGACTCTGCATATATTAATTCACCGTTCGCATCTGTACCTTTGTATACTTTCAGGTCAGCATTTGCCGGCTCTAATGTAATTACTGTATCAGGCACTTTATATGGAAGTGTGATTGTCATCTCTTTATCGGTCTTACCGACAATAAGGGTACCTGTTGCAGTGTCCTTAGCAACACCTTCCTTTGGCACAGCAGTATACGTATATATGCCATCTGAAATCACCGCTGTAAACACACCGCCACTGCTAACATCCATATTTGTATCTTTATTGTCTTTAGTCAGAGTCACACTTCCGGCATCTGCAGCTTTCACTGTAACCGTATGCTCTTTATCAGCCAGCTTTGTGAGCCACGCAGGAACAGGATATTCGCCAAACGCCTCACTCTTTGCAAAGCCTGTAAGTGTCAGTCCCTTTAGCTCATCTGTAGACTTTCCTTCTATCGTACCTGTAAGATAACCATATGATTTAGATAAAGCTTCAAGTGAACTCCAAGATGACGATCCTTTATTGTAGTACACTTTCTCCGCTCTAATAGCTGAAGCTGAATTAGTTGTTTTATTATATGCAAACCCGCATGTGCCTGAACCTGTAATGTTTCCACCAAAATATACATTTTCAGCTACTACAGGAGATGTGTTGCCGAGCCAGCCGATAATTCCGCCGCTTCCGCCTGAATATCCTTTTTTAGTAATACTTCCTATCACCGCGCTATTACTAATATGTACTTCCTTTATATATTGCGCGCAACCAATTAATCCGCCTATATACCCTGTATTTTCAATATTAACACTACTAAATACATTATTGATAGTTACAACATAATCACTATTTGAATCTGTACTACCAACAATTCCACCTATGCAATTATTGATATTATCTAGTTCTTTATTAATTGTAACATCTACGTTACAATTCTTTATATTAGCACTCGATGAATTTATAATTCCTGCAATTGCACCAGCACATACTTTGCTTTTTGAAGTTGCAGATATTGTCATTGTTTTAATTTGAAGATCTTGCACATCTCCTGAGAGTTTCGCAATTAAGCCTAAATAACCACCATTGCTTCCGTCGCTCGATATATTCAAATTCGATATTGTATATCCATTACCCTCAAAGGTACCTGTCAGGCTTTTAATCGGCTCCCTAGGTACATTACCCATATCAATATCGCCTGCAAGTTCAACAGTACCTTCAATATCCTGACCGCCAAGAGCTGCAAGTTCTGCTGCATTATGTACAATAATTGTTCCTGTCACCTTAGAAGATGCACCAGTATCAGCAAACACCACTCCCGGCATCATACTGAACACTACTGCAAATGACAGCAGCATTGCCATTACCTTAGTTATAACTTTTTTCTTCCTCATATTCTCTCCTTCCTTAATTACTGTAGTTTTAATTACATCGAACTGATAAAATCCACCTTAATAAGGCAGTTTACTATCCCCCCTGCTCTGCCCCAAAAAACAAACATGGGAAGAAACGTCTATATATTTCTCCCCACCGGATATCATTATTAACAGAGCACACTAATATAAAGGCTGCGCATTACAGCCCCCTGTCTGCTTATTAAACGGTTTCGATTTCTATCCAATTCTCCGTTGGGTTAAATCACTGTTTTGTGTATGTATCCTGACTCAGAAATCATAGCACTGCCTGCCTTCCCGGTTGCCCAGTGACATAATAGACAGCGCTCCCTCTTTACAGTGGCGGGACCGTACAGGATTTGCACCTGTTTCCATCTTAGC
>OLOV01000376.1_pt1 | contig 39805 bp, 38 predicted proteins | sample 1672931 | NCBI WGS metagenome assembly OLOV01 (sample SAMEA3136738, study PRJEB25190) | human gut metagenome | biome: human gut; feature: human-associated habitat; material: faeces | place: Austria | collected 2013 | reverse complement strand
TGATAGGCTCGTGCGTATTATAAAATACATACTGTTCATCTTCATCGGTATTCTTTCTTTTGTGCAGTTTGAAATTGGTGCTGACCGATTTACGCAAAACAGTATGACCGAGATATTCCTGTCTGCTTAAAATCGCTCTTATGGTTGACATTCCCCAAAGATACGGGTCTGAAAACTTTGTTCCGTTATACTGTTCGGGGTGATATTCCTTTGCGTGTGCAGCCGGAATTAAAACCTTTTCTTCGGTAAGCAATTCAGCGATTGCTCTCGGACTTTTTCCCTCGTTGGCAAGCAGAAAGATACGCTTTACTACCTCAGAAGCCACAGGGTCAACGACAAGCGTTTGTTTGTCGGTTGCTAATCGGTTATATCCATAGGGAATTGAACCGCTACAACGCTTTCCGTCTTTCATACGGGCGTCAAACACAGCCTTGATTTTATTGCTTGTGTCTTTTGCGTACCATTCGTTCATTATATTCAAAAATGGGGCAAAGTCATTGTCAGAAGCATTATTGCTGTCGATACTGTTATTTATCGCAAGGAAACGGACATCTTTCTGTGGGAACAGAACTTCCGTATAAAAACCGACTTGCAGATAGTTTCGCCCTAATCGGCTCATATCCTTAACAATAATCGTTGCGACATTTCCTGCTTCTACTTCCTTAATCAACTCCTGAAAACTCGGACGATTGAAATTTACACCCGAAAAACCATTTCTTCGGGCGTAATCTTCCAAGTATTGCTTTTGATTGGTGATTGAATTTGACTCACCATTAAGATCATCATCTCTCGACAAACGCTCATAGAGTGCTGTAATCTTTGAACTCCTTGACATTCTCTTATCCTCCTTTCCTTATGTAATCCGATTTAGCATTACAGGGATTACTCCCTCTGCTAATAGGAGAAAATAGGGGTACAAAGCGGAACTGTTTTTCAAGAAAATCAAAATATTTTTTTGAAGTTCCAAGACCGATTTTGATAGCCTATTTTCAATTTAGAAACGCATTATTTATCGTCCTACTAAAGTATAGCCCTCCGGCGCAAGCTCAATTGCCGTCACCGTCTCACCGAAGGTGGATGCCCATGCGTCAAAATGCTGAAGTCCGCTTCTTTGAAGTGTTTCATACTGCAAATACCGCTGAATGGTATAAAGCTCTACCATAGAGTTACTGATAGGCGTTCCTGTGGCAAATACAATTCCCTTGCCCCCTGTCAGTTCATCCAAGTATCTGCATTTCATAAATAAGTCGCTTGATTTCTGCGCTTCCGTCTGGGCGATGCCGCCCACATTCCGCATTTTGGTATAGAGAAACAGGTTCTTGTAATAATGACTTTCATCAATAAAAATCCGGTCTACTCCAAGCTCCTCAAAAGTCACCACATCGTCTTTTCTGCTTTGGTTATTCAATTTTTCAAGCTTTACCTTCAGCTGTTTCTTGCTTTTCTCAAGCGCCTTTATGGAAAACCGTTCGCCTCTGTTTTGCTTCAGCTCACCGATTCCTATCATGATTTCGTCAAGCTGTTTTTCCTTGCACCTGCGAGAACTTCAAAGTATGCGTCGAAATTATCCTCCGCTCCGTTTTCCGCAGCACATAAGACCGCCTGCGTCAGGCTGTCTTTTTCCGTTAGTTCCCCATATACGACTTCCAGCGTTTCAATGACTTCTGTTTCATACCGTAAATCCATGTTCCAAATGAGAACTTCTATGGGCATCCTGCCTTCATGGGTATCGGAAATATCAAAGTAGTGCTTTAGTCTTTGCGGTCCGTTTACACGGTCATCAAAGACAGCAATGCCCTTTGCCCCTTTGTTCACCCATCTGTGAAACCGGTCATTCCACTTTTCGATTTCGAGCACCGCTGTGGCGTCGGGCCTTTGCGCATAGATAAGAAGCTGCTCATCAAAGCGCAGTTTGAAATTAAATCCGGCTGTTTTCAGAAAACCCCGCCACGCTTCCTTATCCCCTGCGACCTGCCTTGAAACTTCTTCATAAACTGCGGAAATGAGCTGGTATTTACTTGCCATTTGCTTCACCTGCCTTTCCTCTTTTCTGGCAATAAAAAATCAAGCAAGTATTTTTACCTGCCTGATTATGTACTGAAAATCTCCCTTCCGCAAAAGCTGGAAACATCTATATCCTAAAGTGTCTATATTTTCAGCACCTCATTACTATATTATATTGCTTGGAATAAAACAGTTATCACTGTCAATCGGTATGACTTCCTCACACATACAAACAATACCGCCGCTCCCACGTTTGAGAGATGTCTTATCAATCACTGAATACTTTTTAATTTCTCTCCTGTTTGGACTTGCAGATTTTTTTATCTCAATCGGATGAATTGTATCATTCTCTTCAATAAATAGATCAATTTCTTTCGCATTGGAATCTCTATAATAAGAAAGGTTTGCTTTTGACTTTGAATAAGCATAGGTCTTCACAAATTCCATCACCACATAGTTTTCATAATAATGACCGCTTGCGGCACCGTTCATCAGCGTTTCCGGTGACAGCCACATTGACAGGTATGCACAAAGTGCCGTATCGCAGAAATAGAGCTTTGGCATTTTCACAAGCCGTTTCAGTTCATTATTCTCGTAAGGCTTCAGGAGATATACAATACCGAGTCCTTCCAATATATTTAGCCAAACCTTTGCAGTAGGTTCTGATATATCCGATGCTTCAGCTAATGTGGCATAGTTGACCTGCTGAGATACCAGAGCCGCACATGCACTTAAGAATTTTGAAAATTTCACGGTGTCACTTACGCCGCCGACTTCTGTTGCGTCACGTATGAGATAGGTTTCTACATAAGAATTAAAATATTCTTCTCTTATTTCTCTGTCAACCTCCTGAACATCCGGCATTCCGCCCTTCCAAATATGCTCATAGACAGTTACAATATTGTTTTTTTGAAAAAGTTTCTGCCTTTGAAGCAGTCCCTGTAAAGATAAATTGAGGTCATCGTCTATTAAAACGTCTTGTTTTTCTCTCTGTGAAAGACTGTATAAATTCAATATACCGATTCTGCCTGCCAGGGTTTCTCTGACCTGCTTCATCATCTGGTATTGCTGCGAACCTGTAATCCAAAACTGCCCTTTCTCGTCGCTTTCATCACACATTATCTTTATTTGTTCAAAAAGCCCGGGCGCTTTCTGAATTTCATCGATCAGTATCGGTGGTTGATAAGTTTGAAAAAATAATACCGGGTCCGTTTGAGCAAGCTCTCTTGCCATACGATTATCGAGAGATACATAAGTTCTGTTTGTTCCTTCCGCCAAGTGCTTCAGCATTGTTGTTTTTCCAACCTGCCTTGCTCCGGTTACCAATATTGCCTTAAAATGAGAATTCATCTTAAGAAATTTTCTCTCCAATTCTCGTTTTATATATTTCATAATGGCGCCTCCTTTTTTATGATATTCTAAAATTTATTTTATTTTATCATAAAAATTGCACAGAATCAATTCTTACGCTTAGTATAAGCCATTATTTATCAGGATATTCTTAAATTAATTTTATTTATTCATATTTCTAATTGAACACCACATCTAAACAGTACTTTTCACAAAAAAATGTTCATAATATATACACAGCAATCATTCCAACAATTCTACCTTTACTTGCCGTGAAATATTAATTAAAAATCAAACAAGCACTTCCCTCTCCGATTATGTAAGGGGGATGTAACTATTCCTCATAAAGAAGAAATGCTTCTGCTGTGATTCTGATTCCAAATGCCACTCCGCAACGATAAGCCGCTGTATCTTCCACCCCTCCCATCAGCAGGTAAAGTTCCATAAACTCCTCAAACAGCTCCTCCTGCTCTTTTGAAAATGTCTTTCTAAGTGCTTCTTCCAGGCGGTTCTTCTTCTCTCGATGCACTTTATAGTCCTCATCGTTTATGATCACTTTCTCCGCTCCCGGTATTCCCTCACGATAAAGGTTCTTTATGATTGATTTGTCTTTCATCTTCATGATGCCTGCCTTTCCTTGTTTTGTTCTATCATATCTATGAAAAAGCAGCCTTTCCACTATGTAAAAGCCCGGCTTTCCTCTGCAAGGCCGGACTGCTCTGTTTACCTGGTCTCATCTGTGAAGCTTTCTGATGCTCCCGCAAGAAAAGTAATGACCTTATTCTTTTTCACCGCCTCTATCAGCTCCAGCATTTTATCCAGCTCCTCTTTTGAATGAAGCCCTGTACTTCTCATGTCTTCCAGGCTGAAGTTCATAATCGACTTCTCCGTTACATATCCCTTTTCAAACAGTTTGTTCATCACCCTCATGGTCGTTTTGTCTATGGCCATCTGCTTTTTCACCTCGTTTCTCTTCCAGTTCCTTTAAAATCTCTTTCATACAAAATCCGCAAAACCTTGTTTTTTTATCGTAATATGGGCAGGAATCACTGCATTTTTTTCTACCCATCCCGATCACCTTCTTTACGCATCAGATGGCTTCCGTAGTCGGTAAAGGCATACCAGTTTGTCCGGTCAAATTTATTCCGGTTAAAGCAGCCTTTGATGATGACCTTTTTCTCTACCAGACGCTGAACAGCATCCTGAATCATGTTACCGCTTAGGAAAGGGAAAAAGCCTGTCATCATAAGCACGGAACATCTGCACCATTTCCTGCCGTCCCTCTCATAGTCTCTGCCGTCATAGCTGCCCTTTTCTATGTTGTCCCAGATAAACTGTGCAATGATTGCGGCGTGAATGCCAAAACGCACTGCCATAGTTCCTTTGAATTTACACATCAAGCCCTCCTGTTTCCAAAAAAAGAGAGTGACATTGCTGCCACTCTCACATCTTCTTTTATTCGTTTTCTTCTGTACTGCCGTCGCTCTTTTCCGCCTTTAATCTGGTTCTGATTTTCATTGCGGTAATGCCTGCGCCCGCTGCGAGAAGAAGCACAACCCACAGGATGACATTGGAATCATCCCCGGTCTTCGGTGTGTCTGTAAATACTGGCGGGGTTTCCTCTTTCTCTTCTTCCGGTTTTACTTTCACGGTCTGCCCTTCATCGTCAATATCTTCATGGACTGCTACCTGAATATCGGAATCTGCGTAAAAGACCTTTTCAAAGACTACGATTTCTTTTCCGGAAAGCCCTTCAGCGTCAAAAGTAAAGGTGACTTCTACCGTCCCGCTATCATTTTCTGCTGTAAATTCCATCTCGGAAGTAATCTCTTCACCACCGACTTTAAGCGGTTTTCCGATTTCCTTATCCATCAGGATCCCCTTTAACAGATACGCTTTTCCCGGCACCAGGTTTTTATATTCCACCGTATCTTTGATGGTAACTTCCCCTTTGTTCTCCAGCTCTTTATCTCTGTCACTGTCATCAGAAGCAGTCGTTCCGATTTCCGGGAAGTGAATAGTCTGTCCTTGATTCTCAAGATCTGCGTGAACGGCAATCTCCTTATCTCCTCTGTACAACGTTTCAAAGACTACGATATCCTTTCCGGAAAGCTCGCTGCTGTCAAAAGTAAATTCCACCGCTACATCACCGTTTATTGTCTCAGCGGTAAATTCTTTTGTCACGGTCACTTCCTTCTCACCGTTTTTCAAAGGTTTTCCGGTCTCCTTATCCATGATGGTTCCAACCAGCTTATAGGTTTTACCTGCCTTTAATCCTTCGTAGTGAACCGTATCTACAATGGTCACTTCCTTGCCGATGATGCTGTAAGCGGTTTCCGTATCTTTATCCTTTGCGGTTGTTCCGATTTCCGGATAATATACGGTCTGTCCGTCATCTTCAATATCCGCGTGAACCGCAAGCTTCACATCGTCTTGGTAAAGTTCTTCAAAGACCACGACTGCCTTTCCTTTCAGCAGAGCGCTGTCCACCTTAAATTCCACTTCTACGGTGCCTTCCGCTTTTTTCGCCGTAAAAGTCTTCTCTACCGTCACAGGTTTTCCGTCGTTTTCAATCGGCTTTCCAGTTTCTTTATTCATCAAAGTACCGATAAGCAGATAGTCTTCGCCCTTTTTCAGCCCCTTATATTCCACCGTATCTACGATGGCAACTGTTTCCTCTGCCTTTCCAAGCTGTGAATCGCTCGCCTCGTCTTTTGCCGTTGTTTTGATTTCGATATAGTCATCGGTCATAGTTCCAAGAGGCACTGTCACAGCGTCCTTATATACGCTTACTTTGACTTTCATCAGGGTCATGCCTTCATTGGCTTCACATCTCAGTTCCTCAATCTCATAATCATCGTAGATTAAAGCACCCTTCTCATTGTTTGGCTCTGCTTCACCAAACCAGATGCCGTCCTCGGAAGTCTTTCCCGCATTGGTATTCTGAGTATGGGGATTCCAGGAAGCTGCGGTACTTGCGTATCCGTTGGCGTCTGTCACGATAATATGGCTTTCGCCGGTTGTGAGGGAAGTGATTTTAAAAGGAATGCCGGCAAGTCTGTTTAAGTCCCCGTCCGATACCTTTACAAAATCCAGATCGCCACGCTTTACCTGTTCCGGTGCAATGGGAGCATGATAGGTTTTTACACTTTCCGCCGTGCCTTCTGAAGGAATCCATACGGTTAAAGATTCCTCAAAGGGAAGATATCCTTCCGGAGCCTTTGTTTCGGTAATGACTACTTTTCCAAGTGGAAGACATACGGTCGTTCCATCGTTTTGATAGTAAAAATCATCTCCTGAAACAAAATGGGCGTCATCAAAACGGATTCTGCCTTCAGCGTCCGTTTTGAAAATCCAGGTTCTGTCCGGTTGCTTTGCCGCTCTTGGCTCTGAATTTACTGCGTAAAATTCCACCTTGAATTCAGCGCCTTCCAGTGCAGCTTTACCCTGGGGCTCATATTTCTTTGTTTCAGTATCAATCTTTTCAAGAACAAGATCCATCGGATTGTTCTGCGGCACTTCTTTCACCTTAATGCTTGTCGTCTGTTCTGTGACTACATGCACATCATAGCTTGTAACATCAATGGCATATCCTGCGGAAGCCTTCACTTCCTTTACGGGATAGCTGCCCTCTTCCAGCTTTCCTGATTTGGCATAGCCATTCTCATCGGTTGTCAATGTGGTAATCAGCTTGCCGTCCTGATAGACACCGTACTTTGCGCCCTTCAGTGTATAATTGGGATTGCCATCTGAAACAGAAGCATTGCTACTGCTTTTGTTTAACTCAAGCCATCCCATAGGCTCCATGTACCAGGAACCGACAATGTCCTGATAAGAGCCGCTTTTGATGATGAATGCTTTGTAGGCATCCGGCGGCGCAGGCAGCTTCTTCAGTTCGTTTACCACTTCTTTTGTCTTTTCGATATACTTTGCCGTTGCCCCGGTGAAAGCGTCTCCTGACATTTTGTAGCCGTCGTGAATATATGAAACGAGAAGGTGTCCCACAACATAGGCCTCATTTTCAGACCAGCCGCTGAAGCACTTTCCCTTCATCACTTTGTCATACCCATATCCGCCGGGCATATAGTAAAGGGCTTTTCTGTATGCCGAATCCTTTGCCAAAAGCTCGTAAGTGTGACTGCCCTCATCCGGCGAGGCTTTTGTCGGGTCTGCGCAGTACGCCACATTTTTTGTGCTGCCGTCCACATACATAAAGTTGGTCCAGTGGCTTCCGTATTCCAGCACATCTCCCTTCTTGTAGTTTACCGTTCCGCTTGCAGCGTAAGCCTCCTGTGCGCTAAACGGCAAGCATCCCGCAATCACCGCAATACACAGCAGTATCGCAAGAATTCGTCTTTTGTTTGCGTGAATTGTTTTCTGCATTTGTGTTTCCTCCAATAAAAAAACTCCACAATACGTGAAGTATCTCTATCCGCCTGCTTTCGTTTTACCTCCCTGTTTCAAATTCATGCCGCCTGCGGATCCGGCAGCTATGTATCCACCTGCTTCATACAGGTGGTCCGCTCTCTATATATACTTCTTCTTTTTCAGTTGGTCAGTTGGTATATAGAGAAAGGTTGGGGTGTGGGGAAGGAAAACACAGCCCGCATAAAACCTACTCCTCCTGCTACCGCTCCTGTTCCTTTTGCGTTCGCTGAAGATACCTGACATAGTGGTCGATGGCTTTGAAAACAAACTCCTCCCTCTGCGATGCCTTGATGTTTTTGGGCAGCGCCTTATCCAGCTTTGCTGCGCTGAAGGAAACCTTCTCCTTTTGGTTCGGTTTTTCTTCCTGCATAATGGCGCAGATGGATTCCTCTGTCAGCTTGTTTTCCTGAAGCAGCTTTCGCATTCTGAGGGTCTGTGCGTGAGACGGTGTGCACTGCTCCATTTCGATGGTATCAAACAGTGCCTCTTGCAGCTCCTTTGGAAAATATGAAATCTCAACGGCAGGTCTTAATGCGATTTGGTTCTTATCCACCAGTTCCAGCAGGTCGGGAATCAGTTCTGTTAATCGGATATATCGTCTGATATTATCTTGACTTTCACCTACTTCATATCCGAGAATTTCCCGTGAAGTTTTTCCAGCATACTTCTGTGCCAATGGCACAGAAGTTAAATCTGACCTTTCCCCCTGTCTCTTCATAGCCTCCAGCCTCATTTTATATGAAAACGCCTTTTCACTTGGCAGTATGGTGGTTCTCTGCAAATTGCTGTCCACCATATAAATAATGGAAGCGTCTCTGTCCATTTCCACAACTTCCGCACGAAGGGTATCAAGCCCTGCAATCTCGCAGGCTCGTTTTCTTCTGTGTCCGGAAAGAAGTTCATACCTGCCGTCTTCCTTTTTTCTAAGCGTAGCAGGAGTAATAACGCCGTACTCTTTGATGCTTTCCGCAAGGTTTAACATATCCTCATCGTCCAGCACTTTAAAAGGATGGTCGGGGAAGTTATCAATTTCATCAATCGGGATATCGTAAATCTTTTTTAGCTTCGCTTCGTCTCTTTCTTCCTGGGTGGTAAAATACTCATCTAACCTGGGAAGTTCGAACTCGATCTTTTCTTTTTTCGCCATCTCTGATTACCTCCTTTGTTAGATTTTCGTATGCTTTCGCCACCGTTCCGTTCTTATCATAGGAAAAAATGCTTTCCCCTCTGGCGCTTACCTCTGCCGCTTTCACCCCTACAGGAATCTTTGTCTGATAAACCTTCATCAGATTTCCATACTGCTGCCTGAGTGTCTGCTGAATGTCTTTGGCAAGATTTGTCCGGGAATCTACCAGTGTCATTACGATTCCGTCTATCTTAAGATTCGGGTTGATGTTTCGTTTCACCCTTCCAATGGTCTGCGCAAGCTGGGTCATACCCTTTGCGGGAAGATACTGCTCCTGCACCGGAATGATGACGCTGTCGGCAGCAGATAGCGCGTTTATGGTAAGCATACCAAGAGAAGGCATACAGTCAATCAGAATGTATTCATAGTCCTTCTTAATATCCTTCAGGTAATTACGAAGCGTCAGTTCCCTGCTCATGGCGTTTACAAGGTTCATCTCCATAGAAGACAGTTCCAGATTCGCGGGAATCAAGTCAACGCCCTCCTTATGGCGCAGGACGCCCTCCCCTTTTTGAATTTCTTCCTCCCGGATTACCTTTCTCATCAGATCCGCCAAGGTGGTATTCAGATGATCCCCGTCTTTCCACCCAAGACAGGTAGTTAAATCTCCCTACGGGTCTGCGTCAATGAGCAGAACTTTTTTCCCTTCTTTTGCAAGTCCTATCCCTAAGTTGACTGTGGTTGTGGTCTTTCCCACGCCTCCCTTTTGATTACAGATAGCCACTATTTTCGAATCCTTCATCGTCCTCGTCCTCCTCAAACTCTTCATCTTCCTCATACCTTTCCTCGACAGAAGCCACAAAGCCGTTTAGAATCACTTCCTTTGTCTCCTCGGACTGACAGGCAAATGCTTCGATCTTGATTCTTGCGTGGTAATCACAGAGAGCCGCCAGTATATACATCAGATCAATGGCCTCATCCAGTTCATCTTCCTGATAAAGCTCTCTGATCTTCATCAGCGACAACAGATACATTTCAGGATCCTCCAGCATATCTGCGTAAACATGGTCTACCGCATAAAAGACCTCGCTTCCAATCAGTTCAACGCCGTGCAGAAAATGACTTTCTTCCTGTCCTTCATTTGCAGCCTCAATCACCAGTTCAATTCTTTTTACATTCTTCATTTTGCGTCCTCCTATTTTAAAAAAAGACAAAGTCGGTTCCGCCATTCCCTTTCAGCGGTAGACTTTGTCGATAATCCGGAAATATCGTAAACGATATTTTCCTGCATAATAAAAAAAGCCACTTCGTGATTGAAATGGCTATGTAAAACGGATCGTTCTTCTATATGAGAAGGCGGATACCAGGTATTCAGTTATATGCTAAGGACTTTAATCAGAAGTTCGTCTACCGGGTCTGTGTATCTTCCCTGCCTGATTAAATCGTTTTTTAGTTCTATGAGACTTTGGACTACTATTTTTTTCTCTTCTGCGTTAAGATAAAGATAAAGTTTTTTCTTGAACATATTGCCGACCTCCTTTTTCTTATAGTAAAACAACTTGATAAGTTATGCTAATGTGCAATTCCAATCAAGCTATTTTATTAAATGCCTGCAACGCAGTGATACCAATGGTATTGATGTGTTATTTGGGGGATAATTTCAGCCAGTTGGGGGAAGTCGCAGTATCCCCCAAAAAGAAATACTACGCAAACTTCACTTGATTTTTCGGAAGAACGAGGCGAAGTTTAAAACGGCAATTGGGGGATGGATTTCCCCCAAGTTTTCCCCAAAAAATCCCCCAAATCCATGGTCAAAATACGCCATTTTACGCTATTTTACGAACAAATAGTCACCTTGCTTTTAGACAATAAAAAACCCTTGAAGTGCCTGATAAATGGGCATTTTCCAAGGGTTTTAAAGTCATATTCGATTAGGAATTACTTTCCCATCTGCTTAGCAACTTCTTCTGCAAAGTTTTCTTCTTTCTTTTCGATACCTTCGCCTACTTCGAAACGTACTACCTTAGCAATTGAAAGGTCTTTGCTTACAGATTCAAGATATTTAGCAACTGTCTGCTTACCGTCTTCTGCTCTTACATAAGTCTGGTCAAGCAGGCAGATTTCCTTGAGCTGCTTTGAAACACGACCCTCAACAAGTCCGAGGAAGATCTTGTTTGCTGAGATGTTTTCTTTGTCAGCAACAGCAAGGTCAGCAAGCTTAGTCTTTGCTTCCTGTGAAAGGAAGTTTGGCAGATAGTTGAAATTAAAGCTCTTGTCAGCTCTCTTTTCTTCTAAGATTGCAACATCTTCTGCATCCCATACACCGTCAACAGCCTTGTCTAATAAAGCGTTTAAGATTGGCTTTGGAAGTGTGAACGGATCGTTTAATGCGCTTTCAAGTGTGATTTCCTTGATTTTAGCAAGCTCGTCAGCTGAGATATCGTTTCTGCTTACATACTGCGGGTTCATAGCTGCAACCTGCATTGCGATGTTTGTTAAAGCTTCTTTTACAGCATCGTTAGCTTCGCCGCTGCCTACAACGATAACGCCGATTCTTCCGCCGCCGTGAATGTATGAAGTAACAACATCACCTGATGCTTTTTCGATTCTTCTGATTGACATGTTTTCGCCGATCTTAGCAATCTTAGCAGTTAAAACGTCCTGTACTGTAGAATCTTCGAAGCTCATTGCCTTGAATGCTTCGATATCATTGCTTTCTGCTGTTAATGCAAGCTTTGCAAGGTTTTCTACGAATTCAACGAATTCTTCGTTCTTTGAAACGAAGTCTGTTTCTGAGTTTACTTCAACGATAGCAGCAGTCTTGCTGTCATCTGAGAATGCAATTCTTACTAAGCCCTCTGCAGCAATTCTGCCGGCTTTCTTAGCAGCCTTTGCAAGTCCTTTTTCTTTTAAATAATCAACAGCAGCCTCTATGTTGCCGTCAACTTCGACTAATGCTTTTTTGCAGTCCATCATACCTGCGCCTGTCATTTCACGCAGTTCTTTTACCATTTGTGCTGTTACAGCCATTGTTGTTTCCTCCCTGAAAATTATTCTTCTGTTGCTTCTTCAGCAGTCTCTGCTACTGCTTCTTCTGCAGCGGCTTCGTCTTCTGCAGTCGCATCTTCGCCCTGGTTAGCTTCGATGATAGCGTCAGCCATCTTACCTGCGATTAATTTTACTGCTCTGATTGCATCGTCGTTTGCAGGGATTATATAGTCAACATCATCAGGGTCACAGTTTGTATCAACGATACCAACAACAGGAATACCTAAAATTCTTGCTTCTTTAACTGCAATCTTTTCTTTTTTAGGGTCTACGATGAACATTGCGCCAGGCATACCCTTCATTTCCTTGATACCGCCTAAGAATCTTTCAAGTTTTTCTGCTTCTGCTCTTAACTTGATAACTTCTTTCTTAGCAAGCTTTTCGAAAGTTCCGTCCTCTTCCATCTTCTGAATGTCATAGAGTCTCTTGATTCTTGCTGAAATTGTCTTGTAGTTTGTAAGCATGCCGCCGAGCCATCTCTGGTTTACGTAGTACATGCCGCATCTCTTAGCTTCGTCTTCGATAGCTGCCTGAGCCTGCTTTTTAGTTCCTACGAAAAGAACCGGCTTGCCTGTAGCTCCAACTTCTTTCATAAAGTCATAAGCTTCATCGATTTTCTTAACTGTCTTCTGTAAGTCGATGATGTAGATTCCGTTTCTTTCTGTGAAGATGTAAGGTGCCATTTTAGGGTTCCATCTTCTTGTCTGGTGTCCAAAGTGTACACCTGCTTCTAGTAATTGTTTCATTGAAATTACTGCCATTTTAATTTCCTCCTGGTTTTTCCTTCCGTCATAATTGCTCCCAGAGCAAACTCCATTTTAACAACGCTGTGCGCTGGAGCACCTGTCATCCGGGCCATATGACGTGCTATTTTAATCAGTCTGCAAATCACAACAGACCAACATATACTATACTATAAAAAATTCCCGAATGCAAGCGAAAACTTGTACATTCGGGGTTATATCCGTTTTTAATTTTAATCCGTCACCGGTCTTCTCTGAAATACGGAAGTCCCAGACTTTCAGGCGGCTGATCCTCTCTTCTCTTGCGCACGCTTGTAAATATCAGTACCACAATAGTTACAAGGTAAGGAAGCATCTTGTAAAGCTCCTTGGCTGCCATTCCCACGCCCGGTATGAACAGGTGCAGGATATACAGTCCGCCGAAAATGATGGAGCCGAATATAGCAATGTTTGGCTTCCACAGCGTGAAAATAACCAGCGCGATTGCCAGCCAGCCTCTGTCGCCGAATGCGTCGTTTGACCATACGCCGCTTGCGTAGTCCATAACATAGAACAGTCCGCCAAGGCCTGCAATCATACAGCCGATGCATATTGAGCAGTATTTGTATCTGTTGACGTTGATACCGGCAGCATCTGCTGTGGCAGGGTTTTCACCCACCGCGCGAAGCTGAAGTCCCACTCTTGTCTTTTTAAGGACATATGCTGTCACAATTGCTATTGCAACTGCCAGATATGTGAGGAAGCCGTAGGAAAGAAATATCTTGCCAAACCACCCCAGACTGCCTGCAAACGGCAGATGAGCGCTGAAGAATTTGCTTGTTGCCGAAAGAGCGATTGACGGAACCTCTCCACCTGTCAGCTTAATCAGTGAGCCTCCGAAGAAGTTACCGAAGCCCACACCGAATGTTGTCATCGCAAGACCTACAACGTTCTGGTTTGCTCTGAGGGTTACTGTCAGCACGCTGAATAAAAGCCCCATCAGAAGCGAGCCTAAAAGGCAGGATATCATCGGTATGAATATGGCAAGGAAAGGGTTAAGTTCGCCGCTGCATCCCTGCTCATAGAGGAAAGAGCCGATTACTCCGCATATGCCGCCTACATACATTACGCCCGGAATACCCAGGTTAAGGCTTCCCGCTTTTTCGGAAATCGTTTCACCTGTACAGCCGAACAGAAGCGGCATACCCTGCATTACTGCACGAGGTATAAATGCAACCAAATCAAACATTTACGCTTCCTCCTTTCCTGAATTTTTTCTTATATGAACTTTGTAATTTATAAAGAATTCACAGCCTATAATGAAGAACAGGATTATTCCTGTGAGTATGTCCGAAAACGATTCGTTGAGACCGAAGCTGGTTGAAATTTCTCCCGCTCCCTGTCCTAAGAATACTATCAGCAGGCTTGCAAATATCATAGCTGCCACATTAAACTGCGCAAGCCATGAAACCATTATGCCGAGGAAGCCTCTGCCTCCCGCAAGGGTTGTTGTGATAGTGTGGTCTATGCCTGAAACCATCATCCAGCCTGTAAATCCGCATATAGCCCCTGACAGAAGTATGGTTCTCATTATAACTTTATCCACCTTGATGCCTACATAGCTTGCTGTTCTCTGGCTTTCGCCCACAACGGAAATCTCATAGCCGTGCTTACTGTATTTGAGATATACATACATTCCCGCAGTTATAATTGCAACGAATATGATAACAAGCAGATAGCTGTTTGTTCCTATTGACGGCAGCCAGCCTGCGTTTGTTGACTGGTTTATAATGCCGACCTTGCCGGATCCTTTCGGAACCTCCCACAGAATTATGAAGTATGCCACAAGCTGTATTGCCACATAGTTCATCATCAGTGTGAAAAGCGTTTCGTTGGTATTCCATTTAGCCTTGAAAAATGCCGGTATAACTGCCCATATTGCACCGCATATGATTGCAGCCGCAAGACATATGATTATAAGGAGTCCGCTTGGAATTGAATCTCCCATATAAATCATGCAGAGAGCAGTAGCCCATGCTCCCATAAGTATCTGTCCCTCGCCTCCGAGGTTCCAGAATTTCATCTTGAATGCCGGTGTCAGCGCCAGCGCTACTGAAAGCAGTACCGCAAGCTCCTTGAGCAGTAGCAGCATTTTTCTCTCTGTTCCCACTGCGCCGTATATCATAGTTCCGAATACGCTGAACGGATCAAGTCCCGTAAGCAGCATAGTAACAATTGCGCTTACGATTAACGCCGCAACTATGGCTCCTATTCTGATTGCCCATGTCTTAGCCAGCGGCAGCTCCTTGCGCTTGGTTATATGGAGAAGCGGCTCTTTATTAAGTTTACTCATTGTCGGCACCTCCTCCAAACTTTGTCATCATCATACCTATCTCATTCTTGTCTGCAGTTCTGCCGTCAACTATACCGCTGACCCTGCCTCCGCACAGAACCATAATACGGTCACTGAGCTCCATAAGCACGTCAAGGTCCTCGCCGACGTAAATAACTGCAACGCCTTTTTTCTTCTGCTGGTTGAGCAAATCATATATTGTATATGAGGAATTTATATCAAGCCCTCTTACGATGTATGCCGAAAGCAGCACTGTCGGCGCCGATGCGATTTCTCTGCCTACCAGCACTTTCTGGACGTTACCGCCTGAAAGCTTCCTGACAGGAGTTGAAAGGCTCGATGTGCTTACTTCAAGCTCATCAACTACTTTTTCCGCAAGCTTTCTAGGTGTTTTTCTGTCGGTAAACATTGATTTGCCCTTACGGAAAGACCTGAGCATCATATTGTCTGTAAGGTCCATATTGCCTACAAGACCCATGCCAAGTCTGTCTTCCGGAACAAACGAAAGCGCAACGCCCATTGCCGCAATCTGAAGCGGGTCTCTGCCTATAAGCTCCTCGTCCTGGCCGTCATCGTTTATGTATTTAATAGTTCCGTTTTCCACCGGCTGAAGTCCCGCTATGGCTTCCAGCAGCTCTTTCTGGCCGCAGCCTGAGATACCTGCAATACCGAGGATTTCTCCGGAGTTTGCCGTAAATGAAACGTCGTCCAATTTAATAACTCCGTCCTGGCTTCTTACTGTAAGGTTTTCAACTTTGATACGTGTTTTAGGATTAACAGGCTCCGGCCTGTCGATGTTAAGGCTGACAGCTCGTCCAACCATCATATTTGTCATTTCCTGTTCGTTTGTTTCGGCTGTTATCATTTCGCCTACAAACTCGCCCTTGCGAAGTACCGCCACGCGGTCTGATATGTCAAGTACCTCGTGAAGCTTATGTGTAATTATTACTACTGTCTTGCCGTCCTCCTTCATATTTCTAAGCACTGCAAACAGCCTGTCTGTTTCCTGTGGTGTAAGTACCGCTGTAGGCTCGTCAAGTATGAGTATGTCCGCTCCTCTGTAAAGCACTTTTACTATTTCGACAGTCTGCTTCTGTGATACTGACATATTGTATATCTTCTGCTGCGGATCTATATCAAATCCGTAAGTATCACATATCTCTTTTATTTTTTCGGAGGCTTTCTTTAAGTCCAGTTTGCCTTCCTCTTTAAGTCCCAGAATTATATTCTCTGCAGCCGTAAATACGTCAACCAGCTTAAAATGCTGATGTATCATTCCTATGCCGTAGTCAAAGGCCTCTTTTGGCGAATGTATGGCCGCAGGCTCTCCGTTGATGTAAATCTCCCCTCCGTCAGGATAGTATATGCCCGACAGCATATTCATAAGGGTGGTTTTGCCGCTTCCGTTTTCACCCAGCAGTGACAGTATCTCGCCCCGATAAATGTCAAGGTTTACTTTGTTGTTTGCTTTTACTGTACCAAATACTTTTGTGATGTCCCTCAGGGACACAGCCACTTCTCTGTTGGCCAAGTTAATCAACACCTTTCTTTAATTAATGTTTCCTAAAGCGTATCATCTGTTTGTATTTCTGTTTTGTATTCCACAGAAAAATCCATACCTGTACCGGTTATGTGCTTTTCTCTGCAATACGTTCACTTGTACCAGCACGAAAACCCCGGCTAAAACCGGGGCTTTTGCTGGTAAATGTATTCTTAGAATTTTGTGTCCAGAAGCTTGATTCCGTCAATCTGAAGATCGAAGTACGGAGCTGATCTGAATTTTGATTCCTGGAATGCGCCGTTTTCGATTACTTCTGTATCTTTTACATAGTCAGCGTCTGTGTCTACGTCAGCCTTGTATGAGTCTACTTCCTTACCGTCAACTGTGAATGTTGTGATATCGAATACCTGAAGTTCTCCTGCTTCAAGCTTCTTTGTAATCTCTGCAATTTTGTCTGCAGTTCCTTCTGCTGCCACTTCTTCGTTAACGTCAGTTAAAACAACTGATCCTGTTTCAAGGTTGCCTGTCCAGTCAGCTTCGATAGCTTCACCGCCCTGTGCTGCTTTGATTGCATATACATAGTAAGGTGTCCAGTCAATTCTTGATGAAACGATGAATGTGTTAGGGCAAGCATCCTGTGTGCTTCCGTTGTATGATACGTTAGGAACTCCTGCCTTTTCGCAGGCTGTAGGTGCTCCCATTGAGTCCGCGTGCTGTGAAACGAGTACGCAACCGTCATTTATAAGTTTGTTAGCAGCTTCTTTTTCGAGTGCTTCGTCATACCATGAACCTGTGAAAGTTACTTCCATTGTAACTGATTCACAAACTGAACGAGCGCCGAGGAAGAATGAAGTGTAGCCTGATACTACTTCTGCATAAGTATATGCGCCGACGTATCCCATTTTAGCTTCGTCTGCTGTGATTGTTCCTGCATCGATCATTTCGTTGATCTTCATTCCTGCAGCTACGCCTGCAAGATATCTGCCTTCATAGATTGAAGCGAACGCATTGTGGTAATTTGCAAGGTTTTCTGTGTGCGCTTTTGTTCCTGTTGAGTGGCAGAACTGTACTTCAGGGAAGTCCTTTGCAGCCTGGATCATGAAGTCTTCATGACCGAATGAGTCAGCAAATACGATTCCGCAGCCTGCATCTACAAGTTCTGCTGCTGCATCGTAGCATTCCTGTCCTTCAGGGATGTTTGTCTTGATAACTGCTTCTACTCCGAGTTCTTCACATGCAGCGTTTGCAGCATCAATAAAGTTCTTGTCATAAGTTGAGTTCTCGTCATGCAGACATATAAATCCAACTTTGAAGTCGCCGCCGTTTGAGCTGTCGTCTTTTGAACCGCAACCTGTGAAAGCAACCATTCCGATTACCATTACCAGTGAAAGTAATAAAGCGATAGTCTTTTTCATTTTGTTCTCCTTCTGCCTTTTAGGCAAATACGTAAAAAATAGTTAATTAAATCTTGCAGAAAATCTGCTGATTAACGGAAGGTGATTTTTCCATCCGACATATCGTCAATCAGCGCAAGGGACTCTATACGCATGCCTTCGCTGCGCAGTCTGTCGCCGCCGCCCTGAAAGCCCTTTTCGATAGCAATCGCAGCACCTGCCACCCTGGCTCCTGCCTGTTTTGCAAGATCGGCAAGACCCTCAAGAGCATTGCCGTGAGCAAGAAAGTCGTCAACGATAAGAACTGTGTCCTCCGGTGTAAGATATGATTTGCTTACTACAACATCATAGTCAATGCCGTGTGTAAATGAGGCAACCTTGGTACAGTATGTATCGCTGCTGATGTTCTTTGTTCTGTTTTTCTTTGCGAACAGAACAGGAAGTCCCATCTGAGCTGCCGCTGCCATAGCTATCGCTATGCCTGAAGCTTCAATTGTTAGAATTTTAGTGACACCGCAGTCTGAATAAAGTCTTTTGATTTCGCTGCCCATTTCCATAAGGAAAGGTGCGTCAATCTGGTGGTTAAGGAAATTGTCCACTTTGAGTATGCCGCCGTCCTTAACTGTGCCTTCTTTTAGAATTTTTTCTTCGAGCGCTTTCACGTGCCACCTCCGTTTTGTTTTCTGCCGGAATAAATAAAACAGGTCCAAAGAACCTGTTTGCCAATATACGCATCATCCTGTCAAAAATGAAAGGACAGAAGTTAATGCAACCAATAGTCGTGACTTATCGGCGTCACGGTAGAAACTTTTGGGCCTTATATCCAAAACTATATTGGCAAATATTCTTTTATTGAAACCACTTACAGCATATCAAATGTTTCGATGCTTGTCAATCGAACATATCAAAAACCGCAACAAAATCAATGTTTTTATTTCAGTACATTAGTCAGAGCGGTTGTTATATTCCCTGCTAACTAAAAACAGCGGAGAGATTTACTCCCCCGCAAAAATCATCGCACGGTTAATTTTTATTTACCGACAAGTCAGAACCGTCACTCGTTATCATTTGCGATAATATTCTTTGACATTGCCTGTAAAAACACCTGCAACTGGCACTTACAGGTGTTTTCCGACCAAATGTTAAAACCATATATCAAGCAATTTTCCACTTACCCTCTCCATTCTGATCGCAGAAATTCGGCGCTGATGTATATTGGCTTAATTCCCCTTTAACTGTTTGACATCATATCCGAATACAATGTCAAATATACTTTTAATTTTACAGCTTCATCGTAAGTCCGACTCTCTGCTTGTCATAGTCTATGGATATTATCTTCACCTTGACAGTATCCCCCACCGAAACAGCGTCCATAGGATGCCTGATGAACTTATCGCTTATCTGCGATATGTGCACAAGACCGTCATTTTTAACACCTATATCAACAAACGCGCCGAAATCGACTACGTTTCTGACAGTCCCCGTAAGCTCCATGTCGACCTTGAGGTCCTCAAAGCTTCTGACATCATTTCTGAATATTACTGCCGGAGCCTCGTCTCTTGGGTCTCTGCCCGGTTTTTTGATTTCATCAATAATATCCTTGAGTGTCGGTGTTCCTATCCCTATATCCTCCGCCAGTTTTTCTATGCTCCTGCCAAGTCCTGCATTGAGGTTTTTGAGTGCGTCAAAGCCTTTAGCTCTGCCTGTCACAGCAGGGTATGCGGCGCATATTCTCTCCTCTATGTCCTTGGCTCCGCCCTTTGATATTTCTTCCTTATCTATGTGAAGCTTATCCAGCATAGCCTCTGCCGCCTCGTATGACTCAGGGTGTACAGAGGTTGCATCAAGAGGATTGTCCCCCTTTGAAATTCTGCAAAAGCCTGCGCACTGGGTAAACGCCTTAGGTCCCAGCTTTGAAACCTTGAGAAGCTGTTTTCTGTCCGTAAAGGCTCCGTTTTCCTCTCTGTAGGCAACAATGTTCTTTGCAATACCCATATTGATGCCTGCAATATATGAAAGCAGTGACGGTGAGGCAGTATTCAGGTCAACACCAACTCTGTTTACGCAGTCCTCTACAACATTTCCGAGAGCAGTTTCAAGCATTCCCTGATTTATATCGTGCTGATACTGTCCCACTCCTATGTGCTTAGGCGATATTTTTACAAGCTCTGCAAGAGGATCCTGCAGTCTTCTGCCCAGTGACATAGCGCCTCTTGTGGTTACATCAAGGTCAGGATATTCCTCTGCCGCAAGCTTAGATGCCGAATATACCGATGCGCCTGCTTCGTTTACAATAGTGTACTGGATATCATAACTGTTTTTCCTGAGGAACTGTGCAACCACCTCTTCAGTTTCTCTTGAGGCAGTACCGTTTCCTATTACAATCACATTTATTCTGTATTTTTCTATCAGCTTGGCAAGAACAGCCTCTGTCCCCTTCACATCGTTTTTAGGCTGTGTAGGGTATATAGTTGTATATGCCAGCAGCTTACCTGTCTGATTGAGTACCGCAACCTTACAGCCTGTTCTGTAGCCCGGGTCTATGGCTATAATTCTTGCTCCGTTTACAGGCGGCACCATAAGCAGTTTTTCTGTGTTCTTCGCAAATACCTTTACAGCCTCCTCCTCTGCTCTTTCTGTAAGCATATTTCTTGCTTCTCTTTCAACAGACGGAGCTATAAGGCGCTTGTAGGCATCTGCTATGGTTGCTTCCAGAAGCTCTGTAAATATACTGTTTTCGCTGGTTACAACCATATCCCTTATCATTTTGAGGACCTTGTCCACATCAAGCTCCACTTTGACCTTGAGCTTTTCTTCCTTTTCGCCTCTGTTTATGGCAAGGACTCTGTGGTTTGGTATTTTGGATACGGCTTCGCTGTATTCGTAGTATGTTTCATATACTGATTTTTCTTCCGGGTCTGTCGCAGTCGAGGTTATAACGGCTGATGAGAATGTATACTCTCTTACTGCCGCTGTGATTTCCGGATCGTCTGAAATCATTTCAGCTATGATGTCACAGGCTCCCGCTATGGCCTTGTCCTCTGACTCAACGCCTTTTTCCTCATTAACAAAGTCTGCGGCAAGCTCCTCTACGCTGCCTGTTTCCTGCTCCTGCTTCCAGAAAATCATGGCAAGAGGCTCTAAGCCTTTTTCTTTGGCCTTGGAAGCTCTTGTTGCTTTTTTCTGTTTGAAAGGCTTGTACAGGTCCTCAATTCTCTGCAACACCTCTGCCTTTAAAATCTCTTCCTTAAGTTCATCGGTAAGCTTGCCCTGCTCGTCTATGAGGCGGATTACCTCCTCCTTGCGCTCCTCAAGACCTCTGAGATATGCAAGTCTTGTGTCAAGCTCTCTTAGTATGTCATCGGAAAGTCCGCCTGTTGCTTCCTTACGGTATCTTGCAATAAACGGTATTGTGTTGCCCTCGTCTATAAGTTGTACGGTTTTTTCAACCTGTGATGCTTTGAGTTTAAACTCTGCCGCCAGCCTCTCAATTATATTCATACTGTTAATGGTCCTTTCGTTTTTGCTCTCTCTATTTTACAGAGTAACCTTGCTGTAATCAACCATTTATTTTTCATAATGCTTAATCAGCGCCTGCATGCCCGCTCTGCCAAGTCCCTCATCAGACAGCTGCTGGTAATTCTCAATCACCCTGCCCAGCACATCAAGCTCAAGGCCTCCCAGCTTTACCGAATCGTATGCCAGCTTCATATCCTTTATGAAAAAGTCCACAAAAAAGCCCGGCTCCAAATCATCTTTGCATATTCTCTCGCCGTAGGACTCAAGCAGCGCATTCTGCCCAGCACCTGCCGCTGCGCCTTTCATAAACACCTCCGGGTCAAGTCCCTGTTCTCTGACATATGCAAGAGCCTCGCACACACCCGACATTATCGACGCCTGCATTATCTGGTTTGCAAGCTTGGCGTGCTGCCCCGCGCCTGACGGGCCGTAATAGGTTATGTTGCTGCCCATTGCCCTGAATATATCCATGCACGCCTCGCAGTCCTCACGCTTACCGCCGACAAGTATTGATAAGGTTCCTGCCTTTGCTCCTCTGTCACCGCCTGTAACAGGCGCATCAAGCACATGAAATCCCAGAGGTGAAGCTGTCTCCGAAATTCTCATATCCAGCTGCGGGCTTGTGGTTGTCATATCTATAAGGTAGGCGCCCTTTTCAGCTGAGTCTATTATCTTTCCCTCACCGAAGTACACAGCTTCAACATCAGCAGGATAGCCTACTATTGTAATTACGGCATCACAGCCTTTCACGCATTCTCTGATGTTTTCAAAGAACTTGGCGCCCTCTGCAATAACATCTTTGACCTTCTCTTTATTTCTGGCATAAATGCGCACTTCAAAGCCCGCCTTCATCAGATTGCGAACCATTGATTTACCCATAATTCCCACACCTATAAATCCTATTGTTTTCATATCTTCCTCTCCTCGCTATTGATAAAGAGCCGCATAAGTCAACACCTATGCAGCCCGTTCGTTTCGTTTAATTGCCCTGTTTAAGCTTTTCATTTATAAAGTAATCGAGATCCCCGTCCATCACTGCATCAACATTGGCGGTTTCAGCTCCTGTCCTGTGATCCTTGACCATAGTGTACGGCTGGAAAACATATGAGCGTATCTGCGCTCCCCACGTTATCATGGAGAAATCGCCCTTAAGCTCCTTGAGGTCTTCCTTCTGCTGCTCCTCTGCCAGCTCTATCAGCTTGGATTTGAGAATTTTCATAGCTGTTTCTCTGTTTTGTATCTGGCTTCTCTCATTCTGGCAGGTAACCACAATGTTTGTAGGCAGATGCGTAATTCTGATAGCCGAGTCGGTAGTGTTTACATGCTGACCGCCTGCACCGCTTGATCTGTAGGTATCAACTCTGATGTCCTCAGGATCAATTTCAATATTGATGTCGTCATCTATTTCAGGCATTACCTCAAGTGAAGCAAACGAAGTCTGTCTTTTGCCTGCGGCATTGAAAGGTGATATTCTGACAAGCCTGTGAACACCCTGCTCGTTTTTGAGATAGCCATAAGCATTCTCACCCTCTGCAATCAGCGTTGCAGATTTGATGCCTGCCTCTGTATCGTCCTGCAGATCTATCAGCCTTACCTTGTATCCCTTTTTTTCACACCATCTGGTATACATACGAAGCAGCATTGATGCCCAGTCCATTGCGTCAACTCCGCCTGTCCCTGCGTGAATTGAAAGTATCGCATTGTTTCTGTCGTATTTACCGTTCAGCAGAAGCTCAAGTCTGAGGCTTTCAATCTCAGCCTCAAGACTGTCATAATCAGAAATAACCGATGCGGCAAGCTCCGCATCATCTTCCGACTCCGCCAGCTCTATGGTAAGCTCAATATCCTCTATGCCCGATACCAATCTTTGATATGACGCGAGCTTTTTCTCGAGAGTTTTCTGTTCTCTCAGCAGCCTCTGGGCCGCGCTCTGGTCGCTCCAGAAATCCGGTTTCTCCGCTATGAAGTTAAGTTCGTCAAGTCTTTCTTTGAGCCCTGCCGGGTCAAAGAGAGTCACCGACCTCTCCCAGTTTTTCGGACAGTTTAGGCAGATTCTGTTTTATCTGTTCTAATTCCAGCATTGTATTTTCTCCTTACTGTTCTTGTATTTTTTATCTGAGCCCTATGCGGCAAGTGCCTATATTATAGATATTTACACATCGGCTCATTTTTATAAATAATATATCAAATATTATTTTATGTCAATCTCTGCCCAATTTAATGATTTTATCAACGGGAATATACAGCCTTAATTTTTGTCAGTTTTATGTGTCTGTGCTGCTTCTGCAATCCGGACTTTACCGTCTCTTTTCATAAAAATTACTGCTATTGCACACACAATCAGTTCCGTAACCGGAAACGCAAGCCATATCCCTGTAATCTGCAGGAGACGGTTCAGCAGCCACATTAACGGAACCAGCAAAACACCCTGCCTGAGAAGCTGAATGACCATACTTGATCCAATCCTGTCTGTTGCCTGCTCATAGGTCGCAATCATTGTAGAAAACCCGCCAATCACAAAGCTCGTCGCCATAATACGCATTGCAGAAGTTCCAAATGATCGCATTTCTTCCGATGCCGAGAAAAGGGACAATATTTCATTCGGAAAGCATAATACAAGAAAAGTTCCAAACAGCATCATAATTACTGCAATACCCGTTCCGGTTTTATATGTCTGCCGCAGCCGATCTGCTTTTTTTGCTCTGTAGTTGAATCGCATAATCGGAAGACAGCCCTGTATAAGACCGTTTACGGTCATAACGATTAATTGCTGCACCTTAAAATATGCTCCGAAAAAAGCCACCGCCGTATCGGAATAGTTTACTAAAAATATATTTGTAAAGTTCACCATAAAAGCACCTAGTGCATTCATTATAAATGAGGGCAGTCCATAGGAAATAAGTTTTTTGAGCATTTGCGGCTCAAAAGAATATCCTTTTATCATTGGTCTGATTTTTTGTTTCGTAAAAAACAGCTGTACCAGTGCTATCAGCATTGACAGTGTATATCCTAAAACTGTTGCGAGTGCAGCACCGACTATTCCCATTTCGGGAAAAGGTCCAATGCCAAAAATAAGCAGCGGATCAAAAACAAAGTTAAAAACTACACCTGCAATCTGAAACCACATGGGCGCAAGCATATTCCCTGTTGCCTGCAGCATTTTCTGAATTGCGATATGCACCATATTAGGTATCTGCATAAAGGCGCATACACTCATATATGATATTCCATATTCAAATATCTCGCTGTTCTGAGTAAATGCAGTATAATAGGTTTTCATAATCAAAAGCGCCGCTGTATTTACCGCTACCCCTACCAGTACAGAAAGCAGAAGTCCGAGGCTTGCCGCCGAATCGGCTTTTTCCTGCCTGTTCTGTCCTAAATATCCTGCAATCAGGACATTTACACCAACGCCAATCCAGACAGATAGTGCGTTCATCAAAGTAGTAATAGGAAATGAAAGTGAAACTGCAGCCAATGCCTCTTCATTGATTTTTGCAACAAACATACTGTCTACAAGGTTATATGAATACTGTAAAAACATAGAAAACAGCGGCGGCGCAGACATTGACAAAATCAGTTTGTTAATCGGCTTATATGCCATTTTATTTTCTGTTTGCGTTTCTTTTGCCATATTAATTCTCCAATCAAGTATCTTTTAAGAATAAAAATCGCCATACACTCTTAACGAGTGTATGGCGAAAAATGAAGTCAGTCTTTCAGAAAAATCCATACCGATTTTGGAATTTCATTATAATATTCAAAAGCCTGAAAGTCAACGGGTAATAATTCTACTGCGAGCTCGGTTTTCTCCGATGCTTCTCCGATGTTACTCCGATGCCTTTACTGCTATGAATCAGAAAACTACTGTTCCTGCTTGTTCATACAGCAGTTCTTGTATTTTTTACCCGATCCGCAAGGACAAGGGTCATTTCTTCCGACCTTTTCTTCTGTTCTTCTGTAGGTCTGAGGCTTCTTGCCCTGATTTCTGTCAGGTACTGCAGTCTGCTGCGGCATATCCGGAGCTGCAGCCTTAGCAGGCGCTGAGCCGTCAAATTCAGCCTTGCTTTCTTTACCTGCGCCAATGACATTTCTTCTTTCGGTTCTTGTCTGCTCGGTTACATTGTAGCAGAATTTAACTGTCTGCTCCTTGATATCTCCTATCATCATCTCAAACATTGCAAAGCCCTCCTGCGCATATGCAGCGGCAGGGTCCTGCTGTCCGAGTCCTCTGAGGCCGATACCTGTACGAAGCTGATCCATAGCGTCAATGTGATCCATCCACTGATTGTCAACAACTCTTATGAGTATCATTCTTTCCAGTTCACGCATCTTTTCTTCGCCGATTTCAGCTTCTTTTTCCTCATAGAGCTTATCGAACTGAGCCATAACCTGTTCTTTAAGTTCTTCCTCTGTAAGAGAATACTGTTCTTCTTCAGTAAAGTCCACAGGAACATATCTGTCGCAAATTCTCTTGAGGCCTCTGTTCATTTCATCAAGATCCCAGTCGCCAGGGTGCTTTGACGCTATAACTACAGGATCTATAACTCCGCATACAAGCTCCTCTGTCATATTTCTGATATATCCCTTGAGGTTTTCTCCCAGCAGTACCTTGTGACGCTCACCGTAGATGATTTCACGCTGCTTGTTCATAACGTTGTCGTACTGGAGTACGTATTTTCTTATGCCGAAGTTCTTGCCCTCGACTTTTTTCTGCGCGTTTTCAATGGATCTTGTCAGCATACCCGACTCGATAGCCTCGTCCTCTCCAACGCCCATTCTGTCTACTATAGCCTTGGCTCTTTCGCCGCCGAACAGTCTCATCAGGTCGTCTTCAAGTGAGATAAAGAACTGTGTGCAGCCCGGGTCTCCCTGACGTCCGGAACGGCCTCGCAGCTGATTGTCTATACGTCTTGACTCGTGACGCTCCGTACCTATGATGCAAAGTCCGCCCAGCTCTCTTACCTTTTCCTGCTCTGCCTTACGCAGATCCTTGAACTCCTCGTGAAGCTCATGGAAAAGCTTTCTTGCCTCCAGAAGCTCAGGATCATCTGTTGTCACAAAGCTTGTTGCAAAGGCAATGGTTTCACTGTCATAGCCCCTCTTTGCCATTTCTCTCTTGGCTTCAAACTCAGGGTTTCCGCCAAGGATAATATCTGTACCTCTGCCGGCCATATTGGTTGCTATTGTAACCATATCATATCTTCCGGCTTCTGCTACTATCTCGGCTTCCTTGTCGTGCTGCTTTGCGTTCAGTACGTTGTGCTTGATGCCTCTTTTTTTGAGAAGCTTTGAGATAAGCTCTGATTTTTCGATGGATATAGTACCTACAAGTACAGGCTGGCCTGTAGCGTGAACCTCTGCAATCCTATCTACTATAGCATGGATCTTGCCTGCCTCTGTAGCGTATATGGCATCGTCCATATCGTTACGGATAATCGGCTTGTTTGTAGGAATTATAACTACGTCCATATTGTATATTTCTCTGAATTCCTCTTCCTCAGTCTTAGCTGTACCGGTCATACCCGCCAGCTTCTGATACATTCTGAAGTAATTCTGAATTGTTATAGTTGCAAGAGTCTTGGACTCTGAACGGACCAGCAGTCCTTCCTTGGCTTCGATAGCCTGATGAAGTCCGTTGCTGTATCTTCTTCCGAACATCAGACGGCCTGTGAATTCGTCTACTATTACGATTTCACCGTCTTTAACGATGTAGTCTATGTCCCTGTGCATCAGGTTTCTTGCTCTCAGCGCCGCATTGACATGGTGATTTATTTCCATATTTTCAGGGTCTGAGAAGTTGTCAAGCTTGAAGTAGTTTTCGCATTTGGCAACACCTGTTTCGGTAAGAGCAACAGTCTTGTCTTTTTCTTCTATTGTAAAGTCTGTTTCGTTTACCAGTGTCTTGGCAAATCTGTCAGCCACCGCATACATATCTGTGGATTTTGAGCCCTGTCCGGATATGATCAGCGGAGTTCTTGCCTCATCTATAAGTATGGAGTCAACCTCGTCTATGATGGCATAGTTAAGAGGTCTCTGCATCATTTCCTCTTTGTATATAACCATGTTGTCACGAAGATAGTCGAAACCGAATTCGTTGTTGGTTCCGTATGTTATGTCGGCCATATAGGCATCTTTTCTCTGCTTCTGTGTGATGCCGTGAATAACGCAGCCTACGCTCATGCCCAGGAATGTGTACAGCTTGCCCATCCACTCCATATCACGCTTTGCAAGGTAGTCGTTTACTGTTACAACATGAACGCCCTTGCCGTCAAGCGCGTTTAAGTACGCCGCAAGTGTCGCAACCAGAGTCTTACCTTCACCGGTTTTCATTTCTGCAATTCTGCCCTCATGCAGTACAACGCCGCCTATGAGCTGAACTCTGAAATGCTTCATTCCGAGGCTTCTCCATGCGCCCTCTCTGCATACCGCAAAGGCTTCGGGAAGCAGGTCGTCTAAGGTTTCACCGTCTGCAATTCTCTGTCTGAATTCAGCAGTCTTGCCTCTCAGCTCCTCGTCTGAAAGCGCCTGCATCTGCTCGTCTAAGGCCTCCACCTTGTCAACTATCTTGCCTATGCGCTTAACTTCTTTTTCGTTAAGATCTCCGAAGATCTTCTCCATAAATCCCATAATCGTCTAGTTTCCTTTCTTTGTATATCAGTCCTCTGTTTTTTCTAAAGGTTCAACCTTCAGATTTATCTCCAGAGCCTTTCTTTCATCTGCCTTGGTAACTCTGACCTTGAACAGCTTTTCCTCACTCTTGTATTCAAAATAGTCGCCTGTTTCAGGGAGCTTGTCAAGCTCCAGCACAACCCAGCCGTTGACTGTAACAGGGTCTATATAGTCATCAACATCGAAGAAGTCAAAGAGCTTCTCAACATTGGCGCTGCCCTTGACTCTGTAGCTGCCGTCATAAAGCGGCATTATTTCCTGAGAAATAACGGTGTCGTGCTCGTCATATATCTCACCGACCAGCTCCTCTAATATATCCTCAAGAGTAACTATTCCGGCAAGTCCGCCGTACTCGTCTATTACCACCGCCATATGCGTCTTGGTGGTCTGCATTTTTTTGAGAATAACCGGAAGCTTCATAGTCTCCGGAATGAATACCACCGGCGCCACATACTCTCTGATATCTGCGCTTGTTCCGTATATATAGTTGTGGAAATCCTTCTGGTTGAGCACACCTAATATATTGTCTATATCGTCATCATATACCGGAATTCTTGAAAATCCCGTATCTCTGAAAAGCTTGAGTATATCATCCTTGCAGGTATCAACCTCAATGGCTGCAACATCTACTCGCGGAGTAAGTATATCCCACGCCTCAAGTCCGTTAAACTCTATGGCATTCTGGATAAGCTCGCTTCGCTCCTCGTCAAGACCGCCCTCTGTTTCGGCCTCTTCAACCATTGTAAGCAGTTCCTCCTCGGTAATTCCCTGCTCCGCGTCCATTTTGAACGCCTTTGCAACAAGTTTTTTCCACGCGCTGAACAGGAAGTTTAAAGGGGTGAAAATCATCATAACAAATCTGATGCTGCCGCCGAAGCCCATTGAGGTCTTTTCGGGGATTTCCTTGGCAAGACTCTTAGGTGTTATCTCGCCGAAAATGAGGATAAGAACCGTAGTAACAACTGTCGCTATAGTAGGTCCCAGCGAACCGTAAAGCTCAACAAACAGCAGAGTGGCTATAACCGTTATAAGTATATTTACGATATTGTTTCCGATAAGTATTGTTGACAGCAGGCTGTCGTATTTGTCTGTAAGCTCAAGTACGCGCTTGGCCCGTTTGTCGCCGTTTCCCGCAAGGTTTTTAATCCTGATGCGGTTTACCGATGTAAACGCTGTTTCTGTTGCCGAAAAATACGCCGAAAACATAATAAGAATTATTATCGCTATGCCATAGGCTATTATATGACTTTCCATTATTTTAGATTGATACCTCCTCGTACAAATCATTGTACACTCTAATTGTGTTAATTATATGTAGTTTAAGAAAAACTGCCATTTACCTACTATGAAGTATACAGCAAAACCCCCAAAAAGAAAAGGGCAGGAGCGCAACTTAAACAAAAGTTGCAGCCTCTCCCGCCGTTTTAATACTATCTCCTTATTACTCTTAGCCTATTTTATCGGCACATAGCCTGCAGCCTCCACCGCCTGCTGTCCTTTGGCGCTCAGCACCCAGTCTATAAAGTCGTCTGCCGCTTCTGACTCATCCTTTGCAATAACAAATGAGAAGTTTCTTACCAGCTTGTAGTTTTCATCGCCCACATTCTGAGCGTTGATTTTAACATCATCCACCGCTATATCCTTTACGGTCTTATCCAGCGCTGTCATAGAAATATATCCTATGCCGCTTTTATCTCCCGCAACAGCTTTTTTGACCTCTTCCGAGGAGTTATATACGGTCGCTCTGTTTGTAAGCTTTTTTTCTTTAGTGGTGTCAAATATGGAGTTAAGTCCCAGCAGGTTCAGAAATTCATTTCTTGTTCCGGAGGACTCCTCTCTGCTGTAGACATTGATTCTGGTGTTTTCACCGCCCACATCGCTCCAGTTTACAATCTGGCCGGAAAAAATCTTTTTTGCCTGCGAAACCGTAAGGTTCTCTATATTGCAGTTTTTGTTTGCAATAACGGCAATGCCGTCCATGGCAAAGACCTCAACGTCATCAACAAGTGATTTCTCTTCATCTGTAACGGCTCTGGACACAAGTCCTATATCCGCCTTGCCGGAGCGTACGGCGTCAATGGCGCTTCCCGAATCCTCATCTGTAATCTTAAATTCCAAATCCGGATACTTGTCCTTGTATTCCTCTGTGAAGTCATTGCCAAGCGCTTTGACAAGTCCTGCCGCAGATGACGAGCCTGTGATTACAATGCTGTCAGTACCTGCCGCGCCTGTATCTCCTTTGTTTTCATCGTTGTCCCCGCAAGCAGTCATTACTGAAACGACCGCCAGAATAAGACAAAAGGCAAAAGCCCTTTTTAATATGTTTCTCATACATATCTCCTTTCGCTTTTTGCCTTTATTATTACCCTATCACAGGAAAATTATACAAAGCTACGTGCTGTTTGTATATGTATTCCTGTTTGATTTTAATCCCGTTTTATCGTGTATTCTATATTCACATAAGGCTCTCTGTCCTTGTCCTGAAGTGATATGATTATTCTCTCGCTGTCAGGCATATATCTTGCCGGAATAATAATATCGCCGTATTTTGCCGGATGCTTGTAGGCAATCCTGCATCTTGATGCTTTGAAATTCTCCGGCAGATAATCCTCCGCCACATCGAGATATCTGGCATTGTTCATATGCCTGTTGACATCTATGTGATATCTGTGAACCGGTATTTCATCAAATATTTCAGGCTCAAGGTCTTTCGGCAGTGATATTTTTCTCGGAAGATACTCCATTCCCTCGTATTTCTGGCCCAGAGGATATATGGCCAGCAGATCTTTCGGTATTGCTTCGGGTTTGCCTGTTTGCCTGTTTACTGTGGCTCCGCCGCCGTAGCAGGCTATAAGGGGCTGTCCGTCCTCGTCATACATTATGGTGTTTCGCATACCGTATGTACTCTTCATCTGGAACACCTCTGTTCCAATTGTAACTTTCTGTCCGTATCCGACATCTCTGATAAAGTCAAGCTGTCTGAAAAGAAGAAACGTCACCGCATTGCATCTTCTGTAAAATTCCTGTGTTACCGGACAGCAGTCAAGCTGAAAGCCGCAGCAGTCCTGAAACAAATCGACAACCGCGCTTATTTTAATATTTCCGTCTGCGCCTATATGGCTGTTTCCTACGGTTCTTTCTATTGTGTACATACAAAACCCCCAAAATATATTCCTCTTTCCTTATATTATATACCTATTGTCAAACACAAGGCGAAATGCAGTTTACCCTGCCTTAAAGGCAGGGTAATATATGCTTTAATTCTATCTGCAACATCTCACTCCAACAGGCAAAGCCTGTTGCTGTCCGTTTTATCAGCAAACCGCTATCGCTCTTTGGATAAAAAGGCAACGCACTTCGTAAATGGGGTTAGGTCTTTTCGCCGTAGCTTTCGACCAATCGCGCTATGCGCTCTTGGAAAAGCCTGACGTTTGACCTACCAACAGTTCACTTCGTTCACTGGGTTAGGTCATAAAAAAAGAAGCTCTCCTAAGAAAGCTTCTATATGTATCTCTACCTTATTTTGTGTAATCGTAGAAACCAACGCCTGTTTTTCTGCCAAGCTTGTTAGCTCTTACCATCTTTCTGAGCAGTGGATGAGCTCTGTATTTAGGATCACCGTATTCAGTGTAAAGTACGTCCATAATAGCAAGGCAAACATCAAGACCAACTAAGTCACCTAATTCAAGAGGTCCCATTGGGTGATTTGCACCAAGCTTCATAGCAGCGTCAATACCCTCAGCATCAGCAACGCCGTCTGCTAAAATTCCGATACCTTCGTTAATCATTGGAATAAGAATTCTGTTTACAACAAATCCCGGAGCTTCTTCTACTTCTACAGGAGTCTTCTTTAATGCTGCTGTAAGCTCTAAGATTGTACTCTTAGTTTCTTCTGAAGTAGCAAGTCCTTTAATGATTTCAACTAATTTCATAGCAGGAACAGGGTTGAAGAAATGCATACCTATAATTTTGTCAGGTCTGTTTGTAGCTGCTGCGATTTCTGTGATTGATAATGATGAAGTATTAGTAGCAATGATAGCCTCTGGCTTTACAAGTTCATCAAGTTCCTTGAACAGTGCTTTTTTAGCTTCCATGTTCTCTGTAGCTGCCTCGATGATAAGGTCTGCATCCTTAACGATTTCGATGTCAGTTGAGCCGTGTACTCTGCTGAGTATTTCGTTTTTCTGATCCTCAGTAATCTTTTCTTTTTTAACCATTTTGTCAAGGTTCTTAGTTACTGTAGCAATACCATTGTCTACTGAAGTCTGTCTTCTTGCTCTTAAAACTACCTCGTAACCGTTCTGTGCTAATACCTGGATAATTCCAGCGCCCATTGTGCCTGTACCTAATACGCCGATTTTTTTCATATTGTACTCCTCCTAAATCCGATTGGTTTATATAAAGAATGTTAAAAATTAAACATTGTTAAAAATTTAACTCTAAAAGAATTATACCTATCCTGCAGCAAAAAGTAAAGAGATATTTTTACCAACGCAAACTTGCAGCGCCCTTAAACAAAATGTAAAAGTCTGCGAAGAAAAGACGCATCTGCTGTACAGACAGTTATATATACATCTGATTTATTGAAATCAACCTGTACAAGGTAGTATACCTTATTAAAAATATTTAAAACAAAGGAGATGTTTAACAATGAAAACTAATACAAAAAATATGAAACTGGTATGCCTTGCTCTGGCAATGCTGATGATATTAGGCGCATATGCGGCAGCAAGAGGTACTGTGGGTATGGTAGGCAAAAGCAGCCCGTCAGTGCAGCCTATGAGTGTTGTGTCTTGTTCAATCGGCACCGACAGACCGGCAAGCAACAAAGCAGAGGTTTCCGGCTATGCAGTATTAACAGACGAGGCAACCTATGCTACTATGCGTACTTTTCTCCAGTACAAATCAGGCTCCAGCTGGCACAATGTAACATCCTGTTCTCCTAAGGCATTTACAAATACTGATTATAATACCTATACTGTTGCCTCCGGCGGTACTTTTAAGAACGTTTCCGCTAGCAAAATATATAGAGGTGCTGTAACCATTACTCATAAAATAGACGGCATCACATATACAAACAATTATCGTTCATCAAGCTTCTAATTAAGAAGCTTCTTTCATTTTATCAATAAAAGAAAATGTTTCTCTTTCCGTTATTGCACCGATTATATTAATAGTACTGTTATTAGTAAATATTGTAGCAACCATCTTTTTATCCTCTTGCTTTATATTTATTCTATATCCATTGTAATTTATATACTCGTCTACATTCTCCATTAATCTTGTCTGTTCCTTTTTTTCTGTATAATACTCCTGCAATACTAAAATATTATTATCATTTTTTGAAAAACAATATGATATATTTATCATATTACAGCTTTCTTCATTCACCTTCACACTCACAAATTCCATACCCTTGGGTACATCTGTAAATGTCATCATCTCAGGATACTTTTCTTTCAGCTTGTCTATCTTATCCCACTCGGTTGTCATTGCTGTTTCAGGCATTACCTCCTGACCATCGGCATTTTCATCACTGATTACAACACTTCCATCCTGCTCCTCTACCTTGGTCCTGTCATTTTTATCTGCTTCAACAGGCCCAAAACAGCCTCCCACAGCTAATACGGCACCTACTACAATCAGAAAGGCTGCGGCAACGGCTGTAATTGTTTTAATGCGTCTTTTTCTCTGCTGTTCCTTTCTGCGCAGGAGTTCCCTTATGTATTCACGCTGTTCTTTTTCGGGGTCAAGAGTTTCATAACCCTCTCTGAGCATCTGTGCAAATTTATCTCTGCTATCCATTGTCCCTGCCTCCTTTCTCACTGTCTATAATCTCCTTGAGCTTCGCAAGCGCTCTGGTATGCATACTTCTAACCGTACTGTAATTCATATCAAGAACAAGCGCTATGTCTTTAAGGCTCATACCATCCTTGTATCTCAAAAGAATTATACTGCTGTCCTTACTGTCCAGCCTCATCACAAGTCTTGTAATATATTCGCGATCCTCATTTCTTACGATTTCATCAAGTATATCATCATCTCTGGAAGTTATGTTTTCAATAATGTCTGTTCCGTATTCACAATCACTTTCGTGAATAAGCATTTTATTCCTTGCACGCTCTCTGTTATACAGTCTTTTGGCTACGGTGGTCAGCCACGACAGAAGTTTCTCCGGCTCACGCAGGCTGTGCAGCTTTTCATACGCATTGAATATAGCCTGATGTGCGATTTCTTCCTGTTCATCAGGACTTGCGCCTATGACTGCCAGTATTCTCTTTAAATATCCGTCGCTGTTTGCAAGTATATCACACAGCTCCTCTCTGCTGAGTTTATTCTTCTTCATCATAACTTTCCGATGGTTTTCCCTCTACTAATAATCTGCATACCTGATCCATTATTTTCAGCTGGTCGTTGTCATATACTTTGAGTGAGCCGAGTATATTATTCTTTACTGCCTGTCTTTCTATGTCCTGTCCCTCTTCATCAACAATACCTTTGAGAATATAGTCCGTCGTCAGCCCGAGAACCTCTGAAAGTCTTGCAAGCGTTTCAGTTGACATACCCTTGTTGCCATATTCAATATCCTGTACAAACTTAGGTGTCACGTCTATTGCTTCGGCGAGCTTATCTCTGGTTATTCCCAGAGCATCTCTTCTCAATCTTAATCTTCTGCCTACGGCTTTGTTGTCTATAAGCTTTTACATCAGTTCCTCTCCTTCACACTGTAAGTTCTATTTGCTTTAAGTTTACAGTCTGACGGCGCCATCTTAAACCGACTGCAAGGTATATTAACTATAACTTTAAGGAGAATTTTTTAAAAAGTTTTCGGTTTTTTGCAACATTTTTCCTCATTTTTGCACTATATATTAGAACGTTTATTATGGAGGCAATCTATGAGCAATAATAATTACCATAAGCTATTTGCAGAAAATCTGCTTGCGCTGAGAGAATACAAAAAGCTTACAAAGACGCAGGCTGCCGCCGAGCTTGGCATACACAGAGAAACCTATGCAGCCTATGAGAGCGGGACAAGAGTCCCATCTTTTGCTGCAACTGCTTCTATCGCAGCGTTTTTCCAGGTGGATCTTTCGGATATGCTTCAAAAGGAATCCAAGGAAATCATAGCCGAAAAGGAGTATTACGATGCTCTCGAAAGTGAGGAGAGGGCTTTTCTCCACAGTTACCGCAGACTGTCGCCTTTTTCAAAGGGCCGCCTTATAGAGTTTGCAATATCACTTTATCTGAAAGAAACCGGAAAGAAATTCTAATTAAGGAGTTAAACAAAATGAAACTAGATACACAGCTACAATTTGCACAAAACATAAAGACCCTGAGACTTCACAAATCTATGAGCCAGCTCCAGATGGCAAAAGAATTCAACCTCAGCCGAACCTCATATGCACAGTACGAATCAGGCTCAAGAGTTCCCGATATGGCAACTCTGATTGAAATGGCCAATTTTTTCGGCGTTAAATTAGACGCGCTGCTTAATGCAGATGACAAGGCACTTATAAGCAACGTACTTCTGTACAGTTCAATGACGCAGATAGAGCACGAGCTGCTGGAAACCTTTGCGGCGCTTTCGGACTACAGCAAGGGTAAGCTGCTTGAAAGAGCCTACATACTTCACGAAGAGGAAAACCAGTTTCTCAAAGACCTTGACTACAATCCGGAAAAATAAAGAAAGTGGAAATGTACAGAATTAAAATTTCTATTTCCACATATCGCACGCAAGGTGCGATAACGTTCAAGGTGCTTTCTTTGAAACATACGGAAATATCTGCAAGCCGATATTTCCTATGTTATAAAGAAAAACCACAGACTGAGCTGTGGTTAAATGAGAATATTTATCAGTGATATTGATGCAGGTATGCTTGCCATAGATACGACGGTGCTCAGAAACAGCGCTCTGCTTGAAAGCTCCTGATCCTGATTTTCCTGCTCTGCCAGCATTGATACCGTTGCAGCCACAGGGAAGCAGCTTCCCAGCACTATGATTGATTTCATAAGGCTGCTTACCGGCAGGAATATTGTCACAAGATATGTAAGCACAGGTATTAGCACCAGCTTATTCAGAGAGGTTTCAACCACCAGTCTGTCTTTGATAATGTCTTTAAGACTGCTGCCTGTAAGGGATGAGCCTATGAATATCATAGCCATAGGTGTTGCCACATTGCCTATGCTGCTAAGGTATGTATCTACTGCTGTTCCCTCAAAGTCTATGCCAAGCAGCGCTATGGCAAACCCTATAAACAGGGCCAGTATGTTGGGATTTATGAGAACCATAAAAATCCCCCGCAGAACTCCGGCAACTGTGAGTTTCGGTCTGTCCTTCGCATTTCTTCTAAGCAGGAAAAGTCCGTAGGAGAAAAAATAGAAGTTCATCGCCGCATTGTGGGCCAGCATCAGAAGCAGTCCCTGTTCTCCAAAGAATATGAGAGCTACAGGGAATCCCATAAAGCCGTTGTTGGGGCTTGACATCGCCATTTCCGCAACGTTGCTGTTTGACGGAAATTTCCTGGCTTTGCAGTACAGATACGAATAGATGCTGTATACTGCAAACATGCCACAGCTTATACCGAAAGTTATCAGAAATGAGCGCATCAGATGACCGCTCATTTCAAGTGTACCTATATTGTGAACTATCATACAGGGATATGCAAAATACACGATGAACTTGTTGAGCCCGTGGTTCATTGCATCATCTATGATATTGAATTTTCTAAAGAAATATCCTGTAAATACTATAGCAAACAGCACAAAAAACTGTCCGTACATAATGCCTCCTATCCAAGATACAGATTTGTTGTAGCATAGTCAGGGTCGCAGGTAACGTCTATTCCCAGAGATCTTACTGCGTATTCATCTCTGTCCGAGAGAATTGCGGTGCAGTGCGCTCTGCAACCCTTGAGCTCCTTGAGGTATTCAAGAGCCTTTGCAGCTATAGGGTTTGTTGTGCCCGAAACCACAAGGGCAGTCAATATTTCCTCGCATGTAAGGCTTGTCCTGTCCTGCTCAAGAAATTCTGTCTTGAGTCTCTGTATGCCCTCAAGTACATCTGGAGCAATCAGATGCACCTCATCTTCTATACCTGCCAGCGCTTTAATGGCATTTAATATCATCGCGCCTGCGGCAACCATTCTTCTGGAGCTTCTGCCGGTGATTATTCTGCCGTCATTAAGCTGTATTGCCATACCTACAACATTGAGATACCTGTCATTGCAGTTACGCTTCATTTCAACATAATCTCTTGCAGGCTGTATTACTGTTCTGTCCTCAAGCTTTAAATCAAGCTCGTCCATAAGCAGCTTGGCTCTTTCGAGAGACTCTGCTTCTATCTTGCCTTTTTTGTAGTCGCAAAGGGCAATCAGATATCTTCTGATTATTTCCTGCTTTGCCGCTTCCTCACACACCTCGTTGTCCGTAATAGCAAAGCCTGCTCTGTTTACGCCCATATCAGTCGGGGATTTGTATTCTGATTCTTCGCCTGTAATCTTCTCAATGATACGCTTGATTACAGGGAACACCTCTAAGTCACGGTTGTAGTTTACGGCCATTTCACCGTAGGCTTCAAGATGGAAAGAGTCTATCATATTAACGTCTCTGAGGTCTGCCGTTGCTGCCTCGTATGCCACGTTTACAGGGTGCTTAAGCGGCAGGTTCCAGATAGGGAAGGTTTCAAATTTGGCATATCTTACCTTCCTGCCTCTCTTGTTTTCGTGATAAAGCTGTGAAAGACAGGTTGCAAGCTTGCCGGAGCCGCCTCCCGGACCTGTAACCACTACAAGAGGCTTTGTTACCTCTATATACGGATTGGCGCCGTAGCCCTCATCGCTTACTATTACGTCTACATCTGTAGGATATCCCTTTGTAAATCTGTGCTTGTAAACTCTGATGCCTCTGCGCTCCAGCTTGTTCATAAACATATTTACAGACGGTGTGTCCTCATATCTTGTTACAACCACGCTGTTGATTTTGAGGTTGTGCTTTCTGAATATGTCGATAAGCCTCATAACCTCAAGGTCGTATGTAATTCCGAAGTCCTGTCTTGTCTTGCTTGTAGTTATATCTCCCGCGTAAATGCATATTATGATTTCCGCCTGATCGCTCATTCTCTGAAGAAGCTTGATTTTGGCGTTTTCATCAAAGCCGGGCAGTACTCTCATTGCATGCTTGTCGTGTACAAGCTTGCCTCCGAACTCAAGGTACAGTCTTTCCGCATTGCCTTCGTTGATACGTTTTCTGATATGCGCCGTCTGTTCCTCAAGATATTTCTCTGCACTAAATCCGATTTTCTGTAAATTCTCCATATTTGCCCGCCTTTCTTTTTTCTCCGTATGTTATTTAAAACAGTGCCGAACCGAAGCACGCCACTGTAGTTATTACAAGTGCTGCTGCCAGTATTATCGCTATAACCTTTGTTGTTTTGTTACTCATAATTTCACCTCCTGAGTATGTTACATAACCTCTATGTCAAGAACGCTTCTCCCCTCCGACAGACCTACAAGGGCTATGTTGTAGTCTATATTGAGTCTGCCGCCTTTTTCAAAGGAAAGGTTGTTTGTGAGGCTGTTGGTTGTAACCTCCATTTCAACAGGACCAAAAGGTGTCTGATAATAGCCCTCAAAGCGTTTGCCCTTTTCGAATTCTATCTGGGTGTCCACAGGAAAGCCGTCGCTGAACCTGAACATCTTCACCTTGTCACCGCTGACCTTGACTGTGGTCTTGCAGCCCTCAAGTCCTGAAAATTTACTTTCTTCATATACTATGTAGGTAGCATCGCCCTTCTGATAAATCCTGCCTTCTGTCATAAACTCTATAGTGTCCGTATCATTATCCACATTCTGCGTACCTACTATTTTGAGCATTATATCTTTCATCAGCTGATCGCCTCCAGTATGGCCTCAAGGTGGGCCTTGTCAAAATGATATTTTTTGGTGCAGAACTGACATGTAAGCTCCGCCTGTCCGTCCTCTTCAATGATTTCTTTGAGGTCTTTGACTCCTATTGTCATCAGAGCCTTTTCGAGTCTTTCAACGCTGCAGTCGCAGTGCCAGTTTATCTCCGCCTCCGCCAGCTTTGAAACTCTGTAGTCCTCAGGCATATCTTTAAATATCTCATCCATCAGAGCCTCTACAAGTCCTGTATCCGACTTGCCTGCGCCTGCCGCCTGCACATCTTCGATTATAGAGGTAAGAGGCTTCATATCGGCTATCATAGCCTCCAGCGCATCTATTGCGCCCTCCTGCGCATCCGGAAGCATCTGTATGAACAGACCTCCCGCCGCTTTGACGCTGTAGTCAACATCTATCTTGACTCCCAGAGCGATAGAAGTGTTCTGCTGCTCTGATATATAGTAGTAGGCCGTAAGGTCGTCTGCGATTTCCCCCGAAACAAGATCTATCTGACCCATATACGGCTCCTTGAGTCCTAAATCCTTGATGACTGTAAGCTGTCCTATGCCGAGGCTGCCGCCCACATCAAGCTTGCCTCTGTCTGTAAGGGGCAGGTCCACATCGGGATTTGCTATGTATCCCTTGACGTTGCCTCTGCCGTCTGCCGTTGCAAGTATCTGTCCTGCAGGACCGTCACCCTTGAACTGAACAGTCAGCCTGTCTCCCTCGTTTTTAAGCATAAGCCCCATAAGCCCCGCTCCTGTAAGAACTCTGCCGAGCCCCGCCGTTG
>OLOV01000375.1_pt1 | contig 39894 bp, 33 predicted proteins | sample 1672931 | NCBI WGS metagenome assembly OLOV01 (sample SAMEA3136738, study PRJEB25190) | human gut metagenome | biome: human gut; feature: human-associated habitat; material: faeces | place: Austria | collected 2013 | reverse complement strand
TTCTGGCGGAGATTTTGGTTCCCGACGATGCAGGCTGTCCTTTTGTGGACGCTGTTTCCGACGACGCGGGCGTGGGGCGCTCTGCTCCCCTACATCCCCCTCGGGTGGCGGGGTGCGAGAGGGTTGCGACCCTCTCGCGCTCTCCCGGAGGGTGGTTTGAAGGGGCTGACGGAATGGACGCGGGGCGTTGCTGCGCGTTTTCTCGATTCGATTTTGATGAAGGAGGTATTCCACATGACGAAACCCATCGTTCTGGCCTATGTGGTCAACCGCGCGCTGATCAACGTTACTCCGGACGACGCGAAAAGGCTTACGCACGTGAACATCGCCTTCGGGCTGGTTGGGAAGGACGGGCTTCTGGACCCTCATCAGCTCACGAACATCGACTACATCCACACGCTTCGCGCGTTCAATCCCTCGCTCAAGGTGGTTCTGAGCGTGGGCGGATGGGGCGCGGGCGGATTTTCGACCATGGCGCTCACGGAGGAGGGGCGGCGCGCGTTTGCGGAGTCGTGCCGCGAATACGTGGAGAAGACGGGGCTTGACGGGATCGACATTGACTGGGAGTATCCCTGCGACAATTCTGCGGGCATTGACTGCGATCCGCGCGACAGGGAGAATTTCACGCTTCTGCTCAAGGCGCTGCGCGACGCGCTGGGGACGGAGCGCATCGTATCCATCGCGGCGGGCGCGGGGAAGTATTTCATCGAGGGCACAGAGATGCCGCGGGTGGCGGAAATCTGCGATTACGTACAGCTGATGACCTACGACATGCGCAGCGGGTTTTGTTCGCAGGCCGGACATCACGCGTCGCTTTATCCCACGAAGGGCGACGAAACCGCGCGCAACACGCGCGACGTAGTGGAGATGTTCCACGAGGGCGGCGTGCCATATGAGAAAATCGTGATCGGCGCGGCGTTCTATGCCCGTCGCTGGGACGGCGTGCCGGACGTGAATCACGGCATGCTGCAGGAAGCGCAGACGAAGGGGCAGGGCGGCCCGGGCTATTCCGAGCTTGTGCAGGGCTTCATAAACAAAAACGGCTTCACGCGCTACTGGGACGAGGACGCCCGCGCGCCCTACCTGTTCAATGGAAGCACGTTCATCAGCTATGAGGACCCCGACTCGCTGCGCGCGAAGTGCGAATACCTGACGGCGAAGGGGCTGCTCGGCATCATGTACTGGGAGCACGGCTGCGATTCGACGCACACGCTGCTCAAATCCATCGCCGACGCGCTCGAAAGATAACGCGGCGTTCGATTTTCATAATCGAACATACGTGCTATAATAATTCATAGAAATGATCTTCGGAGGAATGAACATGGCTGCAGAGAAAAAGGCCGACAAGAACGCGGCTCAGCAGAGAACCGGCGACGACCGCAAGCGCGCGCTTGAGGTTGCGCTTTCCAAGATTGAAAAGGACTTCGGCAAGGGCTCGGTGATGAAGCTGGGCGACGCCGCGGAAAAAATGAACGTGGAGGTCATCTCCACCGGCTGTCTGCAGCTGGACATGGCGCTGGGCGTGGGTGGACTGCCGCGCGGCCGCATCATCGAAATCTACGGCCCGGAATCCTCCGGTAAGACCACCGTGGCGCTGCACGTGGTGGCCGAGGCGCAGAAGGCCGGCGGCACCGCCGCGTTTATCGACGCCGAGCACGCGCTCGACCCGGTATACGCCAAGGCGCTGGGCGTGGACATTGACGAACTGTACGTCGCGCAGCCGGACAACGGCGAGCAGGCGCTGGACATCTGCGAAGCGCTGGTGCGCTCCGGCGCGATCGACGTGGTGGTCATCGACTCCGTGGCCGCGCTGGTTCCCAAGCAGGAAATCGAGGGCGACATGGGCGACAGCCACGTGGGTCTGCAGGCGCGTCTGATGAGCCAGGCGCTGCGCAAGCTGGCGGGCGTCATCTCCAAGACCAACGCGCTGGCCATCTTCATCAACCAGCTGCGCGAAAAGGTCGGCGTGATGTACGGCAATCCCGAGGTCACCACCGGCGGCAAGGCGCTGAAGTTCTACGCCTCCGTGCGCATGGACATTCGCAAGTCCGAGCCGATCAAGGATGGCAGCAACGTCATCGGCAACCGCACCAAGATCAAGATCGTCAAAAACAAGGTCGCGCCGCCGTTCAGAAGCTGCACCGTGGACATGATCTTCGGCGAGGGTATCTCGCAGGCCTCCAGCCTGCTGGAGCTGGCCGTCGAGCGCGAGATCATCAAAAAGGCCGGCGCGTGGTATTCCTACAACGGCAACCGCATCGGTCAGGGCCGCGAGAACACCGTGAAGTACCTGAAGGAGAACCCGGAGTTCTACGCCGAGATCGACAAGCGCATCCGCGACGAGTTCGCGGGCGGCATGATCGAGGTGCCGATGGATACCAGCATCGAAAACGAAGAGGACGACGAGGATGAGGACGAGGACGATACCGAGGAGTAAGCGCCCATCCGAAAGGATCAAAGCATCATGAACAAACCCGATTACGCCCGCGAGAACACCGTGGCGGCTGAAAAGCAGCTGCGCGGCGGCCCATACTTCCCCGGCCGGGTCGACGCGTGCCCGCGCATCCTGTTCGTGGGCAATTCCATCACCCTGCACGGCCGGAAGCCCGAAATCGGCTGGAACGTCGAGTGGGGCATGGCCGCCTCCGCGAAGGAAAACGACTACGTGCACCGCACGATGGCGGGCGTTCAGAAAGCCTATCCGAACGCGGACTTCGCCATTGTCCAGCAGGCGACATGGGAGCGTAATTTCTGGACGGGCGACGCGCCGCTGCTTCCCACCGCCGAGGCGCGCGACTGGAAGCCGCACGTGGTGATCATCCGTCTGGGTGAAAACACGCCGGCTGAGCTGCTCAAAAACGGCGACTACGCCGAAGCGCTCGTCTCCCTCGCCCGCTTCTACGGCGGCGACACGGCCGAATACCTCGTCACCGACGAATTCTGGCCGAACGAAGCCAAGGACGACGCGCTCCGCCGCGCCGCGGAAACGCTGAACGCCGCGTTCGTGCGCATCAGCGATCTGGGCGAAATGGCGGAAATGAAGGCCTGCGGCCTGTTCGAGCATTCCGGCGTCGCCGCGCACCCCGGCGACCGCGGCATGCAGGCCATCGCCGACCGCATTCTGGAAAAGCTGCCCGCCGTCATCGACCGCGCGCTCGCGAAATAAGCATCCTGCACCAACGGTCTGCCCGATTTCTCGCGGCAGACCGTTTTGTGGTTTTCGAAAAGCCTGAATGACATAGCCGACTGCACGCTTGAAGCAATTCCTCCATGACGGCGCAGCCAGCTGTATTGCAACCGTATATCGGGCGACCGTTTTCGATTGGAGATTGGACGACCATAAATCGCAAAACTGCCGCCGCGCAGAACGTTTTGCGATTTATGATCGCAAGACTTTCCTTTTCGATGAGATGTTGCGGAAAAATGGAGGGTGCCACCGCACAATTCGGCAGCGGGTCGGGCGACGTCTTTTCCGCCATCTGCGGCATGCAAATTTCTCGATTTACCTCCAGTAAACCTTCGAAATTTGCATTTGCATCTGACGAAAAATCCATTCGCCGGCCGACCACCTCATTTGTGCGGCATTCCCGGAGTTTTTCCTCCGCCTTTTTCATTCATCGTCTTCCCCCGCTTGACGCACATAGCTCTGGTTTTTGCTGCGCGGCTTCTCCGGGTGCGTCATACGCAGCGCGCCGCTTTCCAGCAGGGGCGCAACGTATTTTTTCATCATATAGTGCGACACCTGAATGCCCAGGTAGTTTGCGATTTCCTCTCTTGTGCGGGGCGTCGCGCAAAATTCCAGTATATTGGGGGCTGCGGATTCATCCGGCCGCTCCGTTTCCCGCGTCCGGCTTTCCGCCTGATTCTTCAGCGTCACGACGAATTCATCCCGGCGGTTTTCGAAAATGGGCGCCGGCAGGTTGCAGGCCGCCATTTCGCGCCGAATCGTCGGAATGCCGGAGTACCGATTTTCCGCCGCCGTCAGCGCTTCCGCCATGACTGCCAGCGTCGGGTTGCGCAGGTCTGGCCGCGCGGTTCCAAGCTGATCCACCGTCAAGCGGCCATACAGGCAGCCGGGGCTGTGGATTTCTAGCCGGTCATCAAAGAACACGATCTGAATGGGCGTTCCCTCGGTATACTGGCTGTAATCCCGATGAATCAGCGCGTTGAGCACCGCTTCGCGAATGGCGGTCAACGGATATTCCGTCACGTCCTCCCGCCTGCCCGTCCGCGCGTTGATGATCGTCCTCCGCTTCATGTTGCGCGCGCAGAAGGCCATCGCCTCTTCCAGCATGTTGTTCAGCGTTCCCTCGATGCGCCTGTTATCCAGAAAGCGCGCCGCGTTCCGCGTTTCGCCGATTTCCATGCCGGGAACGACGACGGCGGTTATGGCAAGCTGGGGCAGCAGCCCCTGCGGATAAATGCCAAAGTTCAGCACAGCGGCCAGCGTCGGAACGTTTCCGGACGTAAGCCCGAGCAGGTCGCGAATCTGTTCCTCAGTCAGCTTCGCAAAGCCCGGACGCGCCTGCTTTCTCTGGAGGATATACGCCGTAACTGCGTCCGTATCAAGCAGCTCCATGCTGGCGCGTTCGATGGGGCGCACATCGTCGTGCACATGACGGCGGAACGCGTCAAAGCTGTACAGCTCCAGATCTGTCATGACAAAATCGCCGTCGCCCACGCGGATGTACGAGCCCTTCGCGCGCCCCTTTCCCTTGTAATAGCAGGGACGATCCGCAACGTCCAGCCCCGGAATTTCCGCCGCGCAAACGGCTTTCCCCTCTGCCTCCGCTATGGTAAACACCATTCGAACGGGCGGCTGCATCTGGTCGGTGCATTGCTCCGTTACGCTCTTTTTCAGCGCCTGAACATCCCTGACGCCGACGACGGCAAAGCTCTCCTTCTCCGACAGACCGAACACAATCGTTCCGCCGCCCGTCTGATTGGAGAAGCTGGACAGGGTATCATACAGCCTTGGGCAATCCTCATGCGCCGTTTTGACCTCAAGATTCGAGCTTTCCGCTCGATTCTTTTGAATATTGCGAACCAATGTAACCAATTCTTCAGGCAACATCGCAAAATACCTCTCTTTCTACGCTTATTTTAGCATAGTACTACCGAGATTTCAAGTGAATTTCCGTACGTCTACGCTTATTTTGCACACGTCTACGCTTATTTTATGCGAGAGTCTGTAATTTTGCCACTTTCGGAAAGGCGCCGCGTTCATTTCAATTTAGCATGGGTTTTCGAAAAATGGCATGATTATGGTTTGAATTTCCTGCCGAAACGCGCTATAATGAAGGGAGCAGGAGGATATGCCATGCAGAAGAACCAATACGACGTTGCGGCCTACATCTGGCCGGCGTACACGGGGGATGAACCCCGCACGCGCATTTTCTGGCCGGAGGGCATGGGCGAATGGCAGTCGGTAAAGAGCGCTCAGGCGAAGTTTCCGGGGCACGACTGGCCGCGCCGCCCGCTGTGGGGCTATGTGAACGAAGCCGACCCGCGCGTGATGGACATGCAATGCCGCGCCGCGCTGGATCACGGCGTAAACGTGTTTATCTATGACTGGTACTGGTACGACGGCCGTCCGTTTCTGGAAAACTGTCTGAACGACGGCTTTTTGAAGTGCGACGCGTCGAAGGACATGCGCTTTTACCTGATGTGGGCGAACCACGACGCGGTGTCCCTGTGGGACAAGCGCACGAGCGACACGGTGAACACGGTCATCTGGGAGGGCGGTGTGGATCTGAACCGCTTCAAGGCCGCCATGCGCCGCGTGATCGACAGGTATTTCCATCTGGAAAACTACTACACGATCGACGGCAAGCCTGTGTTCATGATCTACGACATTCCGGCGCTTGCGCGCGGGCTGGGCGGCCCGGAGCGTCTGCGCGAGGCCGTCCAGTGGCTGCGCGAGGAATGCGTGCGCGCGGGTCTGCCCGGGCTGCATCTGCAGTTCGTCATGTGGAGCGACCGCGCCACGAACCTGTCCGGCGTGGACGGCGGCAAGGCCATCCCGGCGGAGGAATTTTCCTCGCTGGGCTTTGACAGCTGCACGCACTATCAGTTTGTGCACTTCACGAACATCGACCGCGCCTATCCCGACGTGCTCGAGGATGTAAAGAAGGAATACGCCCGGCTGGACGGCCGCTTTGGCTTCCCCTACTTCCCGCACGTGTCGCTGGGCTGGGACAACAATCCGCGCTTCAACTCCTTCCGCCCCGGCGTTCTGCGCGACTGCACGCCGGAGAACATCGAGAAGGCGCTGCGCGCCGCGAAGGACTACGCCGACCGCCACCCCCTTCAGCCGAAGCTCATCACGATCAACAGCTGGAACGAGTGGACGGAAAGCAGCTATCTGGAACCCGACGACCTGCACGGCTACGGTTACCTTGAGGCCGTGCGCCGCGTTTTCAAGGACGCGAAATAAGGAAACATGACTGAGAAACAGAAGAAGACTCTGACCATCGCCGGATTTATCATCTTTCTGGCGGTGATGGGGCTGGTTACATGGTTTGTGGGCCGCCCGCTGATTTCCTTCGCGAAGGAGCCGGAGAAGTTCCGCGAATGGGTGAACGGCTTCGGCGTATGGGGCAAGCTGATCTTCGTGGGGCTGATCGTCCTTCAGATCATCGTGGCGTTCATTCCCGGCGAGCCGTTTGAAATCGTCGCCGGGTACGCGTTCGGCACGTTCTGGGGCACGCTTCTGTGCGTCGTGGGCGAAGTGATCGGCAGCGTGCTGGTGTTTCTGTTCGTGCGCAAGTGCGGCATCAGGGCGATCGAGGTCTTCTTCCCGCGGGAGAAGATCGATTCGCTGCGCTTCATGCGCGACGAAAAGAAGGTGGAAACCTTTGCCTTCATCGCCTTCCTCATCCCCGGCACGCCCAAGGACATCCTGTCCTATTGCGCGGGCATCACGCACATGAAGCTGTCCACGTGGGTGTTCATCTCCACCGTGGCGCGCTTCCCGTCCGTCATCACCTCCACCGTCGGCGGCGACGCGCTCGGCATGGGACAGCACCTGTTCGCCGTGATCGTGTTCGTGGTCACCATCGCGCTCAGCCTCGTCGGCCTTTACTTCTATAACCGCGCCGTGAAAAGGCGCGCGGAGAAGTACGCCCAGACGCACAAGGAATAGCGCCACGTTCTCACAAACGAGAGCCCGCCGCACGGCAGGCTCTCGTTTGTTTATGTGCTTTCTCTTCGTTCGGCCTGCCCGCCGGTCCGGCGGTAGGCGCGAGGGGGGATGCCGAAGGTTTGGAGAAACTGGCGGTTGAAGCCGGAGACGTCCTCATAGCCGACGGACTGGGCGACGTCGGTGACGGAGGCGTCGGTCAGAAGGAGCATTCGCTGCGCCTTTTTCATCTGGCACAGGCGCACGTACTGGCGCGGCGACTGACCCATGGATGCGTGGAACGCGCGGCGGAAGGTGGCGGGGCTCATGGCGCAGGCGGTCGAGAGCGTTTCGATGCGCGGCGCGCGCCCCTGCTCCAGCACCTCCTGCACCAGATTCAGCGCGGGTTCCAGCTGAAGGAAGGAGCGCTCCGGGCGCAGGGTGAGCGGCGTGCAGCCCTCGCTGGCGGCGGCGAGCTCCTCGATCAGCGCGCACAGGCAGGCCGTGCGCCGGCGGGAATCGCCGGGCAGGGCGACGCTGCGAATCAGCTCCGCGATCAGGGGATGCGCGCTCCGGCTGATGATGCCGCACAGGCTCATGCGGGTATAGAGCAGCTTTTCAAGCCTTGGAAGCTCCGGCGCGCCCCAGCTGCTGAGCAGCTGCAGGGGGTTGAAGCTCGTCCAGATCCAGCGGCTGTATTCGCCGCCCTCGCTTCGGGACAAATGGCGCTGGAAGGGAAAGATGATCTGCACGTCGCCCTCGGCGAAGGGCATGTTCTCGCCCTCCACCACGCAGGTGCCGCGGCCGCTCGCGCACACGCCAAGCTCCAGCACAGAATGGAAGTGCAGGTAGGTAATATCGAAAACCTCCAGCGGGCCGGCCTCGGCGGAGCGCTCGTCCAGTCGGCTCGGCTCCGCGTGAACGTAAAACGACGGAAGCGTCAAAAATGAGCGATTTCGCATGGTTTCACTCCCACTTCACATAGAACGGAAATCCCTCTGTGTATTATACTGGGTTCATTCCGAGAACGCAAGAGGAGGAGAAAACCATGATTCAGTTTTCAAGGGAATATCTGAGAGACCGAATTTACGCCTGCTGGATTGGCAAAAACATCGGCGGAACGCTGGGAACGCCCTATGAGGGCCGTCAGCAGCTGAACGACATTCACGGTTTCGCGTCCGAGGCGGGCGAGCCGCTGCCCAACGACGATCTCGATTTGCAGCTTGTGTGGCTGCGCGCGGCGGATCAGCTGGGCCCGGATGCGCTGAACAGCAAGGTTCTGGGCGAATACTGGTGCTCGTGGATCACGCCCCACTGGAACGAATACGGCGTGTGCAAGGCCAACATGCGCGACGGCGTGCTGCCGCCCATGTCCGGCGAAATCAACAACGAGGAATGGAAGCACTCCAACGGCGCGTGGATTCGCACCGAGGTGTGGGCGTGCATGTATCCGGCGCTGCAGGAGAAGGCCATCCGGCTGGCCTTTGAGGACGCGAGCGTGGATCACGGCTTCGGCGAGGGCACCTATGCCGCCATCTTCGTCGCCGCGATGGAGAGCGCCGCGTTCGTCATCCACGACGCGAACGCGCTTCTGGACATCGGCCTTTCCAAGATTCCGGAGGACTGCCGCGTGGCGCGCAGCGTAAACATCGTCCGCAAGGCGTATTCAGGCGGCGCAAGCTGGAAAGACTGCCGCGAAATGCTGGTGAAGGACAGCGCCGATCTGGGCTGGTTCCAGGCGCCAGCCAACGTGGGCTTCGTGGTGCTGGGTCTTCTGTACGGCGCGGGCGATTTCAAGCAGTCGCTGATCTATGCCATCAACTGCGGCGACGATACCGACTGCACCGGCGCGACGCTGGGCTCGCTGATGGGCATCATGGGCGGCATGACGGTGATTCCGCAGGACTGGCGCGCCTACATCGGCGACGGCATCAAGTCCATCTGCATCACCAACGGCCACGGCCGCTTCCCGCAGGACTGCACCGAGCTGACCGACTGCCTGATGAACCTTCTGCCGGTGACGCTGCGCGTTCCGCACGAGGCGCTGATGAACAAGGCTGACGCGGCGGTTCGGCTGGGCGATGAGACGATCATCGCGGACGTGCGTCCCGAGGACTTCTACGGCCGCGAGTTCGTTCAGAAGCTCGCCGCGCGCAAGCCGTACTCCTACACGATTGAGGGCGTGTACGCCGACTGTCTGGTGGAGTTCGACCGTAAGCCCGTGGTCGCGCCCGGCGAAACGCTGACCGGCCGCGTGACCCTCGCGCCCCACACCATGCCCGAGCAGAAGCACTATCGCCTGCGCTTCCTGCCGCCGGAGGGCTGGCAGGTGGAGTGCGCGAAGAACCTGTTCACGCCCGCGCTGCATTCGAAGCACAGGCAGTACGCCTCCGCGGAATTTACCATCCGCGTGGGCGAAAACGTGGACGCGGTCAACCGCGTGATTCTGGAAATCACCTGCGCCGGCCGCCCGACGGCGCTGCTGGCGCCCATTCAGGTGATGGGATAAACCGCGAAGAGAGCCGACGTTCCGTTGAGGGACGGCGGCTCTCTTTTCAGTCAAACAGGCTCAGCTGGCCGGACGGCGGGTCGGGGAAGGCGTGGAGGCAGGCGAAAATCTGGTCGTTATCGTGCATGAGGTTGTTTGACTCGCAGAAATCGTGGAACAGGCGGCACAGGCGGTCGTTATCGGGGCTGGGGATTTCGCAGCGCAGGCCGTAGGCGCGCGCGTAGCGTTCCTTCATGCCGGGGAACAGGCGGTCGAGCTGGGCGTAGAAGTATTCGCGGCTGCCCTCGCGCAGCGTGAGTCCCGCGCCGAAGAAGATCACGCCGCGCACGCCCGCGTCCTTCAGAAGGCGCAGCACGGATAGCAGGTTTTCGGGCGTATCGTTGATGAACGGCAGGATGGGCGTGAGCCACGCGACGGTGGGAATGCCCGCGTCCGCAAGCGTCTGAAGCGCGCGGGCGCGTTCGAGCGTGGCGCTTACGTTCGGCTCGATTTTGCGGCAGAGCGCCTCGTCGGAGGTGGTCAGCGTCATCTGCACCACGCAGCGGGTGCGCGCGTTCAGCTCCTGAAGCAGCGGCAAATCGCGCAGGACGCGGGTCGACTTGGTCTGAAGCGTGAAGCCGAAGCCGTGCCGGAGCGCGAGCCGCATCGCGCCGCGCGTAAGGCCGAAGATTTCCTCCTCCGGAATGTACGGGTCGGTCATCGCGCCGGTGGACAGCATGCCCCTGCGCCGCTTTTTTCGAAGCGCCGCGTCCAGCAGCTCCAGCGCGTTGCGCTTGACCTCAACGTCCTCAAACGGATGGTCGATGCGGTAGCAGCGCGAGCGGGAATCACAATAAATGCACCCGTGGACGCAGCCGCGATACAGATTCATGCCGTTCTGCGCGGACAGGATTCCCTTTGCGTCCACAAGGTGCATGCGTATCCTCCTTCGATCGTGCCTTAATACAGCCGAATATCCAGCGAGAGCACGTGGTCGCGCGCGGCGACGATCCGCAGCTTCAGCTGCCGGGTTTTCGCGCCCTTCAGCGGGCAGATGCGCAGATTTCCCACGGTTGTGCCGTCAGTCAGGCGGCTGCCGTCCGATTCGATCACAAAGCGCTCGACGCGCTGTCCCTGCGAAATGTCCTCGCGCAGCGCGATGTAGTTCACGGCGGTTTCCTCGGCGAAATCGATGCGGAAAACGCACTTGGGTTTCGCTGACATCCTCGCGCGCGACGGTGTGCGGCACGGAAAGCTCCTGCCCGAACGCTTCCTTCAGCGCGTCTCCAAATTCCTTCAGGCGCTGCACGTCGCGCGGGTCGAAGCGGCCGGAGGGCATGGGCGGGATGTTCAGGTTGAACAGCGCGCTGCCGCCGACGCTGGTCATGTAGGTGCGCATCAGCCGTTCGAGCGAATGCGGTTCCTCCTCCGGGTGGTAGAACCAGCCGGGACGGATGGACATGTCCACCTCCGACGGGCAGAACGCGAGGCCGCGGCTGTAGCGGATGAGCTCCTGACTGCCAAGGTCGCCCCACGTGTTATAAATGCCGTTCAGGCTGCCCTCGGTGAGCGGCCCATCGGTCTGCTTTTCGGCGCGGAAGCACAGCTCGTGGGGCACGACCATCCATTCCTCATAGCGCGCCGTGCCGCTTTCGTTGCCTATCCAGCGGGTGTCCGGGCCGCCGTCGCTGAAAACGCAGGCGTTCGGCTGATATTTGCGCACCAGCTCGATGTAGCCGTCAAAATCGTACACCTGCTTTTTACCGTTGGATCCCTCGCCGCACGCGCCGTCGAACCACACGCAGAAGATGTCGCCGTAGCCGGTCAGCAGCTCGGTAAGCTGGTTTTTGTAGTAGTCGTTGTATGCGTCGGTGCCGTAATACCGGCTGTTGCGATCCCACGGGGACAGGTAGAAGCCGAAGCGGATGCCGCCGCGCCGGCAGGCCTCCGCCGCCTCGCGCACCACGTCTCCCCTGCCGTTTTTGTAGGGGCTGTTTTTCATGCAATGCTCGGTGTACCGGCTCTGCCACAGGCAGAAGCCGTCGTGATGCTTGGCCGTCAGGATCATGCCCGTCATGCCCGCGGACTTGATGGCCTTGACCCACTGGTCGCAGTCCAGCTCCGTGGGGTTGAAGATCGCGGGATCCTCATTTCCCAGACCCCACTCGCGCCCGGTGTACGTGTTCGGGCTGAAGTGAACGAACGCGTAGAAGGGATTTTTCAGAAATTCCGCCTGCCGTGCCGAGGGCTTCACGCGCGCCGCCGCCTTCAGAAACGAAGAATAGTCCATGGCTGGTTCCTCCTGAAGCATTTTTTGTTTTCATTATAGCGTATCCTGCGCCTGCGCGCAACCGCATTCGCTTAACATGGCTCGTGTATAATCCGAGGAAGCTGAAAGGAGACGTTCTCTCATGCGCATTTCTTCAAACGCACACACGCACACGCAGTTCGGAGACGGCAGGAGCACGGCGGAGGAAATCGTTCGCCGCGCGCTGGAGCTGGGCTTTACGTCGCTGGGCTTTTCCGAGCACGCCGACACGGAGATTCCCGTGGACTGGAACGCATATATCGCCGAAATCGACCGGCTGAAGGCCGCCTGCGGCGACAGGCTGCGCATCCGCACCGGCATCGAGCTCGACCGGCTTTCGGATGTGAACCCGTCTCCGTTTGAATACTACATCGCCGCGAACCACTATTTTCTGGAAAACGGCGATCTGGCCGCCATCGACGGCGACGCCGATCAGCTGGAAGCGTGGGTGAACCGGCATCTGAACGGCGACTGGGCGCGCGCCTGCGAGCGGTATTTTGACGAGTACGCCGCGTTCATTGAGACGCAGAAGCCCGCGTTCGTCGCGCACTTCGATTTGATCGTAAAGAGCAACCGCACGCGCCATTGGTTCGATGAGGCAAGCGAAGCCTTCCTCGCGCCCGCGCGTGAAGCGCTTTCGCGGGTGATCCGCGTGTGCGACGTGCTGGAGCTGAACACCGGCGGCATCGCGCGCAGCCATCAGCCCGTGCCCTATCCGGTTCAGCCGATTCTGAAGCACTGGCGCGCGCTCGGCGGGCGGGTGATCGTGAACTCGGACTGCCACCGCGCCGCTCAGCTCGACGCGTGGTTCGATCAGGCTCCGGAATACCTGCGCGAAGCAGGCTTCACGCACGCGCTGCAGATGAGCGCCGGGGAGAAGCTGTTTGACGAAATTCGCCTGTAAATTAAGGCAACGCCGCACAAATGAGGTGGCCGGCCGGCGAATGGATTTTTCGTCAGATGCAAATGAAAATTCCGAAGGTTTACTGGAGGTAAATCGAGGAATTTGCATGCCGCAGAGGACGGAAAAGACATCGCCCGACGTGCCGCCGAATTGTGCGGGGGTGCCTAAGAAGGGATGGGTTTGCATGATCTACGACACGTTTGAAAACCTCGAAAAGTATTTGGGTCTCAGCCGCAACATGGACGCGGCGCTGCGCTTTCTGAAGGAAACCGACCTCGCCGCGCTGCCCGTCGGCCGCCACGAGATCGACGGCACAAACGTATACGCCAACGTCTCCGACACGAAGTACGTGGAGGAGGGCCGCTGGGAAGCCCATAAGAAGTATGCCGACATTCAGGTGAACTTGGACGGCGGCGAGCTGAGCGGCTGCCGCCCCACCGCCCTGACCGCGGACTGGGAGCCGTATAACGCGGAAAAAGACGCGATGATGTCCGACGACCCCCGCCCCGGCTTCCGCGTTCCGCTGGCGCCCGGCTGCTTCGCCGTGTTCTTCCCGCAGGACGCGCATATGCCCTGCCTGTCCGACGGCACGCGCAGCCATGGCCGCAAGGTCGTGGTGAAGGTGCGCGTCGACTAAAACGCATTTCCAAAAATTCAGACCGCCGGAGACCTGCGCGATGGACGCGGATTTCCGGCGGTTTCGCATTGGCGGTTATTCAAACGACTTTGCCGCGCGAGGTTACGCGACGCGAACGCGCGGGTCTCCGGCGGTTTCGCGTTGGGGTTTCTTCCAGTTCCTTTGCCGCGCGAGGTGGCGCGACGCGGGCGCGCGGGTCTGCGGCGGTTCCGCATTGGGGTTTCTTCCGGTTCCTTTGCCGCGCGAGGTGGCGCGACGCAGACGCGCGGGTCTCCGGCGGTTCCGCATTGGGGTTTCTTCCGGTTCCTTTGCCGCGCGAGGTAGCGCGACGCAGACGCGCGGGTCTCCGGCGGTTTCGCGTTAGCGGTTTCGAGGAACTTTGCCGCGCGAAGCGACGCGAACGCGCGGGTCTCCGGCGGTTTCGCGTTGGCGATTCTTCCGGCTCTTTTGGCGCACGAAGCGAGGCGGTTTCACGTTCGCGAGGTTATTCCAGCTCTTTCACGAACTCGGCGATGCGGGCAAGGCCGAGGGTGATTTTATCGCGCGAGGTGGCGTAGCTCAGGCGCACGTAGCGGTCGTCGCCGAAGGCGCGGGCAGGCACAACGGCCACCTTCTGGCTTTCCAGCAGCATTTCGGCGAAGTCGTCGCTGCCGCGAATCGCGCGGCCGTTCAGGGATTTGCCGATCAGCGCGGAGATGTTCAGCATCATATAGAACGCGCCCTTGGGCAGCGCGGCGGACAGGCCGGGGATTTCCGAAATCAGCTGATGCATCAGCCGGCGGCGCGCGTCGAATTCCACGAGGGAGTCGTGCATGAACTTTTCGCCGTTGGTGAGCGCCACCGCGGCGGCGTGCTGGGCGATGGAGTTCGGGTTGCTTGTGGAATGGCTCTGAAACGCCATCATGGCGCGGATGACGGCCTTGGGGCCCGCGGCGTAGCCGATACGCCAGCCGGTCATGGCGTAGGACTTGGAAACGCCGTTGACCACGATCGTCTGCGCGCGAATTTCGTCGCCCAGCGAAGCGATGGAAACGTGCGCTTCGCCGTCGTAAATCAGCTTCTCATAGATTTCGTCGGAGATGACGTAAAACTGCTTTTCCACCGCCAGCGCGGCGATGCCTTCCAGCAGCGCGCGCGAGCACACGCTGCCGCTGGGGTTGTTGGGCGAATTGAGAATCAGCGCCTTCGTGCGCTCGGTGACATGGGGGCGCAGCGCGTCCGCGTCCACGAGGAAGCCGTTCACCTCGTCGCCCTTCACCATCACCGGCACGCCGCCGGCCATGCGTACCATTTCCGGATAGCTGACCCAGCAGGGCGAGGGCAGGAGCACCTCGTCGCCGGGGTCGAGAACGGCGCTGAGCGCGTTGAACAGGCACTGCTTCGCGCCGCTTGAAACGATGATGTCGGCAAGCTCGTAGTCCAGACCGTTGTCGTGCAGAAGCTTCTGCTGAATTTCCGTGCGCAGCTCCACGGTTCCGGCCACGGGCGTGTATTTGGTCATGCCCGCGTCCAGCGCGTCGCGCGCGGCGCTTTTGATATAGCGGGGCGTGTCAAAGTCCGGCTCGCCCGCGCCGAAGCCGATCACGTCCAGCCCCATGGCGCGCAACTGCTTGGCGCGCGCGTCGATGGCCAGCGTGACCGACGGATGAATGTTTCTGCATTTTTCAGAAATCGTCAATGCCATTTTGAAAGACCCTTCCCACATTTTCTCCCGACGCATATTATGCCACAGTCCGAGGAAAATTGCAAGATCAAATACGGCAAAAATTCAAAAATGGCGTTTGTTTCAAAAGAAAACGGCACGCATCGAATTCGCGTGCCGTTTTCTTATTCAATTTGTTTCGGAGAATGACCGGATGTCCGCCGCGAGGCGGCGCAGCATCTCGTCCAGCGGAATGGAGAGCTGCCAGCCGAGCGCTTTCATTTTGTCCGCGTTCAGGCGCATCTTCACGTCCGGCGCGTAGCCGTAGGTCAGCGCACTTTCGGGAATGTCGAACACGACGCGGGCGCGGCCGCCGGACAGGGTTTCCGAGCACAGGCGCGCCAGCTCCTTAATGGGCACGCAGGCGTCCGGGTTCGCCACGGTGTACACGCCGCCGTTTTCGCCGCGGGTGAGAAGCAGCAGAAGCGCCTTCACGCAGTCGGCGGTGTAGACGTAGTTGCCGTAGGATTCGCCCTTCGTGTGCAGAACGAGGTCGCGGCCTTCCAGCGCCGCGCGCGCGAATTGCATGAACACGCGCGTCTCCTTCGGGCTCACGCCCGCGCCGAACGTCTGCGCCAGCCGCGCCGCGCGCACCGGCACGCCGTATTCCCCGGCGTAGGCGGCGCACAGGCATTCCGCCATGCGCTTGCTCTCGGAATAGCTGGAACGCAGCGACTGCGGGTCGATATAGCCGATTTGCGTCTCCGTCACCGACGGCAGCGCCGGGTCGGTCACGCCGAAGGCCTCCATGCTGGACAGGTACACCATGCCGCGAACCTGTTTTTCGGCGGCGAGCTGAAGTGCGCAGCGCGCGCCCATCAGTGCCGTTTCGATGGTCTCCACAGGATGAGTGACGAACAGCCTGGAGGTCGTCACGCCCGCGCCGTGCACGATGTAGTCCACCGGTTCGTCGATATGCATCGGCCGGGTCACGTCCATGGGAAACACGGAAAGATCGTCCCGGCCGTACACGCCCGCCAGCGCGTCCCGCGCGCGCAAAACGTCCCGCACGGGCGCGAGCACGCGCGCGTTCAGCCCGCGAAGCCGGTTCGCCGCCAGCAGCGCCCGCGTCAGCGCGCCGCCGACCAGACCGGTCGCGCCGGTGATCAGGATGGTGGAATCCTTCAGAAGCGAGAAATCAAAGCCGCTGCGGGCGCATTCCTCCACGTCCGCCTGAAACCGCGGGCGGCTCGGGCATTCGAGATTCGTCATGAACGGTGCTCCTTTCGCCCGTCACAGGCCCCAGATCTGGCTGTTCTCCCGCGCCTCGACGATGGCGCGGAAGATGTAGAAGTCGCTGGCCGAGGTGATTTTGATGTTCTCCACCGGCCCCTCCACGGTGAACAGCCGCGCGCCGTAGTGGCGCATCAGCGTGGCGGAGTCGATCGCGCCGGTGTAGCCCTCCTCGTGCGCGAGCAGATGCGCGCCGTAAATGTCCTTCAGGAAGAACGCCTGCGGCGCGCGGGCGAGCTTGGCGCGCTTGCGGTCGACCACGTCCTCCACCTGCTCGTTCTCGTCCACGGTGATGATCGTCTCGTAGGCGCTGGTCACGGTGACGGCGTTGCCGTTTTTGCGCGCGCAGGCGACCACGTCCTCGATAATCTTCGTACTGATCAGCGGGCGCACGCCGTCGTGAATCAGAACCAGCGTGTCCGCAGGGTCGGCGCCGCTGTCGTGAATGGCCTTCAGGCCGTTGAAGATCGAACCCTGCCCGGTTTCGCCGCCGGGCACGACCCAGCGCGCCTTGGTCAGCCGATACTTTTCCAGCAGACCCTTCAGGAAGTCGATCCAGCTTTCCAGACACACCACGCACACCGCGTCGATGAGCGGGCTTTCCTCGAAGTATTCCAGCGTATGAACGATGATGGGCTTGCCGTTCAGCTCCAGAAACTGCTTGGGGCGCGTGCGCGAGCTCATGCGCGTGCCCGTGCCGCCGGCGAAAATCAATCCTGCGTTCATGGCATATCCTCCCGTCAATTCTTCTCTGTAACGCCGCACACCTGCATGATGCGCCGCGCCGCGGCCTCGGACGCATGCCCCGTTTCGCAGGAGCCCAGCCGCGCGTGGTGCGCGGCGACGTCCGCGCGGTATTTTTCCTCGTCAAAGCCCCGAATGTTGGCGGCCAGAGCGGCGTTGTCCGCGGCGAGCGGGAACGGCCACTCGTGAATGTCGATATAGAAATCGCGCTCGGCGCGATAGCGGTCGAGGTCGGGACAATAGAGGAACGTGGGCTTGAACGCCAGCGACATATCCCAGATGCTGGAGGAATAGTCGGTCACCAGCACGTCCGCCGCCAGAAGCAGCTCCTGCATGTCCGGATAATCCGTCAGGTCGAGCGCGCCGTGCGTGTTGTCGCCCTTCTCGTAATACATCGTCACGTGATGGCTGCGGAAGCCCGCGCGCCACGCGCCGCCGAAGCGCGCCGACAGCGCGTCCGTCAGCGCGGCGTAGTCCAGCCCAAAGGCGTGCACCTGCGTGTCGTCGCGGTAGGTGGGCGCGTAGAGCACCAGATGCTCGCCGTCCTTCAGGCCGATTCGCTCGCGTATGGCGCGCACCATTTCCTCCGGCGCGCCGCGCACCAGAAGGTCGTTGCGCGGCATGCCCTCCTCCATCACCTCGCCGGTGTAGCCGAAGGACTTGCGCAGCACGAGATCGGTGAACATTTTGCTGGACGACAGATACAGGTTCGCACCGCTCTGCTGCATGCCGATGTAAACGCGGTCATACCATTCCATCTTCGCCATGCTGCCCACGCGCTTGTACGCGCCGCCGCCGTGCCACGTGCGCAGGAAATACTGGCCGCGCCGCCGGGGCAGGGTGGGCTTATAGTACGTGTTCACGCACACGACCTTCGCCGTGAGCGCGAACTGAATCGCTTCCCACGAGCCGCTCTGCATCACGTGGATGCCGCGCTCGCGCAGGCAGGCGAATTTCTCCGGCTGCCGGAACGCCCAGCCGATTTCAAGCTCGCCCGGGCACAGCCGCTCCAGCGCTTCGCTGATGTAGCGCGGGTTGCAGGCGTACTGCTTCTCGCGGAAGCTCTGAAACAGCACGCGCTTTTTCTGAATGGGCAGAAGGCACAGCGGACTGACGATCGCGCGGCCGGCCAGCGCGGTGCCGATTTTGATGATATAGGACGCTTTATGCGAGATCAACACGGTTTGGGCTCCTTTCCGGTACACTCGAAATAGATGCGCGCCGCGGCGTCGCGCGCGGCATGGCCGGTTTCGCAGCTGCCCAGCTCGCGGTGATGGCGGCGGACGGCTTCGCGGTACGCGTCCTCGTCAAAGCGCAGGATGGTCTGCTCCAGCTCGTCGTTGGTTTCGCTGACCGGGAACGGCCACGTGCGGATGTCGGTAAAAAAATCGCGGTCGGCGCGGTAGGTATTGAGGTCGGTGCAATACAGGAATACGGGCCGGAAGATCAGCGACATATCCCACATACAGGAGGAATAGTCGGTCACCAGCACGTCGGAGGCCGCCAGCAGATCCTGCATATCCGGGTATTGCGTCGCGTCCACGTCTCCAAAGCCGGCCGAGCCGTTTCCGTCGGTGATGTAGTGCCCGCGGAACAGAACGCGGAACTCGCCGCCGAAGCGCGCCGACAGCGCCGCCTTCAGGCGCGCAAAGTCGATCTGATGCGCGCGAATCCGGTCGTCGCGCCACGTGGGCGCGTACAGCGCCAGCCGCACGTTCTCGGGAACGCCGAGCGCCGCGCGCGCGCGATGGGCGGCTTCGTTTCGGGCGGCTTCGTCCAGCAGCACGTCGTTGCGCGGCAGCCCCGTTTCCAGCACCTCGCCGCGATAGTCGAAGGCCTCGCGCAGCGTCATGCGCGTGAACGCTTCGCTGGAGGAGGTGTACAGGCTCGCGCCCTGCTGCTGCATGCGGATGTAAAAGCGATGCGGCGCGGGCAGCTTCTCCGCGCGCCCCACGCGCTTGTACGCGCCGCCGCCGTGCCACGTGCGCAGGAAGAACTGCCCCCGGCGGCGCGGCAGGAACGGCTTGTAGTAGGCGTTTGTGCAGATCACGCGCGCGGTAAGCGCGTATACGATAAAGGCGAAGGAACGGTCGTCCAGCACGCGGATGCCGCGCGCCGTAAGCGTTTCAAAATCCTGCGGGCGATGGAACGCCCAGCCGATCTCGATTTCGCCGCCGCTCATTTTCTCCAGCGCTTCGGAAATCGCCCGCGGGCTGCACGAATACTGCTTGCCGCGGTAGCTCACGAACAGCACGCGGTTTTTTCGAATCGGCAGAAGGCACAACGGCAGCAGCAGAACCCGTATCAGCGCGGACAGCGCGATGCGCGCAAGCGTTTTAGCGTTTTTCATCGTCAGCCTCGTTTCCGTACGCGCCCAGATCGAGCGCCACGTAATAATGCCGGTCGCGCCGGCCCTCGGGCGGCGGCGTCATGTAGTCCGGGCCGTAGAGCTGCGAAAGGTACTCGTGCGCGTCGCCGGGCAGAAGCACCGTCTCGCCCTCGAATTTCCATTCCGACGGCGGGAAATACGCGCTCGCCCGGTGCGCTTCGCCCGCGTAATGGCGAATGCCGGTGGGCACGGTGATCCAGCCGGTGTTCTTTTTCATCTGCGCCGCGCGGTCGAACAGGTTGTACAGCGCGCGGTAGGGCAGAAACGCCGTCAGCGCGCCCAGCGCCATGCGCAGGCGGTAGTTGCGCTTCGCCGCGGGCGCTGCGGAAACGTATTCGCGCAGCGCGGCGCTGTCAAATGTGCGCAGGTAGTTGGACACGGCCAGATAGTTGAGCGCGTCGATAAAGAAGCCGCGCACGGCGCGCGCCGCGGCGGACGCGGGCGCGTTGTCGATGGGAAACACGTCCAGCCATAAGCCGTGTGCGCCGGGGGCGTTCAGCTTCTGAAGCTCCAGCCGCTCGGTGCCGCGCAGGATGATCTTCATAAACGTGTTGGAAATCTCGCATCCGGGGGTGTTGGGCGCCTGAAGCACGTATTTCTCGCCCAGCGCCTGCGGAAACACGCGCTTGAACGCTTCGTAATCGGCGCGCGGCATCATCAGGTCGATGTCGTCGTCCCACGGAATGTAGCCGCCGTGGCGCACCGCGCCCAGCGCGCTGCCGCCGCCCAGCATCAGCGTCAGCCCGTTTTCGCGGCACACGCGCGCCACGTCCCGGTACATCATCAGCATCACGCGCTTCATCCGCGCCATTTCGTCCGCGGTGGGCTCGTACAGCCCCTCCGCTTTTTCTTCGGAAACCGCCATCGCCTTCCGGCTGGAAATCATCGCCGCCCGCCTCCCTTCGCGTCCACAATCAGCTTCACGCACATCTTCGGCGACAGGAAAAACGCCCGCGCCGCGTTCAGAAGACAGGGCGCGTATTTCTTCATGCGCAGATAGGCGAACGAAACCACCGCATAGTGCCGCGCACGCACGCTGCGCCACTCGGCGGCCGTGAACAGCGGCCGGAATTTGATCAGATAGGGAAACTCGTCGTTTTCGCACTTCAGCTTGTTTGCGCCGCTGGACAGCCCGCTTTCGCGCGAATGCACCACGGCCACCGTGCCCGCATAGGGATGGTAGCACAGCGTTCCGCCCTGCTCGATGGCGCGCTCCATCAGGTAGAAATCGTCGCCCAGATCGATGGGCGCGAACCCGCCGAACGCCTCAAAATAGCTTTTCCGGAACATCAGCGTGTCCGGGCTGGTCATGTGGTAGAGCACGTGCAGCTTCATATAGTCCTGCGGCTTCGCGTTTATCAGATAGCGGCGCGAGCGGGTTTCGATGAAGCGGCCGTCCTCGTTCACGAGCGTCAGATCCTCAATGCACATGTCCGCGCCTTTTTCGCGGATGCATTCGTACTGGCGCGCGAGCTTGTCCGGCCGGTACCGGTCGTCGTCGTCCAGAAAGGCCAGATATTCGCCGGTGGCCAGCGACGCGGCGTGGTTGCGGTTGCGCGCCGAGCCGAGGTTCTGTTCGTTCACGATGTGCCGCGCGCCGTATTCCGCGGCGACGCGCGCCACCTTCCCGTTCCACGCCGGATCGGCGTTGTCGTCGGCAATCAGAATTTCGACGTCCGGGTACGTCTGCGCGCACACGGACGCGACCGCCGTTTTCAGGCTCTCGTCGCGCCGGTAGGTGCTGATGATCACGGAAATTCTGCTCATTCGTCGCCGCCCTCCTGATAGCCCTCCGCGTTGACGACGGCGAAAACCGTGCCCAGCACAATGCGGAAATCGTAGTACAAACTCATATTGCGCACGTAAACGCCGTCCAGATACGCCTTTTCGTCCGGCAAAAGCTCGTCGCGGCCGCGAATCTGCGCAAGCCCGGTCAGCCCCGGGCGCACGCTGTAGGCGTTTTCCCGTTCGCGCGCGCGGGTGAGCGCGGTTTCGTTTTCCAGCGTCGGGCGCGGGCCCACAAACGACATATCGCCCTTGAGGATATTAAACAGCTGCGGAAGCTCGTCAAGGCTCGAAATGCGCAGGTATTTGCCCACGCGGGTGATGTAGTGCGCCGAGCCGGTCAGCATGCGGGTGGGCATTTCGCTGGGCGCGTCCACGCGCATGGTGCGAAATTTGTATATGGTGAAGGGCTGCTCATGCAGTCCCAGCCGCTTCTGGCAGAAGAGCACGCGGCCGCGGGAATCCAGCCGGATCAGCGCGGCGATCATCAGCATGGGTATCGCAAGGGCAATCAGCAACAGGATTGCCAGCACAACGTCGATCGCGCGCTTGGCATATCTCGCGTAAAACAACCGCTTTTCACCTCCGTGGGCAGATTCATTCATCGTATAGTATACAACGATCGACACAAAATCGCAATATCCACCAAAGAAAATTCGCCGGTTTTCGGACGCAAGGGCGAAATTCTCCCCCGCGGCGGGCGCCATCTTGCATGGGCGCGCGGAAAATGGTATAATATAAACAATTTCTCATGCCAGAAAATCGGAGGGATTGCTCAGTGGAAATCGAACGCCTGACGGTAGAAGAAATTAAATCGTCCATCATTCAGAAGCTGGAACGAAACTACGGCTGCGAAATCGAGGACGCGACCCGCGCCCAGCTGTACGACGCGCTGGCGCAGACGGTGAAGGACGAGGTCATGCGCCGCCGCACCGCGTCGCGCGGCGAACGCAAGCGCCAGAAGTGCAAGAAGCTGTATTATCTGTCCGCCGAGTTTCTGGTGGGGCGCGCGCTGCACAACAACATGGTCTCGCTCGTAAACGAGTCGAACTATGTGCGCGCGCTCAAGGAGCTGGGGCTGGACGGCTCGCTGATTTTTGAGCAGGAGCCGGAGCCGGGGCTGGGCAACGGCGGTCTGGGACGGCTGGCCGCGTGCTTCCTCGACTCGCTCACCACCATGCAGCTTCCGGCGATGGGCATGACCATCCGCTATGAATACGGCCTGTTCCGGCAGAAGATCGTGGGCGGCTTCCAGGTGGAGCAGCCCGACAACTGGCTGGAAAACGGCAACATGTGGGAGGTGTGCCGCCCCGATCAGACGGTGGAGGTGCGCTTCGGCGGACATGTGGAGACCTATGAGGAAGAGGGACGCACGAAGTATCGCCACGTCGGCTATACCACCGTGCAGGCCGTGCCCTATGATATTCCCTGCCTTGGCTACGACAGCACCATGGTCAACATGCTCCGGTGCTGGTCGGCGCGCGCCAAGAGCTCGTTTGACATTCAGTCCTTCAACCGCGGCGACTACGCCCGCGCGGTGGAGGAAAAGGAACTGGCCGAGGTCATCAGCAAGGTGCTGTATCCCGACGACAACCACTACGAGGGCAAGGAGCTGCGCCTGAAGCAGCAGTACTTCCTTTCCAGCGCGTCGGTTCAGTACGCCGTGAACGACTTCATCAAGGTCTATGGCAGGAATTTCAGAATCTTCCCGGACAAGGTGGCGCTGCACGTCAACGACACCCATCCCGGCATGGCAATTCCGGAATTGATGCGCATACTGATCGACGAAATGGGTCTGGGCTGGTCCGAGGCTGAGGACATCACCCGCCGCACCTTCGCCTACACCAACCACACCGTGCTGAGCGAGGCGCTGGAAAAGTGGCCGGAGGACATGGTAAAGCAGCAGCTGCCGCGCATTTATATGATTCTGGAGGAGATCAACCGCCGCGAATGCGCGCGCCTGTGGAATTTCTTCCCCGGCCAGTGGGAGCGCATCGGCCATATGGCCGTGCTGGGCTACGGCCGCGTGAACATGGCGAACCTGTGCGTCAGCATGTCGCACACGGTCAACGGCGTAAGCCGCATTCACACCGACATCCTGAAAAAGGACGTGTTCCACGATTTCTACCTCGCCGACCCGGATAAGTTCATCTCCATCACCAACGGCATCACGCACCGCCGCTGGCTGATGCAGAGCAACTACCGGCTGTCCTCGCTGATCGACGAGGCCATCGGCCCGGCGTGGCGCAAGGACTACCGCCGTCTGGCCGATCTTGAGGCGATGAAGGACGACGCGGCGTTCCTTGAGAAGTTCGACGCGGCGAAGAAGGGCAACAAGCAGCGGCTGGCGGAGCGCCTGCTCCGCACGCAGGGCGTGATCCTGCGCCCGGACGACATCTTCGACGTGCAGGCGAAGCGCCTTCATGAATACAAGCGCCAGCTGATGAACGCGCTGGCCATCCTGATTCTGTACAACCGCATCATGGACGACCCGAACTACACCATGCATCCGCGCACGTACCTGTTCGGCGCGAAGGCCGCGCCCGGCTACTACCGCGCCAAGCTGATCATTCGCCTGATCAACGAAATCGCGCGGCTGGTGGACGCGAATCCCCGCGCGCGCGAAATGCTGAAGGTCGTGTTTGTGGAGAACTACTGCGTGTCCGTGGCCGAGGTGCTGATGCCGGCGGCCGAGGTGAGCGAGCAGCTTTCCACCGCGGGCAAGGAGGCCAGCGGCACCGGCAACATGAAGTTCATGATGAACGGCGCGGTGACCATCGGCACGATGGACGGCGCGAACGTGGAAATCTTCGACGCGGTGGGCGCGGACAACATCTACATCTTCGGCATGACCGCCGAGGAGGTGGAGGCCGCCTACGCGCAGCCCAGCCGCGCCAGCGGCATCTTCGAAACCAACGCCGAGATTCGCCGTGCGCTGACGCAGCTGATCGACGGCACGCTGTGCCCCGGCGAGCCCGGCATCTTCCGCGACCTGTATCATTCGCTGCTCTTCGGCGACGGCAACAGCTGCGCCGACCAGTATCTGGTGCTCTCCGACCTGCCCGGATACCTGCGCGCGCAGGCCGCCATCGGCAAGAATTATCTGGATCGCCGCGCGTGGACGCGCAAGGCCGTCATCAACACCGCGCGCTCGTGGATTTTCGCCAGCGACCGCACCATCGGCGAATACAACGACAAGGTGTGGCATCTGGATAAGGTGCAGCTATGATCTATCTGTGGCATGACCCGTATCTGAATCTCGACCGCTTCCCGCTGGGCGCCGTGCCCGCGGGAAGCGCCGTTCGTCTGCGCCTGCGCGTGACGGGCGAGTCGGAGCGCGCGTTCGTGCGCCTGTGGCGCGGCGGCGGTGAGGAATGGGCGCCGATGCGCGCCCTGTCCGACAGCGCCTACGAGGCCGACGTGCCGGTCGGCCGCGAAAAGGGGCTTCTGTGGTACTATTTCGTCGTTGACACGCCGGATGGGCGCGTCTATGCCGGCAAGCCGGAGGACGACGTATGCGCCTGCTACGACCACGAGCCGCCGTCGTTCCAGATCACCGTGTACGACCCCGCGTTCGAAGCGCCCGAATGGATGCGCGACAGCGTGATGATGCAGATCATGGTCGACCGCTTCTTCATCGGCGGCAAGGCCAATCCGCCGGCCGGCCGCGGCGCGTACCTGCACAAAAGCTGGAACGAGCTGCCCGACCTGCGCCCCGCCGCTGCGGACGGCGACGCGGAAGCCATCGATTTCTTCGGCGGCAATCTGGAGGGCGTGCGCGAAAAGCTTTCCTATCTGAAGGATCTGGGAATCGGCGCGATTTACCTCAACCCGGTCTTCCGCGCCCGCAGCAACCACAAATACGACGTGGGCGACTACCTTGAGATCGATCCGTCGTTCGGCACGGAAGCGGATTTCGAGCGCCTGACGCGCGAAGCCGCCGACGCAGGCATCCACGTGGTGCTGGACGGCGTGTTTTCCCATACCGGCGCGGACAGCCGCTATTTCAACCGCTACGGAACCTATCCGTCCGTCGGCGCGTATCAGTCGCCCGATTCGCCGTATGCGAAATGGTACCGTATCGACCCCAGAACCGGCAAATACGACAGCTGGTGGGGCATCGACACGCTGCCGAACGTGAACGAAACCGAGCCGTCGTTTCTGAATTTCATCGTGAACGGCGACGACAGCGTCATCGCGCACTACCTGAGAAGCGGCGCGTCCGGCTGGCGGCTGGACGTAGCCGACGAGCTGCCGATGGAGTTCATCCACGCGCTGCGCCTTCGCGCGAAGGCCGAGGGCGCGCAGAACTGCGTGATCGGCGAGGTGTGGGAGGATCCCACCAACAAGGTGAGCTACGGCCGCCCGCGCAGCTACGCGCTGGGCGACACGCTGGACAGCGCCATGAACTACCCCCTGCGCGACACGGTGCTCGCGTTCTTCCTTGGGAAGCAGGACGCGTACCATCTGGCGAACGCCGTGAACCATCAGCTGAGTACGCTTCCGAAGCCCATGCTCTATTCCATGATGAACCTGCTCGGCAGCCACGATAAGCCGCGCGCGATCAACGTGCTGGCGGGATCCCAAAACCTCGAGCCCCCGCGCGAGCAGCGCGCCTTTACGCCGCTCACGCCCGAACAGTACGCCCTCGGCAGCGAGCGCTTCGTCCGCGCGTTCGAGCTGATCACCCTGCTGCCCGGCATGCCCTGCCTGTACTATGGCGACGAAGCCGGCCTGACCGGCATGGGCGACCCCTTCTGCCGCCTGCCCTACCCGTGGGGCCGCGAGGATCGCGCCCTCCAGGCGCGTATCCAATCCCTCATCCGCCGCCGTAACGCGTCCCCCATCCTCCGCCGCGGCGATACCACCCTGCGCGCCCTCACCCCCGACGCCCTCCAAATCACCCGCACCCTCGACGGCGCATCCGAATCCTTCACCATCACTCGAACAATCTGAGCAGGCCGCGGCTTCCTTCGAGAAACGGAGGATGCCGCGGCTCGGTATACCGGCATGAATTAAGGCAACGACGCACAAATGAGGTGGTCGGCCGGCGAATGGATTTTTCGTCAGATGCAAATGCAAATTTCGAAGGTTTACTGGAGGTAAATCGAGGAATTTGCATGCCGCAGATGGCGGAAAAGACATCGCCTGACGCGCCGCCGAATTGTGCGGTGGCGCCTTAACGCTTTCTTCGTTGACATTTGGGCAGGGTTCTGGTAGAATACCCGCAATTCAGGGTCTTTAAGACGGTACAGAGATGCCGATAAGACGCGGAGTCGTATTTTGTATACGCCGGCCTGCATCCGTCATGGACTGCGGGCCGTTTTTTTGTCTGCGAGACTTCTGAAGAAATTCGTATCCGCACTGCGGAGAAAGGAAGTCGATCCCATGGCGAATCAGGTACAGAAACCGGTGGACGCAGACTACTCAAACGAGCGCGTGCCCGCGGGGGCGCGCAAGGGCTTCTGGCCCATGTTCTTCATCATGCTGGGGTTCACCTTCTTTTCCGCAAGCATGTGGACGGGCGTAGATCTGGCCAATGGCCTTGATCTGCGCGGCTTCGTGTGGGCGGTGCTGCTGGGCGGCGCTATTCTGGCGGCCTACACGGGCGCGCTGGGCTATATCGGCTGTCATACCGGCCTCTCGTTTGACCTGCTCGCCCGACGCGCGTTCGGCGAAAAGGGCTCCTACCTGCCATCGGCCATGATCGCGCTGACGCAGATCGGCTGGTTCGGCGTGGGCGCGGCCATGTTCGCCATTCCCGCCGCGCAGGTGCTCGCGCCGGAATCCAGGGTGCTGCCCTATCTGCTGGTGCTCGCGGTGGGCGTATGCATGACCACCTCGGCCTACTTCGGCATCAAGGGGCTGGAAATCGTCTCCTACGTGTCGGTGCCGCTGATCGCCATTCTGGGCACCTACGCCATGGTGACCGCCACGGCGCAGGGCGGCGGCCTGACGGCGATTTTTGCCAAATCCACCGGCGGGCTGACGCTCTACTCCGGCGTGGGGCTGGTCATCGGCTCCTTCGTCAGCGGCGGCACGGCCACGCCGAACTTCACCCGCTTCGCCCGCGGCAATAAAGCCGCCATCTGGACGACGGTCATCGCCTTCTTCATCGGCAACACGCTGATGTTCTGCTTCGGCGGCGTGGCGGGCGCGTTCGTGGGCAGCAACGATATCTTCTGGGTCATGATCAAGCTGAATCTGGGCGTGTTCGCCTTCCTCGTGCTGGGCGCGAACATCTGGACGACCAACGACAACGCGCTCTACACAGGCGCGCTGGGGCTTGCCAACATCACGGGCAAAAGGAAAAAGCCGCTGGTGATCCTTGCGGGCGTGATCGGCACGGTGGCCGCGATGTGGCTGTACGACAACTTCTGCAACTGGCTCACCCTGCTGAACGCGACGCTCCCGGCGGTCGGCGTGATCCTGATCGCGGACTTCTTCGCGAACCGCAGGGCCTACGAGGGCGACGAGCCCGCGGGGCGTCCTGCGAACTGGGCGGCGATCGTGGGCGTAGTCGCCGGCGCGGTGGTCGGCAACCTTACCGGCGGAAACCTCGTTCCGGGCTTCACCTTCGGCATTGCCGCCATCAACAACATGGTCGTGGCCGCTGCCTGCTATCTGGCGGGACGGCTTCTTCGCAGAAAATAAGCGGGAGGGAACGCGAAATGCTGTATCGGAATCTGTATATTGAAAACGCGGCGGAGCTGCGCGACATTCGAGTGGAAAACGGCAAATTTGCCGAAATCGGCGCAAATCTCGCGGCGAAACCCGGCGAGGACGTTCGGGACTTCGGCGGCTGTCTGGCGCTGCCGCCGCTGATCGAGAGCCATGTGCATCTGGACACCTGCCTGACCGCGGGCGACCCGGTGTGGAACGAGTCCGGAACGCTGTTTGAGGGCATCGAATGCTGGGCGAAGCGAAAGGAAAAGCTGACGAAGGCGGACGTGCGCGAGCGCGTGAACCGCGCGGTGCGCCTGTACGCGGCAAGCGGCGTTCAGTACATCCGCACGCACGTGGACGTGACCGACCCGAAGCTCACGGCCATGGAGGCGCTGCTCGAGCTGCGCGACGAGCTGAAGGACGTTGTGACGCTGCAGATCGTCGCCTTCCCGCAGGAGGGCATTGAGAGCTATCCGAACGGCCGCCGGCTGATGGAGGACGCGGTGCGCATGGGCGCGGACTGCGTGGGCGCGATTCCGCACTTCGAGTTCACGCGGGAATACAGCGTGTCCTCGCTGAATTTCGCCGTCTCGCTGGCCGAAAAGTACGACAAGCTGGTGGACGTGCACTGCGACGAGATCGACGACGAGGCCTCCCGCGGCCTGGAAACGCTGGCCGCGCGCGCCTACGAAACCGGCCTTGCCGACCGCGTGACCGCCAGCCACACCACCGCCATGCACTCCTACAACAACGCCTACGTGCAGCGCCTGATGCGGCTTCTGAAGCTGAGCCGAATCAACTTCGTGTCCAATCCGCTGGTGAATACCCACCTGCAGGGGCGCGTGGACACCTACCCCAAGCGCCGCGGCGTTACCCGCGTCAGGGAGCTTACCGAGGCTGGAATCAACGTATCCTTCGGCCACGACGACATCTTCGACCCGTGGTACCCGATGGGCACCGGTTCGCTGCGCGACGTGGTTTTCATGGGTCTGCACGTGTGCCAGATGATGGGCTACGGCGACATCATGAACTCCTGCAAATTCATCTCCACCAACGCCGCCAAAACGCTCCACCTCGGCGATTCCTACGGCGTTCGCGAGGGCAACCCGGCCAGCTTCATCGTGCTGGACGCGAAAAACTATTACGACGCGCTCAACCGCAGCGCCGCCGTGCGCCTTTCCTGCAAAAACGGCCGCGCGCTCGCCGAAACCGAGCCCGCCGCCGCCCGCGTACGGTTCTGACAAACGCCCCACGACAAAGCCGCGGCTTTCCTCCGTCATGGAAGAAAGCCGCGGCTTTCTTATCCCTTCGTGATGTAGATCGCCAGATTCCCGGGAACGTAGCTGACGCTCACGCCCTTCTCGCCATTTGAAAGAATCGCGCCGACCGAAACGTAGTCCTGCCCTTTGATTTTTTCCGACACATCCTCCACCACGGAAAATCCCGCCTGCTTCAGGCGATTCAGATAATCGTCAAACTCGCTCTCGGCAATATCCTCGATGCCGATGCTGCAATTTTTGTGCTCCGCGTCCAGCATGGCCCACGCGACCGTGCCGGGAGGAACGGGAAGCCCGTCCGTGTACGCGTTCACAGGCCATACGCCCTCGTCGAGCTGCGTATATGCTTGCGGCGGCGCATCGACTGATGTTTCCGTCCGGTTCGAGCACGCCGTCAAAAGCGCGAGCAAAAGAATGAAGACCAAAATCGACTTCTTCATGCTTTCCTCCTGCTTCCGCGAAGCGCCCGAACCGTCTGAACGGCGGCAAACGCCGCGGCAAGAATGCCAATCACCAGAATAACCTGCGAAACGTCAACGCCGAACGCGCCTTTCACCTGAATGCCCGTCATCGCGTCTGCCTGCCCGATTGCGCCGTCCGGCGTTCGATTCAGCCCTGCGAGCGCGTACATCGCAAAAGCAACCAGAGCCGCCGCAAGGGAAACGACGCACGAAAGAATCCCCTTCCGATTCCGCCGCGCGCAATTCTCCACGCCAAACGATTCCGCCGCGCTGTCGGCAAATTCCTTCGGCGTTCCCAGCCTTTCCACCACCTGCCGCTCAGTTTCTCCGTGCTCCGCCGCGGAAGCAAAAATTTCATTCAAATCGCGCGCGACCTCGTTTTTGCGCTTGCGCGACGCATGCAATTCCTTTTTGACCTGCCTGATGTATTGCTCCTTCATTCCTCTGACACCTCCGTTTGCCGATAGGCGGCGATAAAGCCGTTCACGCAGTCCGCGTAGCTCGCCCAGAACCGAATCAGCTCCCGCAAAACTTCCTTCCCCTTGGGCGTGAGGGAATAATACTTCTTGGAGCCGCCGTTCGCGGCCGCCGGCGCGAGACGGCATTGAATCAGCTCCGCCTCCTGCAGGCGATACAGAATCGGATAAATCGTGCCCTCCTTCGCATACCCCAGAACGGACGCGCTCTGATTCAGCTCTGTGATGATCTCATAGCCATAGGTTTCCCTGCGCCCGATCAGGGATAGCAGGATCATCTCGAGAGAGCCCTTTTTGAACTGCTGCACATATCGGTTGTCCATACGCTCGACCTCGCTTTTGTTTCGCTATTTAGCAATGCTAAACAGCAAGGCTAATTATACGCATTCCTACTGCTTCCGTCAACAGGCTTTCTGAAAAAATATCCATGAAAAACGCAGCTTTCCCTCTTCCTGAGAGAAAGCCGCGCTTCCACTATGAACTTCTTACACGCGCACCTCATCCGTGCCGTCGCCGGTGCCGCAGGCTTCGAGGACGGGGCGAACCGCTTCCTCGACGAACGCGCGCGTCTGCGACGGCGCGCAGCCGATGAACTGCTTCACGTCCAGTATCTCAGCGAGCGCCGCATCGTCCAGATGGAACGCCGGGTCGGCCTTCAGCTTGTCGAGCAGGTCGTTTTCGCCGCCCTCCAGCTTCACGCGCGCCGCCGTTTCCACGCCGTATTCGCGAATCTTCTCGTGCAGCTTCTGCCGGTCGCCGCCCAGCTCCACCGCGCGCATGAGGATGTTTTCCGTGGCCATGAACGGCATTTCCTCGTTCAGGTGCCGCCGCATCACGCCCGGGTACACGCGCCCGCCGGAGATCAGGTTGCGGCACAGCGTCAGAATCGCGTCGGCAGCGAGGAACGCCTCGGGCAGGGCGATGCGCCGGTTGGCGGAATCGTCCAGCGTGCGCTCCATCCACTGTGTGGCGGCCGTCCACGCCGGATTCAGCGCGTCGGTCATGACGTAGCGCGCCAGCGAACACACGCGCTCGCTGCGCATCGGGTTGCGCTTGTAGGCCATCGCCGAAGAACCGACCTGCTCGCTCTCGAACGGCTCGTCGAATTCCTTCAGATGCGAAAGCAGGCGAAGATCGGTCGCCATCTTCGACGCGCTCTGCGCGATGCCGCTCAGAACGTTCAGCACAAACGCGTCCACCTTGCGGGTGTACGTCTGCCCGGAAACCGCCACGCACGATTCGAAGCCCATCTTGCGCGCGATCAGCCCCTCGAGCGCCCGAACCTTGCTCTCGTCGCCGTTAAACAGCATCAGAAAGCTCGCGCCGGTGCCCGTCGTGCCCTTGCAGCCCAGCGGCTTCAGGCGCGAAAGTTCGAACGTCAGGCGGTCGAAATCCATCAGAAAATCCTGCAGCCACAGCGTCGCGCGCTTGCCCACCGTCGTGGGCTGCGCCGCCTGAAAATGCGTGTACGCCAGTGTCGGCACGTCGGCGTTCTTCAGCGCGAAGTCGGACAGCGCCGCCATCACGCCCAGAAGCTGCCCGCGAAGGCTCTTCAGTGCCTCCGAAAGCTGCCACACGTCCGTATTGTCGCCCACATAGCAGCTCGTCGCGCCCAAATGCAGGATCGGGCCCGCCTTGGGGCACTGGTCGGCGAACGCGCGCAGATGCGCCATCACGTCGTGCCGCAGACGCTTCTCGTAGGCCGCCGCCGCGTCGTAATCCACGTCGTTCAGATGGGCGCGAATCTCGTCCAGCTGCTCGTCCGTGATGTCCAGCCCCAGCTCCTTTTCCGCCTCCGCCAGATACAGCCACATCTTCCGCCACGAGGTGAACTTGAAATCGGGCGAAAAGATATATTGCATCCGCGCGGACGCGTACCGCTCGCACAGCGGGGATTCGTATCGGTCTCTCATCGTTCGCCGCCTCCGTTCGTCATGAAGTCGTTTTTAAAAGGAAGCGCTCGCCGCTCAGCGCGCCTTCCGGTAAATCGCCAGCCGCCGGATGAGGAAATTCCACACAAACACCAGCCCCGTAGCAATCACCTTGGACAGCATCTCGTTCCAGCCGAGTGCGTCCACCAGCACGAACATGATGCCCATGTTCAGAAGCAGCCCGACCACAGCCGCCAGATATACGCCGGCGATTTCGGCCACCACGCCGCGCTCGCTCTTTTTGAACACCAGCAGCCGTCCAAAGCCCCAGTTCGCGAACGTGGACACGGTGTACGCGATCACCGTCGCCCACTGATGATGCAGCCCGAGCTTCGCGTCCAGAAGCCAGAACAGCGCCCACTCCACCAGCGTCGCGCCGCCGCCCACTACCAGGTATTTCAAAAACTGCCGAATCGCTCCGTCGGGCTTTCCGCTTCGAAATTCATCCCATAGCTCCCTGATCTTTTCCATTTCACCCTCCGCCGACTCAATCTCCTGCCAATGAACCGCTCTCCATCCGCTGATGACGCAGGAAAGCAGGAACCGCCGTCTCGAACCATCCTCCGCACGAATAGAGCGAAAGATGCCTTAGTTCCGGTACATCCTCCGCACACACAACGCAGAAACCGCCGTACTTTTCCCACAATTCGCCGTCTCGGCCACTTCCTCCCACATAAGCAACACAGAAAGCGCCGCACTTCCGGAACAAACGCTGCGAAACGCAAAATCCGCCGCTTCCACCCTTTCCTCCGACACATGCAACAGGAAAAGCGCATTGCTTCCGTCGCTGTGGCATGAAAGCCCGAATCCTCCGAATGGAAAAAATGCTTCGCGTCCGTCCCTTCCATGTAGACGAAAGCGGGCCCCAGTCAGTTTCATCCAGCACAAATCTTCGAACAAAAAAGCAACCGCATACGCGGTTGCTTTTACACCTCCATGGGGACTCGAACCCCAGTTTTCGCCGTGAGAGGGCGACGTCTTAACCGCTTGACCATGGAGGCTTATCTGGCTGCCGAACTAGGATTCGAACCTAGAATGAACGAGTCAGAGTCGTTAGTGTTACCGTTACACCATTCGCCATCATGTCGACCGAGCACAACGTGCCCGACCAACGAAGAATATTATACACATCTCCCGTCCCAATGTCAACACCTTTTTGTGATTTTACAGAAACTACATTTTCACATTTTCGTCACGATGCGAGCCGACGCGAATCAGCGCACGGTCACGTGAATGGTGCGCGTGCTGCCGTCGAAGGCCGTGACGATGATATCGCATTCGCCCGCGCTCACGCCGGTGATTTTGCACAGCGCGCGGTCGACGGTCGCGATGCTCTCGTCGGTGGATTCGAAGGACAGCGTGTTGATCATCCTGCGCGTGTCGCAGGAAACGCTCTTGGTCTGCCCCTTCCTGAGCTTTATCGATTTCTTGCCCACCTTCCACTTGCCGGCCTCGTTTTCGCAGGTATAGTCGAGCTTTTCGCCGTCGGTCGTGAACACCACGGTTCCCGCGTTGTCGCCGCTTGTGATCAGCACCCGCGCGCCCGCGCGCCGCGCCTTGTTGATCTGCGCGCGCTCCGGCGGATATTTGCTGCTGGTGGAAAAGATCATGTAGTCGGTCTTGAGACAATCATAGACCTCCGTGCGCAGACCCACATTGTGATGCGGGCTTTTGAGCACAGTGCACTCCATCAGCGACGGATCCTCCTTCAGAAGCGCCTTCAGAACGCCGTTGGTCGTGTCGGCGCACAGAAGGAAGCTCACGCTCCCGTATTCCAGCCGCAGGATGAGCGAGTTTTCGTTTTCGAGCCCGTCCTTGTAGGACTTGCGCGGCTTGTACGCCTTCGGTCCCATCACGCGAAGCGTGGCCGCGCCCACGGTGAACTCGTCGCCGTAAGCCAGCGTGCGCCGCGGCGTTTCGCGAATCACGCGCTTTTCCTCCGCCGTGCGGGCGCTGTCGAGCATGCAGTCCACCGCCAGCGAATAGGTGTACAGAATCTCGTCCGCGGGAATCCGCGCCAGCAGCGAGCACGCCGCGCCCACATGGTCGCTGTGCGCGTGCGTGCCGATGTAGTAATTCAGATGCGTAACGCCCAGCTTCTCCATATAGTCGGCCGCCACGTTCCCGTGATACCGCGACCCGCCGTCGATGAACGCCGTTTCCCCGTTCATGGAAATCAGAATCCCGTCATTGCGCCCGATTCGCAGAAAATGCACCTGCAATTTGCCGTTTTCCTCCGCGGCGGCCGCTCCCGCGAATACCAACGCCACCAGCAGTAAAAAGGCGAATGCCCTCTGGAACCTTTTCATATGTACAAACCTCCTCATCCTATTCCTGTTTGTCGTTGGCGGCGCTGAACGCAAGCTGTTTTCCATCCGTGAGGAAGGTAACGGCTCCGTCATGCCTGTCACCGGTGATGAATACGCGCTTTGCCATCGCTTCCGCCAGCTTCCGCTGATCCGGCTTTGGCGGCGAAATGCTGGACGTGGAATACACGATATAATCCGCCTTCATGTATTTGAAAATAAATCTGTGGAATCCCCCGCCGTGATGCGGCCCCTTGATCACGGTGCAGTTCAGGATATTCTCATCCTTCTCCAAAAGCTTAAACAGCTGATGGCTGCTGGTATCCGCCGTCAGGATAAAGGAAATGTCACCCAGCGATACGCGCAGAATGAGTGAATTCTCGTTCTCCTGAATATCGTTGTAGTGCTTTATCCGGATATAGCTTTCAGGCCCGATGCGGGTAATCGCCGCGTCGCCCACGTACACCGTTTCGCTTTCGTCAAAGCAGCGGTACTTCACATTCTCGATGATGCGCTGCTCTTCCTCGGTCTTCGCCATAACCTTCATGCACCAGAGGCAGTTTTCGGTATTCATCAATACCTCACTCGTGGGAATCGCCGCCATGATCGGCGCAGCCGCCGCGACGTGATCGCTGTGCGAATGCGTGCCGATGTAATACTTCAACCGTTTCACGCCCGCGTTCAGCAGATAGTCCCGGCAGAATTCACCCTCCGGATAGCTTCCGCCGTCGATGAACACAGATTCCCCGTTCATGCGAATGAGGATGCCGTCGCACACGCCGACGTTCAGGAACGTGACCTCCAGCTCCGTTTTCTCGGGCGCAGGGAACCCACCCTCCTGCGAAGTGAACAGCATTGCGATCAGAAGCGCAAAAACAACAGAAATCTTTGGCATATTCCCTCACCTTTTGACAAATCTGCCTGCTATCATACACGAAAAAGCAGGCGCCTGTCAAGCCTTCGCCTCCGATTTTTCAGCCTCGCCGGGTTCGTCCGTCTCCAAATCGGAAAGCTTCCGGTTAATCGCGCGCGTGCGCACGCCCACGCTGTCCAGATCGCCCGCGGCCATTTCGAGCCTTGTGCGCGCCTTATCCAGCGTTTCGCCGAAGCGCGCGAACTCCTGCCGCACGCTTCCCAGCATGCGCAGAATTTCGGCGCTGCGCTTTTCCATGGCAAGCGTCCGAAAGCCCATCTGCAAACAGTTGACCAGCGCCTGAAAGCTGCCCGGCCCCGCGGGAAGCACGTGATACCGGCTTTGCAGCTTCTGAATCAGCCCCGGCCGCGCCAGCACCTCGCCGTACAGGCTTTCCGCCGGAAGGAACATCACGGCGAAATCGGCGGTATGCGGCGGGTCGATATAGCGCGAAATGCGCCTGGCCTGTTCGAGCACGGCGTTTTCCAGCGCCTGCGCGCACGTTTTCACATCGTTCGCGTCGCCGCGCTCGCCCGCCTCGATCAGGCGCTGATAGTCCTCCAGCGGGAACTTGCTGTCCACCGCCAGCCACACCGGCGCGCCCTCGTCCCGCCCGGGCAGCCGCACGGCGAACTCCACGCGCTCCTGCGAGCCGGGCACGACCGCCACGTTCTCCTCGTATTGCGAATTCGTCAGCGATTCGGATAAAATCGCGCGCAGCCGCGCCTCGCCCCAGATGCCGCGGGTCTTCACGCCCGAAAGCACGCGCTTCAGATCGCCCACGCCCTCCGCGAGCTTGCGCATCTCGCCTACGCCCCTGTACACGTTTTCCAGCTGCCCGTTCACCAGCCGGAACGATTCGCCCAGCCGCGCTTCCAGCGTGCGCTGCATGCCCGCGCCCATCGCTTCGAGCTTCTGCTCGTTCTGAAGGCGCATGATTTCCAGCTTTTCCGCCATCTCGCGGCGCATGCGCTCCTGCCGCGCTTCCATGCTGTCCGACACGGCGGACAGGTTCGCCGCCGCGCCGTTCATCGTGCGGCTCAGCGTGTCCACCGACGCGCGCAGCTGCCCGCCGCTGCCCATCACGCGCTGGTCAAGCCTGCGAAGCATCGCCGCCGTGCGCCGGCTCTGCCGCTTCAGAAGCGCCGAAAACACCATTAGCAGCACGCCGGAGGCCGCCAGCACCGCGCACAGCGCCGTTACGCCCGGATTCCGATTGATAAACTCGATCATGCTTTCCCCTCCGGCCACACCTTCTCCGCATACCTTGCCGGGAAGCGCTTCCGCGCGACGAATCCGTTCGCATCGACGCTTCTCCAGACGCGCACCGGTAAACCTGCTTTCACGCCGAAGCTTCGCTTCGCAAACTCGATCATGCCTGTCCCTCCGGCCACACCTTCTCCGCGCAGCGGATGCCGTCCACCGCGGCGGACAGGATGCCGCCCGCGTACCCCGCGCCCTCGCCCGCCGGGAACAGCCCCCGCACGGCGGATTCGCACGTCTCCGCGTTCCGCAGAATGCGCACCGGCGACGACGAGCGCGTCTCCACGCCCGTCAGCACCGCGTCCGGCCCCGCGAAGCCGGGCAGCCGCCGGTCGAACGCGGCCAGCGCTTCCCTCATGCCGGAAACGGCGAACGCCGGCAGGCAGCCCTCCAGATTGGTAAACGTCACGCCGGGGCGATAGGTCGGCCTTACGCCGCGCGCGCCCTTTGAGGAAACGCCGCGCAGGAAGTCCGTCGCCAGCTGCGCGGGCGCGCGATAGCTTTCGCCGCCCAGCCGAAACGCCGCTTTCTCCCATTTTCTCTGAAAGCGCACACCCGCGAGCACGCCGTCTGTCTCCGGAAAATCGTCCACGCGCACGTCCACCAGCAGCGCGCCGTTGCAATTTTCGCCGTCGCGCCGGTACGGGCTCATGCCGTTGGTCACCACGCCGCCCGCCTCGCTGGCCGCGGCCACCACCTGCCCGCCGGGGCACATGCAGAACGTGTACGCGCCGCGCCCGTCCGACACCTTCGTGTTCAGCCTGTAGTCCGCCGCGCCCAGCGCCGGATGTCCGGCAGCCGCGCCGTACTGACAGCGGTTCAGCCACGCCTGCTTCTGCTCGATGCGCGCGCCGATGGAAAACGGCTTGCGCTCCATGGGCGCGCCGGCTCGAAGCAGCATTTCAAACGTGTCGCGCGCCGAATGCCCCACCGCGAGCACCACGCCGCAGGTGGGAATCTCCCGATCGCTCGCAATCGCGCACGCGACGCGCCCATTCTCGACCCTCAGTCCCGTGAGCGTCGTTTCAAACCGCACGTCGCCGCCCAGCCGCACGATTTCCTCCCTTATCGCCTTCACCACGCCGGGAAGCCGGTCGGTGCCGATGTGCGGCCTGGCTTCGCAGAGAATTTCCTCCGGCGCGCCGAATTGACAGAGCGTCTCCAGCACCCAGCGGCAGCGCGCGTCCTTGATGCCGGTGTTCAGCTTGCCGTCGGAAAACGCGCCCGCGCCGCCTTCGCCAAACTGAATGTTGCTGTTTTCGGCCAGTATTCCGCTTTCAAAGAAGCGCTGCACGTCCGCAAGCCGCGCGCCCACGTCGCGCCCGCGCTCCAGAACCACCGGCTTCAGACCGCGTCTGGCCAGCGTAAGCGCCGCGAACAGACCCGCCGGACCCAGACCCACCACCACCGGCGGCGCGTCCGGCAGGCGATCGTCGGGACGCACCTCCCAGCCCCGCGCCTTTTCGCACATCGCCGCGTTTTTCGGCAGCCGCGCGGGCATGGGCGAAACCTCCACGTCCAGCGCGCACACAAAATGAACGTCTCCCTTGTCGCGCGCGTCCACGCTCTTCTTCACCAGACGCACGCGCTTCACATCCGACCGGCGCACCTTCAAAAGCCTTGCCGCCAGTTCCTCCAGCGGCCGGTTCGCCTCGTTCAGCTCCAACCGCGCATTCGTAATTCTGATCATATCGCTCCCGCCGCGCAAGCCCCCGCCCGCGCGCTTTCATCCTTCTTTTCCATTTCCCTCTGTAACCTGAACAACCTGAAATTCGCCGCGCGCCTTCGGAATCCCTTCCGCGCTTCGATTGAACCACATGCTCCGGCGATTCCGCCACGGAATCCGGACTGTCCGAGCTTTCGGCCGCATTCCTCCGAAAACCCTTCCGGAACCCATCCTCGCGCTTCGTTCACAGCGACGCCGCCGCACGGCCCTGCCACGTCAAACAGCCCGGGCGCGAACTTCGATTCCATCGTCTCAGGACAAAACCTCCGGCACTTCACCTCGCCCGGTATCACCTGTGTACCGTCGCAGCTCTTCCGAACGCGCCCACGTGTCTCCGTTCACAGCGTCGCCTGCGCGCCGCCGGAATCCTTCCGATACGCGCCCGCGCTACGTTCACAGCGACTTCGCCGCACTCCTTCCGGCCAGGCATCCGCTCGCCCACGCCCACGCGAGATTGTACCCGCCGCACGGCCCCGTCACGTCAAACAGCTCCCCGCACGCGTACAACCCGGGCGCGAGCTTCGATTCCAGCGTCTCCGAACAAAACTCCCGGCACTTCACCCCGCCCAGCATCATCCGCGCGCCGCCGGAATCCTTCCGATACGCGCCCGCGCTACGTTCACAGCGACTTCGCCGCACTCCTTCCGGCCAGGCATCCGCTCGCCCACGCCCACGCGAGATTGTACCCGCCGCACGGCCCCGTCACGTCAAACAGCTCCCCGCACGCGTACAACCCGGGCGCGAGCTTCGATTCCAGCGTCTCCGGACAAAACTCCCGGCACTTCACCCCGCCCAGCATCACCTGCGCAGCGTCAAAGCCCGGAAGGCCCGTCACCGGAATCACCCAGTCGCTCAGCTCGTCGGCCGCGCGCGCCGCCTCCTCCTGTGAAAGCGACCCGGCCAGACGGCTCAGGGGCGCAATCCCCGCGCGCTTCAACGCCGCCTGCCCGATCCGCTTGGGCACCACGCCGGTCAGAAACTCCTCCAGCGCCCGCTCCGGAAACCGCCGCGCGCGCGCCAGCACCGCCGCCGCATCCAGACCGCCGCCCACGTTCAGATGCGCCTCCACGCGCTCGCCGCGCCGCAGCGCCTCCGCCGCGAACATCGAAAGCTGCATCGCCGCGATGCCGCTCACGCCGTCCTCGGCAAACAGAAGCTCGCCCGTCTCGCGCGAAACCTCCCGCCCGTTCACCGAAAGCGCAATCGTCCCCGCGCAGCGCAGCCCCTTCAGCCCCGCCACGTCCGACGGCCGCGCGCACAGCCGCGTGAGCGCCGGAAGACAGGGCGTAAACGTATGCCCCAGCGGCGCAAGCAGCGACCGGAACGCGTTTGACCCGCCCAGCTTCGGCGCGGCCATGCCGCCCGCCGCGACGATCACGCGCGCCGCCGAAAGCGAACGCCCGTCCGCCGCCCATACGCGCCATCCCCTCCTGCCGCCCTCCAGCCTCGAAACATCAAACTCGCAGATCTCCTCAACGCCCGCCTCGCCGGCCGTCAGCCGCAGACAATCCAAAAACCGCCGAATAATGCAGTCGCTGATTATGCTTGAACAACCAAAACGCACC
>OLOV01000374.1_pt1 | contig 39903 bp, 37 predicted proteins | sample 1672931 | NCBI WGS metagenome assembly OLOV01 (sample SAMEA3136738, study PRJEB25190) | human gut metagenome | biome: human gut; feature: human-associated habitat; material: faeces | place: Austria | collected 2013 | reverse complement strand
CACCAAAATATTTCCCCCTGCACTGACTGTTTCCGGCCTTTCAGTATTATACCTTAAAGTTAAAACAGGAACATCCAAAGTAATTGCTTCTTCCTGAAGCCCTCCGGAATCTGTTAAAATTAAAGTAGAATGTGAAGTTAAAATTAAAAAGTCCAAATATCCCAACGGTTTAATAATATGGACATTGTCCAATTCATTTAATTCATCAAATAAATTAAAGTTCTCCAAAGTCTTTTTAGTTCTTGGATGAATCGGAAAAATAATATTCATATCTTTCAGTTCTTTTAAAGAAGAAATAATGTTTATTAACCTTTCCTTATCATCAACATTTTCTGCCCTATGCATAGTCAAAGTTAAAATATTATCCATATTTTCAATGTCCAAGTTAGCTAAAGACTCTTCCTGAATTCCCGCTTTGTTTGCTATTTCCAAATGCCTGAAACAGGCATCAACTACAGTATTTCCTGTAATAAAAAGTTTTTTTCTTGAAATTCCTTCAGCTAAAAGATTAATTGCAGATTCTTCAGTCGGAATAAAATACATCAAAGAACAGGCATCTGCAGCCATCCTATTTAATTCTTCAGGCATCGTAATATCAAATGATCTGAGTCCCGCTTCAACATGTCCAACAGCAATATGTAATTTAGAAGCCACCAGTGCTCCTGCAAGAACTGCATTTGTATCTCCCTGAACAAGAACTATATCCGGTTTTTCATCAAGCAAAACTTCTTCGATACCCTGCATCATCAAACCAGTTTGTTTTCCATGGGAACCAGAACCAACGTGAATATTATAATCTGGAGATTTGATTTCCAAGTCTTTAAAGAAATTATCCGACATTTCTTTATCATAATGTTGGCCAGTATGAATAAGACAGGAAGTTATACCTCGCTTTTCAATTTCATCAATAATTGGAGCCATTTTAATAATTTCAGGCCTAGTTCCAAGTATAATAGCTATTTTCATTTTATCGACCTATATAAAATTAGTTAATCATGAATAATAAATGTTGGTTATTTAAATAGTATAAACTTCTACTAATACACATTGGGGTGATTATTATGACCGACCTTGATAAAGAAATTGAAGAAAAAATATACGATATATTAAAAAAATATCACAAAGATGAAGACTACAATTTAAATTATCTTATTACAGATGATATTGTAACCTTCTTTTTAAGTATAAATGAAGGTAATTTAGTTACCATGGAAGATTTATACAAAATTTCAGGGATTTTGAATGCTAAAATCAAAGACATGGTTCTTGTAAATCAAGAATACAGATTTTCATTTGAAATGGAAAAATAGAATTTGGGACATCTTATTTCCCGAATTCTTCTTTTTTATCAAAACTTATTTTTAATGCAGAATTTTTTCATAATAAACTCAAGTAACAATAAAAATTACCTGTTTTTTAGTTTATCCGTTCAGATCATCCAAACTTTTTATCATGGATTCCCTTATAGCATATTTTCTTTGCAAATCGCCTAATGAATCAACTAAATTTCTTTTAAAGCGTTCACAGGCATAATCATCATAAACAAATTTAACCCCATCATATTTAATATCCATTAAAATCAGATAATCCGGATCCAAAACTTTAATATTGGCTCTAGGGTCATTCTCTGCAGGATTTAATAATTCTTCAACTTTTTCCAAAGATAACTTCCCAATAGCTACATCAACAAAAACACGCATCATTTTACGAACCATGTTCCATAAGAAGCTTTCCCCATAAATATCTACAAAAACAGGTGAAAGTGTGTCATGCAAATTTGGAAATTCCTTTTTATGATAATCATTGAGATTTGCTTTGGTGATTTTAATATCATCAATTGTTCTGGTTGTTGTTTTTTGGAATCGTTTAGTAAAATTAGTAAAATTATGAGTTCCTTTAAAAATTTCAGCTACTTCATTCAGTTTATACAAATCCAAATCAGACCTGAATAAAACATAACGATACTGTCTCATTTCAGCATACCTCGGTTTAAAACCAAATCTTACCGGAGCTTTAGCCAGTATCTGAATATCATCAGGCAAACTGTTATTGATTTCATTAACTCTAACTTCTTTTTCAGACTGGAAACTGATTACATTACCTAAACTATGAACTCCTGCATCAGTTCTGCCGGCTATTCTAAATCTGGACTTTTTTAAATCATCAATATAACCTAGTTTACGTAAATGGTAAATCAGCTCTTCTTCAACAGTTCTTAAATCAGGTTGTCTTTGAAAACCATGAAAATTAGTTCCGATATAGCCAATTTTTAAAGCTGTCCTCTTCATAATAATATATTATTATAAATATTAATTAAAATAAATTTTGCAAAAATAAAAAAAAAGTAAAAGGTTATTCAACACCTTTTAATGATTCAACCATGTTCAGTTTTCTAATTTTTCCTGAAAACATTAAGTTAACCACTATGGATAATGAAAATGTTATTATAAAACTTAACATTAAGTTTCCAGGACTTAAGGTTATAGGAAATTGGAATGAAGGTCCTGCAGAATCCGTCATTGATTTCATTAAGAGATAACCGAATGGAATTCCCAAAACAAAACCCATTGAAGTAAACCATAAATTTTGCGTCAATAATAACTTTCTCAAATTATTTGTTTCAAATCCTATAACTTTTAAGGTAGCTATTTCCCGCTCAATTTCTGTAAATGACAACAATCCCAAATTATAAAGGACAATAACAGCCAATAATGCTGCAAAGAATATTAAAATAGATACCATTGAAAGCATTGATTCAGATATCTCATTCCAATTTGAAACAGCCGTATCTAAAGTATTTACTGCTTTGATTCCATTATAATCTGAAGTTACATTCTGAGATGTAACAATACTTGTTGGAGTATAATTCAATCCCAAATCTTCAAAATAATCAGGAGTCATTATTAATCCCTGAGATATAGGGTCTGCATGAATAGAGCTTACTTTGGTAGATACCCATTTGTCATTTCCTACAATATGCCATTTGATTGTGTCTCCTTTTTCAACACCCAAATTATCAGCCATCTTCATGGAAATGGAAACACCATCATCAGGAATTTCTGTCGGATTTCTATGATTGTCTGTTGGAGTTACCAAACTGCTTTTATTTAAAACCAGCAGCGAACCTGAATCCCTATGGTCATTAACATCAAATTCTATTCTGCCTTCCATTAATTGAGTACCGTTAACCTCATCAGTTATGCTGTTGATTTGACTAATTGATGCATCATTATCAACAATTAATTTAGAGGAATAATGATTAATGTCTTCATATTCCCAGTCACGCAAGTCATTCATTCCGTCATACATTCCAAATGCTGAAACAAGCAGTGCAGTACATCCTGCAACACCTACAATTGTCATTAGTGACCTTGTTCTATTTCTTTTTGCATCCCTATAATTCCAGCGTGCATTAAAGCTGAATTTTTTCCATATCTTTGACTTTTCCAGCAATCCTGAAACTGCAACTTTAGGAGATTTTGGCCTGATTGAATTTGCAGGATTTTCTTTAGAAATACTTCTTGTTGCCCAGTAAGAAGCTATTAATGATACACCAACCATTAATGCTGCAACTATGACAAAACTAATACTGTATCCAACACTCCATCCAGGTAATGTATAAACAGCCTGCATTGATTCTAAAAACAATTTTGGAATAGTCAATGGCCCCAATATTAATCCCAAAATACTTCCTGCCAAAACTAGCCAGAAACCGTACGAAATATAGTGGAGCATTATAGTTCTGTCTTTAAAACCTACCGCTTTTAAAACACCAATCTGAGTTCTCTGATGATTAATTATCCTTGCCATTGTAGTTAACAGAGTTAAAACAGCAATCAATATGAAAACAACCGGGAAAATATCACCCATCATTTTATGCTGATCCAGTTCCTCATTAAATTGAGAAACACTTTGATGATCTGCCTGTTTTACAAATGAACTGTAATTTCCACCAATAACTGAATCCAAATCAGCTACATAATCATTCGGATTTCCATTAAAATCAACAAGCAATACATTATACTGTATTTGTGCTGGAAATGCCTTATAAGACAGGTAAGCATAACCTGTTTTATTGAAATCTGTAATAATTGAAGTATCTGAAGGAGTATAAACATTTTCAGGAGAATAACCAAGACCTTTAATTTCTTTATTAATGGTTAATCCGTTAACTGAAAATGAAATGTTATCCCCAACATTTAAATGTTTAGCATCGGCAAAACGTTTATCTAACCACACACCATCTTCATCATCAATATCAACATCTTTTCCTTCAACAAGATAAAATTTAGAAATATCATTATTTTCTACAAAGTGCAGCGTCACATCAGGGTCATTATCAAAATCACCTACCGAATTAATAACCAGCTGTCTTTCACTGGCTGTAGTTGCACTTAGATTATCAACTTTATCTACAGTAGAATTATCCAGATGACTGCTATAAATCCATCCATCCGCTAAATTTGTAGCATCATAATAATCATTTACACTTTGCTCAAAACCAGTGTATTCCCCACCGATTCCTGCAAATACAAATACTCCTAAAAAAGCCATTAAAAAGATTGAAAGAAATTGAGATTTATGATTTTTAATATCCCTAATCATCTTTTTAGACAACATAAAATCACCATTCCAAATCAGTTACTTTTTTAGGGTTTTCATTAATTGTTATGCTTTCAATTTTACCATTTTTAATTCTTATAACCTTGTCTGCAGCTTCAGCAAGAATTGCATTATGTGTAACAATAACTACAGTGGAATTGTTGTTAACACTCATATTCTGAAGTAAATTCAAAATTGAAACACCTGTTTTAGAATCCAGTGCTCCAGTAGGTTCATCACATAAAAGCATAGACGGTTTTTTAGCAACAGCCCTAGCTATTGAAACTCTTTGTTGTTCTCCACCTGACAACTGTGAAGGAAACTGATTAGCATGCCTGTCCAATCCGACAGATGCCAGAACTTTCATTCCATCAATATCAACATCTACAATATCCTTCATAAGTTCAACATTTTCAAGAGCAGTCAAATTGGGAATTAAGTTATAAAATTGAAATATGAAACCAACGTTTTTAGCTCGGTACTTAGTCAGCTGATTGTCATTGAAGCTTTCAATATTATTTCCATCTACAATAATTTTACCACTGGTGACAGTGTCTAAACCTCCTAAAAGGTTTAAAAGAGTTGATTTTCCAGCTCCCGAAGGACCTAAAATAACAACAAATTCACCTTCTTCAATAGTAAAATCGATATGATCAATAGCTGTTAAAATATGCTCTCCGGATTTATACTCCTTGACCACATTTTCAAATTTTACAATATCACTCATATTAAATCACTTAATAAGATATTAATTAAAATATTATATAAAAATATTATATAAATATTTAGTCATACCTAAATTTATTATTGGCAATATCATATATATTTTTTCCAAAAAAGATTTGCATTTAACAGTAACTATTAAACCATATTAATTATAAAAATATTATAAACCAAAAAATTTAGTAATGGAGTTATAAATGTCATTTAAAAAAGATGAAATGTTAATAATGCCGGCAGTTGATATTAAAAATGGCAAATGTGTACAGCTAGTCCAGGGACAACCCGGAAGTGAAATGATAGCTATTGAAAACCCTGAAAATGTTGCAAAACACTGGGAAGATTTGGGAGCTGAAAATTTACATATTATTGATTTGGACGGCACGATTGACGGAAAAACTAGCCTCGATGTAATTAAAAAAATATTGAAGGAAGTTAGTGTACCTATACAATTAGGCGGAGGTATAAGAAGCATTGATTATGCCAAAAGACTTCTCGATTTAGACATAGAAAGATTAATTATCGGAACTATGGGAATTGAACATCCTGAAACCATAACCCAGCTGTCAGATGAATACGGATCAGAGCGAATAATGATTTCACTTGACAGTAAAGACAACCGGGTTGTAATTAAAGGATGGCAGGAAAAGATTGATAAAAGTCCGGCAGAACTTTCAAATGAATTTAAAGAACATGGAGCAGGAAGTATTCTTTTTACCAATGTTGATGTTGAAGGTTTATTAGGAGGATTTTATACTGAGCCGGTTATTGAGCTTAAAAACTCTGTTGACTTGCCGATTGTTTATTCCGGAGGAATAACCAGTATTTCCGATGTTAAACAATTAAATGAAAGTGGTGTTGAAGGTATTGTAATTGGTTCTGCACTTTACAAAGATAAAATCGATTTAAAAGAAGCTTTAAAATACCAAAACAGGTAGTGAAATTATGAAAAAAGTAATGGCAACAGGTACATTCGATTTATTGCATCCGGGACATGGAATTTACCTTAACGAAGCTAAAAAACTTGGAGGCGAAGACGCTAAACTTTATGTAGTAATTGCTCGTGATTCAACTGTTGAAAAAAGAAAAAGATACCCCATAGTTGGAGAACAACAACGTTTAGAGTTAATAAAGATGATAAAAGGAGTGGATGAAGCTTATCTTGGTAATGAAAATGGAGACTTCCTTAAAATTGTAGAAGAAATTAATCCTGACATAATAGCTATTGGTGCTGATCAAAGACATGACATTACTAAATTACAAAAAGCTATTAACAAAAGAGGATTAAAAGCTAAAGTGGAACGTGTGAAAGCATACCACAATGCAGAATTAGACAGCAGCTGTAAAATTATTAAAAAAATAAAAAAAATGGATTTCAAAGGAAAAATAAACGATAATTGTGATTAGTGAGGTAAATAAATATGTATAATGTAGCAATAGTAGGAGCAAGCGGATATACTGGTGGAGAACTTCTCAGAATGTTATTAAATCATAGCGAAGTAGAAGTAAATGACATTACTTCAAGAAAATATGACGGAACACCTGCACATAAAATACACCCGCACATAAGAGATTCAGGATTAGTTTTCAAAAATAAACAGCCAAGTGAATTGGATGCAGATATAATATTTACAGCCACCCCTCACGGAGCATCAATGAAAATAGTTCCGGACTTGCTTGAAACCGGAGCTAAAGTTATTGACTTAAGCGGAGATTACAGATACCGTGACACCAAAGTTTATGAAAAATGGTACGGATTGGAACATACCAGTGACATTAAAGGTGTTTATGGTCTTCCGGAAATTTACAGAGATGAAATTAAAAAAGCTGATTTGGTAGGAAATCCTGGATGTTTCCCAACAGGAGCAATATTATCCTCTTATCCTTTAGTAGATAATGATTTGGTTGACAGAATAGTCATTGATTCAAAAACAGGAGTTAGCGGAGCAGGAGTAAATCCTTCAAGTACCACACATTACCCAAATATTGCAGATAATGTCAATCCCTACAAAATTTCTTCACACAGACATGTTTCTGAAATTCAGCAGGAATTACATGGGTTTGAAGATGTTAAAGTTTCATTTACCCCACATTTAGTTCCAGTTATTCGAGGAATCCAAACAACAAGCCATAGCTTCTTAAAAGAAGAGCATTCAGACATTACTCCTGATGAATTAAGAAAATTCTATGAAAAAACATACGGTAAAGAATACTTCATTAAATTAATGGATGATGGAGAAATTCCTCATTTAAGTTCTGTTAGAGGATCCAATTTTGTTCATATTGGAGGATTTGAAATTGATGATACCGGAAGAATTGTAATGCTGTCCTGTATCGATAATCTTGTTAGAGGTGCATCAGGTCAAGCTATACAAAATATGAACATAATGCTTGGATTAGATGAAACAACAGGATTAAACCATTTTGGACTTAATCCATAAAATATATAACACCCTAAAACAAACAAATAAAATCAAAGAGAGGGAGATAATATGAAAACTTTAATAATTTATTATTCCCAACACGGAAGTACAGAAGTTGTAGCTAGAACACTTGCAAAAGAGTTAAAAACTGATATACTCGAGGTTACTGATTTAAAAAATAGAAGTGGATTTAAAAATAAACTAACTTCCTGTATTGACTCAATTAAAGAAACAAAAACTGAAATAGCTCCTTCTGAAGTGGATTTAACAGAATATAATTCAATCTACATAGGAACTCCAACTTGGGCAGGAAAACCAACACCTGCAATTATAACATTAATTGACAGATGCAATTTAAGAGGAAAAGACCTATACCTCTTTGCAACAATGACCGGCAGAGGGGGACAGGCTACAGTAGACAGAATGGCTGAAAAAGTAAAAGCACGCGGAGCCAGAGTTATTGAGACATTTACATTAAACACAAAGGATAAAGATATTGAAACTTTAATCAATGATACTGAAGTAATTATTGACATATTAGACTTAAAAATGTACAGTGGGTAAATTATGAGTGTTGATAAAAAATCTGAATTAAAAATTAGAGCTATTGAAAATGGTACAGTAATTGACCATATTACTGCAAACAAGTCATTACATATCCTTAAAATACTAGGGCTTCCAGACAGTGAAACTAAAAATGTTACAGTAGCTATGAATGTTTCATCAAAAGAAATTGGTAGAAAGGACATAGTTAAAATTGAAAACAGAGAATTAAACCACGAAGAACTTGACCAAATTGCATTAATTGCACCTAAAGCCAGTGTTAACATTATCAGAGACTACAAACCCGTGAAAAAAGATAAAATTATACTGCCTAATACAATTACTGGAATTATCAAATGTACCAACTCAAAATGCATAACCAATTATGCAAATGAACCTATAGCTCCTAAATTTAATGTTATAAACAACCATCCGCCAGTTGTCAGATGCCATTACTGTGAAAAATTAATTAAAACAGAAGATATCGAAAAACAATTCGAATAATCTTCCACTTATTTTTTTATAAAAAAATCAGCCAATTAAATAATCAGCCAATCTTTTAGATAATGCCAGAATAGTTAAAATCGGAGGTTTTCCCGGAGAAATTGGTAACACACTTGCATCATCAACAAACAAACCTTTAATTTCAGTTTCCAGGTTGCTGTCTACAAATTTTCCAATAGCTGCACTGCCGCCGGGATGTGCTCCTCTGTAAACTGTAGAAGCTATTGTAGCTGGATTAACACCTGCTTTTTCCAGAATAAAACCTGCAGCAGCTGCACCTTCAGCCAAATACCTGATATCATTAATAGTGTTTATTTTAACAACATCCCCGTCATCAGTTATGTATCCTTTGCATTCATCAGATGTTTTAACCATGATACTCAATATATCTTTAGGTTCAGCATCCCCCCCTATTTTAGACGGAATGAATGATGAGTAATGAGGTGACAGAACAAAGTTTTTGCCAACAACAAGACCCACCATCTGAACTTCAGTGTTGAAGTTAATGTCTTTTATAACTCCTCCTACTGAAACAAAGGGATCAAAGAACAGTTCTCTTCCGGCATCAATCCCTATTTTTCTTAAAATTAAAGCAGAACCAATAGCTCCGGCAGACAATACCACTGTATCAGAGTGCAATATTTCCTCTTTTCCATTTTTAATAAATTTGACTCCTTTTATCCGATTATCTTCAGTTATCAAGCCAGTGATTTCAGCTTCATCAATGAATTCTGCACCATTTTCAATAGCTATGTCAACAAAGTGTTTTCCTGTCCATTTTGCATCAACAGGACATCCAAATGCACACTGACCGCACTGAATACATTTTTCTTCATAAATAGCTTTCGGCATTTTAATCGGATTTAAACCCAGCTCTTCAGCTGCATCCAAAAATAATTGTGTTCCTTTGCCTATATGAGTGTCATCCAAACCATGAACCTTAATCAGATTTTCAACATAATCATATTCTTCTGAAAGATTAATTCCATAATCATATAACTCCTCATCTAATGCCCTAACCATGTTAGCCATTGAAACCATTGTTGAACCTCCAACACATGTAGCTGTAAGCAAATCAACACTGCCATTGTATTTATCATAATAATTAAAAGCATCTTTAGAGTCAATATATTTTCCTTTTTCGATTATGGTTACTGGCACATTAGATTTAGCCAATTCCATTGCTAATATTGCTCCTCCTGCTCCAGAACCTACAATTATTACCATTTAATCACCTTATAACTTTTAAAAAAAATCTATAACATGAGTTATATTTTTTATTGTATTTAAACACAAAGGATATATTTGGAAAAAGAAATAAAAAAAGAATTCCCTTTATTACAACACATATATTAAACTTAAACTCTAAAAATAGATAATAATATATTATCATGGATATGAAACAATGAATGAAAATCTTGATTTATTTGAAAAAGTCATTAACAAAACCATTTCCAAAGTAGATTATGTGGATATCAGAGGCGGAAACGGAAATAACACCTCCATAATCATGAAAGATGGAGAAGTACAGGAAATCAACACAGGAAACTCTTTAGGTATAAGAATAAGAGTTTTAAATAATGGTGCATGGGGATTTGCTTATACAAATGATTTATCAAAATTAGATGAAATAGCACAAACTTCTATAAAGATATCAAACTCCCTTAAAGGAGATGAATCATTGTCTAAAGCAGATATAATTCAGGATAAAGTATCTACTGATGTTAAAATACCTTTCAGTGATGTTTCAATAGAAGAAAAAAAAGAAATAATGTCTGAAGCCAGCAAAGCTGCCAGTTTAAAAGAAGTAACCAGCACTACTGTTTCCTATTCCGATTCACAAAGCCAGGAAGTTATCTTAAGCAGTGAAGGTACAAGCATTGAAATGAACACAAATAGGGTTGCAATGTTTTTAAATGCTGCTGCAAGTGATGGAACCATGATGCAAATTGGACACAACAGTATTGGTGGAGTAAAAGGCTTTGAAGCTATAAGTGACGAAGACATTGAAGCTTTTGGAAGAAAAATAGGTGAAAAGGCTGTAAGATTATTGAAAGCTGAAAGTGCACCTTCAGGAAGATTCCCAATTATTGCTGACCCTAATTTAACCGGAGTATTTGTTCATGAAGCATTAGGTCATGCAGTAGAAGGAGATCTGATTTTGCAAAATGATTCAATTCTTAAAGATAAATTAGGAAGCAAAATAGGTTCAGACATAGTCAATATCTACGATGATGCAAGCTTAAAAGACGGATTCGGATATTATCCTTATGATGTGGAAGGAGTTAAAACCAAACCTAATCAGCTAGTAAAAGACGGAAAATTAATATCTATTTTAAATTCAAGAGAAACCGCATCAAAATTAAATATGAAATCTTCAGGAAATGCAAGATCAATAATAGCTGACAAACCAATTGTAAGAATGAGTAACACTTACTTAAAACCTGGAGAGATGTCTTTTGAAGAGCTGATAGAAGATATTCCTGACGGAATTTATCTTAAAGGCTCAAGAGGCGGACAAGTTGATACCGGAAAAGGAATATTCCAGTTCAATGCTGCAGAAGGATTTAAAATAGAAAACGGAGAAATAACCACTCCGTTAAGAGATGTTTCATTATCAGGAAATATATTAGAAACCCTAAAAAATGTTGACGCTATAGGCAATGACTTTGAACTAAGTGTTGGATTCTGTGGAAAAGACGGTCAGACTGCACCGGTAGGTGACGGCGGACCACATACAAGAATTTTAAATGCTTTAGTTGGCGGAAGTAGCTAATAAAGAGGTGTAATAAAAATGATAAGCCAAGAACATGGAGAATATTTGTTAAATATAGCTAAAAAAGCGGTAAAAACTTATCTTGAAACCGGCGAACAAATTCTTGTTCCTGAAGACTGTCCTGAAGAACTTAAAGAAAAATTAGGTGTTTTTGTAACTTTAAACAAAAATAATCAGTTAAGAGGATGTATCGGATATCCTGAACCTATTGAAAGTGCAATTCAGGCAACAATCAGTGTAGCAATTGCAGCGGCATCTGAAGACCCAAGATTTCCGCAGGTAATTCCTGAAGAATACGATAATCTGGAATTTGAGGTTACAGTTTTAACAAAACCCCAATTAATGGAAATTGCACATCCAAGTGAATATCTAAACAATATCAAAATCGGCAAAGACGGATTAATGATTAAAAAAGGATATTCAAAAGGATTGCTGCTTCCTCAAGTAGCAACTGAAAATAACTTTGATGTAGAAACTTTTTTAGAACATACCTGTATGAAAGCAGGAATTAGTGCAGACAGCTATTTAGACGAAAGCTGTGATGTATACACATTCCAAGGACAAATATTTAAATAGTGATAACTTCTGGCAAGAAGTATTAAAAGCATGCAACGAAAATAAAGACAAATAATAATCTAAAGTGTTATGTGGAAATACCATTTATCCACATCAACTCTTTAAGATATTTTTCATATCATCAGTAAATGCAACACCACCAATAGCTTCATTTGAATAAAGTGTAATTTTTTCAAGAAATTCCATAGCCCACTTTTTGGTGAACCCTGTCCTATCCTTGCCAACCAGACATATTCCATTCTTTTGAATATCCGCTGAAACTCTTCTTGCACGGTCAACTTTGTTTTCTCTTGAGTTTCCAGTGCCCGTTGTAAATCCTCTCCGATTTAATTCATCAATGATTAACAGCCCGAAATTCTTTCCTGTGGAACTGTCCAACTCAATATATTGCACGTCTGACTTGTCACGTGCTGCAGTATTGAGGATTTCATTGATTAGGTTTCTTGATTCTAGCTGAAACTCATATGAATCAACGATGTAGATATTGCCGTTTATGTCTTTAGCCAACAATACTCCAGCAGTGTAATCCGGATCACTGCCTTTCAGTCTGTCATCATTGAGAACTTCAGTTGCTGCAAGATCCCAATATCTGATAATCCTTATTATTGATATTTTCAAAAAGTCGCTATTAGAAATCAAGTGGAAATCTGACTCATCAAATAGCTGACCTTTGATAGTTGCATACCAGTTACCGTTCATTAATTGCTCACGTGTAACTCTATCAAGTCCCATAAGATATTCCTCATAGTCCTTTCTGTCCAAGTAAATATTATCGAGATAGCTGGAGCTGATAAACCTTATCTCTGATTTGTCCTGAATGTCTTCATCTATCTTCTCTATGAATCTTTCACGAACCCATTTGTTACCTCTTTTTCCTAGATTGCTTGAGCACATCAGCTGTGTTGGAAGCTTATTGTCTTTAGTTTTTCTTACTCTGGAGCACATGTAAATGTATTTGAATCTTTCCAACTGTGTCAGTTCATCAATGCCGATGAACTGATATTCAGAACCCTGATAATTATCCAGGTCATTAATGTTTCTTAAATATCCGAAAGTTAATGAATTGCCATTGGGAAATGTCCATGAGTGTTCAGTTCCACCCCACTTTGGTCTGATAGCAGGATTATTATGAATTTCCTTTCTATTTAACCATTGACTGGCCTTTGAATTAAAGCCCCTTTACGCTTCAGGTCAGATAATGTACGTCTCAAGATTAACGCATGATATTCATTAACATCATCTTCAACATAAAACAGCGCTCTCATCAACAGACTTATTGATTTACTTCCCCCTGCAGCTCCTCCAATTAACACTTCCTTTTTTGTTGCCAGTATCATCTCTGCCTGTTTTGGAAAAGGAGAGAATGGAATATATGGGTTTTCATATACGCATCTGAAGAATAGCTTTGTCCTTGCCGCCCAAATAGAATTTTCCGTTTTCATCATACATTATTATCATCAATCTGTTTTGCCAGAACCTCTATCTCATTCATGATGTCTTTTTGAGACATTTCAATTCTATCTTCCAGTTCAAGGACTCTGTTTTTGAACAGTCTGTCCATTTCATCTTTGAAAAGTTTGTTTTTAGTTTCAAATGCTTTGACGGATAATTCTAGGTAGCGAATCTTTAGCTCTTCCAAATCAATTAAGTATCTTGGAAGGATTTTTTCATTTGCACCGTGTCTTACTTCCCGTTCCAACTTTTCAAAGTCAATTTCAATGCCTACTGCATTTTTTGTTATTTTATCCAGGTTTTTAAGACCTGTTTTAATGTCTGTTACCTGCTGCTGAAGTATGGTATCAATAGCCACATCAATATTATCTTCGTAAACGTTATTGCATGTTATTTGTCTTTGAGTGATAGCCCTGTTTGTTAGTGCCTCTTTATTGCTTGCTCTTGGGTCTTTATTGTTATCTGTTAAGTAATATTTCTTTTTGAATCTTGAAAATGATGCTCTGCTTACTTCAAATTCATGTTCTTCTGCAAGCCATCTTCTGACGCTTGCATCTGTTGCTCCTGATGTCTTCATAGCTATTATTTCATCAAGCATCGTTTCGAGAAAATCATTTTTTGTCAGATTCAATTTGGCTTTGAATTTCCTGTAGGTGCTGTCTGCCACATCCCTTTCATATTTTATTTTTAGAAGTTCTCTGACTTCGTTGTTGCTCATTCCTTTTCTGCAGCAGTTTATAATCTCCTGTTCGTGCTGCTCTAAAAAGCATATAACATCTGAATTTCCTCTGCCATGGTGACGAATCTCCTATAAATCTCTTAATTCCCTTTCAAGTTCCAGTTTTCTTGCTTCGATTAACCTGTATTCAGTTTCTTTTATGATCCTTTCAAAATCAAGACTGGTGTTAATCAGTGCCAAGGTGTCTTCTGCATTTCCCATAGCTATCAGCTTTGCTCCAAGCTCATAAGCGTCTTTATGGGTAAAAGAATAATCTTCGACAATCTTTTTGAGTGTAATCCCTACTCTTGCACTGATATTTGTTTTTTTAAGTAACATAATACATGTATTTATTATGTATTATATATAAAAGTTTATTAGAAAAAATATATAAAAGTAATAATAAAATTGTTATTACCTTTCAAATCAAAAATAGTTTTTTGTAAGAGTTATATACTGGAGACAAGTTTTGAAGTCTTTATTCTTCATCCATTTCCTTTAGTTCCTTTTGAAGGTCTGCAATCTGCATTTCCTTGTAGAATCTTTCGAACCTTCCGGTTTCAATAAGAAAAGCTGAAACTTCAAGAGCATCTCTATAGGTATAGTTTGACTCTTTGATAATTTGCTTTTTGTCTTCATCCATGTAGGATGATGTATTATTTATATTGGCCATAGCTATTACAACCTGTATATAATAATTAATATAATATTTTATTATTACTTTTATATAAAATTATCAATTTCCAAACTTGTAGTTTAATCTGACATACACCAAATTTTATTCGTCACATTCCGTTAAGATAGACTTAACATAAACAATAGCTGAACTTTTTGTTTTAATTTAATTAGTTGTTATTAACATTAACGGCAAGGTTTTGTAATATCGAATCTGATTGTTGAATAAGATATATGCAATTGAAAATATATTGATAAATCAACACGAAGAGAATTTCAAAACTATTGCCTATAAACTAATATTAAATTAGATTATAACTAAATAATGATTCCTACAAACATCCATAAAGGACTGGTATTATGGTTATTTATGAAAAAAACATCACTGACATTGAATTAGAGGATATTAACAATTTAATTACAGAAAAACAAATTGAAAACAAATATTTAGAATTTAAATCCCAAATGACTGATGGGGAAAACGATAACATTCTAAAAACAGTTTGCGGTTTTGCAAATGCTGATGGAAGATTGTTCATATACGGTTTGAAAGAACAAAATGGTGAGGCATCTGAAATTACTGGAGTTTCACTTGATGGAAAAAGTTGGGATGATAAAAAACGCCAAATTCAAGATATAATTGCTGGAAACATAGAACCCCGTTTAAATGTAGAAATTAATATCATTTATCTAGATAATACTGATGTAATTATTCTTATTAAAGTTCCTAAAAGTTGGAATCCTCCACATTGTGTTAAAAATAAGAAAAATAGGATTTTTTTATAAGGAGAGATGGTCGTACAGATCCTATGGAGTATGAAGAGTTGAGAAGAATGTTTGATTTAAATAATAGTTTAATTGAAAAGATTAATAATTTTAGGAATGGAAGAATAGTTAAATATGAATCTGAAAATCCAGAATATTATAAAGTTATTTTTCATGCAGTTCCATTAAATGCCTTTTCAAATAATAGTATCAATTTAGAAAAAGCAAAAAATGAATTAACTTATGGTAGACTTATTGCACGGAATTACATATACAATTTTGATGGATTATATAATAATAGCGAAGAGTATTTGCAACTTTTCAGAAATGGAACTTTTGAAAGATGTTATACAATTCCCTACAAAGATGAGCGAATGTACTTAGCTACTTATGAAGAAGAATATATAACATTTTGTAAAGAAATCCTTCATTTATATAAAAAATTAGATATAGTATGCCTGGTTGTTTTCTTTGTTAGTTTAACTAACATTGAAGGATATAACTTATATAATCGTGGAATTATCAGAACATATGGAAGTCTTCATGATAAAAGACAAAAATTAAATCCTTCAGGTATTATCATTAATAATGAAAATGAAATTGAAAAAAAGTTAAAGATTTATTTCAACCCTTGTGGAATCATTATGGATTGCCTGAAAACAATACTCGTTAAAAATATTGTTAACTACTATACAAGTCTGTAAAAATCCAAGAGGGATCATAAGCTATAACATATCCGTCATCACACCAAGGGGTTCTAACATTGCCCGAAGTTGTATCAGCACCAGCTGCAGGATTTCTATTAATCCAATTTCCAGAAGTATGTTTTTTATGTCTAAGCTTAACCTAATATGGCCTGTTCCAGATACCCTGCATTTAACATGAACAAAATGTTTTGATACTTCAATTTATGTTTTAAACAAGTATAGTTCAATTAAGTTTGTTTCCACAATTTGTGCAGAATTTAGAGCCTTCATCAATAGGAATCCCACAATTCGGACAAAATTTAGGTTTATCATCAACAATAGTGATGCCATTCTGTTCAGCATATTCTTGTTTAAGAGAATAGCCTTCTTCATGAATTTCTGTTTCACTATCATCAACAGTATTAGCACCTAACAACTCTGCTTTTTTCATATCAAATTCTTCTTTAGTTAATAATCCTTTTTCATATAATTCTGCATATTTAAGTAGTTCATCGGCATTAGATGTTGTTGAAATGTTTTGTTGTATTGGTGCAGTTTGTTGTGGTTTGTGTGTTTTATTTAGATATGATTCAAGAGCGTTATTCATTAAATCAAAATTTTCTTTAGTAACGAATTTTAATTGTACATGTTCAGCGCTTTTTGTATTAATTATTGCACTACTTGATGCATGTAATTTTCCTCTTGCATCGAAATCCATACTAGTTATGTTATAGAAGTAAAGTTTACGACTTCCCATGTTTGATTTAAGCCAAACACTTTCTTTAAAAATTTCAATATTATCTTCATTAATTATTACATATGCATTATCGATATTTCTTACTGGTTGGTTAGTAAAAGTACTGTATTTTACCTCTTCAATTGAACATTTAAACCCTTGTTTGCCAGTTAAACTAATACCAAATTTTTCCTCAAATTCCGTTTTTTTAGATAAGGATTTTGCTCTTCTTTTTTCAAGTACCTCCACATCAGAATTTTCAGTTAGAATCTGTTCAATTCTTTGATTAATGGCTTCTTTTGTAGGTTCTAATTCATAATTTTCAACTTCATTTTTTATTGTTTTTAAAACTTTTGACCTTACTTTTTCTTGGTGCCTTCCTTTAATACCTTTACCACTCATTCTAGCGAAAAAAGCTATTCTTGTACGTGTGGGCATCATACCTCCCACTAATTCATCCAAAATTTTTTCAGCCTGTTTCTTTCTTTGCTTTTGTTCATTATCTCCACTATTAAATAATGCCATAATAATCTTCCTTTAAATAGATATCCATCATGAAAAAATTGAAAGTATTGAATAATTATATATGTTGTTACTATTTAGTTTTTACTTTTTAATTCTTGTTCATCTCATTTTATTTTTTTATCAACAGAATATATTCCAGCAATGATTATTTTTTGTTAATCATGTCTTTTAATTCTTTTATTTCAGCTTTTAATTCATTTGCTTCATCTTTCAACTGTTTGTTTTCCATACGAACACTTTTTATCTCGGCCATAATATTTTCAGATTTTTCTTCAATAGTTTCTTGAATTTCACTTACCCTGTCTTCTTCATCATCATCCAATATACGGTCAGTTAAAAATGAAGACATTAACGCAGTAATTGCAGAAAATACAAATACTCCAATTAAAATTAATATAATGGCCAATACTTTTTCATTGTAAGTTTTTGGAGTTACATCCCCATATCCAACAGTAGTCAATGTAACTATGACAAAATAAAAATCATCAACCCATCCATAACTCGGACTAAAAAGGAAGAATGCAGCCCAAAAAATCAATATTGTTATAAATATTCCAATCAAAACTTTATGCAAACCTGTTTTTCTAAATAAATCTTTAATAATATCAAATTGTGCCAATTTAACTACTCTAATTAATTTAAAAATCCGAAGATATCTTAAAAAGACAACTGGTAGAGCAACAGGCAAAATCAAAGGCAAAATATAATCAAAAGGTATTGAAGCAATTAGTCCAATAATATTTTCTTTATCAAAAATATACAACTTTTTTGAACCAGACAAAAATAAGTTTAAAAAATATTCGCCTAATAAAATTATACAAACAATCAAATCGAATTGTTGAATATTCAACATTACATCATTTGGAATCTCAAAAATGAGAGAAATAGTAATTAAAAAAAGGTCTACTATTATCAAAGCAGGTAAACCTCTAGTATACAAAAAATATCTAATATTTATTTCTTTACCAAATATTTGCATTGTTTATAAACTCCGCGGAACTAATTTATGCAATTTTTAAAACAATCCCCAGATTATTTTATAGTTATATATAACTTATGTTAAAAAGCTTTATTAAATATTTTTATTTTTTAATAGTTCAACTGAAAATTTTCAGTCCAAATCTACTCCTTCCAAACTATTACACTAAAAACAAGAAAAATAAGAAGTTTTAAATAATTATTCATCATCATCGTTAGTTAAAAAATAAAAAATATACTCTTTTGATTCATGAATGTATTCACCATTAATGTAAAATCTATTTTCATTTATCAATGTACAATCAATATTTAATAACTTTATTAAAAATATTGTTATTATTCTATCAAAAGCTACTAAAGGATCCATTATCCCAATAATGTTTTCTTTAAAATGCATATTTAATGTTTCATAAATATCAGTTATTAATGGTCGTATTACTTCAGCATATTCCTGTGAAAAACTATTTCTTTGTTCATCACCTATTTTAAATCCTTTTCTAAACCCTTTCCAATAAGTACCTTCAATATTCTCATGTTCTTCTTTAAAATCACTAAGACTTTTACGAGGCAATTCATGTTCCATCAGATATCTCTTTTCTATTTTTGCATGTATTTTTCTAAGTATTTTAGGCACAACATTTTCTTTAAAATTGATTTCACCATCATGTACAATTTTATTCCTATAATATTGTATATAAAAAAGAATAAAATTTTCTTCATAAAATTCAAAAGTCTCAGATGCTAATTCTAAATTATTACATTGCTGCAAATATGTTTCGCATACCGCATGCAACTCATCTATAACTTCTTTAAAAAATAATTTATTAAAAAATTTCAAATCAAAATTTTCTTTATTAAATATATGGTATAATTTGTCTGGAAATTCTCCATCATTTGAGGATAAAAGATGTTTTACCAAAAGTTCAAAGAGTACAAAACCAGACAGATTACGTATTTCTACAAAATTTTTATCATCAAGATTTACCCAATACATGAACAATAATGAATAAAATTCCCAGTTTTCATTAAAAATTTCAAAAGACGTATCTAAAAATTTTGAAAAAGAATTGTATCCTCCATTAAAAATACTATCTCTTTCACCAAAACTATTAAAACTCCTAAAAATAATTTTAAAATTGCTAAAACCACCAATAATGATTTTTATTTGAGGAAATAAAAGATCACCTGTATAAAATCTTAACATTAAATATATTTTCCAAATAAAATCTTCCCATTCATCAAGTTCATCATATTTACATTCATAAGAAAAAACATACTCAGAATTATAATTTTCTTTTATTTTTTGATTTTCAATTTGAGAAATGTTTATTTTAAATTTATCATACTCAAAAGTTCCATTATTTAATGAGTCTTTGTCTATTAATTCAAAAACATTAACATCAGAATCATTGTTTATTTGTCCTTTTTTAATAATAATTTTATTTGCTTTTGCTTTTCTACTTCCATCAGGGGAAGTTTTAATAATATGGAAATCAAGGAATAATAATGTAACATTCTTATATTTAAATTCATAATCTTTAGTATCAACATGATTATTTAAAAAATCATGATTTTGCCAATAAGTTTCAATTAAATTATTAGTGTTTTTAAAAATTATTACAATATCTTCTGAAATTTTAATTTCAACATTTTCTATATAGAGATTATTATTTGATAATATCTCAAGTTTATCCATCTTAAACTTTATAACATTATCCTGAGTATTCATAAAGTCAAAATACGGTATTTGGTCTATCATAATATCAAGTATTCAGAATATGGAAATTATTTTTATAAATAATACTTTTATGAATTTTCAAAATTAATTAGAAAAATCTTCTTATTTTTTTAAATTTTAACTTCAACTTCTCTTAAAAATTCTACAAAGTTAATACAACGAATTCCTAACTCTTTACAGACATAAGCTATTTTTCTTTGAGGCGTTCGATTCAAATTTTCTTCAGTGACTACAATAACAAGTTCATCAACCATTGCACAGGCTATTAAATGAGGATCCGCCCAAGGCCCCTCACTTTTTCCGTGATTTTTAAAAACTTCAAATCTTGAATCAGTGAGAATTTTACCCATAACTTGGGTTTCTTCAACAGTTAATTCTCTGAAATAATCTTTATAATCACCCCATAACTCCTGAGAGTCTTCTAATTCTTCATAAACTGCACGAACAGAAAATGCTTTACATTCTTCAAACAGTTTATATACTTCATCCCATAATGAAGGCAAAATATCTTTGGGAAATTGATCTTCAAATTTCATTAATGAAGATGAATCAACGACATATCTTATCATTGTTCGCCCCCATAAACTCTTTTTTGTAAGTCAGGAATATATTTTTTCTTCAGATTAGTGAATTTGGAGAACTCCCCACTATTTAATATTCCATTTTCATAAGCTTCTAAAACAATTGCACAATAAGATTCACTGTTATATTTTATCACATTATTAAAATAATTTCCACCAGAACCTTTAGATTTAGAAGTTGAAAATTCTTTTAAAGTTTCTATTCTGGAATTATATTCATTATGAGAAATGTTATGGGTGTCATATAATCTTCTTAAGATTACATGTGTACTCACACCATATAAATGAGATAACTCATTTATTGAATCTGTAGAAATTATATGGGCATTATTATTTAAATCATCAGCAGGGACTAAAAATTCACCTGCTACTGCATTACAGAAAATTTCTTCATCAGATAATTCATTATTCTCACAAATTGCACTTTCACCAAGTAATAAATGAGTTAATTCATGGAATAATGAGAATATTCTTCCATTGGTAGTATCTTTACCATTCAATAATATTATAGGTATTTCTTCATGAAAAATACATAATCCTCTCATTTCTTCTAAGATTACCCCATCAGTCTCAAAAATTAAAATACCCATTTTTTCGGTAATGATTTCTTTCCATTTATTTAAGAAATTATAATGTTCTTTATCTAATGAGTTAATTTTTCTAATCCAAGATTTTTGTTCATCTAAAGATATGCCTAATTTTTCACGAATATATTTAACAACATTTCTTCTGGATTTTGATTCTTCAATAACTTCAAATTTAGGAATAGGTTCATTTAATTCAAATAATAAATCCAAATAAATCTCTTTTCTATGTTCTGATTTACGAATCTCTTTAATTAATTCAGGAGATTCATTTTTATAATTATCTGGATCTATTTTTCTAAAATTAATTAATGTAGGTAAATCATCAAAATCCGGTTCAGTTTCCATGAAGAAGAAAGCTGTAGGAACATTATATTTATTACTTACTTGCCTTAATTGATTCCAAGTTGGATATTTTTCACCATTCTCCCATAATTTATAATGTTTTTTAATATAACCCGGCAATAATTCTTCATATTCTTCAATAAATCCAGCATATCTTCTTGCCCATATCATCATTGCAGGATTTATAATAGCTTCTGATACCATTCCTATTCACCTATCATTTAATGCTATATATTAATTTATTCTAATTTATTAATAAAAGTTTCTATTCATTTATTTTAAGTAATAAAATAATATTGTTCAATATTTTTAATTTAATTTTATTTAATTGTTCATTAATAAAAATGAAATACCGATATTTAATTTTTTCATGTTCAACAAAAAAAATAAATTATAGTAATTTGTGTATTTGTAAAAATTCTCTTATTTAACACATATGTAATATTAATTTTCCACTAATCAACCTACTTAATTATTAACAAAAATTCCCCCCCCACATATTTTTCCAAAAAATTAAATAGCAACATCAAATAAAATTTTATAACAAAGTTGATTGAAAAGTATGTGTAAGTGGTACAACTTTTTCACGAGTTTCAATATGATTAAGAACATTGATAAATTTTTAATTTCTATTTTATTTTCACCACATTATTTTACATTTATGAAAATTATAATTTCGATATACACCTAAGCAACTGATTATGGAAATGTTATAACCAACTAATAATTGGGACTTCATCCACAAGTTTAATTAAGCATCCTAGCTAAATATTATATAATATATTAAAAGAGAAGCAGTATAAGTAACTGATATTAAAGTGATAACAATGATGATACCTACAATACCCACTCCTGATGAATTACTTGATAAAGGATTTAGCAGAGGGAAAAAGCAAGCAGATTTAATGAGAACACAGAAAATACCAAAACATCTGAAAGGAAAAAGAATTGAAGAAAGAAGAGTTATAACTTCTTGTCAGGTAATCAAAGACAAATTAAAATCCATTTTAGATAGTGTTCCGGATATAGAAGACCTTCCCCCATTTTATCAGGATTACATTGACATTACTGTTGGTGTGGATGATATGAAACAGGCTCTTGGAGGACTTAACTGGGCTTATGGTATTTTAACACAACTTGAAAAAGAATACGGAAGTAAAATCAGGAAAAATCCGTCAGAAAAGGCAACTACCCTTCAAAAACAGGCCTACGGTAGAATTGCATCTGTTGTAAACAAAATCAAAAAGGATTTGGATTTTCTGGATTTTGCAAAAGCTAACTTAAGAAACATGCCTACAATTGACTTTGATGCAACAACAATTGTAATTGCTGGATTTCCAAATGTGGGAAAATCCACACTTCTTAACCAGATATCTGGAGCAGACCCTCAAATAGCCAACTATCCTTTTACAACTAAAGGTATTCAAATAGGACATGTGGAAAGACATTGGAAAAGTATTCAAATTATTGACACTCCAGGACTTTTAGACAGACCGGTTTTAGAAATGAATGATATTGAATTAAATGCAATAGTAGCTTTGGAACATTTGGCGGATGCTATTTTATTTATTTTCGATGCATCTGAAACCTGCGGATTTGGTCTGGAAAGTCAGTACAATTTATTAAAACAGATTGAAAAAATATTTGACAACATTCCTGTAATCTACCTATTTAATAAAATGGATCTTATTGAAGACACCAGCTATGTGGAACAGTATGTTGATGAATTAGATAACTCCATTTTCATATCAGCTATTGAAGGAGAAGGTATTGATAAAATAAATAAAGTTTTAGACTCTGTTAAAAAAATAGAAAGAAATGAAGAAGAGGAATATTAAAGATACCTTTATATATTAAAAGTCCATAATAACAATTAAATTTAATTAAACATAATGGAGTCACAAATATGGTAGAGAAAGATATAATCGAAACCAAAATTAGCGAAGGCAAAGAAAAGGCTGAAGAAAAAATTGACGAACACAAAGAAAAGGCTGAAGAAAAAATCAATTACCGCAAGGAAAAATTAAACGAAAAAAGGGAACAGACAAAAAATATGGCTGGAAAAATGACAGAAGATTTATCCAGAGGCTTTGATGATCTTCAAGAAGGTATTAAATCAATCCAAAAAATAATTGATCAGAAAATTGATGATTATAAAAAAGCAACCATCCACAGCTTAGACGTTGATTTAATAGAAACTGAAGAAAAATACTACTTGAAAGTAGATGTTCCAGGTATTGAAAAAGAAGAAATTGATATTGAAGCTGGAGACAAAGACATTTCAATTGTAGCTACTTTCAAACCGTTTACTGAAGAAATTGAAGAAGAAGATAAAACTGTTTTAATTTCAGATATAAAACAAGGAAAATGCAGCAAAAGCATCAGATTCAGCAACAATATTGAAATTGATAAAATCAGTGCAAAATTCAACAACGGAACAGTTTTAATAACTATTCCTAAATTAAAAACACCAAAAAATAAAATTAATGTAGAATAAATTTTCTACATATTTCTTTTTTTAAAAAAAATTAATATCTGACTTTTCCGATATGTCTTGTAGCACCAGGATCTTCACCATTAAAATGTGCCAAATAATAAACAAACCATTCCAAAGGAACTACAAATATTAATGGAGATAATAACGGATTGATATCTGCATAATCTTCCAAATTATAAACAATAGACTTCAATTCTAAATTTTTAGAAAATTCAATAGCTTTGTCAGTTATTTCATCTGATTCAAAACCTGAACGCAGGAAAATAATTGGAACATCTTTTTCTGCACGTTCTATTAAACCGTGCCTAAATTCCGCAGAGTAAACAGGACATGCATGTTTAATTGCTCCTTCCATAAGCATAGTCATAGCTAATTTAAATGAAAGGCCGAAGTTAGGTCCGCTGCCTAAACAGTAGAATATATCTTCATCCTTAAACTCTTCAGCTAATTTTTTATTGTCTTCTTCTGTTGTTTTTAATAATTCTTCAATAATATCAGGAATATGTTTCAAATCATCTAACAGTTCATCTGCCTTGCCATAGTTGGATCCTTTAAATAAAATCTGATAAAGACAGGCTAACTGAGTTACATATGTTTTAGTTCCAAGAATTGCTGTTTCCCTTTCACATTGTGTTATAATTGGAGTTTTAGCTTCTTTTATCATTGAACTATCAGGTTCATTAGAAATTGAAACAGTGTGAATTCCATATTCATTAGCTCTTTTAAGAGATGCTAAAGTATCTGCAGTTTCACCGGATTGTGATGTGAAAATAGCTATTGAATTTTCTCCGTCAGTTAATTTTTTATTATAATAAAATTCATAGCCTGTAAATACTTCTACACTCATATCACAGGACATTCTCAATGCATCCCTAACACTATAACATGTAGAAATAGAACTGCCACAACCAATTAAATAAATTTTATCTGCTTTTGATACAGCTTCTGAAACACTATCCATTTTAGACATTTCGCTTGCAAATGTCCTTCTAAGTGAATCAGGTTGCTCCATCATTTCATCATACATTTTATAGTTCATTGCTTAAACTCCTTAAAATTAATATATAATACTTATACTATTGTTTATTAACATATAAAAATGTTTTTTAAAAATCGATACTTTAATTAAGTAAATATTATCAAACTTATAATTATGGAAATAAATTTATCTTCAGTTGGAATGGAAAAAGGAAGACAATATGAAACAGTAATAACTACACTAAGCCCTGAGGGCAAAAGAAATGCAGCGCCAATTGGAGTTATATGTACCGGCAAAGACAGTATAATATGCCGCATATTCAAAGGAAGCACCACTTTAGAAAACATTATTTCTCAAAAAGAATTTACTGTAAATATTACTGAAAATCCGGAACTTTTTACACTTTCAACAATTGATAACCTTCCAGAAACTTATTTTGATGAAAACAATTCCATTAAAAATATTGAAAGCTATTTCAAATGTGAAGTTACTGACTTGATAGAAGCTGTTAAAAGAAGCGATCCGATTAAAAGTGACTCAAAAGCCATTGTCATAAAAGCTAAAGTTACCTCACATGTAATCAATAAAAATATAAAAGCAATTAACCGTGCTATGGGACTGCTTATAGAGACTTTAGTTAATTTTACAAGAATAGATATGGTTGATGAGAAACAGCAAGAATATTATCTCGGAAGATTTAGGGAAGCAAAAAGAGTAATAAATAAAGTCGGATCAAAAGAAGAGCAAAAAGCAATTCATGAAATAAAAAAAGAATTAATAAAAAAAGGGTATTCACCCTAATTTTTAATTACATCAATAAATTCAAAGTTTATGCAGTCAAATAAACCTTTATCAGATATTTTGATAGCTGGAATTACCAAAAGAGCCATAAATGACATAGTCATAAACGGAGAATCCAGTTTGCATCCGAAATCAGCAGCTGTTTTTTGCAATTTCTCTAATTTTTCAGCTACTTCATGACTGTCTTTATTAGTCATCAATCCTGCAATAGGCAATGCCAAAGAATCTTCAAAATCACCGTCAACAATAGCAAAACCGCCTTCATTATCAATTAAACAGTTGACTGCGTTTGCCATGTCCTCACTATTTGTTCCTACAACTACAATATTATGAGAATCATGAGCTACAGAAGAGGCTATTGCTCCTTTTTTAAGATTGAATCCTGTTATAAATCCGTTGGCTATTGAATTTCCACCATAACGCTCAACAACAGCTATTTTTAAAATATCCTCTTCCAAATCAGGCTGTACAAATCCGTTTTTAGTTTCCAATGTTGCACTTTCAGCTTCAGTTATTAATTCACCATTGAAACATCGGATTACATTAACATCTGCTGAAGGTTCATCACATGAGATTTCAAAATCTTCAGATTCTTTTTTGGAAACATCAAATGTATTTTTGAATTCCGTTTCTTCCACATCAAATAAAACATTTTCACCATCAAAAACACATTTGCCTGCAACATATGTCTTTAAAATATTTAAATCATTCAGATTATCTACAACAACATAATCTGCCTGCATTCCTTTTACAATAGCACCAGTATTTAAATTATAATGTGTTGACGGATTAACTGTAACCATCTCAATAGCACTTATCGGACTGACTTCCAAATCAATGGCTTTTTTAATGGATTCATTTAAATGACCTTTAATTAAGTCAGTGGTGTGTTTGTCATCACTTACTATAAAATCAAAAATAGGCAGATGTATTCTTTTTTCCAGAACTTCATTGGGCATTTTTCCAAAACTTTCGTGATTTTTCCAGTAGTCTAACCTGTCGCTAAAATCAAAAAGAGCTTCCATATTTTTAGCAGAAGACCCTTCACGAACCATTATTTTCATACCTTTTTCTTTTTTTTCAATAGCTTCTGCAAAATTACTGCATTCATGATCAGTAGATATATGTTCAGCTATATATTTATCCAAATCTTTTCCTGAAAGCAGAGGCGCATGACCGTCTATAGGTTTTCCAAGTTCTTTTGCTTTTTCCAGTTTGGCCAAAACTTCCCCATCCCCATTTATCACACCTGGAAAATTCATCATTTCACCAAGTGCAACAGCTTCATCTTTTTTAAGAAGTTCTCCGATAGTTTCGCTGTCCAAAATAGCTCCTGATGTTTCAAAACAGGTTGCAGGAACACATGATGGAATTGAAAAATAAAAATTAAAAGGAACAGATTTTGAATTTTCAATCATGAAATCTATCCCGTCAGTACCTGCAACATTAGCTATTTCATGAGGATCACAAACAACTGAAGTAGTACCGAACCTTACAGCCAGTTTTGCAAACTGTGCAGGAGTAAGCATGGTACTTTCAATATGAATATGAGAATCAATAAATCCCGGAAGAATAATCCCCGAAATATCCAATTCACTGTCGTCATTAATGACAATCGGAACTATCTCTTTAAAAAATCCGTCTTCAACTGAAATACGTGCAGGATAAATTGAATCAGTTATAACATCTAACATATATGCACTGAATTGCATCTAATCACTTTCATGTAGGGATTCATATAAAAGAGGTAAAAATGTACCTATATCAGTTACAATACTAACTACCTGAGCACTTCCCCTGTCAGATAATTTGGTAACAGTAGCAGGATTAATATCCACACAGATACTTTTAACTTTTGAAGGAAGTAAATTACCCATAGCTATTGAATGCAACATGGTAGCTATCATAATTACCATATCCACTTCCTGAGCCTGTTTACGCATTAATTTTTGTGACTCTGCAGTGTCAGTTATTACATCAGGCAGAGGACCGTCATCACGAATAGAACCTGCTAAAACATACGGAATGTCCTTTTTAATACATTCATACATGATTCCGCCAGTTAAGGTGCCATCTTCAACAGCCTGTTTAATTGATCCTGAACGGTTGATTTTATTAATGGCCCTCATATGATGAGTATGTCCATGAGCTATAATTTCTCCTGTTTCCACTTCAATACCCAGGGAAGTTCCAAAAATATTGCTTTCAATATCGTGAGTAGCCAGTGCATTACCTGCAAGAAGAGAATCAATATACCCTTCCCTGATTAAAGCAGCCAGATATTTGCCTGATCCTGTGTGTACAATAGCAGGACCTCCAACAATAGCTATTTTACCTCCTTTACTTTTGATTTCTTTAATTTCTTTTGCAATTCCCCTAATTAAATTCATCAAAGGTTTTTCAGAAGAAACATCACTGTTCATAAATTCAAAGGTTCCACTTTTTTCTCTGGACCTTTGAGGTGGTGTAACTTTTATTCCGTCACGACCAACAACAATCATATCTCCTGCCTTAATTTCCGCTATCGGTTTAACTGATGCACGAGAATTTTTTTCATCAACACAGATTAAACAATCCATCTCAATGTTTTCAACAACAATCCAATTACCTTTATAGAGAATGTGAGTTGTATGATTTGAAGTAGAATAAAAACCTTCCGGAGCAACTTTATCTTTTGAAGATGCAACTAATTCAACCTCTTTTAATTCAGATATTGATGCACCTAATACTGACAACTCATCTAAAATAGAATTTAAAAGGTCGATAGACTCTGCATAAACTGCCATCTTAACCTTACTAGTATCAGTTTTTCTTTTACCTACATCAAATTCTAAGAAATCAAAATCTCCACCTTTATCCATGATAATATCCAGAGCTTTTGGTAAAGTTAATGAATCAATAACATGACCAGAAAGTTCAATTGTTCTACTATTCATAATTTTTGCTCCTAATTATTAATTATTAATATTGTAATTTTACTTTAAGCTAATATTTAAATAATTCCATATTAATTTTTTATAAGAAAAGTAATAATTAACTAAAAATTTTAAAAAATAATAAACAAAAAATAATAAAAGTTAAATTAAATTAAAAGTAAAAACAATTTATCACAATAATGATAAAAAATCATAAATTATTTTTGAAGCGGAAACTGCAGTAATATCTCCCAATCTGTCACCAGCTGTTTCAACAACATCCATCCCGACAACATTTTTTAAAGATAAAGTTTGAAGCATAGCTTCTATATGGCCATACGCTATTCCGTTGGGAGTTGGGTTGCCTACAGTCGGAGCAATAGACGGATCAAAAACATCCATATCAATAGACAAATAAATTGGAGTGTCAATAATACTCAAATAATATTCTATATTGTCCAGATGATGAAATACATCATTATTTTTAAATGTTGTGATATTTGACTGGTTTTTAACAAAATCTTCCTCTTCCTTTGAAGCTGACCTGATGCCAATCTGAACCAATTCCTTAACACCCATTTCATGAACCCTTTTCATGACACTGGCATGAGAATACGGCTCCCCAATAAAAGTATCTGCCAGGTCCCTATGAGCATCCAAATGGACAACAGTCAGATCATCATATTTTTTAGTTAATGAATTAAGAACACCAATAGTCAAACTATGTTCTCCGCCAATAGTCAGAGGTTTGATTTTTAAATCAGACAGTTCATTAACAGTATCTTCAATTATTTCACATGTTTTTTTACAGTTTCCAAAAACAACATTTACGTCTCCGAAATCGTAAAAAATATTGTCCAATTGTGTATTAAAAATAGTATTATATTTTTCAAACCCATATGAAGCTTCTCTAACTACTATAGGTCCAAAACGTGAACCAGGATGATAAGATGTTGTACTGTCAAACGGAACACCAATTATTCCCCAAGCACCCTCTTTAAGGTTGTTAAAATCAGTTTCTTCCTGGGAAAAAGCAAATTTCCATGGTTCATATGTGTTTAAAAGCATAATAAATCAAAAAAGAACTAAATAAAATTATTTAGTTCTCATAATTTTCATATTTCCTAAAGCTACGATGTAATCTACTTCAATACCTTCAGTGATTTGGTCTTTTAATTCTTCAGGCATAGGTAAATCTAAAGTGTCGTAGTTTTCCATATCCATTAACTGAACATTGTTACCTTGGATAGATAATACCTGACCAACCCTTTTATCGATAATTGGAATATCTACTTTGGTATCTACAGGTTTAACAATACTTCTTTTTTGGTTATCGAAAATACCTACAGCTTCTAATCTAGCTTTAGCAGCACCATGTTTACCTGGGGATGAAGTAGTTAAACTTGTGATTTTAGATGCTTCCCCACCTAATACGATATATTTACCAACTTTTAATGTTTTAATCTCTACAACTTTTGTTGACATTAATTTTCCTCCATAAATTAAAAAATAGATTTAAATAAGTAATCTATAATAAGAATTATTTTAGATTAATAATAATTCTATCCAACATTTTATATAAATTATTCGTTTTAACAAGTAGGACTTCAATAATAAATATTAAATAGAAATTACAAATTTAAAACAAAGTGATAAAAATGAAAATAGCTATTGTATCAGGAAAAGATGAGGGTCCAACAAGGTTAAATGCATTTGACAATGCACTAACTGCTGCTGGAATAGGAGACGTCAATTTAATTAAAGTATCAAGTATGCTTGGAAAAAACACTCAAGTTAAAGACCTGCCAAAACTCAAACCTGGAGCTATGGTTAATTGTGTACTTTCTTCAGTTACCTCAAGCAAGCCTGGAGATACAATAACTGCAGTTGTTGCAGTAGCTATTGGGGAAAAATTAGGCTGTGTAGTTGAAACAACTGGAACAAACAAGGACCCGCAGGATTTGATTGATGAAGCTAACTTCATGGTAAACTACATGATGGAAAAACGTGAAGTGGAAATTAAAGATATTATAATTGAGTCCGCCAGTACAACTGTTGAAAATATAGCTTCAGTTGTGGCTTCAGTTGTTTATTTGAATGATGAAATAATTGAGGGATAAAATATGGATGCAAAAGATAAAAAAATAGCTACAGACCTTTGTTACGAGATTATAAAAGAGGTAGGTAGAGCTATCAGACCATATGTCGGAAAACCTGAATCAGGAGAAAAAGTTAAAATGGGGGCTGACGGCACTCCAACATCATATATTGATGTTATAGCTGAAGATCAAGTAATTAACATTTTAAAAAATGCTCCTATACGCTCATACATCATTAGTGAAGAAATTGGAGAACTGAAAGTTGGATACGGAAAAAAAGAAAGTGTTGTTTTAACTCAGGAACTTAGAAGAACTGATTTAACTCCTGAACAAAAACCTAAATTCATATTCTTAATAGACCCTATTGACGGTACAAGCAATGCAATTAAGGAAATACCTGCATATGGAATTTCAATAGCTGTTGCAAATGTTCCTGATGGTAGATTAGCTACTTTAAATGATGTTGAATTAGGTTTTATCAGCAACTTCGGAAACGGCAATTTCTTTGAAGCTGAAAAAGGAAAAGGATGCTGGTTGAATAATGAAGAGGTGCACCCCTCAGATATTGTAAACATCAGTGATATGTCTCTTGGAGGATTTACTAAAAGCGGGACCAAAGCAGCTTCCAAATTAGTTGACAATGCAAGGCGCATGCGTGTTTTAGGTTCTGTTGTTTTGGAACTTTCATATGTAGCCAGCGGAAGATATGATGCATTTCTTGATTTGAGAGGCAGCAGAATAATAGATATTGCAGCTTCCAAATTGATTGTTGAAGAAGCCGGAGGAATCATCACCAACAAATACGGTGAAAAACTGGACAATAAATTAAGTATCTATGAAAGAACAATTGTTGTTGCAGCAAATAACAATATACTCCACAAACAGATAATTGATATCTTAAATGACAATGAAAGTGATGTTATCGGAGAAGTTGGAGTAGTAAGCCGTGTAGATGAATACCATGCAATATTATTCTCTGTAAAAATCATAGATTATCTTTTGAATAACGGTATTGATGTAGTCATTGAAAGGACACTGGCCAGAAAGCTTGAAAAACTTAAAAAAGACCCTAATTTGAAAAATATAATTAACACAACCATAAAAGAGCATCCTGAATTAAAGGACCAGTTGAAAAATTTAAACTTTAACATTGAATTTAAATTGCTCTCACAAAGCATACAAGACTTTAAAAGCGATATGGCAATTATTCTTGGTGGAGACGGAACCCTTTTAAGAACACAGACTAAAATGACTGAAGAAATACCAATATTTGGAATTAATATGGGTACAGTAGGATTTTTAACTGAAATTGAAGTTAATGAAACATTTGATTCACTTAAAAAAATATTAAAAGGAGAATATTACCTTGAAAAAAGAACAAAATTAGTTGTTTCCCATGAAAACCACCATTATTCTGCACTGAATGAAGTTGTTGTAATGACTGACGAACCTTCAAAAATGCTTCATTTCCAGGTTCAGGTAGACGGAGAAATCATTGAAGAATTCAGAGCTGACGGTCTTATCATATCAACTCCAAGCGGTTCTACAGCATATTCCATGTCTGCAGGAGGTCCGATTGTTGATCCGAATGTAGGAGGATTTATCATCATCCCAATTTGTCCGTATAAATTAGGTGTAAGGCCATTTATCGTGTCTGATGAAAGTGAAATTATTGTCAAATTACTTAAAAAAGGTAAAACCGCAGTATTTGTAATGGACGGCCAAATAAATGAGGAAGCAGAATATCAGGAAGAAATCAGATTCAAAAAATCAGACAAACACGTTTACTTCATAAGAAACTCAAATAAATGTTTCTATAAAAAAGTTAAAGACAAGTTAAATGAGGGAGGCATCAACAACTAATGAACAGCCTCGTAATTGACATGACTCACGGAGGAGTGAAAATAGCCGTCAGTCTTGCAAAAAAAGATGAAACAGTCTATGCCTATGACATTTACAACACTTTGAAAAGTGTTGATAAAAAAATGTTAGCGGTTTATAATGTTAAAATTATAGATTTGGACTATTTAAAAAACTTAAACGGAAATTTAAGAGTTATCTATCCTGTTCATTTACCTTTAACTAAAAGAGATATTGAAAAGTATAATCCCTCTTTAAATTATACTTTTTTAACCCATCACGAAATAATTAAAGAACTTCTGAAAAACTGGGGCAATGACATTCCCAAAATTGAAGTTACAGGAGTTAAAGGAAAAACCAGCTGTGTTTTTATGCTTAAAGAAATCTTAATTGATAAAAATCCACTAATTTTATCCAGCTTAGGTGCATTATTATATGAAAATAGAGTGAAAAAAACATTAAAACAAAATATATCAATTACTCCTGCAAATATTAAAGAAACAATTGACCTTGCATATAAAATAGCTAACCCTGTATGCGAAATAGCTGCAGGGAAATGCGATAGCCAAAATCTTAAAAAATATGGGTGTGCAATTTTTGAAAGTTCACTTGGAGCCAGCGGAATTGGAGATGTAGGGCTTTTGACAAACATAGTTGAAAATTATCCCATAGCTAAAAATAAAAGAACAGCCAGTGAAGCTAAAAGTCAGATATTCAATTGCAGCATCGTAGCTATCCAAAAAGAAACATTAGATGAATTCTACAAAAACATCGAACATAAAAAGATAAATACTTTTTCCCTAAATAACAATGCTGACGTAACTGTTAAAAATATAGAATATGATTTGGATAAAACACTGTTTGACGTAAGTTATAACAATATAATAACTGCCAACGGTGAGGTAATCTCCGGAGAATTTAAGGTTGAAACATTTGCTCCAGGAAAACATCATGTAAAAAATGTTTTGGGAGTTATTGCAACTTGTTTATCATTAAACATTCCAAAAGAAAAAATAATCAAAGGACTGGCCAATTATAAAGGAATTAAAGGAAGAACCAATAAAAAAATCATTGAAAATTCAACAATAATAGAAGAAATCAATCCCGGAATCAATACAAAAGCTATTGAAGAGTCCATAAACATGATAAGAAATTTGGATGATTATTACATAGCCATTGGTGGAGATTACGGAATAACATGTGAAGAAATTGATGAATCTAAAGTCAGCACCTATCTAGACACTCTTGATTACAATATCATTTTAACCGGAGAAGTAGGTGAAGGAATTTTAAAAAAAATGAATAAACCGGTAAAATATTCAAAAAACTTCCAGGATGTTTATAAACAAGCTATACACAACAATAAAAACCTGCTTTTGATTTATCGCTCAGATTACAGAAAACTTAATAAAAGATAATCAAAAATGTAACATTAGTTTTACATAAAATTGAAACATTTAATAAATATTAGCTAAATATTATAATTTGTAATTTAATGATAGTTATATGTTAAAATTTATTATTAAATTAGAAATAATACTTTTAAATTGGAGATTATATTTTGAATGTTGGAACAAGAGGAAGTCAATTAGCACTTGCACAAACTAATCAAGTTTGTAAAGATTTAGCATCAATTACTAATGAAAATATTGATGTTAACATAATTAAAACAAAAGGCGACAAAATAACTAATTCTCAATTATATAACATGGATGCAAAAGGTCTTTTTACTAAAGAACTTGATAAAGCATTGCTTGAAGAAGAAATAGATTTTGCAGTACATAGTTTTAAAGATTTACCAACTGAATTAGATGAAGAACTTGAAATAGCAGCAGTTCCAAAACGTGTAGCTCCAAATGAAGTACTGATCTCTAATAAAAACTGGGATGAACTAGGCCCTAATTCCAAACTTGGAACTAGCAGCCTCAGAAGAGAAGCTTTTTGTAATTACCACAATAAATGCTTTGAACTCAAACCAATTAGAGGCAATATTGAAACCAGAATCAGCAAAGTTAACGGTAGCGATTTAGATGCAACACTTATGGCTCAGGCAGGACTAATAAGATTAAATCTTACACAACACATAAAAACAGTGTTTCCCCTCGATTATATCACACCTGCAGCAGGTCAGGGTGCATTAGCTATCATAACCCGAAAAGATTCTGATAAAAAAGAAATTATTTCTAAATTAAATGACTATCAATCCCGGCAAGAAGTATTTGCTGAAAAACAAGTGCTTGAAGAACTAGGTGTAGGTTGTCAATGGCCAATTGGTGCTATAGCCCAAATGAAGGACAAACAATTTTGTATATACTCAATCCTATTAACCAAAGAAGGAGAAGTTCTAAAAGAACATAGTGAAAAAGGATCAATAAGAGATGCTGTCCAATTTGGTAAAAAAATAGGAAAAGTTTTTAAGGATTATGTTTAATTGGAGGAATAAAATTGAGAACAGTAAATGTAGGAGTTATTGGAGTAGGTGCAATGGGATACAACCATGCACGTGTATATTATAAATTAGAAGAAGCTAATTTAGTTGCTGTTAGTGATGTAAGTGAAAGAACTTTAAATAAAGTAGCTAAAAAATATGATGCAAAAGGTTTCACTGATTATGAAGATTTACTCAAAGATCCTGAAATAGAAGTAGTTAGCGTATGTGTTCCAACTACCTTCCACCATGATGTTGTAATGGAAGCTATTAAACATGGAAAACATGTATTAGTTGAAAAACCAATAGCTTTTACCCTAAAAGAAGCAGAAGATATGATTGCTGCTGCAAAAGAAGCTGGAGTTATTTTAGCAACAGGACATGTGGAAAGATTCAATCCGGCTGTTCAAAAAGCTAAAGAACTCATTGATAATGATGTTATTGGAGATATCGTATCTGCATCTGCAAAAAGAGTAGGACCATTCCCTCCAAGAATAAAAGATGTTGGAGTAACTATTGATTTAGCTATTCATGATTTGGATGTAATGAACTACTTATTTGATGAGGATGTTATTCAGGTTTACGGAACCATGAACAGTATCCTGGAAAAATGTGAATTTGAAGACCATGCTGAAATCATGATTAACTTCAAAAATGAATCTACAGGAATTCTGGAAGTAAACTGGTTAACTCCATACAAAAGGAGACAAATTGAAATTACAGGAACTGACGGAATCATTTCAGTAGACTATATCGAACAAAGCATTGACGTATACGGTAAATTCGCTCAGGATATTGATATTAAACATGAAGAACCATTAAAAGAAGAATTAAGGTCCTTTTTAAATGCAGTTGTTAATGGAACTGAACCTGAAATTACCGGTGAAGACGGTCTTAAAGCACTTAAAATGGTAATAGCTGCTACAAAATCCTCCAGAGAACATAAACCTATTAGCTTTGATGAAATTGAATAGGTGATTTTAATGAAACAAAAATTAATTAAAAAAGCTCAAGAGCTTAGACAACATGGTTTTACAACTGGTGAAATAGCTGATGAACTTAATGTAAGTATGGATACTGCCAGATGGTTAACTCTCCAAAAACCTGCTGAAGAAAAACCAGAAGCTCCTGTTGACTTTTTTATAAATTGGAAAAGTTTAGGTGGAAATTCAACCCGTTTAAGATATGTTTCCGGAGCTTTAAGTGATATGGCATTATCACATGGAGAAGCTGAAGTAATTCTTGGAATAGCTGTCAGCGGAATACCATTTGCAACTATGATGGCTGACTTTCTAGAAGACATGAGTGGAGTTGAAACTTCCCTTGCAGTATACCACCCTCACAAACACAGAAAAGAAAAAGACGACGGCGAAGGAGCTATAAGTACCAATTTCGGATCTGTTGAAGGTAAAAAAGTTGTAATTGTTGATGATGTTATAACCAGCGGTAAAACTGTAAAAGAAGTTATTCATGCAGTAAAAGACCATGGTGGAGAACCTATAGCTGTTACTGTATTAATCGACAAATCAGGACTTTCTGAAATTGAAGAAGTTCCTATCGAATCTTTAATTAAAGTAGGTAGATTATAAACCTACATTTTTACTATTTTTTATAAAAAAAGAAAAAGAATAGTCATAAAGACTAATCATAATTTTAAATTATTCTTCGTTTAATTTTCTGCGTTTGTATCCAACAAATATTAACAAAGCAACGATTATAATCAATATAATAGAAGCAATAATTGTGTTCGGATTACTTTTCATTATATTTTTATCAATTTCATATGCTTTTACAGATTTGGAGTCATCACCTGCAGAACTTCCAGCACTTTTTGCATTTGATCCTGAAGAGGATTTTGTGCTACTTGCTGGAGATGGATTTCCGTCAAGGCTTGGACTGTCACTAGATGAAGTACTGCTATTTGTACGAACAGTTCCACCATATGAATTGGATCTTGAGTCTCCAGTGTCTGTATTTGAATTCAAGAAATTAATCAAAGCATCAAGTAAACTTACACCTAATTTGTTAGAATTTTTATCTGTACTACTAGTGCCGTTAGACGGATTTTTTGATCCTCCATCATCACCAGATAAATCAGGGACATCCACATAACCTGTATCACCGTCAGGCCTATCTGGAACATTTGGATTTTTATCATCACCATCGTCAGGAGTTACAATAACACTACTTCCGTCACCAGGTTTAGGAAGTAAAGGATTTCTATTAGGGAAATCAGGGAACCATGGTTTTATTTTTGAACCATCAACCTTATTTGTCAAATTGTTCACATTGGTAGGAGTCGTATAATTAAATTCAGAACCTCCGTCAACATGATTGTAAATTTCCGCATAATAATCAAATGCATTGACTACACGATTATTATAATATGAAGTATTATAAAATTTTCCTTTCGTATTGAATGCATCATAACTGGCTTTCGCATCTTTCCTAGTAGATATTAATAAATTATCAACAATAACCGAATTCTCAGCACTTATTAGAGAAATCGCATATTTTGCATCACTAGTAACTGTATTATTTTTAATTACAAATGTATGGTTACCTTTAGTTGATTGAGAATAACTTATACCGTAAATATTGTCATTGTCCTTAACTTCCGCAACACTATGAACTTCAATTGTATTATTAATAATAGTATCGTTAGAATCCTGAACTTCTATACCTGCAACAAGTGCCCAGCTATCATTACCTGCCAATCCTGTCACGTTAATCTTATTATGAGCAATATACAATTGTGTATCACCATAATAATTTTGTGAATAGATTCCTATGTTTGGCCCGTTAGATATTGAATACAAATCATTATTAGTTATATTTATCTTTTTAGAAGGTCCGGTAATTTGTATAGGGTATGCAGTACCGGCAGATAACATTCCACCAGTAGTTAAAATAGCTATATTATTAGAATCTAATGTCAAACTATTTACACGCCATACATCAATACCATAAAGATAATTATTAAGACCTGGGAAAGTTAAGAAATCTTCCATATACAAAGTATTGTTTTTAACAAGACAATCATTTGAATCGGCAATAATTATACCATCCAATGTAGGGAAAGGACTTCCTGGCCTTTTATTAACAATACTTGCAACAATATTTCCGATAAATGTTAAATTATTACTGTACTCAATACCTACACTTGCCACATAATTAGAATTTAAATCAGCTCCAACTGCTCCGAAATTAACATCCCTCAACGGAAGCTGAGTATAAATACTGTTATTTGCAATTAATGCATTAGGACAGTTACTTACTTTTAAAGCATAATTATAGGTATTTGCCTTATAATTATGGCCTTCAAAGTTGATTATACAGTTAATAACTTCCAAACCACTAATTGGAGCAATTCTTCTTCCAACTGCAGAAATGCCGTAACCTTCACTATCACGAGGAACAGTATAATTTATAACACAATCACGTATATGCGTATTATTGGCCAATGTAAGAATTGCCGCACCATCAGCATCTTTGAAATCAAAATCATTAACTAATGTGAAATTAACTAAGGTAACATCTTTACCATTAATCAAAAATGCAACATTTTGCAAAGTAAAATTATTACCTAAAATAGTTACATTATTTGCTTCAATTTTTAAAAGACCTAAATTATCAAAGTTTTGAGTTAATACAAATTTGGTATTAGAATGCTCAACCCCTAAAGTACCGTCAACAAAATATTCATCAATGTTAAATATGGTCAAATTAACTGTATCAGAATCATTTTGATCATCAATGTCCGGATTATCAGGATCAACTGGAAAATCCGGAATATCTGGAATGTCAGGCACATCTGGAACTTCTGGTGCATCACCAACAATTATAATATTAGGCACAGTAGTATTTTCACCTAATGTTGATAAATCATTTGCAGAAACGCATCCCATAATCACGAAAAATAACATTAACAAAGATGTAATTATTATTTTTCGACTTAATTTAATCTTTTTCACCTCTTTTTAGTTTTAATAAAATCTTTTAAAACTAAAATAAGTCATTTTATAAGATTAAAAAAAACTTATTTAGAGTTCAAACTAAAAGACAATTAAGTATATGTAAAAAATAGTTTATATATTTATCCTTAAAATAAAATCAAAAGAGATTAATTGAATAATCTCTTTTTTAAAATATCCGTATGGTGTTTCCTGTTTGGAAATTGTTCCAGCAGGAAGTTATGATGTATTCTCCAGGCATCAACCTAATGTTTAATTTGACCATACCGTTATTGTCTGTGACTTTATAGTAAAATACTCCGTTTACATTAAATGATACATTTTGATTAGCCAGTGGTTTTCCCTGACCGTCTAATGTCTGTGCAGTAAAGCTGCTTCCGTCCAGATATTTCATGTTCAAGTTTTTAGTAACCAATGTAGGCA
>OLOV01000373.1_pt1 | contig 39921 bp, 43 predicted proteins | sample 1672931 | NCBI WGS metagenome assembly OLOV01 (sample SAMEA3136738, study PRJEB25190) | human gut metagenome | biome: human gut; feature: human-associated habitat; material: faeces | place: Austria | collected 2013 | reverse complement strand
TAATCTTACAATAGACGTTAGTTTTACAAATTATATTTTACTTTTACAATTCACCCTTTTTTGTATACTATTAATTCTCTTGCATCTGTTTTTCTTCTGTTAATTCTGATGTGCAATGTGGGCATCTTGTTGCATTTATGTTTATTTCTGTAAAACAATATGGACATTTTTTTGTTGTTGGTGCTGGAGTTGGAATTGTGTCTCTGTCTGCTTTTCTTTTTCCGAATTTTCCTTTTTTCTTTAATTTTTCAATTTCTTCCTCTTTTATCTTCTCTAATTTTTTGTTTAGTTTGTTTATGTATCTAATAAATAGAAATATTGAAAAAGCTATTATCAAAAAATTTACAACAGCTGTTATAAATTCTCCATATTTTATTGAGCTTTGCCCTATTGTTAATGTCAATTCTGAAAAGTCTACTTTACCAGTAAATGTTGCAATTAGGGGCATTATTATATCATTTACAAGTGAGTTTACAATTTTTTGAAAAGCTCCTCCTATAATAACACCAACTGCTAAGTCTATTATATTTCCTTTCATTGCAAATTCTTTAAATTCTTTAAACATATTTATCAAATCCTTTCTTTTAAAATACTTCTGATAACTACTTCTAATTTTCCAATATTAATATAATACTCGAAAAGTCGAATTTTGTCAACTAAAAAGAACAAGCTCGTAGCTTGTTCCCACATATGATTATACATTATTCACTATTCATTAAGAACACTTACTCCCCTAATCCAAAGCTTACTCCTAATGCATTGTTTATTTCATTTATTACTGAATTATCATCTATATGCCCTATTTTTTCTTTTAATCTGCTTTTGTCTATTGTTCTTATTTGTTCTGTCAAAATTATTGAGTCTGATTTTAGCCCAAATTCTTCTGACGATAGCTCTATATGTGTTGGCAGTTTGCTTTTGTTTTGTTGTGAGGTTATTGCTGATACAATAACTGTTGGGCTATATCTATTACCAGTATTGTTTTGTATTACTAATACTGGCCTAATTCCTCCTTGCTCTGAACCTACTACTGGGCTTAAGTCTGCATAAAACATATCTCCTCTTTTTATTACCATTTTCTTCACTCCTGCTATTTATAGATTTGTTTTATATTTTAAATATAGGTAATAGAGATTTTATTTTGCTATATGCTAGATATTCTCTTTAAAGGCTTCTATCGAAAATGCTAGTATTTCTTCTTTTGGTAGTATATTAATTTCTATCTCATTATATAATATGTAAATTTGGATGTTTTGTGTTATATCGTTTATTTCCATTTTTTCGATTTTTCCTTGTTGTTTGTTGATATATAGCTTTTTGCTTGCAATGTATTTGTTTGGTTTTTTTACATTTACTTCTAATATTATTGTTCCATTTTCTTCTGTGCATTTTGCATCTTCATCTTGTTGATAGTTTTCAATAAAGGATGTTAGGCTTAGTTCGTTACTTCCTATATATTTGTAATTTTTATATATTTTGTTTAAATTTAGTTTTGTATTTTCTACTCTTAAATTTGTTCCATCATATATAAATTGTATTCCTGCAATATTGGATGGCTCTAATATTTCCTGTTTATAAACATTATCGTTTTTGTTGTATTGCTGTTTGACAATATAAATATTTTCATTTTTGTTGCTTTTTATTGTGATTTTTGCTACTGCTTGGTAGGATTCTATATTTAAAATATATTGTTTGATTTCATCAGCTGATTTATTACTTATATTATTTCCTTTTTTAGAAATTTTATAATTGTTTTTTATTAAAAATATAATTAAAATTAATAGGATAATTGCAAAGATGATAATTATTATTTTTTTATTTTTCATTTTGTTTCCTTCCTTTCTCTATTTTGGAATGAATAAGCATTGCTTAACTCTAAAAACATTGTTCATTTCTATTCTTTATAATTTATATTTAAAATGGCAAAAAAATATGCAGACCCTTTGTCTGCATTATTTATTTTTATTGTTCATCATCTGACATATCTTTGATTAATTCAAGTTGTGATATAAGTAATGATTCCATCTTTGCCTTATACACACTAAATTGTTTTTTTAGTTCATCTATTTCTTTTTCTTTTAATACTATTTGTGTATTTATTTCGTCTAATTTTGTTTTTGCTTGATATTCAGCATCTTTAATTATTTGCTCTGCTTGTTGCTTTGCTACTGATTGTATCTCGTCTGCTGTTTTTTGTGCTATTATAAGTGTGTTTTGAAGAGTTGATTCTATGTTTTTATATTGTCCTACGTCATTATGTAATTCTTCTGTATTGTCTTTTAATTCTTTATTTTCTTTGTATAGTCTTTCATAGTCTGTTGTTAATTCATCTAGAAATTCATCTACTTCGTCTACATTATAACCATTTACCATTTGTTTCGAAAATTTTTTGTTTTCTATGTCTAAGGGTGTTATCATAGTTTAAGTCCTCCTATTTTTTATTTTAACCAAGATACTGATAATTTATTTTTTAGTTCTTCTCTTGCTAAGTCACTTTCTATATCATAGTTTATTGGTGCAACTAAAAATATTGAATTTGATATTTTTTGAATATGACCATTTAATGCGTGTACTGCACCACTTAAAAAGTCTATAATTCTTCTTGCAACATCTTTATTTACATATTCCAAGTTTATTATTATAGATTTCTTGTCCTTCAAATAATTACATATTTCTTCTGATTGCTCGAAAGATGTAGGTTGTGTTATAACCATCTTTACTGACTGTACTTGTGGCATACTTGTTATTTTGCTTTTTCTGTTTCCAAATATACCTCTTTCTTCTACTTCTTCTTCTTCTTTTTCATCCTCTAATTCATATATATCTTCATTTTCTGTCTCTTGCTCACTATCATTTGCTAGTCCTAACGCATCTAGGAACTTATTTACAAGTGCTACTGCCATTTTTTTACCCTCCCTATACATTTTTTGGTAACATACAATAGTATATTATACGTTATTTCATAATTTGTCAATAGTTTTTCTTAATGTTTTATAAATGTAATAATTTTGTAACATTTGAATTTTACTTTTTTGGTTTTTTATGGTATACTTATTATGTTGGGGGTATCAAATATGATTAAATTGGTTGCCAGCGACTTAGATGGAACTATTATTGATAATAATAATTCAATTTATGAGAATAATTTTAAAGCTATTAAAGATTTGAATAATCATAAAATGAATTTTGTAATATGTACTGGTAAAACTTATCCTGTTACCAAGGATGTTTGTTCTAAAATTGGAGCTTCTTATGGTATCTTTGGTAATGGTAGCCAAATTATTGAGCTTAAAACTGGAAAAGAAATTTATAGCAATTTATTGTCAAAGTCAGATGCTTTGACCTGTATTGACATCGCCAAAAAGCACAATTTGCATGTTCATCTTTATACAGATAATAGCATTATCTCTGAAGAACTTCTTTATTTAGATTTAAGAAATTACAAGTTACAAAGGTCTTCAAAAAATAAAGATTCTATGGATTTTAAAATTGTAGATGATATAAAAGAATATTTGCTATCTCATAATGTAAAAGTGTGCCAATTAGTAATTTCTAGTACATCTTCTACTAAAGACATTAAAGCTGAAATTTTAAGTGTTCTAGATGTAAATACTACTACCATTCAAAAATTTGGAACTTATAAGGACTCTATTATAGATAAAGAATATGAGTATCTTGATGTATTGCCAAAAAACGTAAATAAAGATACTGCTTTACAATTTCTAGGAAATTATCTAAATATTAATCCTGATGAAATGCTTACAATTGGTGATAATTTAAATGATTTTGATATGATTAAAAATGCTGGTATTGGAGTTGCTGTTGCAAATGCATATGATGAATTAAAACAAGTTGCAAATTACACAACAACAAATCCAGTAGAAAAAGGTGGATTTGCAGAAGCAGTTTATAAGTTTGTAAAATTTTAAATATACCAAATATGGCGAGGATTATAAATTCCTCGCCATATTTTATGCTCCATATCTTAAAATTTTATATTCTATTTTAATGTATTATAAATCCTACCATTAAGGATATTAATAAAAATGTTTAAGTATAATAGGATTTTTTACTTCTCTATTATTTTTTTCGTTTGATTTTTAATCACATTTAATTCCTTGTTTTTTTGAATAGCTATTATATTCGTATACCTTTTTCAATAGTATTAGACAAAATTCTATGAACTTTTAGATTAGCAATTAATTCCCATTTTATGTGCCATTTTTCTTGCTTGTTTTGTCATTCTTTTTCTGTTTAACATACCTTCTTCATACATCATATATGCAGCTGCTGTTATTGCTGAGCCTATTATAATTCCCTTTATAAATCTCATAAACACACCCTCCATATTAATAAAATTTCTAAAGTCGTTCAAGATGCGACCCTACAACTATTTTTTATTATTTGTGTATTTTTGTTTTTTATACTCCTTTATTATTGAATAAATTTCATATATTGCAATGCCTGCTAAAAATATGCCAAAATACCTTTTTAGACTTTTTACCTCCATTTTTGCAGAGATATTTGCTCCTATTATTGCACCAACTACTCCACTTATTGCAAGTGTTATACCTATTTTCCATTCTATTAGTTTGGATTTTATTGATACTATTATTGCAGATATTGAGGTAGGTATAAAAAATACTAAATTTGTTGCTTGTGCCGTATGTTGTTCTACTCCTAAAAAAATAGAAAGAACCAGAATTAGTATTGTTCCTCCTCCCATCCCTGTTCCACTAACAGTTCCCGATATTAAACCTGTTACAATTTCCCACATATTTTATCCTTTCACGCAATTATCATTTTTACCGATGTATAAATTAAAAATACTATAAACAATATTCTTAATGTTTTTGTTGATATCTTTTTTAGTAATTTTGCCCCAATTATTCCTCCTATTATTCCTCCTATTGCACACTTTATTCCTAAATTCCAATCCACATAATCATTTTTGTAATAAAAAACTCCACTTGCAACTACCATTGGTAGTATTGCAAATACTGAGGTTGCTCTTGCTTTGCTATCTTCAATTTTAAATAAGTGTATTAATGCTGGAACCACTATCATTCCTCCTCCTGCTGCAAATAGGCCACTAATTGTACCCGCAATTAACCCAACTAGTATTTTTCTAAACATTATTTCTCCTAATCAATTTTTTATATTCTTATTTTATATTATTGTTGTTTATCTTTGTTTTATACTTCATTATTTAACACTTAGTATTTTAATATTTTTACTGGTAGGCAACTTTTTATTACGTTTATCGTTATATCGTAGACATATTATGTCATTTTTTTACAAAAAATGATAAAATACTGCATATTACTGTAAGAGAGGAGTTTTTTTATGATTAAATTTAAACTTTCCAATTTATTAGGTGAACATAAAATGACACAAAAAGCTCTAGCAGATATTACTCACATAAGACCTGCTACAGTTTCTAAAATGTATTATGAGGAAATAAAAAGAATAGATATAAAACAGTTAGATAGTCTCTGTAAAGCTTTTGATTGTGAAATTTCTGAACTCTTAGAGTACATTCCAGATGAAAAGTAGCCGAAATTTCGGCTATTTTTTATATTGCATTCCATTATTGTCTATACTATAATTTTCCTTATAAATTAACTCAGATACTGGTACAATAGTAAATCCTTTATTTTTTATATTTGTAATTATCATATCTAAACTGTTTGCCGTATTTTCTGTTCCATTATGCATTAATATTATACTTCCATTTTCTAATTTTGGTTCTATCCTTTCCCACATCTGCTCCCCTGTTAATGCCTTGTAGTCTAGTGTATCTATTGACCATTGAATAGTTTCGTGTCCGTTATCTTTTGCGGCTTGCAAAACTGTATCATTATATTCTCCATATGGTCCTCTATATAGAGTACTTGGTTTTCCTGTTATATTTTTTATTAATTCTGAACATTTTTTTATTTGTTCTATGTTTTTGTCATATGAAAGATTATTTATATGTGGATGATTGTATGAATGGTTTGCAATTTCATGTCCAGCCTCGTGTATTTTTCTTGCTGAGTTTTCATATTTTTCTATCCAGTCTCCAACCATAAAAAAAGTCACTTTTACTTTATGTTTATTCAATGTTTCTAAAATTTTATCAATATCATCCGCATTCCATGCACAATTAATTGTTAATGATATTTTCTCTTCTTCTGTTTTTACTGAATATATGGGTAGTTGCTTTTGTGTACTTGCTGTTTCTATTGTATCATTAGGCACTTTTGCAAATAGTGATGTCATTAAAAATAATGCAAATACTGTACAACAGGCTACCGCAAATGCCATTATTTTATCTTTGTTAAAAACTAAAAACATAAACAACCTCCTAAATAAGCTATTTAATTATATGCTTTTTTAGGAGGAATATGTATTATTCTAAGTTTTCAATTATTATTCTACTATTCTTGCTTGGTATTTCCTCTGCCCTGTATGAGCAAATTTTGTATTCGTGTTTTCCATCAAATTTTATTCTTATCGCTTTTGTATAATCTTTATCACTTATTGGGTGTTTTTCTTCTATTATTAAACTAGCCTTTGTTGCTTTTAGTGTTTCAAATGTTGTCATAAATCCTATTCCGCTTCCTCCTGTTAATTTATGCGTTGTGATTTCCTTTAAACCAAGATTCAATAATGTATTTATTTCGAATTCTATTCCTGTATCATATATACAAACCTCATAACAACCTTTTATCTCTCCAATTTCCACTAAAATATCTCTATATGTGTTTTCGCTACTGTCTATTGCAATTATTGCATCTTTTATATGGTCTCCAAGTAGTGTTTCTAATCTATTTGCTTCTATTATATTCTCAATCATATATGATATGCTACCATAAATTTTTAGGTTTAATTTGATATTGTGTTGTATTGCTTCAGTATTCATATACTCTAAAATACTATCTATTCCGAAAATGCCTGTTTTTTCTAGTTTATTCTCATTATTTACTTTTTCTTGTACTTCTTTTATGTATTCTTTCGATAAGGTTTTTATTTGTTTTGCGAAATCTACAAAGTCTTCTCCGAACTCTATTCTCATTTTTTCTATAACTTCTGGCTTAGACGTAATTTTGCTTGAGAAGTCCTCCAATGCTTTTATTCTATTACTATATTTATGATTTATTACTGCTATTGCTTTATTCTCTTCTAATATTTTATTAATTTCATTATCTTTTTCTTTTATCTCATTTTCCAGCTCTTCTATTGTTTTTTCTTTTAATTTTTGTTTGTAGTAAGATGTAATTTTACTATTAATCCAGATGAGTAAGCAAATTATTTCAATAAGAAGTGCTGAAAAAACATACGTATTAAATTTACTCTTTCCAATTGAATTACTAAGTAATGCATATAATAATAGTGCTATCCCTATAAACGCAAAACCAATTATTCCTATATTTTTAATATTTCCCTCATTTTGTAAAAATGGAATTCCATTTTTGAATCTTTTTTTCTTGAAGATACCATGCAGTATTATTGTTTCAATAACTATTGCCCCAATAAAAATTAATATACTATTTACATGTATTGATGAATTTATTGTTTTTAAAATGATAGCAGACACAAAAACTGAAATAACATATATTAAGTAAGTAATGGCAAATGAAATAAAGGTTATTATTATAGAATATAAAACTTTATTTTTTACAATTTGGGCAATCAAAAATCCATATAAGAAATATATCAAAAATATTATAATAAATAGTGGAATATATTTGTACAATAAAGCACCTATAATTCCTTCAATTATACTAATAATACTGATTATTATTGTTTTCATATAGTTATTTCCCTTGTAATTAAGTAACTTGATAAACACTATATATGTAAAAAAACTTATACAACTTGTTCTTGTTATTCTGTTTATAAACTCTAATATTTCCATATATTACCTCATAATATGATATTATATATAAAAATAATAAAATAGTCAAACTATATTTTTTAATATAGTTTGACTGTTAATATTATATTTCTATTTTAGAATCCTCCCCAGTATCCAAGTACATCCATAAGCCACTTCCACATATTTCCCACCTCCTTCTTTTTATGAATTTGGTAATTTGTTTTTAAAATTTTGTACATAAAAAAAATACCACCTAAGATTAAAATCTTAAGTGGATATATGGCGGAAAAAATATGCAAATATATGCAAAACATAACTATTTGTTTTATTGTTTTACTTTTATAAAAGCTTTTTTATTTTTTCTGCATAGTAATACACAAATTCTGTAGGTGTTGGTACACCTGTTTCATGATTTATTCTTGCTTTGTAGTGTGCCATTAAATCTTCTATTGCCGATATTCTCCATGCATAATTTATTGCTGTTTGCATTGCTCTACTTATACTACTGTTAGCAACTTTATATTTATTTGAAACATAATAGAATACTGAGCTGTTATCTTTGTTTTCATTATCTATTAAATAAAAGATTGCATCAAAAAGATATTTTCTTCCTTTTAAGTGATTTGATATTCCAATTAAATCTAATTCAGCATTTACTTTGTCTTTTATTCTATTTTCATTTTCTATTGGAGTCTCTACTGTTTCTTGCATTTTTTGTGAGTTAGTTTTGATATTATATAATGTTTTCCTTAGAGAGGTCATTGATTTTATTACCATTTCTGGGCTATAATCACTTTGCTTTTTATAGAATATAAAATCTGCACCTAGTTTTCGAATATGATTGTATATAATAGAAGAGGATACGTTTGTTGTAACAACTATTAGAGGTTTAAGGTCTAGTTCTACCATTTGTAAGTCCTCTAAAAACTTCATTCCCGAACCTTCGCCTTTATGAAGTTCTAAATCTAGTATTATTCCCTCTGGCATATATGTTTTTGTGTATTCTATTCCTTCATAACTTGAGCTTGTTGTTTTTACAAGTTTCACATCATCTTCGTTCCTTAAATATTCTTTAAAACTATTTACTTCAAAATTGTCATCTTCAATTAATATTATAGACATGGGTTTTTCAACATCATTCACGGTTAAATTTACCTCCTTAGTAAAACTTTAGTTTGGTAATTAAACTATGTATTTACTATAGCACATTTTTTGTCTAATTTCTACATTTTTTGCATTCTTTGTCTGCAATTACTTCTACGCGCAAAAAAAAGACGGTTAAAATACCGTCTTCTACTTTAAAGTATTATGCAAATTAGTCCTCCACTGCCTTCATTTACTATTCTTTCAAGTGTTTCCTGTAATTTTCCTTGTGCATCTTCTGGCATTCTGTATAGCTTATTCTGTAGTCCTTCATTTACTAATTCATGCAAATTCTTTCCAAATATATTTGATTCCCATATTTTTATTGGATCACTTTCAAATTCTGATAGTAAGTAATTTACCAATTCTTCTGATTGTTTTTCGCTTCCAACTATTGGAGATACTTCTGTTTCTATATCTGCTCTTATCATATGTATTGATGGAGCTCTTGCTTTCAGCTTTACTCCAAATCTTGAACCTTGTTTTACTATTTCTGGTTCATCTAAAATTAATTCCTCCATACTTGGCATTACTATTCCATATCCCTTTTGTTTAACCTCTTGCAGAGCCATTGCAACCTTTTCATATTCTTTTTTGATGCTAGATAAATTGCTTATGGTTGTAAATAAATCTGCTTCACTCTTCATATTTATACCAGTTATTTCTGTAAGAATTTTATAGAATAATGTATTGTTTAGTGTAATTTCTATTGATACTGTTCCTGTTCCTAAATCTATTTTATCAATTGTTGTTTTTACAATTATTTCTGTTTTACTTATTCTTGCAACTCCAGCATTTATTGTTTTTATTGTTTTTATATCTTTAAATGCATCTTTTATTTCAGCGAACAGCTCTTTCTTTAATTCATAGTTGTCATCTAATCCATCTATCCATTCTGGGAAATTTATATTTATCCTTTCTACTGGAAACTCATATAGTATTCTTCCAAAGATATTGTCTATATCTTCTGTATTTAAATTGGTACAGTCTGTTGGTATTACTGCTACACCATATCTTCCCTCTAATTCCTTTGCAAGCTCTTGCGTTTCCTGGTTGTATGGCTTGCTTGTGTTGAGTACAATTACAAAAGGTTTATTTAATTCTTTTAATTCATTAACTACTCTGCTTTCTGCTTCTACATAGTCTTCTCTAGGAATTTCTGTTATGCTTCCATCTGTTGTAACAAGTATTCCTATTGTTGAATGTTCTGTTATAACCTTTCTTGTTCCTATCTCTGCCGCTTCTTCAAAAGGAATTTCTTCATCTGACCATGGAGTCTTTACCATTCTTGGTACATCATCCTCCATATATCCTAATGCATTATTTACCAAATATCCTACACAATCAACTAATCTTGTTCTTAGTTTCAAGTTCTCTCCTATAGTAATCTCAATTGCTTCATTTGGAACAAATTTTGGTTCTGTTGTCATTATTGTTCTTCCAGCAGCACTTTGTGGAAGTTCATCTCTTGCTCTCTCTCTTTTATAAGTATTTTCAATGTTTGGTATAACAAGTAAGTCCATAAAGTTTTTTATAAAGGTTGATTTTCCTGTTCTTACTGGTCCAACAACGCCAACATATATATCTCCATCTGTCCTTGCTTTGATGTCCTCATATACTCCCATATTCTCCATAAAAATAATTACCTCCCATAATTAAACGTTTGTACTAAACTTTAATTAATGTATATTAGGGTCAGGTAATTATTATTACTATTTTTTTGAACTTTTTGTGATATTTTCCATTTTCTCTGCTTGTTCTTTTTGCTTTTCAATTGGTATCCAATGATATGCTGAGCATACAAATTCTCCATATTTTGTAGTATCTTCTTTTTTGGGCATTTTTTTATCTTTTTGCATAACAACACCTCTTGAAAATAGTATGCTCGTTTTTTAATTTTATATTCTTCTAAATACTCCAGCAACTCTACCAAGTATCTTACAATCTGGTACTATTATTGGATCCATTGTGCTATTTTCTGGTTGTAAACGTATATGGTCTTTTTCTTTATAAAAAGTTTTTACTGTTGCTTCATCTCCTATTAATGCAACAACTATTTCTCCATTCATTGCTATATCTTGTTTTTTTACTAATATATAATCTCCATCTAATATTCCAGCTTCTATCATACTTTCTCCTCTAACTGTAAGCATAAAGCTTTCGCTATTTCCTATAAAATCAACAGGTATAGGGAATGTATCTGTTATATTTTCTACTGCTAGTATTGGTGCTCCTGCTGTTATTCTTCCTATTACTGGAACATCTACTAATTCTTTTCCATTATATAATGGTTTGTCTTCAATTTTTTGTTGACCATCTAGTCCACCTTTTAATAATTTTAAGGTTCTTCCTTTTTGGTCTTCTTTTTTAATATATCCTTTTTTGGCTAGTCCTTGAATATATGTGTGTACTGTTGCTGTAGAACTTAATCCTACTGCTTTTCCTATTTCTCTAACTGAAGGTGGGTATCCATTTTCTTTAATAGCTTTTTCAATATATTTTAATATAGCTTTTTCTCTCTTATTTAATTCATTTGGATCTTTTCTTCTCATATGTAATCCTCTCCCTTTCAAAATATTTGCCAATATCTTATCATATATTCTTTTACTTGTCAAACAAAAGTTTTAACTTTTATTGTTTTTTTGTAAATTTTTTATTCGGGAATTTTAACACTATTATTTTAAATTATTCAACTAGCCTACAATGTACTGAGCCTAAAAAATTGGACATTTTTTGATTAGGTACTAGGTAGCTTCTAAGGAGTGAGTTCTGTATTGTACAGAACTCATTCCTTTTTTCTTTAATAAATTTTAATCTTTGAGTTTCACTATCTCCTCTTTGCTTAAACCTGTTACTTTTGATATGATTTCAATTTCAATATTTTCCTTTAACATATTTTTTGCTATTTCTAAATTTCTCTCACTTGTTCCTTCTGCCCTGCCCTTTGCTATGCCACTTGCTAGTCCCTCTTCTCTTGCGACTCTTTTTACATAACTTTCTCTTGCTACTGCATCTCTTCTTCCCTTTTCTCTTAATTCTGCTATTCGGCGTAATCTCTCATCCCCACTTACCTGCTCTAACTCCCCTATCGCCTTTTTGATGGTTTCATTTTTCTTCATTATCTGAAATACCTCTCTTTCATTTGGATTGTCCATGAACATCATCCATTGGCTTATCTTGTTTTTAGGCTCCTTTTCGTATATCCTCTTCGCTTTTGGTATCTCTATTATAACTATTTCTAGTCTATCTGTCAATATCCTTTTGTAATTTCCATTATCTCGTATTTGCCATTTTACTCCTAATTCTTCTATCCCTTCTAATTCCTCTATCTCATGGTCTAATATTACTATACTCACTGTTTTATTTAACTCCTTATATTCTTCACCTCGCTTTACTTGCCTTGTATATGTATCTCCCCAATAATATAATATTCTTGCATTTTCATCTTCACATTCCTCTATTTGTATCTCTATATTACATTGCACTCCGATTCTCTAGTTCTGCCCTTAAATCCATTACCCCTAGTTTTTCTTTTGCTTCTTTTATATTTATATATCTGTTTTTATCTGTTGTTTTTATTCTTACTTTCTCTTTTAATACATCTGATATTAAAACCTCTAACAGTTCTTTATTCTCCTCCCTAAATAGTGCATGAAAAACTACATCTATTTTTGGTAATAAAAGTTTACCTTCTTTTAATAAATTTTCTTTCTCCATATTCCACTCCTCCTTCTAATAACGAGTTTATATATGGATTTAAACCCGCTTTTAATAAAATTATTTTTAATTTATTAACTTATTTGGGATTTATTAAGACTTAATTTTTAGAATGATTTTAAATTTTAAAACCCTTTTTAGACCTTTAGAAATAGGTCAAGATTAATATATATATACAATTTACCACATTTTTTAATAGATTTCAAGGAAAATCGTTCGACAAAATTCGATCTTGTATTTTTTATTATTATCATATTAATAACCTTTTGAATAATAGCTCTTTAAAATAAAATTCTTGAAGGGCAGTTATTCTAACGGAAGGAGCTAGAAGTTCTAAACAACTTTTTTGGAAAAAGTTCCAAACGGAAAGGGTGCCAAAAAAGAGGCATAGAACTTCTGCGAACTGGAGTTAGACAAACAAGCAAAAGAATTTCTATTTTAAAGGGCTATTATCTTCTTTTTAAATTAATTTAAGACACTTAGCAGTTTTATTTACTAAGTGTCTCTCCAGTAAGTAAATGTTTTTGTAGCAACCTGTTTTTAGAAGGTGTCCCTAAAAACAGTTGTCAAACAAAAGTTTTAACTTTTATTGTTTTTTTGTAAATTTTTTATTTTTTATTGTTTTTTAATTTTTTTTTGATATAATTATATTGGAGTGTGATTTTTATGATATTAAAAGCTATTACTTTTAATATGTGCCATGGAGAAGGCTTAGATGGTAGTATTGACGTTCGTAGGCAAGCAACGTTTTTAAAAAAATACCGACCTGATATTATTTTCTTACAGGAAATTGATTTATATACTAAACGTGCTTATAATAAAAATCAAATTTATACTTTTAGTAAATATACTGGTCTACCATATAGAGCTATGGGCACTAATATAAAATACAAAAATGGTTTTTATGGTGATGGAATTCTATCTCGTTTTCCTATTGAATATTCTGCAAATTATTTGTCTCCTACGACTTCTTCTGAGCATGAGCAAAGAGGTTTTTTATGTACTAAGGTAACTATTGGAACTGTTAAATTAAATTTGTTTTCTGTTCATCTTTCGGTATTTGAAGAAGAACGTATTTTATCTAGTAAAGCTCTTTTAAGAATTACATCTAATATAAGTAAGTCTGAAGGAATTATTATATCAGGAGATTTTAATGTTGGTATTTCAAAAATTGGAAATCATAGATATGTATTTGAAGGAAAAGATTCATATGAGGAATATGAAATTTTAAAAAAGAAATTTCAACACCTAAAAAATACCAATCCTACTTGGTTCTCTAAGGATGGAAGTGGATGTATTGATTCTTGCTTCTTTTCTAATAACTTAAAACTTGCTAAGTTCGAAACTATACCTACCAATGTTTCTGACCATTATCCAATTTATATGGAATTTGTTATCTAAAAAGGAACAACTAAAATCTAAGTTGTTCCTTATTTATTATTTTATTTTTTTAATTTCATTGAAAGTAACTTACTTATTCCGCTCTCCTCCATCGTTATTCCATATACTGTATCTGCTGCCTCCATTGTGCCTTTTCTATGTGTTATTACTAGAAATTGTGTGTTTTTTGCAAATTTTTTTAAGTAATCTGCAAATCTGTATACATTTACATCATCAAGTGCAGCTTCTATTTCATCTAATACACAAAATGGTGCTGGGTTTATTTTTAGTATTGCAAATAATAATGCAATTGCTGTAAATGCTCTTTCTCCACCTGATAGTAAACTCATATTTTGTAGTTTTTTCCCTGGTGGTTGTACCTCTATTTCTATTCCACAGTTTAGGATATCTTCTTCATCTGTTAATTTTAACTCTGCTTTTCCTCCTCCAAATAGCTCTTGAAATACTTCGCCAAAGTTTTTGTTTATTGTTTTAAATTGTGCCTCAAATTGTTCCTTCATTATCTTAGTCATTTCTTGTATTACTTTTTTTAGTTTTGCACTTGAGTTTTCCAGGTCTAATCGTTGTTCACACATATAGTCGTATCTTTCTTTAGTTTGTTTATACTCCTCTATTGAATCTATGTTTATACTTCCTAAGCCTTTTATTTCTTCTCTTAAGTTTTTTACTTTTTTTGTTGTTTCTGCAATATTGCTTGGTTTTTTATACTCGCCTGCTGTGTTTGGTGTTATTTCATAATCCTCCCACATTTTGTTTATGATTTGTTCTAATTCAACATCTAATTTAGATTTTTTAACTTCTAACTTATTTGCCTGATTTTTTACTTCTTCAATTATTGAGTATTTTTCTTCAATTTCTTTTTCTGTTTTTGTTATCTCAGCATTTTTGCTTGCTTTTTGTTGTTTTAATTTTTCAACTGTTTCAGAGCTTGTACTTACTTCTAATTTAATTTGCTCTATTTTTTGCTTATAGTCTTCAATGCTTTGATTTATGCCTTCATTATCTTTTAAAATTTCTCTACATTGTGTCTGTTTGCTACTTATTTTATCTAAGTTTCCTTGTATTTCTGTTTCAATTCTTGCTAATATTTCTTCTAATGAATTATTGCTTTCATCAAATGAACTTACAGATATTTTTAAGTTTGTTATGTCAAAATTTAAGTCATCTATGTATTTTTGATTTTCCTTGTTTTTATCTGCAAAGGCTTGAATTTCTGCGGTTAAGCTTAAAATTTCTTGTTCTAGATTAGTTGTGTTTTGTTCTATTTCAAGTTTTTGATTTTCATTATTTAAAATTGTTTTTTCAATTTCTTCTGTTTCTGTTTTTAATTTTTCAAGTTTCGTTTCAAAGCCTAAGATTGCTTCTTCTAATGATTCTATTCTTTGTTTTTCTGTTGCATATTCTATTTCAATTTCTTGACTTGTTTGTTCTATACTTGATATTTCTTCTAATAAACTTTCTATTGAAGCTTCATATTCTTCTTTCTCTTTTGTTATTTTTTGAATTTCCTTGTTTAGATTTTCTATCTCTTTTTCTAATTCTTTTATTTGATTTGTTCTACCTATAATACTTGTTGATTTTTGTGTTGCAGAACCTCCAGAAATAGCACCACTTGGGTTTATTATATCTCCCTTTAAAGTAACTATTCTGAAGCTATAATTATTCTGTTTTGCAATTACTATTGCTGTATCCATATCATCTACAATAACAGTTTTCCCTAGCAGGTTAGAAACAATGCCTTCATACTTTTTATCTGCTTTTATTAATTTTGCTGCAATTCCAATTACGCCTTGTGTGCCATTTGTTATAAGTCTATCTATGTTTTTTCCTCTTACAGATGATATTGGCAAAAATGATGCTCTACCTAAGTTATTTTTTCTTAAATATTCTATCAATTTTTTAGCATCCTCTTCTGTTTCTGTAACTATATTTTGAAGAGTTTGCCCAAGCACCATTTCAATTGCTGTTTGGTATTCTTCTGGAACTGTTATAAGGTTGGCTAAAACACCTTTTACTCCATTGTTTAGTCTTGCATCTTTTTCGCACTCTAAAAGTATTGATTTTACTGCTCTTGAATAGCCTTCTTTTTCTTTTTCCATTTCACTTAGGAACTTTTTCTTAGAATCTTTTATTCTAAGTTCTGATGTTAGCTTATTTATTTTGTTTTCATAGTCTTCTATTTTTGAATTTGATTCTTCACGTCTTTCCCTTATTTCATCTAATCTTTTCTTACATTCATTCCTTCTACTCTCTTTTTCATTAAATGTCTTTAAAAGATCAGATTTTATCATTCTCTTTTCATCAAGCTTTGATATTGTATCTTGGATTTCACCTTTAACAGTTTTATTTCTTTTAGATAAGTTTTCATTATTAATTTCAATCGTATTAATTTTCTCTCTGTTTTCATATTTAGTTTCCGTATCTTTCTCAACCTGTTTTTTCTTGTCTTCTATTTTCTTTTCTTCTTCTGTTAATTTGCTTGATAACTCTTTTAGTTCTACTTCTTTTTCTTCTAACTCTTTCGCAAATTTTTCTCTACTTGCCTTTAAATAGTCTTTTTTGTTTATTCTATTTTCTTTTTCTTCTGTTATTTCCTCATTTCTATTTTTAAGTTCTTCAATCTCTTTTAAATATGTTTCGCGATTTTGAATATTGTTGGCAATTCTTTCATTTTGTACATTAATCTCAGAATTTATTTGCTCAATTCTTTTTTCACTTTCAAAACCTAAATTTTGTGTTTCTTCGATTTTAGATATAATTTCTTCAAGCTCCTGTTTTAAAATTTCTTTTGAATTTTGCAATACTGAAAGTTTATTCTCTTCCTCTGTCTTTTGAGAATTTATAATCTCTATATCCTTCATAAGTTCTTCTAGTTTTGATTTATAATTATCTATATTATATATGAATAATCCTATTTCAATCGACTTTAGCTCTTCTCGTAAATCCAAGAACTTCTTAGCCTTTTCAGATTGTAGTTTTAGTGGCTCAATATTTGCTTCGATCTCTGATAAGATATCATTTATTCTTAGCAAATTTAATTTTGTTTGTTCTAATTTCTTTTCAGACTCATTTTTTCTTGCTCTATACTTTACAATTCCAGCAGCTTCTTCAAATATATTACGTCTATCCTCAGACTTATTGCTCAAAATTTCATCAATTTTGCCTTGGCCAATTATAGAGTATCCATCTTTTCCAATACCTGTATCCATAAATAATTCTAAAACGTCTTTTAATCTACAAGGAGTTTTATTAATAAAATAGCCACTCTCGCCATTTCTAAAAATTCTTCTAGTAACAACAACCTCAGCAAACTCAATTGGCAACTTCCCATCAGAATTATCAATAACAATGGAAACCTCAGCAAAGCCCAAAGATTTTCTACTTTGAGTGCCAGCAAAAATGATATCCTCAGACTTGCTTCCTCTCAAGGATTTTATACTCTGTTCACCAAGAACCCACCTAATACTATCCGAAATATTACTCTTACCAGAACCATTAGGTCCAATAACAGTAGTAATACCCGGCATAAACTCTAAAACTGTTTTATCTGCAAAAGACTTAAAGCCTTGCATTTCTAATCTCTTTAAATACATTTCAGTCCCCTTTTTTCTTTAGATTTAAATATAATATATCAAAAGTCGAAAATAGTCAAGAAAAAAATGAAATTCATCTCGTATTTGCCATTTTTCAACAAAAGTCGTTCGTCAAATTCTTGCAAAATTCGACAGAGGGAAATTTTTCTTTGTTTTAATGTATATATTTTTTACTTTCTGGATATTATATTTTTACTGCTAGTAAATATTTACCTTTGTATTTCTGTAATTTTTTACTCTGTAATGCTATATTCGAACCCAAGGGAGGTATAATGTATGAAACTTAATTATAGTATTATTGGTATGAGATTAAAACAAGCAAGAATTAATAAAAATATAACTCAAGAAAAATTGGCTGAAATGTTAGATCTTTCTGTTGCTTATATTAGTAGAGTCGAACGTGGTTCTACAGAGATTAGTCTAAAAAGGTTAGTTGAAGTTTGTGATTTATTAGAAGTCTCTTTAAGCTATGTTTTGGAGGATATTTCTCCAACTTCATCTTCTTATTTGAATAAAGCTTTTACTGAATTGCTAGAAAATTGTCCAGCAGAAAAAATTGATTTGATTTATAAGGTTGCAAAAGTAATTATAGAGAATTAAATTTGTTACTATTCACCCTTAACTTACTAAATCCTCGCCCAATCTCGTCGGAGCTTTTATATTTATTATAAATTGAGCCCACGATGGATACGCCTACGATGTTTTTCGGGGGTCCTCAATTTATTCTAAATATAAAACTCCTGCGTTGGGCGAATTTTTTAGTAGTAAGTCTTAAATGGTAACTTAAATTTATGTAAATTTTGCTATTTCTCTTCCTTTTTTATACATTTTATAGTATAATAATTAAGGAGGAGATTTTTAATGTGGTATTTATGGTTAATTACTGCTGGAATTTTTTTCATAATTGAAATAGCAACTGTTGGATTTTTAATTTTTTGGCTTGGCGTTGGTGCCCTTTTTGCTATGGTTACAAGTTTCTTTACAGATAGCATATTAATTCAAACCGCAGTTTTTGTAGTCTCTTCAAGTATTCTCATCCCTTTTACAAAGCCACTTTTAAACAGATATTTTGATGATGGAAAATCTGTTGCAACAAATGCTTATAGTCTTATAGGAAAAGTTGGAATTGTAACAACTCCAATTAATGTCCTAGATAATACAGGTCAAGTAAAAGTTAATGGGGAAATTTGGTCAGCTAAAGCAGATGAAGATATTATGAAAGGTACAGAAGTTGAGATTTTAAAAATTGATGGTGTTAAACTTATTGTTAAACCCAAAGCACCAGTTTTAATTTAGTTATTACTTTTTTAATAAATTTTTATAGGAGGTAAATTTTATGACAATATTCTTAATAATATTTTTACTTATTGTGCTAATTATAGCATTCAAATCTATTAAAATCGTAAGACAAGCTGAAGTTTACATTATTGAAAGATTAGGTAAATTTCATAAAATAGCAGATGCAGGACTTACAATAATTATTCCTTTTGTTGATCATGTACGTAGTGTTGTAAGTTTAAAAGAACAAACGATGGATATTCCTCCACAGGGAGTTATTACAGAGGATAATGTTACTATAACAATTGATACCGTAGTGTTTTATCAAATAACAGATCCAGCAAAAGCAGTATACGAAATTCAATCTTTAAGAAGAGGTATTGAATATTTGGCTATCACTACTATTCGTGATATTGTTGGTAAAATGAGTTTAGACTCTACATTTAGTTCAAGAGATATGATAAATAACGAGTTAAGAGTTTTGCTTGATGAAGCTACTGATAAATGGGGATGTAAGGTTAATCGTGTTGAAATAAAAGACATCAATCCACCTGCTGACATTCGTGATGCAATGGAGAAACAAATGAATGCAGAGAGAAATAAAAGAGCTGCAATCCTACAAGCTGAAGGTGAAAAGCAAGCCGCTATAACACTTGCAGAAGGTCAAAAACAAGCTGCAATTTTACAAGCTGAAGCTGATAAAGAGGCTAAAATAAGAATAGCAGCTGGTGAAGCTGAAGCAATTCGTGAAGTTGCTGTTGCAAAAGCTCAGGAGATTCAAATGATATATGATTCTATAAAGAAATCAAATCCTGATGATAAATTAATACAACTAAAATCTTTAGAGGCTTTACAAGAGATAGCAAAAGGAGATGCTAATAAAGTATTTATTCCTTTTGAAGCAACTAATACACTTTCAAGTTTAGGGGCAATAAAAGAAGTAATAAAAGACAAATAAGAATATAGAGCAAGCTAATCGCTTGCTCTTACATTTTTTATTTTTTACTCTTTTTTTCATTGACAAATTTATCTATTCGTTATATTATATATTCATAATTTTTAAAAAATTAGGAGGTTTTTATGAAAGTAAAAAAAGTTTTTGTTAGTTTATTACTAACATTTGTTTTATTATCTTCTGTTGTGTTTGCAACTGATGTAATGCCAATTTCAGTAGAACCCGAAAAAATTGTTGACATTACTGTTCAAGAGCCTAGCACAACTGCTTCAAACTCACAAGCGAAAGAGATTAATGAAGATAAATATATCTACAACACTGACTCTTATAGCATAAGTGACATTGTTTATGGAAACATTTTTGCTTCAACAACTAAGTTTGTTGTTAACCCAAGAAACAAAGGTGGTATAATATATGGAAATATATTTTTAATTTCTAGTGAAGCAACTATTGAATCAGATGTTACATATTCTAATACTAAAGACAAAACTGATACCTATACAATTAATTCTATTAATTCAAAATCTATTATTTATGGTAATGTTTATGCTTTAGCTGATACCTTTACATTACAAGCTGGCTCAGAAATATATGGTGATTTATATGTAGCTGCCAATACAGTTAATATTGAGCCAAATGCTGTTATTCATGGTAACATTTTTGTTACTTCTAATAACATTAATTTAAATGGTCAAATTAAGCTTTCTGCATATGTTACAACAAAAACATTTAATATGAATTATTACTCTTATATTGATAAGGATTTATGCTTAAATTCAGAAAATGCCACTTTATCTGGAGTAATCAATAGGAATGCTTTTTTAACCATAGATAATTCTTTAGTTACAAAAACCGACTTTAAAGTTAATCAAAATTTATCTGTAATTAATGCTAAAGATTTTACATTTTCTGGTAAAATAAATGGTAATGCAAAAATTAATGCTAAGAATTTAACCTTTAAAAATGATGATTCAGAAGCTTGTATAATTCGTGGAGATTTAGATTATTCAGTTGGTAATAATGAAGAAGTACCTACTGGAATAGTTAATGGAAAAGTTAATGCTTCTAAATATGTAAAAGTATCTGATGATAGAGTTTCTTTAAGCCTATTATCACTTAAATTTATTGTTTTACTTGTTTATGTTTTTGGTGTAGTTTTCTTATGTAAGTTCTTTGCACAAAAAGCTATAGAAAAGTTACCAGCGCTTAACTTCTCAAATATACTTGTAAGTTTAGGAATAGGATTTGCTTCAATGTTTTTAATATTTATAATATTTATATTATTATGCATATGTGGAATAGGTGTTTCTTTAGCCTTCTTTGCAGTTGCTGGATACTTATTCTTACTTGGATTAGCTTTACCACTTTTCTTAAACAAAATTGCAGAAGCTATTAAATTAAACTTAAATTCATATGTTAAGTTATTGATTGTAACTGCTGTATTCTATTTAATAAACCTAATTCCTGTAATTGGTTCGACTATCGCATTTATAGTAATATTAATTGGAATAGGTCAAATAATATTTAGTTTATTTAAAAGAAAAAATAATTAATGAAATAGATAGACGGAGTTTTATCTTGTAATTATAAAGACAAAACTCCGTCTATCTATCGCCTAAAAAGTTCTTATAACCCCCAGCCGATAGTGTATAATATGGTATGTAAATTTACATACCATATTATACACTATCTTTCTTTCTCTCCTTTTTCTTTTAGTATTCTAATTATGCACACTACCATTTTTTGTAAGTATCTTTCTCCCAGAATTTGGTTTTTATTTGAACCTTACTAATTTATAACACGTGTAAGAAAAGCATGCTATGACCTTTTTAGTTCTTTTATTGTCTTTTTATAATCATTAGAATTTATTATGCAACTTCCTACTACCATTATGTCTACACCTGCATCTTGAAGTTCTTTGGAATTTTCTATATTAATTCCTCCATCTGCTTCTACATAGGTTTCTAAATTGTTTTGGTATATGTATTCCTTTACTTTCCTTATTTTTTCTACTGTCTCTGGTATCAGTTCTTGACCTCCCTTTCCTGGTTCTACTGTCATTATTAAAAGCAAACTTATATATGGAAGTAATTCATATATTTCTTCTACTTTCGTTTTTGGTTTTATTGATAATCCACATTGTATATCATTTTCTTTTATATACTGTAACATCTCTTTTACTTGCTTTTTACTTTCTAATGTTTCATAATGTATAGTTACGAAATGTGGTTCTAATGCTATGTATTGATTTATATATTCTTTCACATCTTTCACCATTAGATGCACATCTAATGGTATGTTAGACATCTGCTTAATACTACTTGCATAGCTGTACATAAGACATGATGTATCTTTTTTTACAAATTTTCCATCCATAACGTCTATATGATAATAGTCTGTTTTTGCAACCTCTAAATCGTAGAATGTTTTCATTGCTTCTTCTTCATCAACATTTAAAATTGAAGTCGAAATTTCTACCATATTTTCCCCCTTTCAAAAATTAAAGCATACTTTCATCTTTATATTTTCTCTAATTTTCATTTTGTTTTTATTATCATTTGAGTAATGTTACTCATTACGGATAGTTTTATTGTATAATAAAAAATTACAAATTGCAATGGGTTTTGCAATTTGTAATATTTTTGTAATATTCTATAAATTCCATTGCACTATTGCAACTATGTCTGCTATATATTCGCCTACTACCGGGATGTTTAGCTTTATTATTTTTTGTAGTAGATATACTATTAATGCTGATATTAGTGTTATTCCTATTCCTATGCCTACTCCTCTTGATAGTCCTGCTAATAGGTTCCTTTTAATTATTTCTTTTTTGCTTCCCATAATGTATGAAATTTCTAGTATTCTTGATTTATCCAGTTTTTCGTTAATGTTATCTATTTTCTTGTTTATCTTTTTACTAAACATAAAAAACACCCTTTTTTATTTTGGGTGTTTTTTTCTTTTTTATACTATTCCTGTATAATTTTATTGGCTGTAGTTTCCTTTTCCTCTTTTTTTGTCTCTTCTACTAGCTTTTCAAGCTCTGTTATTAGGCTTTGTAACTTTTCTATGTCTTGTCCTATTAATAGCCAGTCATTACTTTGGTTTGATTGTGTTAAGTTTTTATTTGCTTTTATTATTTCTTCTATTAAATCATCTATGTTGTCTGTTTCGATTTTAATGCTTACTGCTTCTTGAGATAGTAGGTTATTTAATGCCTCTTCTATGTTATTTCCTATTGCTACTTTGTTTCCTGATGCTACTATTACCTTTTTTAATATTGGTGACATTTTGTTTTCATTTTGTAAAACCTGGAATATTGGTTCTACATATAGAAGGGTGTTATTTACTGGTATTACTATAATGTTCTTTTCTATTTTTGTTCCCGTAACTTCTATTGCTTTTAGTTCTACTGATATTTTTTCGTCTTGTTCTATTAGTGTGTCTAGTTGTAAGGTTCCAAGTATTGCTGAATCTTTGTTGAATTTATATATTTTAAGCTCCTTTTCCCCTTTTTCGTTATATGTTCCTACTAAGTAAGCATTTATATTCTGTTTTTCACTTATTGTGTATGGCAATACCAATCCTAACGTAGCTTTATCATTATTTACTGTTTTTACAATGGTATAATATGGCTCAATGTCTGTTCCTACAAGTGTTGTGACTTTGCTGGTGTTCTCTTTTGCTGTATCCCATACATCATCTGATCTGTATAGCACCTCTGGTTTAACTTGGTGATATTGTTTTAGTATGTCTTTTTGAATATTGTATAAGTATTTTGGATATACAAAATGTTTTGATATATCTTCTGGTATTTTTTCGTTTAAATCTTCAAATAATTCAGGGTACATTTTCCAGTATGACATTATTATAGGGTCTGATTTGTCTGTTATATAGAATTTCATTGTCCCATTATAACTGTCTACTAGTACCTTTGCAGAGTTTCTTATGTAGTTTATCTTTTTTATCGTTCCATTGTCTTGCAAAAGGTTTGTAACTTGTGAATATGGATAACTGTTTGAGGTGGTATAGCAGTCTATTACCCATACTAGACTACCACTATCTGTTATTATCATATATGGCTCTTCATCATATTCTAAATATGGCATAACCTTTTTTACTCTATCTAATATATTTCTCTTTATGATTATATTGGTTTCTGAGTTTATGTCTTTAGAAAAGGCTAGCTTGATATTTTTCTCTTTTATTCCTAGAATTAGTCTATCAAAGAAGCCTAGTTTTATTCCTGCTTTTCCATCATATGTGTTATAATTATTGCTTGTGCTTGTTAATGGATAATCATATTCTTTGTCTTCATTTTGATTTATTGCAATTAGGTCATTTGTTTGTAATCCAAAGTATATTCTTGGTTCACTTATTTTTACACTATTTTCACTGTTTTCGAAACTACTATTTATATAACTTAAAGCTCCTGAGTCTGATGTTCTTGATGCTGATGTTATAATTGTTCCATATCCATGTGTGTATTCATAAGTTTTATTATTATACGTTCTTGTTTCATTACTTATAATCTCACGTGGGCTTATATATGCTAGTGTGTTCTCTCCATTTATGTTATATACTCCTATTCCGGGTTGAATCAAAGGTATAATATCCCGAGCTTGTTTGGTATTCTTCTAAATGTGATAACACTCTTTTTTTATTATATATATTTATATTATTTATTACATCCAAGTTTTGCTCTATATCTTGCCTAGTTACTGTTCCAGTGTTTAGCAATTCTTTTTCTTCTATATTAATGTCATATGCTTGTTTTGTAAAGCTAATATTTGTGCTTATATACTCTTTTTGTTTATCTAATTCATTTTGTTTTACATATAAAACATTTGTTAGTAATACTACTACAAATAGTACAACTAAATAAATTGGTACTTGTAATATAGTATAACAAGCTTTTCTGTATTCTGATTTTTTTGATTTTCTTAATGCTCTTATTGTACATATCATTATAAATACCGAAAATACTATATACCCCCATTTTTTTATTGTTACATCTGAAAAACCAGCTCCATAAAGTGGTGTTCCATCTCTTGTACTTGTGAATTTACCAAGTACTATGTCTTGTACCATTATAACAGCTAGCATAGCAATTGCAAGCATTATGAAGAATGCTATTGCCACAATTTGTTTTATAAAAGTATTCTTTTTTAATGTTTCAATATTTATTCCTTGTCTAAAGAATTTGTGAAAACATATCAAATAGTAAGTTGTTATATATATACACATTACAGCCATCACTATTATAAAGCTATAAAGAATAGTTTCTATAAATGGCTTTTGGAATACATAATATGCAATGTCTAACCCGAAAACTGGTTCAGTTTCAATAAAAAGTGTGCTATTGAATGCAAGTATTGCTTCTTCTGTAATTACACTTGAGAAAATTAATCCTGCTATTGTTGCAAAAGCTAGAGATATTGATTTATTAGGAAGTTTTGGCATTTCTTTATTATCTTCAACAAAAAATTTTTTTAATCCTCTTTTTATTAATAATGTTGTAAAATATGTTAATAAATATATTACTGCAAAGCTGATTGCAAATACATATATCCTCTGTGTTAAATTGTGTCTGAATATTTCAACGTATTTTTCGCCTATTCCAAGTATTTGTAAATATTCACCTCTTACGTTTATATAGCTATATATTGCAAATATTAGTATAAATAAGTTTACAAATATTACTCTTTTTCTTATCTTTGTTTTCATTTCAACCTCCTAATCTTATGTCTTGTTATATTTAATCAATTATTGCATCTACAAAGTCTTTAGAATTAAAAACCTCCATATCGTCAATTTTTTCTCCAACACCTACAAATTTAACTGGTATAGAGTTTTCATTCACTATTCCAATTACAACTCCACCTTTTGCAGTTCCATCTAATTTTGTAAGTATTAATCCTGTTATTGGAACAACCTCTTTAAAGGCTTTTACTTGCACAATTGCGTTTTGTCCAGTTGTGCTATCTATTACCATTAAGGTTTCTTTAGCTGCATCTGGTAATTCTTTTTCTATTACTTTTCCTATTTTTAAAAGCTCGTCCATTAAATATTTTTTTGTATGAAGTCTTCCTGCTGTATCGCATATTAATACATCTGCATTTTTCTCCTTTGTAATTTTTATTGCATCATACACCACTGATGCTGGATCTGAGCCTTCTTGTCTTTTAACTATATCTACTCCTGCTCTATTTGCCCAAATTTCAAGTTGTTCAACAGCTGCAGCTCTAAAGGTATCTGCAGCTGCTACAACTACCTTTTTACCTTGTTTTTTTAGATTATTAGCAATTTTACCAATTGATGTGGTTTTACCAACTCCATTTACTCCAACTACTAAAATAACAACTGGGGTTGTTTTTAATTCTAGTCCGTTTGGTACTTTATTTAATATTGCCTGCATTTCCTCTTTTAATGCTGTTTTCACACCTTCTTCATCTGAAATTTTTTCTAATTTAATTCTATCTCTTAATCTTGAAATAATTTCAGTAGATGTTTCCACACCTATATCAGACATTATTAATATTTCTTCTAATTCATCTAGTAATTCTTCATCTACTTTTCTAAAATTGCTAAAAACACTATTTATCTTATCATTTATGGAATCACGTGTTTTTCCTAATCCTGATTTTAATTTATCAAAAAATCCCATTGCATTCTCCTTTTATTTAAGAACATTTAAATTAATCAATCTGTTATACCTTTCAGGGCGGACGTGGAAGTCCGCCCCTACGTACAATTCATTGTATACACTAAAGTAGTCCAACGCAGGAGTTATAAATTTCTTTTTAATCGAAGACCCCCGAAACGCTTCTTTAGGCGTCTCCATCGTGGGTTCGATTAAAAATAAATTTATAACTCCGACGAGATTGGACGGCTGTCTTGCACAATCTAATTATACATTTCTACACTACTCAAATTTAATTGAGTCTTTTACTCCAAAATCTACACGCTCATCTGCTGATCTATAATATCCAGACTCTTTTCCCTCGACAATTAATGTAACTTTAACTGATCCTGTTCCTGAAATCTTCTTTGAAATATTTTGGTTATCTCTTAAAACTGTATCTGAAAATTTCTTTTTTTCATCTACCATTATTGTATAAGTTACTTTTTCTGCTGGAATTTCTACTTTTATCTCTTCTCCTGTTTCTTCATCTTTTTCGTATTTATATGTTTTTGTATAATTTGTAAATGTCTCCATGTTAATATTAATTGTACATTCTTGAGAGGCAACAAATTCATTTATTGTTATTGTTATTTCAGTATTCTTATCTACCATGCTCTTAGCTGATATACTTTGTTCTACAACACCTTTCCCCTTGCTTGAATCTGTTACTCTTGTTGTTGCTTTCCATTTTAATTTTGCTTCTGTGATTTTTGCCTTTGCTTCCTCTTCGGAAAGTCCAGTTAAATCTGGAACTTCTACTTGTTCTATTCCTAAACTTGCTTTAACCTTTATTTTGCTTCCTGCTAAAACTTCTTCTCCTTCTTGTTTGTCTTGCTCTATTATAATACCTGCTTCTATTTCGTCATTGTATTCTTCCTCTAATTCCATTTCTAGCCCTAATTCTTTTAGTTCTTTTCTAACTTCATCTTTATGTTTGCCAATTAATTTAGTAACCTTTACCAATTCTTGACCTTTACTTACTACTACATTTATTGTGCTACCTTCTTTTACTGTAAAGTTTGGTTGATATTTTGGGTCTTGTGATATTATTTTGCCTGCCTCAATTTCTACATCATATTTTTCTTCTAAAACGTTTATTTTAAGTTTTGCTTCTGTTGCCTTAGCTTTTGCCTCCTCAACTGTTAAATTTGAAAAATCTGGTAATAATACTTCTTTTGGATTTCCAGCATTTAAAGCTAATAATGTTATTCCAATACTTGCAAAAAATACCACTAAAAATATTACTGCTATCAATGCAATTTTAACAGCTTTATGTTCTTCTAGATATTTTTTAAATTTTGCAAATTTTCCTTCTTTTTTCTTGTTTGCTCTATTAGATTGTTCTGTTACTTTTTGTTCTCTATCATATTCTAAAACTCTTGATACTCCTGCTTCTGGGTTTTTTATTATTCTATCTAAGTCCTGTATCATCTCTGTTGCTGTGTTGTATCTCATACTTGGTTCTTTCTCCATTGACTTCATAATCAAGTCATTTAAACTTTGTGGAATTGCTGGATTTAACACTATTGGTGGCACAGGTTTTTCTTGCATATGCTTTAGAGCTACTGATACTGGTGTATCAGCATCAAATGGCACCTTTCCTGTTACCATTTCATATAGTACTACTCCTAATGAATATAAATCAGATTTTGCATCTGTGTATCCACCACGTGCGTGTTCTGGTGAAAAGTAATGTACTGATCCAATTGTTGTTCCAAATGCTGTTATTGTTGAGTTTGATACTGCTTTAGCAATACCAAAGTCTGTTACTTTTGCTGTTCCATCTTCTGTTATTATTATGTTGTGTGGTTTTATGTCTCTATGGATTATATTGTTTCTATGAGCTATCTCTAGTGCTTGTGCTATTTGTTTTGCTATTTTTACAGACCATTTCCAGCCCATTCTTCCATCTTCAATTATAATTTCTTTTAATGTCTTTCCTTTTATTAATTCCATTACTATATAATATAGGTTGCCATCTTTGCCAACATCATAAACTGATACAATATTAGGATGTGTAAGGCTTGCTGCTGATTCTGCTTCTGTATTAAATCTTTTTATAAATTCATTATCTGTTGTATATTCTTCTCTTAGTACTTTTACGGCAACAAATCTCTTTAATACTAGGTCCTTTGCCCTATATACTGTTGCCATTCCTCCGCTTCCTATTCTTTCTATAATTTCATATCTACTTCCAAGTAATTTTCCTTCTAAATTCATTTTTTCACATTCCTTTCACGAAAAATAATTGTTTATTTGTTTTCAATTATTATAACTGTAATGTTGTCATATCCTCCTAATTCTTTTGCTTTTTTTATTAAATTTTGAGGAGCATTTTCAATGTTTTCTGTTACTATATTATATATTTCCTGTTCTGCTATCATATTTGTTAAACCATCTGAACATATTAAAATTATATCATTGGGATTAAACCCTTTTACCATAACATCTGGCTCTATATTTTCTTCACATCCGAATAGCTTTCATAAGCATATTTTTCTTTGGATGTGTTAAAGCTTCTTCTTTTGTTATTGTTCCATCTTTTACCAGTTTTTGAACATAACTATGGTCAGTTGTTATTTTTCTCATAATTCCTTGTCTTATCCTGTAAATCCTGCTATCCCCAATATGCCCAATATATGCTCTGTTATTATATATTAAACATATCTCTAATGTAGTACCCATTTGTTCTAAATCCTCTTCTTGTCTCGATTTTTCATATACTACATTATTAGCTTCTTTCATTGCTTCCTTTATTAATTCTAATATTTCTTCTTTTACATATACTTTATCACTTTTAAAATTCTTTTTTATATATTTTGCTGCACTTATACAAGCCAAACGGCTTGCAACCTCACCTCCTGTGTATCCTCCCATTCCATCTGCTAAAATACACAATTTGTAGTTGTCGTCTTCCTCTGATATGTAGTAGGCATCTTGATTCATTTTTCGTACAACTCCTATATCTGTATCAGCATATATTCTCATTTACTCACCTCTTTTTTTCGTAGTTGCCCACAAGCAGCATCTATATCTGAACCTAATTCTCTACGTATTGTTGCTACTATTCCATATTTGTTTAAATAATCCCTAAATTTTATTATGTTTTCTTTTGTGCTTTTGGTAAATTTTCCATCTTCTATTTTATTTATTGGTATTAGATTTACATGGCAGAGCATTCCTTTTAGTAATTTTACTAAATCTTGTGCATCTTGAAGATTATCATTATTATCCTTTGCTAATGCATATTCAAATGAAATTCTTCTATTTGTTTTTTCTATGTAATATTTGCACGCTCTAATTAGTTCTTGAATATTATATAAGTTATTTACTGGCATCATACTGCTTCTTTTTTCATTTGAGCTACTGTGAAGCGATATTGATAATGTGCATTGTATGTTTTCATCTGCTAATTTATATATGTTTGGAACTAGTCCACTTGTTGATATGCTTATATGTCTTGCCCCCATATTTATTCCTTTAGGATGATTTAATATTTTTATTGCTTTCATTACATTATCATAATTGTCTAGTGGTTCTCCTATCCCCATAAACACTAGATTAGAAATATGTGTTTTTTCATCTCTTTCAACTGCTAATAACTGTTCTACAATTTCTCCCGCTTCTAGGTTTCGTGCAAACTTTACCCCTGTTGAGGCACAAAACTTACATCCCATTTTACATCCCACTTGTGATGAAACACATATTGTCTTTCCATATTTATATTCCATCAAAACGGATTCTATTGCGTTATTATCTAAAATATCAAATAAATATTTTTTTGTTCCATCTTTTGATTCTTGTTTTCTAATTATTTTAAAAATATGTAAATCAAAGTTCTGTTTTAGCTTTTCTCTTAGGGCTTCTGATAGATTAGTCATTTCATCAAAACTTGTAACATTCTCTTTATATATCCAATGAAAAATTTGCTCTGCTCTGTATTTCTTTTCTCCGTAAGATTTCAAGTTTTGCTTTTAGTTCATCTAAGTCATAGTTTTTTATATTCTCTTTAAACATAAATTTCCTTCTAATATTCAAAATTATACGGATATATTGTATCATATAACTAAAATTTATACAAGCAAAACATAAAAAAAATCCACCTTCTTTTTAAGTGGATTTTTTATTATTATTTACTTTTTAGGTATATCCCTCTAGCATCCAGCCTCCCATATACACTTGTATCATTGGTACTAGTACTACTACTACCACGAATATTAAAACAATTCCTACAAATACTTGTACTACTTGTGGTAATATTTTTATTATTTTTTGTATTATGTTATCAATATCTATTTGCATATAATCATTTAGTTTTTCCATCATTTCTGTTAGGTCTGTTTGCATTCCTATTTTAAGCATCTCTGTTATCATTGGAGTTGATAGTCCTGATTTCTCAAATGGTTCAATCCAACTTTGTCCTACTATTATATTGTTTATTGCTGATTCTATTAGTGATAACATAACTAAGTTGTTTGATATGTTTCTACTTGTTTCTAAGGCTTCTTGTATTCTTAGTCCATTCTTTAAGTTTAGTAATATTGATTGTACTAATCTTGAAAAATCTATTGCATATATCAACTTTCCAAATATTGGCATTTTATATTTGAAATAATGAAAATTGTATCTGCCTTTTGGTGTCTTTATGTACGCTATTACAGCTACAACTATTCCTCCTAATATCATAGCAGGTATATACCATATTTTGACTATCCAGTTTAGAAAGTTTGAAAACGCAAGGGTTAAAGGTGGTAATTCTGCTGTTGAGCCGAAACTATCGAATACGCCTTGTATCATTGGTACAGATATGATTGTACCAATAACTGCTAATAACATTAATGCTACGAATTGTACTAAATTTGGTATTAATATTTCTTTTAGTTTTTTGTTCATGGCTGCTGTATCTTCTAGATATTTTACAGCTTGTTCTAATGCATTTGTAAGAGAGCCTGATAATTCTCCAACTTTAATCATATTTATATATATTGATGGAAATACTGAACCATAATATTCCATTGTTGTATACATATTTTCTCCTGCTTCTACTCCTAGCAAAATATCTTCAACAATGGCTCTTAAGGTAGGATTCTCTATTGTTTCCATAACAGTTGATAATGCATGAATATTATTGAAATTTGCTTTTTTGAGCAAGTAGAAGTTTTGTGTAAATACTAGTATGTCTCTTTTTTTAATTGCTTGGTGTCGTTGAAATGATTCATTCATTCTTTTATACCAACTTTGTTTTTTGTTAATGTTTTTCTCTATTTGTTCTGCTCTTACTTGTTTTAAAACGCTATGACTAGTTTCAATATTTCTTTTTTGCTTCTTTATTTTTTTGTCTGATCTTACATGTAAGGGTTCTACAAAGATTGGAAGCATATCATTGCTTTTTAGTTTTTTTAACAATAAATATCTACTAGCTGCATCTGCTTTATATTCAACAATATCGCCTGCTTTTGTCACTGCTTTGTATTTGTATAAAGGCATATGTTTACCTCCATTCTATATGCTTTATTACTGCGTCATTTTCATTTTTAATTGCATAATAGTTCTATTAAGGATTTCTAAGTTTTTCTCTTCTAGCTGTGATTTTGCTTGGTCTAAAGTAATTTTATTTTCTACATATAATTCTGCAAGTGAATTTATTAAACTTATATTGCCTTTTCCTAAACTACTTTGTATTGCATCTTCCAATTCAGATACACTGAATTTTTCCTTTCTTATACATCCTGCAACTACATTATCTACCACCATTACTTCTGGTAATAAAACTAATTTTCCATCTATTCCTTTTAAAAGTCTTTGTGATACTATTAATTTCAAAAGTGAAGATAATAAATATTTAACTGATGCTTGATCTCTTATTTCGTAAAAGTTAATTATTCTATCTATTGTTTCTGCACATGATTTTGTATGTAATGTTCCTAATACTAAGTGCCCTGATTCTGCCATATCTATTGCTGCTTCCATTGTTTCTTTATCTCTAATTTCTCCTATTACTAGGATATCACAGTCTTCTCTTAATGCATTTTTTACACCATCTCTATATGTTAATACGTCTTTTCCTTCTCCAACTTCTTTTTGAACAATTAATGATTTATTTGATGTGTGTTTGAATTCTACCGGTTTTTCTAATGAAAGTATCTTTTTATTTTCATTTTGGTTAACCTCATTTATTAATGCATTTAATGTTGTAGTTTTTCCTGAGTTAGTTTTTCCTGTAACTAGAATTAATCCTTGTGGTTGGTATATCATTCTTCTTACAACATCTGGTATCCCTAAATCTTTAAATTCTGGTAGCACGTTTTTGATTATTCTTAAAGTTGCAATAGGAATATCATCAGTAGAAGAAATATTGCCCCTAAACCTTATTTCTTCAAATTCATATGAAAAATCAAGTTTCTTTGTTTTGCGATATTCTTCATCTTTTGATACATTTCCTCTTACAAAGTAGTCATACATCTCATACATATCATCTATTTTAAGTACATCCTCACTTTCCATTTCAACAAGATTTCTTGTTATTCTTAGTATTGGTTTTTTACCCGCTACCAAATGGATATCTGAAGCATCTTTTTCTATTGCTTCTTTTAAGATTTTATTAATATTTATCATTTTCTTCCCCTTATCTATATTTAATATATCATAACTTTTTTGTTTATCTCCTCAAGTGTTGTTATTCCTCGTAATACTTTATCGATTCCGTCTATTGCAAGAGGCCTATATCCTTGCTGAATAGCAAGTTGTCTTATGTCTAGAGTAGACGCTCCTTGAATAATTAACTCTTTTATTTCATCTGTTAGTGCTAATATTTCAAAAATACCTATTCTTTCATAAAAACCTGTGTTGTTACATTCTTTACATCCAACTGGACTATATGTATACTTATCTTTAAAATCAGTTTTTATATTGTATTTCTTTAGGTTGTTTTCTATTATTTCTTTTTCTTTGTCTGTAAATTCTCTTTTTGATGCACATTTTGTACATAGTTTTCTTACCAATCTTTGTGATATAGCTGTTGCTAAAGTACTTGCTATATCATAGTTTGATATTCCCATTTTTCTTAATCTTGTTATTACCTCTAAGCTATCTATAGTATGTATTGTTGATAAAACATAGTGACCTGTTTGTCCCGCTTGCATAGCAATTTCAGCTGTTTCTTTATCTCTTATCTCTCCAACTAGAACTATATCTGGGTCTTGTCTTAATACTGTTCTTAAAGAATCTGAGAATCTAAGCTTTTCAGATATTTCTATTTGATTTAATCCTGGTATACGGATTTCTACGGGATCTTCTATAGTAGTTATATTTATGTTTGGGCTATTTAAATAATCAATTATACTATATAGGGTTGTTGTTTTACCTTCACCAGTAGGAGCAGCTATTATTGTTATACTGTTTCTTTTATTAAGTTTTTTTCTAAATTCCTCCTCTGTTAGCTCCAAGCCTAATTCTTTTAAACCTCTAATGTTCATATTCTTCTTCAACAACCTTAAAACAAACTTTTCACCAAATATATTCTTTTGTGAAGACACACGAATATTGTAGTCTGGATAAAGCAAAATTCTACCATCTTGGGATTCTTGCTTTTCTTGGAACATATTTGATATTGCTTTTAGTCTTCCTATTATTTGTGGTTGTTTTTCTTTTTTGATTTCTGTTGCTTTAGCTAATTCACCATCAATTCTATACCTTACAATAATAGAATCTTCCTGTGGCTCTATATGAATATCACTTGCTCTTTTTCTCATTGCTGTTTTGATAATGCTATCCACCAAAGTTGTAGCATCTTCTCCTGTATCAATGTTTTCTGAATCGGTCCCTTCTAAGGCATTTAAAACAGACTTAATATTCTTCTCAAAGGTTACATATTTGTCCATTACATAACCCTTGTTTAATAGTATTAATCTAACTGCTTCTGTTGCTGCTTTACTATTGCTGTCAGAAAAGCATACTTTTATTTTGTCTCCACTTATTTCAAAAGGAATAGCCATATATTTTTTAGCCATATCTAACGAAATATATTTTTTTACATCCAATTTAACATTCGCTAGGGAAAAAATCATTGTTTTTTCATTAAGTATTTCTCCTAATACTTGCAAAAGAATATATTGATCACACATATTTAAAATGCTTAGAATCTCTAATATTTTTTTGCCTGGATTACGTCTTTGGTATTCAAGTACCTTATCTATGTCTGCTTGTGTTAGTATTCCTCTTTTAACTAATTCAATTCCAATTGGTCCTTTCGTTCTTGCATCCATATTCCAGTCTCCTTTCGTTATATATTATATTATAATATATTTTTTATTGTTTGAAAATATTTTTATTGAATTTCCATATATTACAAGTTACTATTTACTGTGTAAGCATTTCTTCAATCTCTTCGTCTTTTGCCTTTTTGACTTTAGATGCTTCCATTGAATAGTGTTTATTTTCTATGGTATTATCTACTATTACTGTAACTATTTTTATAAAATCTAATTTGTCTTGGTTGCCTTCTGTTTGGTTGTATCGTGTTACATTGATTTGCACTTTACATGTTGTTGATAGTGAATCTAATGAGGTTCCAGCACTTACAGACTTCTTATTTTGACTATTAACATATTCTATTAGTTTTTCTTCTGTTACCTCAGAGTATGGAAGAGATTCTACATATTCAAATATTTTAGTTACAACTTCTGTAGTGAAACTATTTTGTTTGATTTTTACCTTTTCTCGCGTTATACTCGTAATTAGTGAAATAATAAATCCAGAGAATAAAAGTATTATCAAAATTGCAATAATTGCATCTGATGCCATTATTCCATTATCATTATTAGCTTTTTTCCTTTTTAACATACTTTCCTTCCTTACAATATTTTTTTTGTTTTCATTATACTACTAAAATCATTTCCATAATTCCCATTAGCATAAACAATAAAAACATAATCTCTTTTATATGTTTGTTTATTTTTTTACTATTGTTTAATACTGCCATTAATAATAAACATAATGTGTATATAATATATCTATATATACTAGTGTTCAATATGTATAGATATATCATATAAATTGTTTCTGTTATAATTCCAAAATTGAACACTGATTTTTGTATTTTTTTATGTTCTTTAAAAATACCAATTGTAATAAATACTGTGCTAAAAAATAATGTTCCAAATATTAAAGTTGCTATTTTTGTATATTCAATATTAAAGACATCTATATTAAGCCAAATTCCAAATAATAAGAATGCTATTCCTGATGATATTTCTAGTATAAGATACCTTGGTCTTATTTTATTTTCACAATATCTACATTTTCCTCCCAAAAATATATAACTTAATACTGGTATTAAATCTAAAAAATTTAGCCTATGCTTACATTTCGGACAGTATGATCTTGTATGAGTTATATTCTGTTTTAAAGGAATTCTATATACTGCTAGAGTATAGAAACTTCCTAAAACTGTACCTAATGCAAACATAAAAAAGTAAATTATGGTATTCAATTTCTTCTCCTTCTTTATAGAATTAGACATATACATATTAAAAATGCATATGCCTAAATCTTTTCGTCTAATTTCTGCATAATTATGTTGATGCTTTTGATGCTTCATATTCATTAACATAGTCTTGTATATTATTATGAGTTGCATTTTTTATAATATTGTCTGTTCCTATTGTTTCTAATTTATCATCAGCATTTTCATATCCTTTTGCTGCTTTTTCGGCTTGTCCTATTAGGTTAGAATTTACAACTACTGCTACAGTAACTGCAACTAATATTAACATAACAATAATTGTTATAATTAAAGCTACTAATGTAATACCTTTTTGTTCTTTCATTAAATTCACCCCCTCTTTTTTTGTAATTTTTTGTATATATTTAACTAAATAAATATTACCTAAATTATTTTACATTGTTAAAATACTGTCCTTGTGTTGTGTTTCCTGAACTGCCTGAACTTGTATTTTTATTTTCTTCTGTTCCTTTGCTACTTGTATTTGTGTCTACTGATTGTGAGGTGACTTTTTCAAATGGGTTTGGTTTTCCTTTTTCATAAGCTTTTGATTGTTGATATACTTTTAGGTCACTAGCATCTATATAATATGTTTTTATTATGTTTTGTACTTCTGAAGCTTTTATTGTTTCATCTAGTTCTTCTTGAATATCTGCCGATAAGCGGTATTCCGCAACTGCGGTAGGTATTGTTTTTGTAGATGGTCTATAATCATAAAACATAACACCTAGAACTAACAATATTGCAAGGATTAAAAGTATTATGATAAAGATTTCTTTAATTACTGATTTAACCATTTTTAATCTCCTTAATCAAAATTTATTCCAACATCCTCTATTGTAAATGTTGCTTTCAACTTACTAGCATCAACCACTATTATTTTTGTTTCTTTTTCATTTCCTTGTGAAGAATTATTCGTATTTGTTGTGGATGTGCTAGAAGACATCGGTTGTATTTTAAAGTTTAGAACTTTAAATCCTAGTGTATCATCCTTTTCAATGTCGTATAAAAAATCTGTTATTCCTATATATTCACCACTTAGTGTAACATCTAAGTCGTATTTTCCTTTACCACTAGAAGCTTCTTTTATATCTAGTTTTAATTCTATTCCTTCCTTTTTTGCATAATTTTCTAATACTATCCATAGTCTTTCAATTTTATATTCCTTTGTTGGTACTACTCCTAATTCTACATTTTCAGCAATATATGCTGTTTTAGATTTGTATTTTTCCTTTGTTACCTTTAGATTTTTAATTGATTTTTCAAGTTCTTCAATACTTTGTGGGTATTCTGAATCGTTTTTTTGCTTTGCTGTAGCAATTTTAGCATTTAAGTTGTTACTTGATGTCTCGATATTTTTTAAGTTTTTGCTTGCCCATTTAGATATTGTTATGTTTTTAAAAATCAAACTATAGGTTAATAAAATTAATAGTACTAGTAAAATTGATATCAATATCTTTCTCATTTTATCTCCTTCACATTAATATGGTAATTGACCTGTTATTATTATATCTATTGAACCGTCGTCTTGCTTTACACCTTTTGTTGTTGTAATATTTGTTAATATTCCCTCTTCATCTAATGCTGCTTTAAAGTATCCTAATTGATCATACTTGTCTGAACGTGCTGTTATCGTAATATTTTTTCCTGATGAATTTTCAATTGATAATAATTGTACTCCCTTTGGAATATTAAACATTACTTTAGTTAAAAAGTTTGGAATTGCATTTTTGCTTGAATATCCATCACTTACTCTTGAGTTTGCTTCATCAATTTTGTCTATCATATTTTGATATTCTGTTGTCCTTGTGTTAATAAGTGTAGAATATTGCTGTACTTTAGCTATTTGAGCATCTGTTTCTGCTATTACTTTGTCTGCTAACTTTGTCTTTTCATTTATCTTTTGTGTTAATGCTTCTGTAGAACCAATGTACAAAATAATAATTAATAAAAGCGTAGTCATTAACCTTAATAGCATTTTGTCTGTCATGTCTAGTTCTGAGTGCATTGCATCTTTAAAAGAAACTTTTTGTCGTTTTGTTTTTTTAGATTTAAATATATTGTTTCCTTTTCCTAAATCACTATTTAGTATTCCCCAAATTGCTTGCAATGTATTTTTTGAATCGTTAAAATTTGTTGCTTGATTCTTTATGTCAAGTCCTTGTATTGCCAAAGAAATTGCTGAGTTTACTTCTATGTAATCTTTGATGTTTATTTTTACATTAGTTTTTTCAATGAAATCTGGCACTAGTATTTCGCATTTTTTATCAATAAAGCTTTCTTGGAACAGTAAGTCTATATTGTTTATTATAAGCCCCATTCCTGTTATATATATGTTGTTTATATCCAGTTCACTATTTGCAACATTTTCTTTTACTTTTTCTATTATTTCTAATAATGATGTTATTATCTCGTCTAAATATTCATTTCCTTCTATTTTTAAATTTTGTCCTGTTTTTGTGTAAACAGTAGTATTTTTACAAATTTCGTATGCTCTTTGTGTTGAACTTTCTCTCTCAGCTATACCTTTTAATATTTTGCCCATTCCTTGTTCTATTTTATCTATTTTATATACTTTTCCATTGACGATTGTGGTGATTTCCGTTTCATTTTCAATGTTGACTATAATGCTGTTATCTTGCATTGCTACCTTATTCAAGTTTGGAACAATTGTAGCTATAGGAAATAAGTATTTTGTTTTATATTTATCTAATAGCTGTAGTCTTTCTACAATATTTACTTTGTCTAGATAAGCATATATAATTCTTGCTTTATCTCTGTCTTCTAAATTAATTGTTTTTAAATATCTGTATTCTATAGTGTTTTTATTTTTGTTGTTATTATTGCAGAAGAATTCAAATTCTGTTTCGATTGTTTTTTCCAAGTCTTGTGGTTTTAGCAAACTAAACACATTAGAATATGTATAATGTTCTTTTCCAATATTAATACTAATTGGTATTTGAAAGCTGTATGTTTCTTCTACGATTTGGTCTAATACCTTTTCTATATCAGTATCATAGAACTTTACACCATATGCCTCAACTTTAAATTTGTTATGATCTTTAGATACTTTAGCATATTTAATTAATTCGTTCTCTATATATATTCCTAGGCAACTTGGCATTTCTTTCTCTCCTTAGTTTTTTAATTTCCTTTAATTCCATTTTAAACTATTTTTTGACATAGTCAATACTTTTGTCGAAAATGTAATATAATTGTAATATTTTTGCAACATTTATTTTTTTTATTGAAAATCTTATGATTATTTTGTGATAAAATTCCATTGTTTATTTTAGGAAAATGTCCCAAATTCATCATCTATATTTTAATAATTTTATTTACCTTAATTAACATAAAATGTGTATGTTCGAAAAATTCTACTAATACACATTTATTTATTTACTGTATCGCCTGCTTTTCTTACAGCGCTACATAAAGTAGAGGCCTAAACGAATAGTAGATGATGCTGCTAGTCGGACGGTTGCTGCTGCGGCAACTTGCTGGATCGTTAGAGTCTTCGAATTCGTAGTCGAAAGCGCCACCCGCGATAACTCGATTGAGGGTGTCGTCCGCCTCTGTAGTCCATTCCCAGCAATTTCCTGCTACATCATATATATTTTTACTACTATTTCTTTCTGTTGCTCCTGTGGTTAATAATATCTCCGTGTCTTTTGTTACATCTGACCCATTTGTTGTGTCTGCTCTTGCCCAGGTTGAATTACTATATAAACTTCCTCTATATACTTTATATGTATCTGAATTCTTGTAATTTCCCCAACT
>OLOV01000371.1_pt1 | contig 39934 bp, 36 predicted proteins | sample 1672931 | NCBI WGS metagenome assembly OLOV01 (sample SAMEA3136738, study PRJEB25190) | human gut metagenome | biome: human gut; feature: human-associated habitat; material: faeces | place: Austria | collected 2013 | reverse complement strand
GTCTGAAAAAAATTCCGCCGCTAATGCGGGCATTCTTCCCACGACTTATAGAAGTCGGGGCTTCCTGCCCTGCGGCGTTGGTGAAAACCCTGATAAATATATAAAAATGCTTGAAAAAGAAGGGGCGGATCCGGCTATTCTGATTGATCCGAGGGAAGTTGCAACAGCGCCATGGACGGTATTCAAATGCCAGTTCGGCTGCAGCAGCTACGGTCATAATCATTGCTGTCCGCCAAAGGCTCCCTCCTATGACAAAACCAGAAAAATACTGGACTGTTACAGTACAGGAATCCTTTTTCGCATACATGGCTGGAATGCTACAGCTATGGCCTTTCGCTGCTCAAGAGAAACATTTCTCGACGGATATTACAAAACCATAGCCTTTGGCAGCGGTATGTGCAAGCTGTGTCAGAGCTGCGATCCTGCAGGCTGCAGGCAGCCCGAGCGCGCAATTCCGTCCATGGAGGCCTGCGGAATTGATGTATTTGCAACGGCAAGGCATTTCGGGCTTGAGATAGACACTCTCAGATGCCCGGACGAAAAACGTAACCATTTCGGGCTTGTTTTGATTGAATAGGCTGAATTCAGGATGAATTTTAAGCCTTTACCTTTAGCTGCAAAAATAGTATAATTACTTTGTATGCAAAGGAGAAATCTATGAAATACACACATTTTAAGAAACTGCTGTGTATTGTGACGGCGGCAGTCCTGCTGGCGTTTACCGGCTGCACTACATTTGACAGTTTCAAAACAGAATTCATAACAGGCGATGACGGCAGTACCAAAATCGTCAAAATAGGAGTATTTGAACCCACCAGTGGAGAAGATAAGAGCAAGGCGGCTCTTGAGATAGAGGGTATAGAACTGGCGCACAGTATGTATCCGACAGTTGACGGCAAAAAAGTAGAACTCATATATTCAGACAACAGGTCGGATATATATGCAGCCGAAACTGCAATACAGGATTTACTGCTCAAAAAACCTGTTGCCATATTAGGCAGTTACGGCAATGCCAACTCACTTGTGGCAGGTCCGTATGTAGATGAGGCAAATGTGCCCGCAATGGCTATAACCAACACAAACCCTCTTGTTACAAGCACATCTGAATACTATTTCAGAGCCTGCTTTGTAGACACCTATCAGGGTACGGCTCTTGCAAGATATGCCTATTCGGGACTCAAAGCCAAAAAAGCCGGAATAATAATTCCCGAGGGCGATGAGGGAGCGTCTGCGATAGCTCAGAAATTTATGAAGCAGTTCCAGAAGCTCACCGAGAACCAGAATGCAATTACAGTAAACGAAGAATTTGAGCCGGGCAGCGGTGATTTTACAGAGCAGCTTGACAAAATAGAAGCTGCGGGAGTAAAGGTAGTGCTTATACCTGTGGGTATAGATGATGCGGAGAATATACTCCAGCAGGCATATGAGCGTCATATGGATGTTAAGTTCTTAGGCATAGACAGCTGGAACGGCGAGGAGCTTGTTTCTGCAATAGGCAAATTCGCAGCCTCCAAGGCGGTATTTACCAAGGTTACCGAGGTGCAGGCAGCCGAAACCGAAACAGATGCTCTGAGCGAGTTTATGGAGGCTTATCAGAGCAAATACGGCAAGGACTCGGTGCCGGATAATGCGACGGCCTTAGGCTATGATGCATATATGATTTTAATAAAGGCTATAGATCAGGCAGGCAGTAGCGCCACAGGAGAGCAGCTTAGGGAGCAGATCTCATCAATACAGAACTACAGAGGAGCATCGGGGAGTATATCGTTTAATGCATCGGGCGATCCGAGCAAATCCATGACCATATACACCATCAGCATTGCTGACGGCAGCAGCAGAGCAGCATACGTTGTCGAAACAGACGGCAGCGGCAAACCTGTTAATCAGCCATAAGGCTTTATATAGAAAGGAAACATATTATGGAACAGAAGATAAGAGAAGCAATGGAAAAAATAAGACCGTTTCTTCAGAGAGACGGCGGAGATATCGAATTCATTGAATACACAGACGATCACATTGTAAAAGTAAGACTTCAGGGTCACTGTGCAGGCTGCCCGGGCGCAAGAATGACACTTGGCGGAGTGGTAGAGAGAATACTCAAAGAAAGCTATCCTGAAATCAAAGGCGTTGAGGCCGTAGATTAATAACGACTTATATATTACTGCTATTCATATAGCAGTAATATTAATATGGAGAGGTGAAATACAATATGGAAATCCTTAAAAAAGCATATGAGATAATCAATCAGAAGCAAGATGAGATAATAGGAACGCTTCAGCAGTTTATAGCAATCCCAAGTGTTTCCGTCAGAACGCCGGGAGATAAGCCTTTTGGCGAGGACGTCGACAGGGCTTTCAAATTTATGCTGGAAAAAGCCGAAAACGACGGCTTTGAAACCTTTAATGCGGATAACTATGGCGGACATATAGACTTCAGAGGCGAAAGCGGCGAGGTTATGGGCATTCTGGGTCATATAGATGTAGTGCCTGAGGGCAGGGACTGGGACTATGAGCCTTACAGCGCCACTGTTTCAGACGGCAGAATATACGGCAGAGGAGCGATAGACGACAAGGGTCCTGTAATAGCGTCATACTATGCTATGAAAGCACTCAAGTCAGCAGGATTTAAGCCGGACAAAACCGTAAGACTTATTCTTGGTCTTGATGAGGAAACCGACTGGGAGGGTATGGAATACTATTTTAAAAAGGTAAGAAAGCCTGATTTTGGATTTACCCCTGACGGAGAGTTTCCTGCAATACACGGCGAGAAAGGCATTATAGTATTTGATATAGCGGACAAATTCGGCAAATCGCAGACAAAGGGAATAGAGCTTCGCTCTGTCAAAGGCGGCAACGCTGCCAATATGGTTGCAGACCACGCGAGAGCCATAGTGCTTTCAGAGGATAAGGCAGAATACGAAAAAATAAAGGAAATGCTTGCAGAGCTTCGCAGACAGAAAGGCTACAGGGTGACACAGAAGCAGATAGGCAAAAGCCTTGAGATTGCCGTTCAGGGCGTTTCGGCTCACGGAGCAAGACCGGAGCTTGGAGTAAACGCTGTTTCCGTAATGATGGATATACTGGGACACATAAACTTTGCAAATGATGATATGAACTCATTCATAGACTTCTATAACACTCACATAGGCTTTGAAACAGACGGCAACAGTATGGGCTGCGGACTTTCAGACGAGCCGTCGGGCAGGCTGGTATTCAATGTGGGTATGATTGATATGAGTCAGAAATCAGTGAACCTTACAATTAACATCAGATACCCGGTAACCTTTGACGAGGATAAAGTGTATGAGGCTATGATGCCTGTAATAAACAGATACGATATGGGTATCGTAAAGGGCGAGCACAAAGCCCCTATATATATGCCGGCAGACAGCCCTCTCATATCAACTCTTATGAAAGTATACAGAGAGCAGACCGGCGATATGGATACACCGCCGCTTGTAATAGGCGGGGGCACCTATGCGAGAGCGGCAGACAATATTGTAGCCTTTGGCGCATGTATGCCCGGTGAAGAGGAAATGGCCCACCAGAAAAACGAATATATTAAAATTGACAATCTGATGCTCATAACAAGAATATATGTACAGGCGATTTATGAGCTTGCCAAAGGAGAAGAACTGTGATAATCATGGAGGATATGTATGGATATAAACAGGATACATTACTTCTTTCAGGCGGCAGAGCTTAAAAATTTCACAAAGGCTGCCGAAAACTGCAATATTGCGCAGACCACAATAAGCAAATATATTTCGGTGCTTGAAGATGAGCTTGGCACAAAGCTGTTTGCAAGAGAGGGCAGAAACGTAAGTCTTACTCCCGAGGGAGAGCTGTTTTACAGCGGCATGAAAAAAATAGAGCAGCAGTACAGGGAGCTTTGCAGGCAGATTAAAGGCATCGGCCAGAAAGAGCTTAGAATAGGTATGGTCACAAGCGACTATGCCGATTTTGACATACTCCATTCCTTTGAACAGGAGCACCCTGAGATTTCAGTATATTACTCTTTTGCAGGGGAGAAAAAACTTCTTGCAGACCTTAGAGAGCACAGGCTTGAGGCAGTTATAACGCCGGATTTTATCGGTGAGCAGATGCAGGCGGCAGATATGGCATCGATCAGGCTGCTGCAGATAAAAGAAACCGTTACCTGTTCCAGAGAGCTGCTGGACAGATACGGCAGTCTGGAGCAGGTCATAGCAAACACACCTATGATAACCAAAACAGATAACGAGGAGCTTCACAGTTTGTGGAAGTCACAGTTTCAAAGACTTTACGGCGCGAAATTTCCTGATGTTATTGCAGTTGACAACTTCCCGCAGCAGATGCTGCTTCTCAATCTCTCCAGAGGTTTTGCGGTCATACCGCAGGGCAGGGGCAGCGCTTATGAAAACCTTGTATCGTTTAATACGGATGAAGAGCTTGATGAGGTAGAGGTTATGCTTTATCTCAAAGACTGCATAACGCCGGCTTTGCGTACACTGACAGACTATATCTATGAAAAAAAGTAATTAATCAAGCAAAAAAATCCGTTTCACAAATACGGCGAAACCTGTTAAAATCTGCACAGTGACAGAGTAGAGGAGGTATTGCTGTGCAGATAAATTTAACTGAAGGAAATCTATTGAAAGTGCTGGCAAAATTCTCGGTGCCGTTTCTGGTATCAAGTTTTTTGCAGACCTTTTACGGCCTTGCGGATTTATTTATAACAGGGCAGTTTAACGGAGCCGATGTAATTACGGCAGTATCTGTAGGCAGCCAGCTTACCCATATGCTTACGGTTATAATTGTAGGGCTTACAATGGGATCTACTGTTTTTATAGGCAAGGCTGTCGGAGAAAAGGATAAAGAGCGCCTTGAATTTGGTATAGGAAATATTATAATACTGTTTGCGGGCTTTGCAGTTATAGCGACAGCGGTCCTGCTTATTTTTACAGACGGTATAGTAGCTATGCTGGAAACTCCGGCAGAAGCGGAGCTTCAGACAAAATACTACCTTGCAATATGCTTTGCAGGAGTTCCGTTTATAGTGGCATACAACGTTATAGCCAGCATATTCAGAGGACTTGGCGATTCCAGAAGTCCTATGTACTTCGTTATAATCGCAGGAATAATCAATATATTGCTTGACGTTCTGTTTATAGGACCTATGGATATGAAAGCAGCAGGCGCAGCGCTGGCTACAATAATCGCTCAGGCAATAAGCGTTCTGGCGGGAGTTATATCCCTTGCGCGCAAAAACAGAGGTTTTAATCTGCGCAGAGATAATTTCAGATTAAACCGCAGAGTATTTTCGGATGTAATTAAAGTGGGAGTGCCGGTATCACTTCAGGACGGGCTGATACAGGTATCTTTCCTCGTTATAACTATAATTGCCAACAGCAGAGGTGTTATGACCGCCGCTGCGGTAGGCATAGTTGAAAAAATAATATCGTTTCTGTTTCTGGTACCGTCTGCAATGCTTTCGTCTATATCGGCTATTGTAGCGCAGAATGCAGGCGCGGGCAAGCATCAGAGAAGCAGACTGTCGCTTCGGTACGGCATAACCATAACGGTAGTGTTTGGACTTTTTGCGGCAGGTATGTGCCAGATTTTTTCAGAGCAGATTGTGGCGCTGTTCTCATCTGCGGAGCCGCAGGTGATTACGCTGGGAGGACAGTACCTGAGAGCCTATGCCTTAGACTGCATCTTTGCGGGAGTGCATTTCTGCTTCAGCGGATATTTCTGCGCATATAACAAGGCAATATATTCGTTTATACATAATATAGTTTCGATAATGCTTATCAGAATACCGGGGACATATATAGCATCAGTGATGTTTCCAGATACGCTTTATCCTATGGGACTTGCAGCTCCGGCAGGATCGCTCCTGTCAGTTGTAATATGTACGGCTCTCTACATTCTGATGCAGAAGAAACAGGCAGGTAACAATACTTTGTAATGGAGATAAAATGAAAGCTGAAAAAATTATAAGGATAATAATTTTAATAATACTTGCGGCGGCGCTGGTTATAAGCGGGTTTAAGCTCATAACCACACTGAGCAGACTTTCCGGTGAAAAAAACCAGATAGAGAAACTGGCAGAGGAAACAGAGCGAGGTGAAAACCTGTTTGAAAAAAACAGCGATATGATATGCTGGCTTGATATTGAGGGGACAGAAATAAGCTATCCGGTTATGTACACTCCGGATGACCCTGAGTATTATCTTCATCGCGATTTTGACGGAGAGTATTCCTACAGCGGTATGCCGTTTTTAGACAGCAGATGCGATATAGATAAATCCTCAAACCTTATAATCTACGGACATAATATGAAAAACAGCACCATGTTCAGCCGGCTTTTAAACTATGAGGACTATGATTTCTGGAAAGAACACAGATATATAGATATTAAGACAAAAGACGGTGAAAGGAAATATGAAATAATAGCGGCCTACAGAACTGAGATACAGGAAAAGGGCAGCAGCGCTTTCAGATACTACAGCTTTACCGACACGGACAAGGCATCGGAGTATGACGAATACCTGCAAGGCATCAAAAAACTTGCCCTGTATGATACAGGGCTTTCGGCAGAGTACGGAACTCAGCTTATGACGCTTTCCACCTGCAGCTATCATACGGATAACGGCAGATTTGCGGTTACTGCAATGAGAATTGAATAGGCGCGCTGCGCAGTTAACGGTAATAATCGGATATTAAAGACAGAGGATTTATCAGTTGTGATGAATTATCTGTCTTTTGTTGAACATATTCCCAAAAACTTAATTTAACCTTAAATTACCTTTAAATGCTTGACTAATTGACGACCGTATGGTATTATAGTAGACTGCCACGCAATGTAGTTGCACTGCGATTTGTTGAATATATAAGGAGTGATGAATATGCCAAAGCCAGTTAAATTAGGTAGAAAAGAGCGTATGACTTTTTCAAAGATTGATCAAGTTGCGCAGATGCCGAATCTGATCCAGATACAGACTGAGTCGTATAATTGGTTCATTGAGGAAGGCCTAAAAGAAGTGTTTGAAGACATATCGCCTATCCAGGACTATGCGGGTAATCTCGCGCTGGAGTTTATCGATTATTCTTTAAACGACCCTCCAAAGTATGAGCAGGAAGAATGTAAGGAGAGAGATGTGACATACGCAGCTCCTCTTAAAGTTCGCGTAAGACTAATCAACAAGGAAACCGGAGAGGTTAAGGAGCAGGAAGTTTTCATGGGAGATTTCCCTCTTATGACCGAAAAAGGTACATTTATATATAATGGTGCTGAGAGAGTAGTTGTTACACAGCTGGTTCGTTCTCCGGGACCATATTACAGCATGGAAATAGACAAGTCCAACAACAAGCTGTTTTCAGCGCAGATTATTCCGAACAGAGGCGCATGGCTGGAGTACGAAACAGACTCAAATGAAGTAATTTCAGTAAGAGTTGACCGTACAAGAAAGCAGCCTGTAACAACTCTGCTCAGAGCGCTGGGCTTCGGTACAAATCAGGAGATAATTGATATCTTCGGCGAAGATACAAGACTGATGAAGACCCTCGAAAAAGACGCTACAGACAACTTTGAAGACGGACTTAAGGAAATATACAAAAAACTCAGACCGGGCGAGCCTCCGACAGTAGACAGCGCTCAGCAGCTTCTCAATGCCCTTTTCTTTGATGCCAAGAGATATGATCTTGCCAAGGTGGGCAGATACAAGTACAACAAAAAACTCGCAATAAGCACAAGACTTGCGGGAACTGTTGCAGCTGAGGACGTTATCGACCCTAACACAGGCGAGATAATCATCGAGGCAGGCGGCAGAATTGACAGAGACACAGCCCTCGTTATAGAGAACGCAGGCGTCAAAGTCGTAAACATATACGGCGTAGGTGTTGGCAACGAAGACGAAATCACAAGAGTAATAGGCAACAACTTTGTAGACATTAAAACATATATAGAATTTGATCTTTCGGATACAAGAGTAGAACAGACAGTATACTACCCTGTATTAAAAGAAATACTTGCCGAAAACCAGACAGAAGAAGAGATTAAAGAAGCGCTTGCAGCAAGAAGAAACGACCTGTCACCTAAGCATATCATAATAGATGACATTATCGCTTCTGTAAGCTACATTCTCAACCTGAGATTCGGCATCGGCAGCACAGATGACATAGACCATCTGGGCAACAGAAGACTGAGGACTGTAGGAGAGCTTCTCCAGAACCAGTTCAGAATCGGTCTTGCAAGAATGGAAAGAGTAGTCAAGGAAAGAATGACAACTCAGGATATAGAGGCAACAACTCCACAGGCTCTTATGAATATAAGACCGGTAACTGCAGCGGTTAAAGAGTTCTTCGGAAGCTCCCAGCTTTCACAGTTCATGGACCAGACAAACCCTCTTGCAGAGCTGACTCACAAGAGAAGACTGTCAGCACTGGGACCTGGCGGACTTTCAAGAGAGAGAGCGGGCTTCGACGTAAGAGACGTACACGACTCACATTACGGAAGAATGTGCCCTATAGAAACACCTGAAGGTCCTAACATCGGACTTATAGGTTCACTTGCAACCTACGGCATCATCAACAAATACGGATTTATCGAAACTCCGTACAGAATAGTTGACAAGGAGAAGGGTATCGTAACAGACGAAATCAGATACCTTACGGCAGATGAAGAAGAAACCCTCATCATTGCACAGGCCAACGAGCCTCTGGATTCAGAAGGAAGATTTGTAAACAGAAAAGTTGCGGGACGTGGTCTCGGCGGCGAAATTGACCTTTATGACAGAGACAAAGTTGACTATATGGACGTATCACCTAGACAGGTAGTATCAGTAGCGACAGCTATGATACCTTTCCTCGAAAACGATGACGCCAACCGTGCGCTGATGGGCTCAAACATGCAGAGACAGGCAGTGCCGCTGCTGGTGACAGAAGCACCTAGAGTAGGTACAGGTATGGAATACAGAGCAGCTAAGGACTCAGGCGTTGTTACCGTTGCAAAGCATTCAGGAACAGTAGAGTTCGTAGATGCGGACAGAATAGTGGTGCTCAGAGATGACGGAACAGGCAGCGACGAATACAAGCTGCTCAAGTTCAAGAGATCAAACCAGGGTACATGCGTCAACCAGAGAAGCATCGTGTTCCACGGAGAGCACGTTGAGGAGGGCGAAGTTCTTGCAGATGGACCTTCAACCGAAAACGGTGAGGTTGCACTGGGCAAGAACCTGCTCATAGGCTTCATGACATGGGAGGGCTACAACTACGAGGATGCTATCATCCTTAATGAGCGCCTCATAATGGAAGACGTACTGACTTCACTTCACATCGAAAAATACGAATCACAGGCAAGAGATACCAAGCTTGGACCTGAAGAAATCACAAGAGACATACCTAATGTCGGCGAGGACGCACTCAAAGACCTTGACGAAGACGGTATCATCAGAATCGGTGCTGAGGTTAAGGCAGGCGATATACTTGTAGGTAAGGTTACTCCTAAGGGAGAAACAGAGCTTTCGGCAGAAGAAAGACTTTTAAGAGCAATCTTCGGCGAAAAGGCAAGAGAAGTAAGAGATACTTCACTGAGAGTTCCTCACGGTGAAGCAGGTATAATTGTAGATGTTAAGATATTCTCAAGAGAAAACGGCGACGAGCTGCCTCCTGGCGTAAACAAACTGGTAAGATGCTATATCGCAACCAAGAGAAAAATCCAGGTCGGCGACAAGATGGCCGGAAGACACGGAAACAAGGGTGTTATCTCAAGAATACTTCCTGAAGAGGATATGCCATTCCTTGAGGACGGAACTCCGCTTCAGGTAATGCTTAACCCTCTGGGCGTACCGTCACGAATGAACGTTGGACAGGTGCTTGAAGTGCATCTGGGACTTGCGGCAAAGAGCAAAGACTGGTATATTTCAACACCGGTATTTGATGGTGCAACCGAAAAAGACATAATCGAGCTTCTGGACGAATGCGGCTACTCCAAGACAGGCAAGCTGCAGCTTCGTGACGGAAGATCGGGACTTCCGTTTGATAATCCTGTAACAGTAGGATACATGTACATGCTGAAGCTCCATCACCTTGTTGACGACAAAATTCACGCAAGAAGTACAGGCCCTTACTCACTTGTTACACAGCAGCCTCTGGGCGGTAAAGCTCAGTTCGGCGGACAGCGTTTCGGTGAGATGGAAGTATGGGCGCTTGAAGCTTACGGCGCTGCATATACACTTCAGGAAATACTGACAGTAAAATCCGACGATATCGTTGGTCGTGTCAAGACTTACGAAGCTATAGTCAAGGGTGAGAATATTCCTGAACCGGGTATTCCTGAATCCTTCAAGGTTCTTATTAAAGAAATGCAGAGCTTAGGTCTTGATGTCAAGGTTCTTTCAGAGAACAACGAGGAAGTTGAAATCAAAGATGCTTCGGAATATGACGGAACTGCGGACATTGACGGCGTAATCGACGTTGAAGCCGACAGAGCTGCAGAGGACGAACTCAAGGAGGGTTTCACAGAGGAAACACCTGATGAAGAGGACGACTTCGAAGACAACTTTGATTTTGAAGATGATTCTGATGAAAAGCTATAGGAAAGGGGAGGTACTTCAATGAGTGAAAATACAAACAACAGCTATGAGCTGAACAATTTTGAATCACTGCAGGTAGGTCTCGCATCTACAGAAAAGATTCTGAGCTGGTCACATGGTGAAGTAACCAAGCCTGAAACTATCAACTACAGAACTCTTAAGCCGGAAAAAGACGGACTTTTCTGCGAGAAGATTTTCGGACCTATGAAGGACTGGGAATGTCATTGCGGTAAATACAAGAGAATAAGATACAAGGGAATTGTATGCGACCGCTGCGGCGTAGAGGTTACAAAGGCAAAGGTAAGAAGAGAAAGAATGGGACACATCGAGCTTGCGGCTCCCGTGTCACATATCTGGTACTTCAAGGGCATACCGTCAAGAATGGGACTTATTCTTGATATGTCACCGAGAAACCTTGAAAAAATCCTGTACTTTGCAGCATATATAGTAACTGATCCGGGAGATACAGGCCTTGGCTACAAGGAAATTCTTTCCGAGAACCAGTACAGAGAAGCAAGAGAAAAATACGCGGACGGCTTCAAAGCCGCTATGGGCGCAGAGGCAGTAAAGGAACTGCTCTGCCAGATAGACCTTGACGCGCTTTCAGAGGATTTAAGAGAGAAGCTTAAAGGAGCAACAGGTCAGAAAAAAATCAGAATCGTAAGAAGACTTGAGGTTGTTGAAGCATTAAGACTTTCAAACAACAAGCCTGAGTGGATGATAATGGACGTTATCCCTGTTATCCCTCCTGATTTAAGACCTATGGTACAGCTGGATGGAGGCAGATTTGCAACATCTGACCTTAACGACCTGTACAGAAGAGTTATAAACAGAAACAACAGATTAAAGAGACTGCTGGAGCTTGGAGCGCCTGATATTATCGTAAGAAACGAAAAAAGAATGCTCCAGGAATCAGTAGACGCCCTTATAGACAACGGCAGAAGAGGCAGACCTGTAACAGGTCCGGGATCAAGACCGCTCAAATCCCTTTCGGATATGCTCAAAGGTAAGCAGGGAAGATTCAGACAGAACCTGCTGGGCAAGCGTGTTGACTACTCAGGCCGTTCGGTAATCGTAGTAGGACCGGAACTGAGATTTTATCAGTGCGGACTTCCTAAAAAAATGGCTCTTGAACTGTTTAAGCCGTTCATTATGAAAAGACTCGTAGAGGACGGTCAGGCTCACAACATCAAGAGTGCCAAGAGAATGGTCGAAAAGGTAAGAACAGAAGTATGGGACGTACTTGAAGACGTTATCAAGGAACACCCTGTAATGCTCAATCGTGCGCCGACCCTGCACAGACTGGGTATACAGGCATTCGAGCCTGTACTTGTAGAGGGTAAGGCTATCAAGCTTCATCCGCTGGTTTGTACTGCATTCAATGCAGACTTTGACGGCGACCAGATGGCGGTACACGTACCTCTTTCAGTAGAGGCGCAGGCGGAAGCGAGATTTCTGATGCTGTCAGTAAACAACATACTGGCTCCAAAGGACGGTTCCCCTATAACAACTCCTACACAGGATATGATACTCGGTTCATACTATCTGACTCACCCCGGTGTTGAAGAAAGAAACACTGCAGCAGAGAAAGGCGACGGCAAGATATTTACGGATATGGACGAAATGCTCATGGCATATCAGACAGGTACCGTAGGTATCCACGCAAGAGTCAAAGTCAGAATGTACAAGGACGAAAACGATACAGAGGGCAGAATTATAGAGTCTACAGTAGGAAGATTTATATTCAACCAGGGAATTCCTCAGGATTTGGGCTTTGTAGACAGAACTACAGATCCGTACTCACTTGAGGTTGACTTCCTCTGCGACAAGAAAAAGCTCGGAAAGATTATCGACAAGTGCTACAGAGCGCACGGAAATACAGGAACAGTCCTGATGCTTGACTACATCAAGGATACAGGTTTCCACTATTCAACCAAGGCAGCTATAACAATCAGTATTTCCGACATGGAAATACCTGAAGAAAAAGAATCAATCATTCAGGCTGCTGAGCATCAGGTTGAAAAATACGAAAACGCTTACAGAAAAGGTTTTGCATCAAGAGAAGAATGTGACGAAAAGATCATCAAGATATGGCATAAGACAACAGACGACGTTGCCGATGCTCTTATGGACTCGCTGGGAACATTAAACAACCTGTTCATAATGGCACACTCGGGAGCAAGAGGTAGTAAAAACCAGATCAGACAGATAGGCGGTATGAGAGGACTTATGGCCAAGGCCAACGGTGAAACTGTAAGAATTCCTATCAAGGCCAACTTCAGAGAGGGTCTGTCGGTACTGGATTACTTCATATCAACAAACGGCGCCAGAAAGGGTCTGGCCGATACAGCGCTTCGAACAGCCGACTCCGGTTATCTGACAAGAAGACTTGTAGACGTATCCCACAACATCATTATCAGAGAGCAGGACTGCGGCACCGATGAGGGTATCGAAGTAAGAGCTTTCAGAGATGACAAGGAAGAAATCGAAAGCCTCAAGCTGAGAATTATAGGCAGAACCGCTCTTACAGACGTATGCGATCCTAAGACCGGCGAGATCATAGTTGAGCAGAATGAAGAGATTACAGAAGAAAATGCTGAAAGAATAGAAGAAGCCGGCATAGAATCTGTAGCCATCAGATCAATTATGACATGCCACAGCAGAACAGGCCTTTGCGCTAAGTGCTACGGCAGGAACCTGGCAACGGGAGAAAGCGTAAACATCGGAGAGGCTGTAGGTATAACTGCGGCACAGTCCATCGGTGAACCGGGTACACAGCTTACAATGAGAACATTCCATACAGGCGGTGTAGCAGGAAGCGACATCACTCAGGGTCTTCCAAGAGTCGTAGAACTTTTCGAAGCAAGAAAGCCTAAGGGAATTGCGGAAATCTGCGAAGCTGACGGTACTGTTGTTTCAATCGAAAGAAAGGGCAGCAAGAGAGAGGTTATAATCAGAGGCGATGAGGAAAGAGCATACACAGTTCCTTACGGAGCTATCCTCAAAGTAAAAGAGGGCGACTATATCCTTGCAGGAAGCCCTATAACCAAGGGACCTCTTAATCCGCATGATATACTCAGATTAAACGGTGCAGAGGGCGTATACCAGTATCTGCTCAAGGAAGTGCAGAGAGTATACAAAAACCAGGGTGTAGATATCAACGACAAGCACGTTGAGGTAATCGTAAACCAGATGCTTTCAAAGTTCAAAATCGATGAATCAGGAGACACAGACCTGCTTCCGGGCGGACTTTACAGCAAATTTGAAATAGAAGAAGCTAATCAGAAAGCTATTGAAGAGGGCGGAGAGCCTGCAAAGGCTGACAGAGTGCTGCTGGGTATCACCAAGGCGTCACTTGCAACAAACTCCTTCCTGTCAGCGGCATCATTCCAGGAAACTACAAGAGTTCTGACAGATGCGGCTATCAAGGGCAAGAACGACAAGCTTCAGGGACTTAAAGAAAACGTTATAATCGGTAAGCTTATTCCTGCCGGTACAGGAATGAAGAGATACAGAAACATCGAGCTGGACTACGGTGTAAATCAGGAACTTATGGAAGCCTATGAGGCTGCACAGTATGCTGCGCAGTTTGAAGAAGAGGTCGAAGACGAGCAGCCTGAGGACATCATGGAGCCGGCAGAGGATATGTTTGAAGAAGTGGAAGACGAAAGCTTCTTCGAAATGCCTGATATCATTGAATTTGAAGACGAAGAAAACTAGAATTCAATTGACACAGACGGCACATATGTGATAAAATAATCGTTGGCTTTGGTTTTGTGCGCCTTAAATTAAGGACGGCCGGGGCCAGCGATAACTGTGTTTTTAAACCCTTGCGGTTTAAAATAGATAATTAATTGCAAACGATTTTCCCGATTAGAGAAATCGCCAGCAAGACGAGGAAAGGAGAAACAAATGCCTACTATTAATCAATTAGTACGTCAGGGTAGAACAAGCAGCGAGAAAAAGTCAACTGCACCGGCTCTTTTAAAGGGAATGAACTCAATCAAGAGAGTTGCTACTGACGGCAATTCACCTCAGAAAAGAGGAGTTTGCACATCAGTAAAGACAGTTACTCCTAAGAAGCCTAATTCAGCTCTTAGAAAAGTTGCCAGAGTTCGTCTTACTAACGGTATTGAAGTAACAGCATACATTCCTGGTATAGGTCACAACCTTCAGGAGCACAGTGTTGTACTTATCAGAGGCGGAAGAGTTAAAGACCTTCCAGGTGTAAGATACCACATCGTAAGAGGTACTCTTGATGCTGCAGGTGTTGCAGACAGAAAACAGGCTCGTTCAAAATACGGCGCTAAAAAACCTAAAAAGAAATAGGATTTAATCGGGAAATTATGCCAAGATATAATCTGACATTAACGGCCTGAAACCGCCATTCGCACGGGAGTAGAGGTCGAGTACCGAACCCAGTGCTTTCGGCAGTTCCAAAGACTGTCCGGGAGAGTAACTTCCGCTTAAATCTGCCTGAGAAGAATATCTTTGGAGTATTGGGCAGTTATAGCAGAATGCGAAGAATATGAGTTAGCCCGTTCAATACGGGCGGAAGGGAAGAAAAAATGCCAAGAAAAGGAAACGTTCCTAAAAGGGAAGTACTTCCAGATCCGGTATACGGCAGTGTTGTTGTAGCTAAGCTTATCAACAGCATTATGCTTGACGGTAAGAAAGGTGTTGCTCAGCAGATCGTTTACAGCGCGTTTGACAAAGTAAAAGAAACTACTGGCGAAGAACCACTGGAAGTTTTTGAAAAAGCAATGAACAACATTATGCCGGTTCTCGAAGTAAAAGCAAGAAGAGTCGGCGGTGCTAACTATCAGGTACCTATGGAAGTAAGACCTGAAAGAAGACAGACATTAGGATTAAGATGGCTTACTAAATACACAAGACTTAGAGGCGAAAAGACAATGTCTGACAGATTAGCTAAGGAAATTATGGATGCTGCTAACGAAACAGGCGCATCAGTAAAGAAAAAAGAAGACACACACAAGATGGCAGAAGCAAACAAGGCTTTCGCTCACTACAGATTTTAATGTTGATGTGTTCAGTAAATTTTTTGATTTTAGCGAAAGGAGGCTATACACATGGCTAGAAGTTTTCCACTGGAAAAAACTAGAAATATCGGTATAATGGCGCACATTGATGCCGGAAAAACCACCACAACTGAAAGAATACTTTTCTATACAGGCAGAACTCACAAGCTAGGTGAAACCCACGAGGGTGCTGCTACCATGGACTGGATGGAGCAGGAGCAGGAACGTGGTATTACGATAACCTCTGCAGCTACTACAGCACAATGGAAGGGCAATAGAATAAATATAATCGATACTCCGGGTCACGTTGACTTCACAGTTGAGGTTGAGAGATCACTCAGAGTATTAGATGGAGCCGTAACAGTGCTTTGCGCAAAGGGCGGGGTTGAGCCTCAGTCCGAAACTGTATGGCGTCAGGCCGAAAAGTATGGCGTACCAAGAATGATATTCGTAAACAAAATGGATATTATGGGCGCGGATTTCTACAGAGTTGTAGGTATGGTTAAGGACAGATTAAAAGCAAATGCTGTTCCTATCCAGCTTCCGATCGGTTCAGAAGAAACCTTCATAGGTATCATTGACCTGATTAATATGGCAGCCGAAATCTACAAAGATGACCTTGGAAAAGAATACGAAAAGGCAGAGATTCCTGAAGACCTAAAGAAAATTTCACAGGAATGGCGTGACAAGCTGCTGGAAGCTGTTGCAGAAGGCAGTGAAGAGCTTATGATGAAATACCTTGAGGGTGAAGAGTTTACAACTAAGGAAATCAAAGACACCATAAGAAAAATGACTATAGCAGGAGAAATGGTTCCTGTAACCTGCGGTTCCGCTTACAGAAACAAGGGAGTTCAGCTTATGCTGGACGCGGTTGTCGACTTTATGCCGTCACCGCTTGACATACCTCCTATCAAAGGTATTATCCCCGGCAGAGATGAAGAAGCGGAAAGACCTGCAGATGATAATGGTCCTTTTGCAGCACTTGCGTTTAAGATTATGGCTGATCCATTTGTCGGAAAGCTTGCTTTCTTCAGAGTTTATTCCGGAACTTTAAAATCAGGTTCCTATGTATATAACTCCACTAAGGGCAAAAAAGAAAGAATCGGAAGAATTCTTCAGATGCATGCCAATAAGAGAGAGGAAATCGACGAAGTATATTCAGGCGATATCGCTGCTGCGGTAGGTCTTAAAGACACTACTACTGGTGATACACTTTGCGATGAGAAGAAAGAAATAATTCTTGAATCTATGGAATTCCCTGATCCTGTAATAGAAATAGCTATCGAGCCTAAGACTAAGGCAGGACAGGAAAAAATGGGTATAGCGCTGGCTAAGCTGGCAGAAGAAGACCCTACATTCAAAACTTATACGAACGAAGATACAGGTCAGACAATTATAGCAGGTATGGGAGAACTCCACCTTGAAATAATCGTTGACAGACTTCTCCGCGAGTTCAAGGTTGAAGCAAATGTAGGTAAGCCTCAGGTTTCATACAAGGAAACTGTTACAGGCACTGCGGATGTTGACCACAAGTATGCTAAGCAGAGCGGTGGTCACGGTCAGTACGGTCACGTTAAGATTAAGCTCAGCCCTACAGAGCCGGGTGAAGGATTTAAGTTCACCAACTCAATTGTCGGCGGAGCTATTCCTAAGGAATACATTCCTAAGATTGAAGACGGAATTAAAGAAGCTATGGAATCAGGTCCTATAGCAGGATATCAGGTTGTCGATGTGGCTGTTGAGCTGTATGATGGTTCATATCACGAAGTTGACTCATCAGAAATGGCATTCAAGATTGCTGCATCAATGGCGTTCAGAGAAGCTGCCAAGAAAGCAAATCCTGTACTGCTTGAGCCTGTATTCAAGGTAGAGGTTACAGTTCCTGAAGAATATATGGGAGATGTAATCGGTGATATCAGTTCAAGACGAGGCAGAATTGAGGGTTCTGACATGAACAACGGAGCAGTTGCTGTCAGAGGATTTGTACCTCTTTCAGAAATGTTCGGTTATGCAACAGACCTGCGTTCAAAGACTCAGGGTCGAGGCGTATATGTAATGCAGTTCGACCACTTTGAAAAACTGCCTGACAACCTTATAGAGAAAATTAACAAATAGATGTTAAGGTAACAAAAAGGAGAAATAAAATGGCAAAAGCTAAATTTGAAAGAACAAAACCGCATATTAATATCGGAACGATCGGTCACGTAGACCACGGTAAGACAACTTTAACAGCAGCTATCACAATCACTCTTCAGAAGAGATACGGATTAGGTGAAGTAGTAGCATTCGACCAGATCGACAAAGCACCTGAAGAAAAAGAAAGAGGAATCACAATTTCAACAGCACACGTTGAATATGAAACACCGAACAGACACTATGCACACGTTGACTGCCCGGGTCACGCAGACTATGTAAAGAACATGATTACAGGAGCTGCACAGATGGACGGAGCAATCCTCGTAGTAGCAGCAACAGACGGACCAATGCCTCAGACAAGAGAGCACATCCTGTTATCAAGACAGGTAGGCGTACCATACATCATCGTATTCTTAAACAAGTGTGATATGGTAGACGACGAAGAGCTTCTTGACTTAGTAGAAATGGAAGTAAGAGAACTTCTTGACGAATATGACTTCCCTGGCGATGACACACCAATCATCAGAGGATCAGCATTAATGGCATTAGAAGATCCGGACGGACCTTGGGGAGACAAGATTATCGAATTATTCGAAGCAGTAGACTCATACATTCCAGAACCTGAAAGAGACAACGACAAGCCGTTCATCATGCCTGTAGAGGACGTATTCTCAATCACAGGAAGAGGAACAGTAGCAACAGGAAGAGTAGAAAGAGGCGTACTGAAAGTAGGAGATGAAGTAGAAATCATCGGACTTACAGAAGAGAGAAGAAAAGTAGTAGTAACAGGCGTAGAGATGTTCAGAAAACTGTTAGACGAAGCAGAAACAGGAGATAACATCGGAGCACTGTTAAGAGGCGTACAGAGAACAGAAATCGAAAGAGGACAGGTACTTGCAGCGCCGGGAACAATCAATCCACATACAAAGTTCAAGGGCGAAGTATACGTATTAAAGAAGGAAGAAGGCGGAAGACACACACCATTCTTCAACGGATACAGACCGCAGTTCTATTTCAGAACAACAGACGTAACAGGCGACCTTCAGTTACCTGAGGGAACAGAGATGTGTATGCCTGGAGATAACATTACAATGACAATTACACTGATCACACCAATCGCAATCGAAGAAGGATTAAGATTTGCGATCAGAGAAGGCGGAAGAACAGTAGGTTCAGGCGTTGTAACTGAGATTATCGAATAATTTATATTTGACATTCAGGGGACTTTTCAAAGTCCCCTTTGTGGTATGGGAGGTAAAAAGAATATGTATAAGAAGATACTCGCGCTGATGATGGCTCTTGCGGTTATGTTTGCATTTACAGGCTGTATGAGTTCAAATAATGAAGTTACCGTTAAGGCTGACGGAACTGCTGATGTATATGTTGACTTCAGCATTGACAAGACCAAAATGGAAAGCGTAACATATGATGTAATGCTTGAAATGGCTAAGGCTGCAGCAGATGAGAATGCAGCAGAGGCTGACATCATAAAAGAGGCGCAGGACAGCACCAAGGACTTTATGGAAGGCTTTGAAGAGGGACTGCTTGAAGACGGTCAGTTCAAACTTGAAAAAATAGACGGCATCGAATATTACACAATGAAGGTAGACGCAAAGGGTGCGTCAATAAAGGATGCCAGAGAGGTTTTCAAAACGTATGACAGCAAGGCATGGCTTTCAGCCAAGGCGTTCAATGTGGACTTAAGCAATATGCTGAGCGGTTCTGATACCGAAGAGATTGAGAACGCTGCAAGCGATGTGGCATTTGATATGTCATTCAAGGCAACACTTCCGTATGAGATAGTTAAGACTAACGGTAAGCTTTCAGCGGACAAAAAGACTGTTGAATGGAGCTATACAAGCGTTAAGGATGACAGCAGACTGTACGCTTTTGCGGCAGACAAAACAAAGCCTGTTGTGACAGGAGTAAAGAACGGCAAATCATACAAGGGCAAGGTAACTGTTAAAGTATCAGACAAGGACAGCGGAGTTAAATCAGCCGTTATAAAGAATACAAAGACAGGCAAGACCTATGCTAAATTCACAGGCAGCAAAAAGGTTACAAAGAAAGGCAAGTATTCAGTAACAGTTACAGATAATATGGGCAACAAAAAGACAGTTAAATTCACTGTTAAATAGTAAATCAGAATAATGTATGACAGGGAAGCCTTATGGTTTCCCTGTTTTGCGAGGTAGTAATATGAACAGAGAACTTCTGACAAAGGCAGAGGAGCTTAATGATAAATACGTTCAGATGTGGGCTGACATATGCAGCATAGAAAGCCCCACAGACTTCAAGCAGGGCGTTGATGAGGTCGGCAGATACTTTATTGAGAAAGCGGAAGCGCAGGGCTGGGATGTAGAAATTCACGAAGAAAAGATATCGGGCAACTGTATAAGTATTACGATGAACAATACTTCGGATGAGGCTCCTGTAGTGTTTTCGGGGCATATGGATACGGTTCATGCTGTCGGAAGCTTTGGAAGCCCCGCTGTCAGATGCGAGGGAGACACGATATACGGTCCCGGAGTCAAAGACTGCAAGGGCGGTATTACAGCGGCTTTTATGGCAATGGAAATACTCGCAGCCTGCGGATTTAAAAAACGGCCTGTCAGACTGATACTGCAAAGCGATGAGGAAGTGGGCAGCGCTTTCAGTGAGGGAAGAACCATTGAATTTATGAGGGAAAAAGCTCAGAATGCAGTAGGGTTTTTCAACTGCGAAGCCCACAGAAACGGCGGCGTCACACTTATGCGCAAAGGCTCGGTCAAATACGAATTCGAGATAAGAGGCAAAGCTGTTCATTCCTCTAACTGCTATCTGGGTGCAAGCGCCATTACGGAAGCCGCCCGCAAGATTATACAGCTTGAAAAAATGAAAGCAAGAAACGGTATCACATGTAACTGCGGCACCGTAACAGGCGGAACCGCGGATAATTCCGTACCTGACATATGCAGATTCAGCGCTGACATCAGATTTAACGATATGAAACAGCTTCAAAAAGCGCAGAACAGAGTACGGCAGATTGCAGACAGATCATATGTGAGAGGCACTGAATGCACACGCAGGATTAAAACTATGCGAAGACCTATGGAGCTTTGCGATGCCAATGTTGCTTTGTTTCACCGGATAAATGAGATTTTTAAAGAATATGGTCTGCCAAAAGTAAGGCTTGAAAAATCAAGAGGAGGCTCTGACGCATCGGATATGACGTATTACGGTATCCCATGCATTGACTCCATGGGCGTTACAGGCAGGTTCATACATTCGATACATGAGGAGGCAAGAATATCCTCACTCAAGGAAGCGGCCGTAAGGCTTGCGGTAATAGCGTGGGAGCTGTAATTTTTTGAACAGGGATATTGACTTTACAGGCGATAAGGGATATAATATTAAAAGGCTGCGGGAGCTTCCCCGCAGTTTTAAATTGGAAAAAACCAATTTAATTCAAAGTAATTCTTGACTTTGACAGGATAAGAATATATACTTATATGGCGACTTTATGATAAAAATTCGAAAGAGCTTGTAATACAGCTCTAATTTTCAGTTAACGGAGGACAGAAACAATGAGAGTTAAAGTTACATTAGCGTGTGGTGAATGCAAGCAGAGAAACTACAATACTATCAAGAACAAAAAGAACGACCCTGATCGTATCGAAATGAACAAGTATTGCCCGTTCTGCAAAAAGCACACTCTTCACAAGGAAACTAAATAGTTAGAGGTATTAGAGATGGCAAAAGAAAACGCTAAGAACATAGGCAAGGAAACCAAAAAAAGAAACCTTGCGGCACAGCAGCCCAACAAAAAGAAGACATCCGTAAAGGATTACTTCAAGGGCATCAGAATCGAGATGAAAAAGGTAGTATGGCCTACAAAGAAAGAACTTGGCTCTTATACTGCTGTTGTTGTACTTACTTGTGCTTTCTTTGCGCTGGCATTCTGGGCTATAGATTCAGGATTCCTGGCATTACTAAAAGCAGTTTTAAATATTGAACTTTAGTAATTAGAGAGCGGAGGTACAGGTAGACAATGTCTGATTTAGATAGAAATTTAGCGTCTCCTCTTGAGGGCGAGGGCCTTAGAGGCGATGGAGTGGCAAAATGGTATGTTGTTCATACTTATTCCGGTCACGAAAACAAAGTAAAAATGAATATTGAAAAGATCGTCGAGAACAGGGGAATGCAGGATCTTATTCTTGATATTGTTGTACCAACCGAAGACAGAGTAGAAATTAAAAACGGACAACGCAAAGTTAAAACGAGAAAAATGTTCCCCGGCTATGTTATCGTAAAGATGATAGTTACAAACGAATCGTGGTACCTTGTCAGAAACACACAGGGTGTTACAGGCTTTGTAGGTCACGGTTCAGAGCCTATTCCGCTATCCAACGAGGAAGTTGCAAGAATGGGCATCGAAAAAGTATTCATTGATTTGGACGTGGAGGTTGGCGACAGCATCAGAGTCATCAGCGGGCCGTTTGAGGGCTTTATGGGTGTGGTTGAAGAAATCACTCCTGACAAGCAGGTTCTCAGAGCCAGGATATCCATGTTCGGAAGAGACACACCTGTAGAACTGGAATTCGGACAGGTTGACAAACTTTAGTTAACAGCATAATTTTAATATACTAGTCCCTGCGCTTTGAGCAGGAGAAAGGAGAACCAAAATGGCAAAGAAGATTGATGGCTATATCAAATTGCAGATTCCTGCAGGCGGAGCAAATCCTGCACCACCGGTAGGTCCGGCTTTAGGTCAGAAAGGTGTTAACATCATGGACTTCTGTAAGCAGTTCAATGCTAAGACTCAGGATCAGCCTGGAATGATTATACCTGTAGTTATCACAGTATACGCAGACAGATCATTCTCATTCATCTGTAAAACACCGCCGGCAGCTGTACTTATCAAAAAAGCAGCAGGTCTTGACAAGGCTTCGGGAGAACCTAACAAGAACAAGGTTGGTAAAATCACTTTAGCACAGGCACAGGAAATCGCCCAGACAAAGATGCCTGACTTAAACGCAGCAAATCTTGAATCAGCAACAGAAATGATCAAGGGTACTGCAAGAAGCATGGGTATATTAGTAGAAGAATAATTTAAGATGGGAGATCGCAAGATCGTTAGTACCACGAGGAGGTAACAAATGCCTAAAAGAGGTAAAAAGTATCAGGAAGCAAGAAAGCTTTTTGACAGACAGGAATTATATGATGCTGATGCAGCATTAGATCTTGTTGTTAAAGCAGCACCTGCAAAGTTTGATGAAACTGTAGAAGTTCATATCAAGCTGGGTGTTGACGGAAGACACGCAGACCAGCAGGTTAGAGGTGCCATCGTACTTCCTAACGGAACTGGTAAAACTAAGAAGGTTTTAGTATTCGCCAAAGGACCTAAGGCTCAGGAAGCTGAAGAAGCAGGAGCTGATTTTGTCGGAGCAGAAGAAATGGCAGAAAAAATCAAAAACGAAAACTGGTTCGATTTTGATGTTATCATCGCTACTCCTGACATGATGGGTGTTGTCGGCAGACTTGGTAAAATCTTAGGACCTAAAGGCTTAATGCCAAACCCTAAGTCAGGTACAGTAACAATGGACGTTGCCAAGGCAATCGAAGAAACTAAAGCCGGTAAGGTTGAGTACAGACTTGACAAGACAAACATCATTCACACACCTATAGGAAAGGTTTCATTCGGAGGCGAGAAGCTCAATCAGAACTTCACAGCACTTATGGAAGCTATCTTAAAGGCAAAGCCGGCGGCTGCGAAGGGCCAGTATTTAAGAAGTGTTACAGTAACAAGCACTATGGGCCCTGGAATCAAAGTAAATCCTCAGAAGATTACTTTAGGCTAAAGGTAAATAAATAAGGAAACTAAACCGTAGACAGCGGGGGCTAAGGCTTAATAAACCCGCCGAGGTACAATATATAAATATTGGCCTTGCACACTGCGCAGGGCTTTTTATATTCGTACCACAAAATTTCCGTGGAAGGAGGAAAATTTTAAAATGTCAGTAGAAGCTAAACAGGCAAAACAGGTAATAATTGACGAGATTAAAGCGAAATTAGACAAGGCTCAGTCAGCTGTAGTTATAGACTATATCGGAACAACAGTTGAAGAAGCCAACGCTATGAGAAAAAAGCTTCGTGAGGCAGATGTTGATTATACAGTTTACAAGAACACTCTTATGAAGAGAGCTATTGCAGGCACTGTATATGAACCGCTTGCTGAAGTTCTTGAAGGACCAAGCGCAATAGCAATCAGCTATGATGATGCTACTGCTCCTGCAAGAGTATTAAACGATGCTATTAAAGAATACAAGAAGATGGAATTCAAGGGTGGCGTAGTAGAAGGTGAATACTTCGACAAGGATGCTATCCAGACAGTTGCAAACATTCCGTCAAGAGAAGTTCTCATTGCTAAATTTATGGGAAGCATTCAGTCCCCTGTATCAAAGGTTGTTCGTACATTCCAGGCAATCGCAGATGCAAAAGCTGAATAATTAAAAGAAAAAACTTTAAATTATAAATAAAGAAAAAGGAGATTATAAAATGGATAAGAATCAGATAATCGAAGCTATAAAAGCTATGTCAGTATTAGAATTAAATGAATTAGTTAAAGCTTGTGAAGAAGAATTCGGCGTATCAGCAGCAGCTCCAGTAGCAGTTGCAGGCGGTGCAGCAGGCGGCGCAGCAGAAGAAGAACAGACTGAATTCACAGTAGTATTAAACGCAGCAGGCGGCGAAAAGATCAAGGTTATCAAGGCTGTAAGAGAACTTACCGGCTTAGGATTAAAGGAAGCTAAGGAATTAGTAGACGGAGCTCCTTCAAACATCAAGGAAGGCATCGAAAAGGCAGAAGCAGAAGCTATCAAGACTCAGTTAGAAGAAGTTGGAGCAGAAGTAGTATTAAAGTAATCAAATACGAAAGCTTACGGAGGCGGTTTTTACCGCCTCTTTTATTTTGCAGCAGAATAATACATAGTATAGCAGGGATTAAATTATTTTTGTTCTTTTTTAGCTTTGTCAAGTCCTCTGAAAATGTTGAAATTTGAAAGAGTAAATAAATTTTAAAAAAGGAATTGACTGTAAAAACGGGGTGTGCTAAAATAGTAGCATAGAAAAGGTATAGAAAAACCGCATATGCGGTTTTTTCTATGCCTTTTTTGCGTGCCGGCGTTTTTTACAGGAGGAAAAAATGAAAAGAAAAACAAGAATAGCAGTATTAACAATAATATTTGTGTTAGGCTTATCGGTATTAAGCGCAAGCGCCATTGCAGACTCTGTAAAATTTCAGCTCTACACTGCGGCACCTGCGGCTGTTAAAGTTGCAGCAGATGATACGGTGTATCTCAAAACTGTAGAGAAGTACACATTTACCTACAAGGGAAAGCAGACTTTCAGCAATTTCAAAAGACTTATGAAAAGCATTGACGGAAGCACACTGCTTCCTCTGAGTGTAAAATGGGTATCTTCAAATGAAGAAGTTGCGACTGTAAACAGCTACGGTAAGATTACAGGGATAAAAAAGGGCAGCGCTTATGTATATCCACTGCCCAAAGGAGTTTACTCATACAAATGCAAGGGCAGATACATAACGTATACAAGCGGTAATCTGCTTGGAGAAATTAAAATCTACGGCGGAATTGGAGTTAGGGTTAAAGTAACTAAATAAAGGTATGAACGCCGGCGCGTTTTTACTTACCGGGCAGCAGCCTGTAAGTGAGCATACTGTTGCGAAAACTGTCATTTTGTGATAAACTTTGCTTACAAACAGAAAATAATTATTAAAAGCGGAGGCCTGCAATGCCTGAAAAGACTAACAATGCGGATAACAGAATAAAACAGCTCTTTTCAGGCTTTTCCTATGCCTGCGATACAAATGAAAACAATCTTCGCAGGATTTTAAGAGACAACAAAGAAACAGAGTTCGGCAGGCGCTTTGGCTTTGCGGATATTTCATCGGCGGAGGAATTTTCAAAGGCAGTGCCGCTTGGTGAATATGATGACTTTGAAGAATATATACAGAGGACATACAGCGGCGAGGACAATATACTTACTGCATATCCAATCAGAAACTTTATACTGTCATCGGGAACCAAGGGCAGAGTCAAGAGATTTCCGCTGACAGAGGAGGCTCTTTTTCGTTATTCCTCACATATTATTGATATCCCTACAGCGATTACAGGCGCAGATGATAAAAAAATGATACATACCAGTGTTTTTCGTCCCTTTGGCAGCAGAGGGGAAACACTGCTTTCTTCGGCGCATTACAGGTATATTGACAGCATAGGAAACCTGCAGGAATACCTGGGAGGAAAGAAACTGCTTTTTTCAGGCAGGGTAACTGACGTGCCTTATGTCAAGCTGAGAATTATGCTTGCATATGAGGATCTCAGTGCGATACAGTCAATATTTCTGTATGATGTGCTGCTGCTTTTCAGATATCTTGAAAAAAACCATAGCATGCTGCTGGATGATATAAAGAGGGGCCGAATATCTGCGGAGCTGCCGGAGGACATAAAAGAGGAGATAAACAGAATCCCCGCTTTAGATGCAGGGAGAATTAAAGAGCTTGAGAATATTTTCAGCAGCGGGGGCGGCAGCTTTACCGCTTCTGAAATATGGAAAAATCTCAAATATATCAGCGGAATAGGCGGCCGCTGCTTTGCCATGCAGACACGTATGCTCAAAAAATATACAGGGGATATACCGATTTACTATTTTGGTTATGCGTCCTCTGAGGTAATGGCGGGAGCTGCGCCGGAGATGGACAAAGCGGAATATGCGCTTTGTTCAGACTGCGCCTACTTTGAATTTCTGCCTGAGGACTCTTCGGAGACTGTGACAATTAAACAGCTTGACACAGGCAGGATTTATGAGCCTGTGGTAACTACCTTTTCGGGTCTTTACCGCTACAAAACAGGCGATCTGATTAAAATTACAGGATTTAAAGAGCAGGCTCCATTGTTCGAGGTGATTGGCCGTAAGGGCGATATTCTCAACATTGCAGGAGAAAAAATAGATACGGCGTCAATGAATGATGCGGTGAGCAGGGCCTCGGAGGAAACATCGGATATAGACGATTTCTGCGCTGCCGCGGATTATTCTGTTATTCCGGCAAGATTTCATATTTTTGCCGAAACAAAGGCAGACGAGAAGCAGCTTTCGGAAGTCCTTGACGATAAGCTCAAAGCCGTATCGGCAGACTATGAGGATATCAGAGAGCTCAAAATGCTGGGAAGACCTATTGTAACCTGTCTTGAAAACGGCTTCATATCCAGAGCGCTTTTCAATGAAAAAGGACACAATAAACCAAAGCTGTTTCTTACACAGGAGCAGTATGAAAAGCTGAAACAAGAGGTGGCAAAGCGTGAGAGAAAATGATCTTTCATTTATAAATAAACTTTATCTGTGCGCACTTTTTCCGAACATTATAGCAGTTCTGGGAGGAACCGTAAACGTGCTGTTTGACGGTATTCTGGTGGGCAGAAGACTGGGAGATGCAGGTCTTGCCGGCGTAAACCAGAGCTTTCCCGTATATTTAATCCTGTGCGCGCTGGGAGCGCTTGTGGCATCGGGCGCGGCGCAGCTTTCGGCAATGGCAGTAGGAGAAAACCGGAAACAGGACAGCATCAGAATTTTCAGGTGCGCCGTTTTGCTGGGAAGTGTTATGTCTGCAGCTGTCTGTCTGATACTTCTTGCATTTTCACAGCCTTTGGCAGAGCTTCTGTCATCAGGCGAAAACAGTGATTATGTGCGTACATATATACAGATTACACTTATAGGCGGAATTTTTAAGGTTATGCTGTATATTCCGTACTTTTATCTGCGACTTGAGGGCAGAAACGTGCAGGCTATGAGAATAATGCTGATTATGACGGCAATAAATATTGTTCTTGACTACATATTCCTGTTTGTATGTGACTTTGGAATTGCAGGAGCAGCATGGGCAAGCGTCACTGCAACAGCGGCTGCCTGCATTCTCGGATTTATATATCTTGCTGCGGATAGCGGTGATTTTTGCATCGGATTTTCATTTCCGCGCAGGGATGAATTTGTAGGGATTGCAAGATACGGGGTTATGATGTCCTTTAATAATATATTATCCGCGGTCCGCATATTTGCGCTTAACAAAGTGCTCTGGATATTCGGAGCAGGCGAGTTTACGGCAGTCTTTGCGGTCGTAAACAGCATAGCGGAATTTTCGATGTGTATTCAGAACGGAGTGCCTCAGGCCTCGGGAGCTATGATGGGTATATTTGCGGGTGAAAGAGATTCGGCAGCAATCAAAAAGCTGCTGCATACGCAGCTTCTGTGCGGAAGCCTGCTGTCTGCTGCAGTTGCCGCGCTCCTTATAGTATTTGCAGGCGGCATAGGGGGTATATTCGGAAGTAATGCAGACTCTGCGGCGGCTATATGCTGTTTTGCCGCAAGCCTTGTATTTGCCACAATAAACAATGTTTTTTCATATTATTACAATGCAACGGGCAATGTATGGCTTGCGAATATTTCGTTTCTTTTCAGAGTATGTATATTTGCAGTAGGCTTCTGCTATATGTTCGGAGAACTTAACCTTATGGTATGGCTGTTCTTTCCGGCGGCTGAGATTGCAACAGCGATGCTGTGTCTTTCGGCGGGTTCAATCAAGGCGGAGAAAATGAAGCTCAATCCGTTTTATCTCATTGACGACAGCCTCGAAAAAAGCGGCAGAAGCATAGCCATGTCCGTAGAAGCAGAGCAGGATAAAATCTGCGAGGCCAGTGAAAAAATACAGGAATTCTGCGAGGCAAACGATATGCCTCCAAAGACAGCTATGGTGATAAGCCTTGCAGCAGAGGAGATAATGATGATAATTTCGGAAAAATCCCTTAAAGCAGGAGGCAGCATAGACGTTAGAGTACTGAACGGTGATGATGCCGGCGTGCTTAGAATACGCTCAGGCGGTGAGAAATACAATCCTCTCGCGGCTCAGGACGAAAGCGATGAATATATGGGAATAAGAATGATAACAGGACTTGCAAAGAACATTGACTACCAGAGCGCTCTGGGCGTTAATACACTGACAGTTATTATATAATCCGGAGGAGACAGAATGAAACATCGTATATCCAAGCTTGCATTTAAACTTACAATAGGCTTTGTGATACTGGGTATTCTGATATGCGGGATAAGCTCGTTTATCGGCTACAACCAGTATAAAAACAGCATAGAAAAGCAGTATAACGCAACAGCCTATGATATTGCGGAAACAGCGTTTTCATACTTCAAAAACGGTGAGCTGGCGCAATATGCAGAGCTTGCGGAGGGGTATAAAAACGGTACCGTAAGTGAAGAGGAAATAAAGGCTGCATTAGAAAGCGACAGGTACAAGGAAATCTCATCGGCCTTTGACAGTCTGAGAGAAGCTATGGGAGCAAACGATGTGCTTGCATTTGTACTCGACAAGGAAGAGCTTCAAAGCTATAACGGTGACCGTAAGAACTGGAATCCGCTTTTATATATGTTTGACAGCTATACTGTACCTGAATATTCCTATGAACTGGGTGACAGCGGCAGCTTTAATCCGGAATATATAGATGAACTGGCAGATATAAAAGATACGGGGTGTATATCCTCAAGCTATTTTGTTTCAAAAGGGGATTACGGCTACAATACGGCAGGAATACTTCCGGTGACAAATCACGACGGTGTTTTTGCAATGATTTCGGTGGAGATACCTATGACTGCACTTAAATCCTCGCTGCAGCAGTACATATTAAACGCAATACTGGTTACTGTGGCGGTAATAATTGTTGTAATTGCAGTATATATGATTTACCTGTTCAGAAGAGTTATAAAGCCGATAAATACAATTGCGGCAGAGGCCGGAAGCTTTACCAGCAATGACAACAGAATATCGGAGGCTTTATCGGGAATAAAAACAAGGGACGAAATAGAATCCCTTGCAGGAAGTATTCTCAAAATGGAAACAGACATAAATGAATACATAGAAAACCTCACAAAAGTTACAGCGGAAAAAGAACGTATAGGAGCAGAGCTTGACGTGGCGCGTCACATTCAGTCCTCGATGCTGCCTTGCATATTCCCTGCATTCCCTGAAAGAGATGAATTTGAAGTCTATGCAACCATGACTCCTGCAAAGGAGGTCGGAGGGGACTTTTACGATTTCTTTATGGTGGATGAACGCCACCTTGCCATAGTTATGGCAGACGTTTCGGGCAAAGGAGTTCCGGCGGCGCTGTTTATGGTAATAGGCAAGACTCTCATAAAAGATCACACCCAGCCGGACAGAGATCTGGGAGAGGTATTCTCCGAGGTTAATGATCTTCTCTGCGAATCCAACAGCGAGGGACTTTTCATAACTGCCTTTGAGGGAGTGCTGGACCTTGTGACAGGCGAGTTTAACTTCGTAAACGCAGGGCATGAAATGCCTTATATATATAAGGGAAGCAGCTTCGAAGCCTACAAGATAAAGCCGGGCTTTGTCCTTGCAGGTATGGAGGGCATGCGCTACAAGGCGGGAAGTATGACCCTTGAGCCGGGAGATAAGCTGTTCCAGTATACCGACGGCGTTACAGAAGCGACAGACTCCGCTAATCAGCTTTACGGAATGGAAAGACTTTCGGACGTTTTAAATAAAGTGAAAGACGATACCCCTGAGGCTGTTCTTGATGCGGTTAAGACTGACATTGACAGGTTTGTGGGCGATGCACCGCAGTTTGACGATATAACTATGCTGTGTCTTGAATACACAAAGAAAATGGAGGACAGATAGATGAAAGAACTGACCCTGCCGGCTGCTGCCGAAAATATAGAAAAAGCCGTTGCGTTTGTAAACAGTCAGCTTGAGGCTGCCGGTTGCCCGCCAAAGACAATGATACAGATAGACGTTGCCATTGATGAGCTGTTTGGAAATATAGCTCATTATGCCTACGGAAAAGATACAGGTGATGCGACCGTCAGCGTTGAGGTTACAGAAGAGCCGGCGGTGATAATCACCTTTATAGACAGCGGAGTCCCGTATAACCCGCTCAAAAAACCGGACCCCGATGTGACGAAAGACTTAGAGGAGCGGGAAATCGGAGGCCTTGGGATATTTATGGTCAAAAAAAGTGTGGACGATATAACATATGAATACAAAGAGGGGCAGAACATTCTGCGTATAAAGAAATATATGGAGAAAAAAAATGGATAACAGCATTTTCAGAAAAAAGAGTATAGAGCGGATATCCTCGCCGGAGCAGCTTGGAGACTATATCAGAGTTTCAAATCCGTCCGTATGGATTATTCTGGGGGCGATAATAGTGCTGCTTATAGGAGCGTGCGTATGGGGAATATTCGGAACCATTGAAACAAGAGTATCGGCTCCGGTTGTATCTGATGGAGAAAGCGTTAACCTTTATCTTGATGAAGAAGAAATAAAAAACGTAAATGTAGATATGGAAGTTACTGTTGAGGAGGCGGAATACAAAATAATATCAATTTCACAAAAGCCCGTACAGATTGGCAGAGATTTTGACCCGTATGTGCTTCATATAGGAGGCTTCACCGAGGGTCAGTGGATATATCAGGCTGCGGTATCAGGCGATATCCCCGCCGGTATATATGAGTCATCTATAGTAACCGAAAGAATTTCGCCTATGTCATTTGTATTGAACTGAGGTAGTATATGAGTAAGAGGAATATAATCAAAAAACCGGTTGCCGGCGGTGTCGCAAAGGTGCCTGTTGTAATGCAGATGGAGGCGCTTGAGTGCGGAGCCGCATCGCTGACTATGATTCTTGCATATTACGGCAGATGGATACCTCTTGAGCAGGTGCGCGCCGACTGCGGTGTTTCCAGGGACGGCTCCAATGCCAAGAATATGCTCAAGGCTGCCAGAAACTACGGACTGATTGCAAAGGGCTACCGCTATGAGCCGGAGGAGCTCAAAAAAAGCGGCAGATTTCCCTGCATAATACACTGGAATTTCAATCATTTTCTCGTTTTATGCGGATTTAAGGGAGATAAAGCTGTATTAAACGATCCTGCAAAGGGCAGCTACACTGTATCTATGAAAGCATTCGACAAGGCTTTTACAGGTATATGCCTTATGTTTGAACCGGGAGAGGATTTTGAGCCCGGCGGCAAGCCCAAAAGCGTTGTCAGCTTTGCGCGCAAAAGACTCAAAGGCGCAGGGACTGCGGTGGCATTTGTAATTGCCACGACAGTGATATCCTCACTGATAGGAATTATAAATCCGGCATTTTCAAGAATATTTATGGACAGAATTCTGACGGGACAGGACCCCGACTGGCTGATTCCCTTTATTATAGCGCTGTCGGTGCTGTCGGCGCTGCAGATTATCGTAAGTCTGATACAGACCGTATGGTCACTTCGCATTAACGGCAGACTTGCGGTCACAGGAAGCTCGGTCTTTATGTGGAAAGTTCTGCGTATGCCTATTGAATTTTTCTCCCAGAGAATGGCGGGAGACATACAGCAGAGACACGCCTCCAACGCATCTATTGCGGGCAATCTGGTTAACACCTTTGCACCGCTGGTGCTTCAGGCTGCAATGATGATATTTTACCTTGTCGTAATGATAAGATACAGCCTTATCCTTACAGTCGTAGGCATTATGTCAATCCTTGTAAACCTTGTTATTTCAGATGTCATTTCAAAAAAGAGAGTCAATATAACAAGGGTTCAGATGCGTGATGCGGGCAAGCTCGCAGGCGCTACAGTAGCCGGAATTGAAATGATAGAAACAATCAAGGCAAGCGGCGCCGAAAACGGATATTTTGAAAAATGGTCGGGATATCAGGCCAGCGTAAACACCCAGAAAGTAAAATTCGCAAAGCTTAATCAGTATCTCGGACTTCTGCCTGCATTTGTTTCAGAGCTTACAGGGACTGTTGTGGTTGTAATAGGCGTATGGCTTACCATGCAGGGGCAGTTTACGGTAGGTATGATTATGGCGTTTCAGGGCTTTTTAACCTCCTTTACGGGACCTGCAAACTCCCTTATTTCAGCGGGACAGACATTGCAGGAAATGCGTACCGAAATGGAAAGAGTAGAAGACGTTATGGAATACCCGTGCGATGTTGAATTCGATGAAACCTTAGATGAAAACGCCGGATATGACAAGCTTTCCGGAAGCGTTGAGCTTAGGAATGTCACTTTTGGATATTCACGTCTTGCAGACCCCCTTATAGAAAACTTCTCTATGAGTCTTAAACCGGGCTCAAGAGTTGCATTTGTAGGAGCTTCGGGCTGCGGCAAATCGACGATTTCCAAACTCATATCGGGACTTTACAAGCCGTGGAGCGGGGAAATTCTCTTTGACGGAAAGCCAATGGATGAAATAGACAGAAGCGTGTTTACAGGCTCCCTTGCTGTTGTAGACCAGGATATAATTCTGTTTGAGGATACCATAGCAAACAATATCAAGATGTGGGACTCTTCAATAGAGGATTTTGAGATGATTATGGCGGCAAGAGATGCCAGTCTTCACGAGGATATAATGCAGCGTGACGGCGGCTACAACTATAAGATAACCGAGGGCGGCAAGGATTTTTCCGGCGGTCAGAGGCAGCGTATGGAAATCGCAAGAGTGCTGTGTCAGGATCCGACGATAATTATTCTTGATGAGGCCACAAGCGCCCTTGATGCCAAGACGGAATACGAGGTTGTAAACGCTATCAGGGACAGAGGCATCACCTGCATAGTTGTTGCTCACAGGCTTTCGACAATACGCGACTGTGACGAGATAATAGTAATGGATAACGGCAGGGTGGTAGAACGCGGCAGCCACGAGGAGCTTTATGCCAGAGGCGGAGCTTATACGAAGCTTGTTTCAAATGACTGAGGAGGTAGACTATGGGCTGGTTTGACGAACAGATCAGACAGAGAAAATTAAATGATGATCGCCTCTTTGAAGAGGCTTTTGCAGATATTGCGGGAGCTGTTACAGGAAGCAAAGTGTACGCCGCTTTAAATGATTTTCAGAAATCAAAGGACGCTATAGAGGAAATTCTGAAATTCTATCACGTCAGAGCTTCCGAGCTTCCCGAAAATATTGAGGACTTAAATGAACAGCTTGAATATCTTCTCAGACCTCACGGGATTATGAGAAGAACAGTAATTCTTGATAAGGGCTGGTACAAAGATGCCATAGGAGCAATGCTTGCTGTCAGAAAATCCGACGGTCTGCCTGTTGCCCTTATTCCTGCGGGAATGGCAGGTTATACATATTATGATGCAGGCAGCGGCAGATATATTAAGATAAACAGAAAAAATCAGGATTTGTTTGAAGAGGAGGCTATTGCCTTTTATAACTCGTTTCCGCTGAGAAAGCTAGGGATTTCAGATCTTATGAGATACATAGTTCATACGCTTTCAGTATCGGATTTTGTTATGGTGGGAATTGCAACTCTTGCAGTAACGCTTATAGGCCTGCTTACACCGAAGCTTACAAACCTGATGTTTTCAGATGTCCTTGACAGCGGCAGTGTGCGCGTCCTTATATCGCTTGCTGTGTTTATGGTGTGCGTTTCGGCAAGCTCCATTATTGCCGGAGGCATCAAAACGCTTCTGCTGGCGAGAGTAAGCACCAAAACAGACCTTGCGGTGCAGGCGGCGTCTATGATGAGAGTTCTATCTCTCCCTGCCGGTTTCTTCAAGGATTACAGTGCAGGAGAACTTTCGTCAAGAGCCCAGCATATAAATTCGCTTTGCAGCATGCTTGTTTCCACAGTGCTTTCCACAGGACTTACCTCTGTGTTTTCGCTTGTATATATTTCGCAGATTTTTAAATATGCGCCTATGCTGGTAGTTCCGGCGCTTACGGTTATTGCCGCAACGGTGATATGTTCAATTGTAACTATGTTTGTGCATATGAAAAACTCAAAAAAGCGCATGGAATTTGCCGCAAAGGAAAGCGGTCTGAGTTATTCTCTCATATCGGGAGTTCAGAAAATCAAGATTTCAGGCTCAGAAAAACGTGCCTTTGCCAAGTGGGCAAAGCTTTATGCGCAGGAGGCAAAGCTTACATATAATCCGCCGTTGTTTCTGAAGATTAATTCGGCTTTAAATCTTGCAATTTCTCTTGCAGGAACCATAATAATGTACTATTTTGCGGCAGCAGGCGGAGTGTCGGTTGCGGACTATTATGCTTTTACGGCGGCCTACGGTATGGTTTCGGGAGCGTTTATGTCCCTTGCATCCATGACGATGACCGTTGCAGGCATCAGGCCTGTGCTGGATATGGCAAAGCCCGTTTTAGAGGCGGAGCCTGAAATTGCAGAGGGCAAGAGGGTTGTAGAGAGAGTTTCGGGCGGCATAGAGCTTAACAATGTTTCTTTCAGATACAGCGACAGTATGCCGAACGTTATAGATAACCTGTCAATTAAAATCAGACCGGGGCAGTATGTTGCCATTGTAGGCAGCACAGGCTGCGGCAAGTCAACGCTTATGAGGCTGATGCTGGGCTTTGAAAAGGCGCAGAAAGGAGCCATATACTATGACGGCAGAGACATATCAAAGCTTGATTTAAAATCTCTGCGACGCAGAATAGGCGTTGTTATGCAGGACAGCAAGCTGTTTTCGGGAGACATATATTCAAACATTACGATTTCTGCCCCGTGGCTTACATTAGATGAAGCATGGGAGGCGGCGGAGCTTTCGGGAATAGCAGAGGATATTCGCCGTATGCCTATGGGTATGCACACAGTCATTTCAGAGGGAAGCGGCGGAGTTTCCGGCGGACAGAGGCAGAGACTTATGATAGCCCGCGCCATTGCGCCAAAGCCTAAAATCCTTATGTTCGACGAGGCCACCAGCGCTCTTGACAATATAACGCAGAAAAAAGTATCCGAAAGCCTGGATAACCTTAAATGCACCAGAATTGTCATAGCTCACAGACTCTCGACAATCAGAAGCTGTGACCGTATAATATATCTTGAAAACGGCAGAATTGCAGAGGACGGCACCTACGAGGAGCTTATTGCAAAGAACGGCAGATTTGCGGAGCTTGTTGAAAGACAGAGGCTTGACAAATAGATTAAGAACAATATACCTTTTGCATTTCTAAGTGTATAAACAGACAAAAGAATAATGAGGAGGAGAGCAATATGGCAGATACTAAAAAAGAACTCAACCTTGAAGAACTCGAAAAGGCGGCAGGCGGAGCATATCAGAGATATTTCCGCTATATAGTGCAGAGCGGAGATACGCTTGAAAGCGTTGCAAAGCACTTCTATATGTCGGTGGAGGACCTTAAGAGCCTTAACAATATCTCAGGACCGGAGGACTTCTACGCAGGATTGCAGATTACGGTACCGATGCCGGGCTGCTGATAAAATTACAGAAAGGAACAAAATGATATGACAGATATTAAAAAAGAACTTGATTTAGACGAACTTCAAAATGTGTCAGGAGGAGTAAAATTAGACAGTTCCGTTTGCGTCAGATACTCAATGGCAGGGGACGACAGCCTTAAAAGCGTAGCGGCGAAGTTTTCCACCACAGAGGAAGAGCTTATCAGACTCAACAATATTCGTGACCCGGAAAAAGTCAGCGCGGGAAAGGTAATACTTGTACCGGGCATTAAGTTTTAGCAGATACGCTGAAAGGAAAACGATATGACAGAAATAAAAACAGGGCGGGAGAGCTTTAGATGACAATGCGTAAAGAAAAAGCAGAGAGATATACCATATATGTGGGTCTGGCTGACAGAAACGAATATGAGCAGAAAGTAAGCTTTGAAAAAGCCTCATCGCTTGTCAGCAATGTGTGCAGAAACTATAATATGTCGTTTTCGCTGGTTTTGCAGCAGGGCGGATATTTCCATCACAACGGACAGTTTGTCGATGAAACAAGTCTGGCGGTGAGTCTGATTAATGCAGAGCAGTGTCTTGTTGACGAAGTGGCTTCCGATTTGTGCTGCTTTTTCAATCAGGAGAGCGTTATGGTAACCTGCGAGAAAATCCGGGTTTACAGCGTTGAAAACAACATCGATTTAAACGAAACGGATCTGAAGCCATGAAATACATACTTAATGAAAACATCGCTCTGCGTTCGTGGCATATGGTACCGTACGCCTACTATATCAGGCATATGCGTAATGCCGCAGGGCTTACTGAAGCTGAATATGAATTTCTCTCTGCCTGTGACGGAGCGACCGAAGCTCCTGCAGGCTCAGAGGAGCTTGCAGAGAAGTTTCTGGCATCGGGAATGATAAGAGAAGCAAAGGATGGAGAGGCTGTTTCACAGTGGAGCAGACCGAGATATTGCGATAACCGGTATTTCCCTGCGCTCAATCTGATGCTTACGGGCAAATGCAACTACAACTGCCTTCACTGCTTCAATGCGGCGGACAATGCTCCTCTTATGAGCGAGTTTTCCTTTGAGGAAGCATTAAGTCTTCTGGACGAAGCAAAGCTGTGCGGGATCAATGCCTTTACAATAACAGGCGGAGAGCCTATGCTTCACAGAAATTTTTTTGAAATTATAGAGGGAATATATGAGAGAGGAATGTACGTTGAGGAGCTTAATACCAACGGATCCCTTTTAAATCAGGAGGCTCTTGACAGATTTAAGGACATAGACTGCTATCCCCTGATTAAGATTTCCTTTGACGGCACAGGCCATCATGACTGGCTGAGAAACAGGGCAGGAGCTGAGGCGGATGCTCTTCGCGCAATTAAGCTTTGCGTGGAAAACGGCTTCAGAGTCAAGGTGCAGACCAATGTACACAGGAAAAATCTCGAAAGTATGATGCCGACAGCGCTGCTGATGGAGAAGCTGGGTGTTGCGGAGCTGCGTATAATCAGAACTACAGAGGCTCCCAGATGGGTGCAAAACGGCGGGGAATATACCCTGAACCTTTCAGAGTATTTCGATGCCATGCTTGACCTTGTTTCAGAGTACAAAGAAAAAATAAAGAATATGTCACTTGACATATGGCAGTTTGCAGACCTGTTTCCGCAGAGAAGAAGCTTTCGGATGAGGCCCGTTGAGTGCGCAGAGGGCGAATACCGCGACAGTATCCCGGTATGCCGTGGAAACAGAGGGATGGTTGCGGTAGGGGCAGACGGAAGTGTCTATCCCTGTCACCAGCTTTCGGGCGAATACGAAAGAAGAAACGAGCATCTTGGCAATGTCAAAACAGAGGGCCTGCAGAGTCTGCTGAGAGAAAGCAGATATCTCTCAGAGGTGTGTACAACGGCGGGGGAGCTGAAATCGGTAAACAGCAAATGCGCTTCCTGCAGATATTTCAGATACTGCGCTGGCGGCTGCAGAGCTGTGGCGCTGGTGCTGACAGATGATAAGCTGGGGTGCGATCCGTCAAAGTGTATGTTCTTTGAGAGCGGATATCACAGGAGAATAACGGAAATAATGGGGGAATGGCGTAATCTGGCGCCGGTAAGTGAGGAATTATGATAGAACAGAAATTAAAAGGTTTGTTTGATTTGCAGAGCTTTGTCGGAAATGCCCGCATTGAGAAGCTTGTGCAGGAGACAAACAGCAGATACGGCGCTGAGCTGCCTGATGATATGCTTGACTTTGTATCTGCCGCGGGAGAAACCGATAACTATAAGGCTGACAGGAATGAAAATGAGTGAGATTGCATTAATGGACAGGGAAAAAATATATCTTGAATTTAAGAACAAAGTATCGGCATATGTGGCGGGCAAAGGCATAAGCGGACACGAAGCGGAGGACATTGTGGCAGACGTGTTTCTCAAGGTTTATAAAAATCTTGACAGATACGATGAAACAAAGGCCTCCTTATCCACATGGATTTATACCATAACAAAGAACACGGTTATAAACTATTTCAGATCCCGTAAAACTCATACAGAGCTTACGGATGTTATGGCAGAGAATACCGAAACAATGTACAGCCCCGATGTGCTTGACGACCTTGCAGATGCGCTTGAATATATGAAACCCAGAGACAGAGACCTGATTATCCTGCATTACTACAACGGTTATACCCTCAAAGCCATTGCGGAAATGATGGGTATGTCGTACATAAATGCAAAGGTGATACATTCAAAGGCTCTGGCGTTTTTAAGGGAAAAAATGAGCGTGTGAAAGAGATAAAAATAAAGGGACAGACGACCGAAAGTCAAACCGGTTGTTTTTTGCAAAAAAACATTGCTGAATTTCAAAAAACACTTGACTTGTACATCGATGTTTATTGTAGTATCCCGAGTTCGACAGTTTCAGAATAAAAAAGAGGCGTTTAACATTGAAATATCAATGTTTATGGCTCTTTCGTGATTTTTGAAAATGTTGTATCAGAACTGTTTCTTAAATAGTCCACAAACGGGAAGTTTCCGTTTCAGAGGTCACAGTTATAACGGGTATGGAGTCAAAGTCGATAAGACTTGATGTACTTTTTGAAGATGAACGTGGCTGGTACGATATTGAAATGCAGGTGGAGAACAGGGAGAATCTTCCTAAGCGCAGCCGTTATTACGGCGCTGCGCTTGACGTGAACAAACTTAAAAAAGGTAGGGATTACAATGAGCTCAAACCGTCATACATAATATTTATATGTATGTATGATGAAATGAAGATTGACGAGCCTGTCTACTCATTCAGAATGTTTGATGAGAAGTACGGTATACCGCTTAATGACGAGAGGTATACGGTTATCCTTAACGCCAGCTGCAGTACGGGGAAAGTGCCTGAAAGGTTCAGACCGCTGTTTGAATATCTTAAGACAGGTGAGGTTGCAGGAGAAGATGACTTCATCGAAAAGATAGATGCGAGGGTCAGAGAGTTTCAGGACGATGAGGAGATAAAGCATATGATGTCGGTTGAAGATGAGATGAGGCTCTTTTACGAAAATAAGTATGAAAAGAAATATGAAAGAGACCTGAAGGAAGGCCTTGAGAAGGGTCTGGAACAGGCCCAAAAACAAAGTCTTGAACAGGGTCTTGAACAGGGCAGAACTGAAGGAGAGGCTTCCGGTAGAGCGGAGCGAGAGATTGAGATAGCAAGGGCATTAAAAGACAGAGGTGTTTCTATAGAAATTATTGCTGAAACCTCAGGACTGTCAGCAGAAGAAATCGATAAGTTATAGTATGTTTTTTAGAAAGAATAGGGACGAATGATATTTAACACGCCGTGAGCAAGAAATCCCCTACTTCTATAAGTGGTGGGATGAATTGTGATTAACACGGCGATTTCTTGACTCCTT
>OLOV01000370.1_pt1 | contig 39975 bp, 33 predicted proteins | sample 1672931 | NCBI WGS metagenome assembly OLOV01 (sample SAMEA3136738, study PRJEB25190) | human gut metagenome | biome: human gut; feature: human-associated habitat; material: faeces | place: Austria | collected 2013 | reverse complement strand
GCTTTCGCGTCTGCGGACGCGAAACTCTGCGAGGCTTTTTTTGACAAGCTGAACATCCGGCAGATTTTCGTCTGCCGGATGTGTGTTTTTAAATTCAATTTATGCAGCTTTGCTGTGTGTCAGTGTGAAGGCAGCTTAGAGATCCAGCGGTTTGCCGAGCTTGAAGGCGTCAGGGGTGCCGAACGTCATGCGGACCATCGTCTCCGCGTACCGCTTCATAAGATCGACGTCGTTATTTTTGACGTGCAGGGTGAAATAATTCTCATTATTGAACCATTCTATTCTTATTGGACAGCACAGGCTTTTGCTGTGTCCCGCGTTGAGGGTAAAGGCCTTGTGCTCTTTCACAAGCTCCGGCATTTCCAGAAAGCTGCCGCACCGCAGATATTCGTTCGTGAAGCGCGCCGCGTCAAAGAAAGCAAAGGAATCGTCGCTCACGGAGGCGTAGAAAAACTCTGTCAGGTCGGTTGACATCATATAATCTGCCCAGCGCAGAATGTCCTCCCAGCCGCAGCCGCGCGATGCCAGCTTTACATTATACTGGTGCCACACGGGCGTCTCGCCGATCATGTGTTCTATCTCACGGCCGAATTCAAAATACTCGGCAAGCTCGTCGATACCCTCCTGAGCTTCCTTCTCATGGTCGTAAATATGCTGTATGTCGAGGATATAGCTGGGGTCCGTGAGGTCGTCCTTTTCCGGAAGTTCACTCTGCCACATGGTATTTGACCGCCTTTCGTACTTTGATGTTTAATATATTAGATCTGAGCCTGCGCGCCTCACATACGGCGCTTTTCAATGAGCTTTATCTGCCGGGCGGCGGCCTCCATGGCGCGGCGCAGAGGGCGGTACAGCACGAGAGTGAGGACAAAATTGCCCACACAGTGGCGGATGTCAAAGGGAATGCCCGTGATGAAGTAGGAAAACGCCATGCTCCACCCGCCGATGAACAGATACGGGATGGAGCAGCCCGCCCCGAAGAAAAGCCCGTGCAGCGCCGCGACTATCGCCCAGACGATGGATGAATCCGTTTTGCGCATGGCGACGGCGACGGCGGCAAGGATTGGCCAGAGGTACATGTACGACACGACCCACAGCCCGAAGCCCCACATCAGCCCCTCCAGCACGACGAACACGAACACGGAATACATCACCTTCCAGCCGAAGAAAATGGCCGTGAGGATGATGAGCACATCCGTCATGTGGAAATTGCGTATCGGCGCCATGGCGACCTGCATCACGAACATCAGCGCCCCCATCAGCGCCAGCAGGCACATCTCCTTGACAGGGAGGGCGGGCTTACCAGCCTGTTGTGAAGGTGATCTCATACTTCTCCCCGTCGCGGATCATGGTGTCGTCCACGCCGGTCATGAGCATTTCGCCGTCCTTCGTGAAGCACCACCACTGCTGCTGGGACGCATCGGCGCTCTCTCCATCGACCACGGTGACATACAGGCCGTAGGAGCTGTCCTCACCCTCGATGAGTGATTCCTCTTCCAGCGCGCCGCGCAGGTTTTCAGAATCCGTTGCAATGGCGAAGCTCTTTTCACTGCCGTCGGAGTGGATGACCTCGACCGTCAGATGCTTGCCGCCCTCGACACCCGTGGGCATGTATGCGTTATAAAGCGCGAGCGCGCCAACGATGAGCGCCGCCAGAAGGACAAGCGCAAGGATTATCTTTGTCGTTCTTTTCATGTCAGTTTCCTTTCGGGAGCATATTTTATTTTCAATATTCCTTCCAGTGCTTCTTCTCGCAGCAGCTTAAGTACATGGAGTACACCGATGCGGCCATGACCGTGACGCCGATGAACATGGCGAAATAGCACCGGCCGTACCAGTCGCCGTGGCGCTGCACGAGGTATTCCGACACGCCCACGCACACGAGCGAGAGGAAGTAGACGCCCCACAGCCCCCAGTGCTTCGCGCCGCGCCCGTTGACGCGGATGGAAAGACGGCTGTAATAAATCAGCAGGACGAGGACGGATATCGCCGCGATCATCTGCACGATGCTGACAAAGCCGTTGAAGTGCATATAGCTGGAGTCGTAGCGCGTGCTGTCAAGGATAAGCTCGGTCACGCTGAAAATGAGCAGGAAGAAGCGCGCGGTGTGCCCGTCGCTGGAGCTGCCCCCGCGCATACGGATGCTGCGCCGGGCGAAATAGAAGCGTATCAGCACAAAGCACAGCGCAAGCATCACCAGAAACTCCACAAAAAATGTGGCGAAGCGGTAATCGGCCGCGCCGTTGACGTACACGGGCGAGGCCAGCGGCAGGTGCTGAAGCGCGGGCGTTTTTACGGCGATCTTGCCGCGGCAGGAGTTGTTGAAAAGCGCGGAGAGGCGGATGAATGCGACGCACAGCGCCGCGCCGGGGGCGACGGCGTCCAGCATACGCGGCACGTTGTCCGTAAAGCCCAGACGCCCCACAAGGAAAGCGGCCAGCAGCACGCCAAAAAGCGCGCCCGGCAGGCAGTAACCGCCGCCGGAATAGTCCGTCAGCGCGCCCCAGAGCCCTGCGTACTGCTCAGCATGGCAGTACCAGTGTATGAGGCGGCAGAACAGCACGGAGAAAAGCACACTCAGCGGCAGAAGCACCCACAGCGCCCTGCCCGTGCCGACATAGGAGGTGTACAGCGCATAGCTCAGCGCAAAGCAGGCCGCAACGCCCAGCGCGATGATGATACCGCTCCAGTAAATAACGGTGCTGCCGGTGTATATGGCGATGCCGCTCATCCTGTCACCTCCGAACTCGGGATTGCCGTGGCAAAATAGATTATATCGCTGACGGTGCGCTCATAACCAAAGTCAACATGGTTGACGGGCTGGTCGAGCATGACGATCTCAGAGGTCTGGCCGCCGTCGAGGTTATACGCCTTTATGCAGCCCTTCGACGCCATGAAGCGGGCAAACTCGTTGACCTTCGCGCGCGGGCGGCCGTCGGTATGGTTGACGGTCATGAGCAGGTAATGCTTGTCCCCGGTCATGCCGATGCCGGAGCGGGAGTATTCAAGATCCATCTCGCCGATGGGGTAGCCGCTGCACTCCTGCACGACGCCGTTGTCTATCAGCACGGGGCCGAAGGAGAGGGAAAAGACAACGTCGTTATCGGCGATGTACTGGTTGACAGACGCGTCATCCCCCAGCTCGCCCGCGCGGGCGAAGAGCATGTCCCCATCCGCCGTGACAAAGCAGGTGTCGAGCTTGGCCGCGTCGTTGCGGAAGAGTTGGCGCTGATAGACCGTAAGGCCGATTTGCCGGAAGGCATAAAAGTCCGCATTTGCCGCGACGACGGCGTTGGAGGCGGCGGCAAGCTCGGTCGCGTAAAGCTGCACGGAGGAGCCATAGGTGTCCTCCGTCAACCGGCGGCGGAACTGGGAGCCGTCCGCGATCTTCACCTCGGCAAGCGTGGCGCAGCGCTCCTCGATTATCTCCTTCCAGACGATGACGAGGATGGTCGCGTCGCGGTAATAGTACATCTCCGTGCCCGGATAGAAGGGCAGGTCAGGCTGCCAGACTGTCTGCTGTCCATCGAGAAGCTCCTCCGCGTCGGCAATGACGGCCTGCACGACGGCAGGATCCGTCGTCGTGCCGAAGGCGTTCGCGTCGGGCTTCGGGGCGACGGTGTCCGTCTCGGCGATCTTATATATCTTCTTTATATACGTCAGGTCGCTGAGCGCGTCGCTGGCGGCGTTATTTATGTACACATCCAGCTTGCTGGTGAGGTTGAGATTGTTCTGCACCTTCGCGGCCGTGGCCGTGCCGGAGTCGGGATGGATATTCACGCCCACCCAGCACAGCGCAAGCAGCGTCAGCACGCCGAACACCGCGGCGATGAGGGTCTTAACCGGAGACTGCGCCCTTTCGCGCACCTCGCGCTGACGCTCCTGCGCGGCGACGGCGTCTTTGTCCTTCTGGCGCAGGGCGGATTTCTGCGCGTCCAGCCGCGCCTGCTTCGCCTCGGCCTTATTCTGGATGGCCTGCGCCTTTTTCTTTTCGCTGTCGGTCAGAAATTTGTCGGGGTCAAAGGCCGCGCCCTGTCGCCCGCGCTTTCCGCCCGCGCCGGGAACGGCCCACGCCTCCGGCCGGCGGTAGGCCCTACCGGATGGGGTGAACTCCGGGGAGAAGTCCTCCGCGCGCTTCGGCGGCGCGGACTTCTTCGCGTCCTGCGCGTCCTTGCGGTGGGTCAGGTAATCCTCCAGCCGGGATACGTCCACATAGTATTCAGCGCCGCTGTCCTTCACGGGCGCACCGGCCTTCGGAGCCGCGTCCGCGCCGCTGTCGGCGGGCGCATCCGCCTTGGGCGCGCTTTTCGCGCTCTCCTGCGGCGCATCCGGCGTGCCGGAGATATTGCTGCTGTATGAGGCAAATTCCGCCAGTATGGCCTCAAGGTCGGAATTGAAATCGTTGTTGCTGCCGCTCATATGCTGTATGTCACCTCCGGAAAAGTCAGTACGCCGCGCCGCCCATCAGGGCGTTTAGCATGGTCTGGTTCGTGACGATGAGCCACTGCCCGCCGGTATATGTAAGCTCCACCGTTATTTCGGCGGCGGTGTAATAGCTGTCCGCGTGGCTGAGCACGGAGGTGAGAGAGACGGAGTACGCCTCCTCGGTTATGGAGGGGAGGTACTTGTCATGCTCGTCATACACCTCGCTGCGGGGGCGGTCGTCGATAAGCTTTTCAAGATTGCGCTGCACGCCGTCCTCCACGCTCGCCTCCAGCTCGCTGAGGTCGAGGTATTTGAAGCGCACGCCCTGCCGGGCCGTGAGGCCATCCGTCACCGCCGCGCCGGTGAGGGTGTACTCATAGCTCTCCTTGAGCGCGTCGTATATCAGCGCCGCGTTTTCGGAGCTGGGCGCGGTCTCCAGCCCGAGGCCGGTATAATCACTCAGGCAGGAGTAGGCCGTGGGGTAATCCCCCGCGATGAGCGCGTCGTAAAAGCGCGTGACAGTCTCGGAGGGGTCGCCCTGCGGCTTTGAGTACAGCGCGCCGGCGTTGTAGCCGATGATGCTGAGCAGCAGGCCGAAGCCCGTGAACACCACGGCCAGCACGGCCCACGGCACGTTTATATGCCCGCTCCTGCCGAGCTTCACGCACAGCGCGAGCGCGGCGAACATCAGCACCGCGACGGCCAGTGCGAGTATGACAGCGCCGGTGCTGCGCCCGGCGGAAGCAGGCTCTTCAAGATATGTCTGCGCGGCATAGGCCGCGCCGCTCAGCCCGGAGGCGAGGGCAAGCGCGGCGAACACGGAAACCGTTCTTTTTATATGCTTCATGCTTTCTCTCCAAACGTGTGATTGTGCATACAAAATCTATTTTACAATTTATATCGTGCAAATTCAAGAGGAAGCTTCCGCTTATGGGGAATTTTACGTTCAGACTATCTTTTCCACGCTGTATGTGCCAGTCAAAACCTCAAGTCCGGGGCGGTAGAGCTTGTCGATGGTCCAGATGCTTATTCCGGCAAGGCCAAATTCCTCTACCAGCGAAAGCCGTGCCCGCCATGAGCGCACGTCCTCGAACCAGACCACGCGCTTCTGCCCGGCGGCGTCGGTATAGTAGAAATACGGCGCGGCGGCGACGGAGTCATAGCGTATCTCCGCCCCGACGCTTGCCGCGAGATCCGCCGCGCCCGCGCTGGAGACGATGGCGGCGGCGTCGCCCTGCTTCCACGGCAGCCTCCAGCTATAGCCGTAGTTTGAAAAGCCCATGAGTATCTTCCCTGCGGGCATCTTCGTCACGGCGTAGGCAAGCACGCTGCGCATCCTGTCCACCGGGGAGACGGCCTGCGGCGCGCCGTAGGTGTAGCCCCACTCGTAGGTCATTATGACCACGCGGTCCATATACCGGCCGTGCGCGGCGTAATCGTGCGCCTCGTAGAGAAGCCCGCCCTGCGCGTCGCTCTCCTTGGGGGCGATGGCCGTGGAGAGATAGTAGCCCAGAGGGTGGAACACATCCGCCGCGCGGCGGATAAAGGCGTTATAGCCCTCGCGGTCGAAGGGGTAGACGTATTCTATATTAAAATTTATGCCGTAGTACTTTTTTTCGCGCAGGGTGGAGAGAATATTGTCAAAGACCTTGTTCTGCACGGCCTCGTCGGTGAACACGGCGTGGGCGATGTCGCTTGAAAAGCCGGAGGATTCGCTCAGGTTCGTCACGGTCATCAGCGGCGCGGCGGACGCGGCGTAGGCGCTGAATATGAGCCGCCTGTCGTCGATGGGGCGCAGCGCGCCCTCCGCCGTCATGCTGTAGGAAAACGGGCAGAAAAAGGTGAGGTATGGCAGCGTTTCATTCAGCACCGCGGCGGATATGTTGGGATAGGCGTAGCCGTTGACCTCGATGCCGGGGCGCTGCCCCTCGTCGAAGCCGGGGATATAGAGCGCCAGCCCCACGGGCAGGCGCGAGGGGTCGGCAAGCTGGTTCAGGCGGGCGAGCTCCGCCGGGTCAAGCGCGTATTTTTCCGCAATGCCGTAAAGCGTGTCTCCGGCGCGCACGACGTATATTTCCACGTTATCAGTCCTTTCATTTATGCGATACATTAATATATGCCGCGGTGATTGCGGACAAAACGCGGCTGTGGTACAATAGGGCAAAATGATTCATCAGGAGGGCCATATGGCAGTCAACACGATACCGAAGCGGGAAGAGATACCCGAGAAATACACATGGAACCTTGCGGACATGTACGCGGACGACGCGGCGTGGAACGCGGAGTATGAGGCGCTGAAAGCGCTGCCGGAGAGGATAGCGGCATACGCCGGGCGGCTTGGCGAGGGCGCGCAGACGCTGCTGGAGTTCTTCCGGCTGGAGGACGAGGCCGACGTGCGCCTTGGGATGCTGCTGGGCTATGCAAGCTGCAAGAGCGACCAGGACACGGGCAACGCCGTCTATCTGGACATGCGCGGCAAGGCCGTCGGCATATACGTCGCGGCGTCCAGCGCGGCGGCCTTCGCAACGCCGGAGATCATCGCCATCCCGGAGGAGAAGATAGCGCAGTTTTTCACCGCCGCGCCGGAGCTTGGCGTATACCGCCGCAGCATATACCGCATCCGCCGCATGGCCGCGCACACGCTTTCCGCCGCGGAGGAGACGCTGCTGGCCGCGGCAGGCGAAATGGCGCAGACGCCGGACAATGTGTGCAGCGTGTTCAGAAACGCGGATCTGAGCTTCCCCGCGGTGAAGGACGCCGCCGGGGTGGAGCACGCGCTGACGAACGAGACCTTCGTGCCGCTGCTTGAAAGCGCGGACAGGGTCCTGCGCGAGAACGCGTTCAGGACGTATTACAGCCGCCTCGGCGAATATAAGAACACCGTCGCCGCGACGCTGGACGGGCAGTTCAAGCAGCTCCGCTTCTTCGCGCAGGCGCGGAAATATCCCACGACGCTTGCCGCCGCGCTGGACGCGACGGAGGTGCCGCAGGAGGTATACACGAATCTTATAGAGGCCGTGCACGCCAATATGGACAAGATGTACCGCTACGTCGCGCTGCGTAAGAAGCTGCTGGGCGTGGATGAGCTGCACATGTACGACGTCTACACCCCGATAGTGCCGGACGCGGCGGAGAAGATAGGCTATGCAGAGGCGAAGGCCACGGTGCTCGACGCGCTTGCCGTGCTGGGCGCGGACTATACGGCGCTTCTTGAAAAGGGCTTCAGCGAGCGGTGGATAGACGTATACGAAAATCAGGGCAAGCGCGGCGGGGCGTATTCCTCCGGCTCCTCCCGGCCGCACCCGTATGTGCTGCTGAACCACAAGGACACGCTGGACAGCATGTTCACCATCGCCCATGAGATGGGGCACGCCCTGCACAGCTGGCACAGCTGCAAGCACCAGCCCGTGTGCACGTCCGACTACGTCATATTTGTGGCGGAGGTCGCCTCCACCTGCAACGAGGTGCTGCTGATGCGCTATCTCCTCGGCAGGACGCAGGATAAGCGTGAGCGGGCGTATTTGATAAACCACTTTCTCGACCAGTTCAAGGGCACGGTGTACCGCCAGACGATGTTCGCCGAGTTCGAGCTGGAGATGGGCCGCATGAGCGAGGCGGGCGCGGCGCTGACGGCGGATGCGCTGTGCGAAAAATACCTCGCGCTGAACAAGCTCTACTTCGGGCCGGACATGGTCTCCGATGATGAGATCGCGCTGGAATGGGCGCGCATACCGCACTTTTTCTATGATTACTACGTGTTCCAGTACGCCACAGGCTTTTCCGCCGCCGTCGCCATCGCCAACCGCATCCTTGCCGAGGGTGAGAGCGCCGTGGCGGACTATAAGCGCTTCCTCTCCGCCGGAAGCAGCGCCGACCCGCTATCCCTGCTGAAAATAGCGGGTGTGGATATGAGCACGGCGGGGCCTGTGGATTCCGCCCTCGCCCTCTTCGGCGAGCTTATAGACGAGCTGAAGAAAACCTTGGAAGAATAAAATATGGCATGACCGAAACAGGCCGGAGAGTTGATCCTCTCCGGCCTGAAATATTTGTATGTGCCGTTACAGGGCGACGCCCTCGCGGCACGCACCATTTTCGCAGATATAGAAGGCGGCCTTGCCGTCCTTTGGCTGCGCCGAGTCGGTAAACGGCGCGGCGGAGGCAAGCGCCCCGGCGCGCGCGGGCGACTTCAAAAGCACCGTCAGCTCCGGCGAATAGCGCGCAGTGACGGCCTTCAAAAGCTCCGGCACGGCCTCATCCGGCGCGGCGCAGAGTATTTCCTTCGCCGGGTACACGGCGGAGAGCAGCGCGCACAGTGCGAACGCGCTTGCCTCTGGCACCTTTTCCGTATAGCCGCATATGCGCGAAAGAAGCCCGTCGCGCGCCTGCCGCATCGAGACATCCCCCGTCAGGCGGAAAAGCGTGTCGAACAGAACGGCCGCGCCGCTGCTGCCGGAGGGAAGCGCGCCGTCGATGATCTCAAGCGGGCGCGTGATAAGCTTTTCCGCCGTGTCGGCGGTGCGGTAATACGCGCCATTTCCGTCGGAAAAGTGCGCCGTCACCTCGCGCGCGAGGCGCTGCGCGGCGAGGATATGCGCGGGGTCATAATCGGCGGCGTAAAGCTCCGTCAGCCCCAGCGCGTAGAAAACAAGGTCGTCAAGCTGCGCGGGAAGCTTCAGCACCCCGCCGCACAGGCAGGCCATCAGCGCCCCGTCGCGGAAGAGCGAGGCCTCCATGAACGCCGCCAGCTCCCGCGCCGCGGCGAGATAGCGCGCATCGGAAAAGGCGCGCGCGGCGCGCGAGAGCGCCATCAGCATAAGGCCGTTCGCGGCGGTGAGTATCTTTTTGTCGGTGTTCAGCTCCATGCGCGCACTGCGGTACATGCGCAGCTCCTCCCGGAAGTCGTCGTAGCCCTCGGGCAGAAGGTTCCAGCGCGTGTTGAGAAGGAGGTTGGGGATGCTCTTGCCGCGGAAGTTGCCCTCGGCGGTGATGTCATAGCATTCGCAGAAGTGCCGCCCCGCGTCCTCGCCGAGGACCTTCTTCACCTCGTCCGGCGTGAAGAGGTAATATGCCCCCTCCTCGCCGCCGCTGTCCGCATCCTGCGCGCAGAAGTACCCGCCGCCGGGCGCGGCAAGCTCACGCATACAGTAGTCCAGCGTCGCCTCCGCGACGTAGCGGTACAGCGCCATGTGGCCCGACTGCCACGCCTCGGTGTAGGCGAAGGTGAGAAGCGCGTTGTCGCACAGCGTCTTTTCAAAGTGCGGGGCCAGCCACTCCCTGTCGGTGGAGTAGCGCGCGAAGCCGCCGCCGAAGTGGTCGAATATGCCGCCCTTGTACATCGCCTTAAGCGTATCCTCCACCACGGCGCGCGCGGCCTTATCCCCGGACAGCGCGGCATAGCGCATCAGGAAGATGAGGTTCTGCGGCATCGGGAACTTCGGCGCGGGGCCGAAGCCGCCGTATTCCGCGTCGAACGCGGCCGAAAGCCGGGCCGCGGCGCGTGCGGCGAATTCCCGGCCGGGCGCGGAGACGGCGCCCGCCCCGCCAGAGCGCGTGAGATAGGCGCACACGTCGCCGGAGGTCTTATAAAGCGCGGCGCGGTCATGCGCCCACTTGTCCGCGATCACGCCCAGAAGCTTCAAAAGCCCCGGCTGCGCCCCGCTGCCGCGCGGGATATATGTGGAGACGAAGAAGGGCTGCTGCTGCGGCGTCATGACGACCGTCAGCGGCCAGCCGCCGCTGCCGTTGAGGGCGATGCAGGCCGACATATATACGCTGTCCACGTCTGGCCGCTCCTCCCGGTCCACCTTCACGGCGACGTAGTACCGGTTCAGCAGCGCCGCTGTATCCTTGTCGCGGAAGGATTCCTGCGCCATCACGTGGCACCAGTGGCAGGTGGAGTATCCGATGGAGAGGAAAACGGGCTTGTCCTCGCGCCGCGCCTTTTCAAACGCGGCCTCGCCCCAAGGATACCAATCGACAGGGTCATTCGCGTGGGAGAGAAGATATGGTGATGTTTCATGTATGAGAGCGTTGCTCATGCCGCCGCCTCCGTAATTCCGTAATAAAAAGTATATACAGTGCTATTTTCTTTCATATTATATATGTTATTCCGCTTTGTTTCAAGTCGGGGCGCAAATGCGCGTTTTGGAGGGATTTTAACAATCTTTCGGGGGCAAAGCCTGTTTACAATCCGCCAAAAATGTGATATCCTCAACACAGGTGAAAATTTAATATAGGTAAAAATACATTTTATTCAGGAGGGTAATATGGTTAATTTCGCAGAAAGAATGAACGACATCAAGGCTTCCGACATCCGTGAGCTTCTCGCGCTCGTCAACAAGCCTGAGATCATCTCCTTCGCCGGCGGCCTGCCCGCGCCGGAGCTTTTCCCCGTGGACAAGATAAAGGCGGCCACCGACGCCGTTATGGATGAGAACGGCCGCGCCGCATTGCAGTACGGCCCGACCGACGGCCTGCTGAGACTCAGAGAGCAGATCGCCGACCGTCTGCTTGCCAAGAACGGCATCCACACGGATCCGGAGCATATCATCATGACCGCCGGCAGCCAGCAGGGTCTGGACTTTGCCGCACGCCTGTTCGTCAACCCCGGCGACTACGTGCTGATGGAGAGCCCGTCCTACCTCGGCGCCATTAACGCGTTCAAGCTCAGCCAGCCCAGATTCAAGGAAGTTCCCACCGATGACGGCGGCATGATCATGGAAGAGCTGGACAAGATCCTCGCCACGACCGAGAACGTCAAAATGATCTACGTCATCCCCGACTTCCAGAACCCCAGCGGCCGCACCTGGTCTCTCGAGCGCCGCAAGAAGTTCATGGAGATCGTCAACAAGTACGAGGTCATCGTGCTTGAGGACAACCCCTACGGCGAGCTGCGCTACAAGGGCGAGTACCTGCCCTCCCTCAAGAGCATGGACACCAAGGGCCTTGTCGTCTACCTCGGCACCTTCTCGAAGATCCTCGCCCCCGGATACCGTCTGGCGTGGATGTGCGCGAGCAAGGAGATCGTTGAGAAGATAAACCTCATCGCGCAGGCCGCGGTCCTTCAGACCTCCACCGTCACGATGATGGTCGTGTCCAAGTTCATCGACATGTTCGACCTTGACGCGCATGTGGAGACCGTGCGTGCCGTGTATGAGCACCGCTGCAACGTCATGATGGACGCGATGGCCAAGTACTTCCCGAAGGAAGTCAAGTACACCGTTCCCGACGGCGGTCTGTTCACCTGGGCGGAGCTGCCTGATTATATCGACACGAAGGTCATGGCGACGCAGGCGCTTGCGCAGAACGTGGCGTACGTGCCCGGCATCGGCTTCTTCCCCAACGGCAACAACCACCACTGCATGAGACTCAACTACTCCTGCATGCCCGACGAGAGGATCGAAGAGGGCATCAAGAGACTGGCAAAGGTCATCGAAAGCAACCTCAAGTAAATACCGGAAGAAAAATCATTCCCTCGGATCCGCTGGATCCGAGGGAATTTTCAGCTTGTCAAAAAAAGCCTCGCAGAGTTTCGCGTCCGCAGACGCGAAAGCAGTATTATACGTTTTCTGCCGCGACATGTGCGTGGCGGAAAACACTTTGCGCGGAGTGAGCGTCGAATTGTCCGCTATCAGCGGACAACAGAGGCGCAGAACGCAGCGAAGCTTTCTCGAAAAAGCGGCAAAGCCACTTTTTCGACAGTCTAATCATTCCCTCGGATCCGCTGGATCCGAGGGAATTTTTCGTTATACCTATAACAGCCAAAACGCCAAAACGTCAGGCGAGGAGCTTTTCCAGCGCCGCGGCGCGCAGGCACACGCAGAAAATGTGCATGGCCTTGTCCAGCTCCTCCGTCGAGGGGAAGGACGGCGCGATGCGGATGTTGGAATCGCTGGGGTCAACACCGTAGGGGTAGGTCGCGCCTGCGCCGGTCATGACGACGCCGGCCTCCTTGCACAGCGCCAGCGTGCGCCTGGCAAGGCCGGGCAGAGTGTACACGGACACGAAATATCCGCCCTTCGGCTCCTGCCACTGGGCGATGCCCAGCGGGGATATCTCCTCATTCAGGTGGGAGAGCACGCATTTGAACTTCGGGCCGAGGATGGCGGCGTGCTTCTTCATCAGGGCAAGGGTGTGCTCCTTATCCTTGAGATAGCGCACATGGCGAAGCTGGTTTATCTTGTCATAGGAGATCATCTGCACGCCCATGAGCTTCTTCACGCGCTCTATATTATCCACGGAGCTTGCCATGACGGATATGCCCGCGCCGGGGAAGGTGATCTTGGAGGTGGAGGCGAACTCGTACACCATGTCGGGGTTTCCGGCCTCGCGGCAGAGGGAGATGATGTCGGGGAAGGAGACATAGTCGCCGTCAAACTCATGCACGCAGTAGGCGTTGTCCCACATGAGCATGAAGTCGGGCGCGGCGGGCTTCATCGCGGCGATGCGCCGGACGGTGTCGGCGGAGTAGATTATGCCGTCGGGGTTGGAGTACTTCGGCACGCACCACATGCCCTTCACGGCGGGATCCTTTATAAGCTCCTCCACGGCGTCCATGTCGGGACCGGCCGGGGTCATGGGCACGGTGACAAGCTCAAGGCCGAAGGATTCGGTGATCTTGAAGTGCCTGTCATAGCCGGGGGCGGGGCAGAGCCATTTTACCTTTTCAAGCTTGTGCCACGGGCAGGCGGCGTGATTGAGGCCGTGAGTATACGCCTTTGAAACGGCGTCATACATAAGCTGGAGCGATGAGTTACCGCCGACGATGCACTCCTCAGCCTTGCAGCCGAGAATACCGGCGAAAAGCTCACGCGCTTCCTTGAGGCCGGCAAGCTCGCCGTAGTTTCTGGCGTCCACCCCGTCGGAGAAGCAGTCGTCCGCGTCGGTGAGGACGGTGAGAATATCGCTGACCATGTCCAGCTGCTCACGGCCGGGCTTGCCGCGCGCCATGTTGAGCTTGAGCCCCTGCGCTTTCAGCGCTTCAAGCTCGGCCATGCACAGCTCCTGCTCATGCATGAGCTCGCTGCGGGTCATTTCACTGTAGAGCTTTGACATATCTTAGACCTCCGTTTTTCGTTTGATGTTGAATTTATATATTTTCCGGCGCCGCCGGTGGGCTTACCACTTGTTTTCGACCTTTTCGGCAAAGCCGGGGAAATCCTTGACCTCAACTATGGTCCCGTCGTCCAGCACGGCGCGCCCGGTGAACATGCCAAACACCTGATGCTGGTCGGACTTGATGAGCTTGACGTCGGTGCAGGCGGCCCTGTCCAGAACGGGCGTGAAGTCCATCTCAAAGCGCCCGTCGTCCGAGGTGAAGGTCCACGGCGACATGAAGTCGCGCTCACCGCCGGGGATGTTGAACTGCACACGGCTGAGCTTATGCGCACGGCCGTTATAGAAAAGCATGTTCTCCGTCGCGGCGGAGCAGTCGCCGAAGCCGTAGCCGATGTTCCAGCCGAAGGGCACACCGCCCACATGATACGAGGCGCTGCCCCAGTACCACGTGTTGTGATACGTCCACACGCCGCGGCCCCAGTCGAGAACGCCGAAGCTGTCCGCGGGGTCGAATTCATAGCGGCGCTCGCCGTAGGTCACGCAGCCCTTGGCGCGCATACAGTTTATCTTCTGGTTGAAGTAGAAATGGCCGGGCTTGTCGAATGGCGTGCAGATGACCATGCTGTCCTGCGGCTCGTCGAAAAGCTCGATATTGGCAAGGATAGCCCCCTCGGGGCCGAAATCGTCCATCCGGGCGGTGAGGATGCGGCGGCCGGAGCCGTCGTTTTCAAAGCTGATGGCGTGCTTTTTGCCGCCGTGGCGCACGTCGCCGCGCTTGCTCGTCTCCGGCATGGCGAGGCGGCCGAGAGGCATGAAGCTCATCGGGCTTTTCGTGATCTCCCACCCCTCGGCAAAGTCGAGCAGGGAAATGGAGTCCAGCCCCATATAGCCGTTGTCGTCCACCGTCAGCGCAAGGGCGAAGCGCCCGTTGCTGACAAGATAATAATCCCATTCCTTTATGCGCGTTTTCGGCGCTTTGATATCCTTCCGGCGGTAGACGGGCAGAAGGCTTCTCGCAAAGCCCGGCTCCGTCAGGTCGCCGTTTTCGTTCAGCAGGGGTATTACACTGGTGATCTCATGCTGCATGCTGTCAAGCTCCTTTCTTCATTCGGCTTTTCTTTCAGCGGCCGCGCAGGCGGATGTCGCGCCCGGCGAAGGGCAGGCGCACGAACTCGCCCGCGATGCGCGAGTATATCTGCGGTGTGTACCGGCGGGCAAGCTCCTCGTCGGTGCAGTTTGTGCTTATTATGGTCCGCCTTCCGGCGGCAAGGCGGCTGTTTATGAGGGTATAGAGCGCGCTGACGGACATGGGCGTGACCATCTCCGTGCCGAGGTCGTCGAGTATCATAAGGTCGCATTCCTGCATCCTGCGCACGCGCACGGCTGCGGCCTCGCCGGCCTCGCTGTCGCGGCAGAACTTCTGCTGCTCATACGCCTCCAGCGCGCTGGACGCCGAGTCATAGCATACCGAGCAGCCCTTCTGCGCCACGACGCGCGCGATACAGGCGGAGAGATAGGTCTTGCCAAGGCCGGTGTCGCCCTGAAGCAGGAGATTGGAGTTGACGTTGGGGAAGCTGTCGGCAAAGCGGCGGCAGATCTCCAGCACCTTGCCCATGGCCTCACGCGGAACGACGCCGTAGCGCGGGTCGTACTCCGCGCTGTACAGCGAAAGGTCGAAGCTTTCAAAGCTTTCGCTGCCGTGGCGCAGAAGCGTGCCCAGCTCCTTCGTGAGCTCCATATTATAAAGCCGCACAAGGCACTCGCAGGGCTCGTTTTCATAAACACCGCTGTCGCGGCACTTTTTGCAGGAGTATATCGGGTCGAGGTAGTCCTGCGCAAAGCCGTGCGCGCACATAAGCTCCGCCCGGCGCGCCTGCAGGTCGAGATTCTCCTTCTCCAGCGCGGCAAGCTTTTCCTTGAGATCGCCCGCGCGCGATATCGTCAGGCGCGCAAGCTGGACCATCTGCGCGCGAAGCTGCGCGTCTATCTGCGCGATCTCCGGCACGCGGGCATATACCAGCGCCGTGCGGCGCTCATGCTCGGATGCGTTCTTTTCGCGTATGTTTTCAAGCTCGCCTCTGGCACGTGCCAGAAGCTTCCCGTCGTAGCCCATTTCAAGCCGCCTCTCTCATATCTTGTCCAGCAGGGAATCCAGCCCCTCAAAGTCCGCCGGGCGGCTGCCGCGCGGCGCGGCGGCGCTCTTCGCGCCGGGGCTTCTCTGCCGGCCGTCCTTCTCCTCAATGTCGCGCGCCGTGCGCACGCCCTTTTCATGCCAGGAGAGAAGGATCTTGTTCATATAGTTCCACTTGAGCGCGCCCGTGTTCGTCACCGTCCTGTCGTAAGCCACGGCGATAACGTCCGCGCCGTAGCCCATATCCAGCCATGACGAAACATAGCCCTGCTCGGTCTTTGTAAGCTCACGCCCGCGGATGCCGATGGCGTTTTTGACCTCGGCGATGGTACCGCGGCGCTCATCCGCGGCGCGGATGTATTCCTCCGCCTGCTCCACGGTCATTATCTCGCGGTTGACCCAGATGTAGGCCTCTTTCTCTATGGCGCGCGCGCTGGGGCGGCGCTGCGTGCCGTACCGCTCTGCATACTGGCGGCCGCAGAAGTTTATAAGCAGCATTATCACATCCGCCGGCAGGCCGAGATAATCATATATGCCGAAAAGCGTTTTCATGTCCACGCCGCCGAGGACGCGGCCCATGACCTTCGACGCCTCCGCCACTATCGCGGCGAACTCCCCGTCCGTCCGGCTGCGGCGGACGATATCCTCCGCGCTGTACTGCGGCAGCTCATCCGCCGGGGCGGGGGGAACCGTGCGCGCCGGAACGGGCGCGGGGGCTGCTTGGACGGGCGCGGGCGAAGCGCCCCGTGCGCCGCCGTCGAACAGCGCAAGGCGGCTGAGCTTCTCGTCGGCCGCTTCTATCTCCCTGAGCGTGCGGCACAGGTCGCGCGCGGCCTGCTCATGCCCGGTGCAGCCGGTGCGCAGCCTGTATATGTACAGCAGCGCCACGTCGCCGTCATGCGCGGCGATGAGCCTGTCCGCGGCCTGCGGGGATATTATTATTGAATTGTCGCGCGAAGCCTCTGCCATGTGCCGCCTTCTTCCTGCCGCGCCGGGATTAGAAAAATATGACGTAAATGTAAAAGTAATTATAGCATCATTTTTGTCTTGTCGCAATAGCAATAAATGTGCTATAATGCACGATGTATAATTACGTAGAGTATATTTTGCGAGAAAATAGAACCACGCGGACTGTATTATCGCGCAGCGCCGCAGGAAAAACAAGAGGAACTGATACGATGCTTGAGCTTCTTTCACCCGCCGGCTCTCCGGAGGCGGTAATAGCCGCCGTGCAGAACGGCGCGGACGCCATATATCTCGGCATGGGCGACTTCAACGCCCGCCGCGGGGCGAAGAATTTCACGAATGAGGAATTTGAAAAGGCCGTGACCTACTGCCGCATCCGCGGGTGCAGGGTGTACGTGACGCTGAACACGCTCGTAAACGACAGGGAAATGGCAGACGCCGTGGCCGCGGCGCGCCTCGCCTCCAACTGCGGGGCGGACGGGATAATAATTCAGGATCTCGGCCTCATCTCCGCCATACGCCGGGCACTGCCGGACATACCGCTGCACGCGAGCACGCAGATGAGCATACACAACCTTGCGGGCGTGCAGGCCGCGGCGGAAATGGGCCTGACGCGGGCGGTGCTCGCGCGGGAGCTGAGCCTTGAGGAGATAAAATATATAACGCAGAATTCCCCTATAGAGACGGAGATATTCGTGCACGGTGCGCTGTGCTTCTGCCATTCCGGGCAGTGCTATATGTCCAGCCTTATAGGCCGGCGCAGCGGCAACCGCGGCATGTGCGCGCAGCCGTGCCGGATGCAGTATTCCCTCGGCGGGCGCATGGACGACTACCCCATGTCGCTGAAGGATAACTGCCTTGTGGACAGACTGCGCGAGATAGAGGACGCGGGCGTGGCCTGCATCAAGATAGAAGGGCGCATGAAGCGGCCGGAGTACACCGCGATAGTCACGGGGATATACTCCAAGGCGCTCAAGGAGCACCGCCAGCCCACGCCGGAGGAAATGGACATGCTGACGAAGGCGTTTTCGCGGCAGGGCTTCACGCAGGGCTACTTCAACGGCGACAGGAAGGATATGTTCGGCGTCCGGGGCGAGCCGGAGGAGGGCACGGAGAAGATATTCACCGTGGCCCGCCGCGCCTATGCCGACGGCGAGCTGCGGCGCGTGCCCGTGCATTTTTACACCGTTGCGGAAAAGGGCGAGAGAATAAAGGCCATCGCCTTCGACGACGACGGACACCGTGCCGTGACCTACGGCCCCGTGCCGGAAAAGGCCAAGCGCCAGGGCCTGACGGACGGCTATCTTATAGAGCAGATGTTCAAGACCGGCGGCACGCCGTATAACTGCGTGGAAAACCGCGCCAAGACGGATCCGGGGCTGTACCTCGCCGCGGCGGAGGTGAACGAGCTTCGCCGCAAGCTCGTATCGGAGCTTTCGGAAAAGCGCGCCGTTCCCCCCGCGCGCAGAAGCGCCCCCATCCCCCCGCCACCGAAGAACGTGCCCACCGTGGCCGACCCCAAGCTCATCATGCAGGTGCGCACGGCGGAGCAGCTTACAAAGGAGCTTGCAGACCTGCGCCCGGCGTACATATACGTGCCCGCCATGCTCATGGCGGAGGAGCCGAAGCTGGTGCTGCCGTTCGTGGAGAAGGGCACGGTGCCGGTGGCGGTGCTGCCGCGGATAATAAACGACCGGCAGATGAAGGAGGTCTACTCCACCCTGCAGCGCCTTTTCGACTATGGCGTGAATGAGGCGCTCGTGGGGAATCTGGGGCAGATAATGATGGCGCGCGCCGCCGGGATGAAGCTTCGCGGCGACTTCGGGCTGAACGCGTTCAACTCCTACACGCTGGAAATGCTCAACCAGATGGGCTTCCTCTCCGCCACGGCCTCGTTCGAGCTGCGCATCGCGCAGGTGAAGGACATGGCCAAGCCTTTGGATACGGAGCTTATAATATACGGCCGGCTGCCGCTGATGGTGTCCGACCAGTGCATAATAAAGGAAAGCGCGGGGCGCTGCGCCTGTCAGACGCCGGCACAGATGGCCGACAGAATGGGCTCAGTCTTCCCCGTGGTGAAGGAATACGGCTGCCGCAACGTGGTGTACAACGCGCACAAGCTCTACCTCGCCGACAAGAAGGAGGATCTTTACTCCGCCGGGCTGTGGGGATTGAGGATGATGTTCACCACGGAGAGCGCGCGCGAGTGCGTGGAGGTGGCGAAGGGGCACATGGGGCTTTCCGACTACAAGCCCAACGTGCTTACGCGCGGCCTGTACTACAGGGGCGTAGACTGATAAAGGAGCTTTGACGGCATGGCAGTTATACTGGCCTCCGCATCGCCGCGGCGCAGAGAGCTGATGGAGATGCTTGGAGTGAAGGATATGAAGATAATCCCCGCAAAGGGGGAGGAGCACCCGCCCGCGGGCGCAGGCCCGGCGGAGACCGTGAAGGCGCTGGCCCTCGCCAAGTGCGAGGAGGTGCGCGCGCACTGCGCCGCGGACGATGTGTGCGTCGCTGCGGACACCATCGTGTGGTTCGACGGGCATATCTACGGCAAGCCCCACTCGAAGGAGGAGGCCGCGGGGATGCTCTCCCGACTTCGCGGTAACACGCACGAGGTCTATACCGGCGTGGCCGTGGCCGCGCACGGGAGAGTGCATGTCGAGGCCGAAATGACCAGGGTGCACTTCCGCGAGATAACGGACGCGGAGATCGATGCCTATATCGCCACGGGCGAGCCGATGGACAAGGCCGGCGCATACGGCGCGCAGGGCCGGGGCGCGGTATTCGTGCGCGGCATAGACGGGGACTTTTTCAACGTTATGGGTCTGCCATTGTGCAGACTTGATTCCATGCTGAAAGAGGCCGGAGTGGAGCTTATTAAGGAGTGATGGCCCGTTGAAGGAATATCTGAGGAAAAACGGAATACGCATCGGCATAATCGTGGCGGCGGTCGCGGTGATAATCGGCTTCGGCGCGGCGGCGCGCGGCGGGGAGATAGGCTTTCTCCAGAACGCCACGGGCGTGCTGGAGGCGCCGATAAAAAAGGTGCTCAGCTCCACGGTCAACTGGTTCGACACGATATACGGCTATCTTTATAAATACGACGCGCTTCAGGCGGAGAACGAATCGCTGCGCTCACAGCTTGCCGACGCGCAGCAGTCCGCGCGCGACGGCATCGCCGCGTCGGAGGAGAACACCCGCCTGCGCCAGCTTCTGGAGCTGAGAGAGAAGCACACCGACTATGAGATGGAGTCGTGCAAGGTGGTTTTGTGGTCGTCGTCGAACTGGTCGTCGTCGTTTACGATAAGCAAGGGGCGCAGCAGCGGGATAGAGCTGAACGACCCTGTCGTGACGGAGTACGGCGTGCTCGTCGGACAGATAACGGAGCTTGGCGAGACCTGGGCGACGGTCAGCACGATAATCGACGTGGATATGAGCGTCGGCGCTTACGTCGGCTCGTCCGGCTCGTCGGGCATGTCGGTGGGCGAATTCGACCTGATGAAGAAAAAGCAGGCAAAGCTGACCTATCTCGCGGAGGGCGCGCAGATCTTCGTCGGCGACGAGGTGCTGACCTCCGGCTCGGGCGGCGCATTCCCGGCGGGGCTTCTCATCGGCACCATAAGCAACATACAGACCGAGGCCGGCGGACAGATAGAGTACGGCATCATCAAGCCCGAGTGCAGCTTTGACACGCTCGTGCAGGTGTTCGTGATAAAGAGCTTTGAAGTGGTGGAGTAGACTTGAACATCAATCTTAAGGAGATATTCTCCAAGGCAAACATAAAAAGACTGCTGAAATACGCGCTTTTCATGTTCCTTGCGCTCGTGGCGCAGAACATGCTGTTCACGCAGCTTCGCCTGTTCGGCGTGTGCCCGCTGGTGCTGCCGGCCGTGGCCGTGGCCGTGGGCATGTTCGAGGGGGCGACATGGGGGGCGGTATTCAGCCTTATCATGGGCATATTCGCGGATATGGCCTTCATAGAGAACACCATCACCTTCACGGTGCTCTTCCCGGTGCTGAGCTTTGCCACGGGCTTCGTGTCGCAGTTTTTCATCAACCGGCGCTTTTTCGCCTTCATGGGCGCGACGCTTGCGGCGCTGCTGATAACGGGCGTCGTGCAGATGCTGAAAACGGCGGCGCTGGACGCGTGGGAGGGCTCGATGATCACGACGGTGCTTTTGCAGACGCTGTGGTCGCTGCCGCCCGCCGTGCTGGCGTATTTTCCGCCGGCGGAGTGGATAGAGTAAAACCGGCGGAGAGCGGGCGCACAGACCAGAAAGGACTTTTCAATGCATCACAGACTTGTAAGGCAGGGCAGGGTCGCCGCGATGATAGTGGCAATATTGATACTGCTGACTGTGTACATCTACGAGCTCTATGACCTCCAGATCATAGAGGGCGAAAAATACTACAACCAGAGCAACGAGATAACGAATGAGGAGCGCGCCGTGACCGCGGCGCGCGGGAACATCCTAGACCGCTACGGCCGCGTGCTGGTGAGCAATTCCGAGACCTATAACCTCACCATAGACACGACCAAGCTCTTCGCCAACGAAAACCCGAACGAGACCATCCTTGGCCTTGTGCAGATGGTGGAGGGCTACGGCGACGTGTATACGGACGACCTGCCCATCACGCGCGACCCGCCCTTTGAGTATCTTGCGGACATGACGGAGATACAGCGCACGATGCTGAAGGCATACATCGCGGACAAGCAGAAGGAGCTCAAGGATCTCGTGGCGGATCCGGAGAACCCCACCGCCGTGGAGCTGATGAGCTATATGCGCACGCGCTATGAAATAGACAACAGCTACTCCGCGCAGGAGATGCGCATCATCGCCGGCGTGCGCTATTCCATCAACGTGCGCTATGCGATAAACACCGCCGACTACGTCTTTGTCGAGAACGCCAGCATGAAGCTGATATCCTCCATCATGGAAAACAAGCTTGCCGGCATAAATGTCAACCGCGCGTATACGCGCGAATACGGCACGGACTATGCCGCGCACATCCTCGGCTACGTCGGCCTGATGACGCAGGAGGAGTATGAAAAATACTCCCTGCTGAAATACTCCACCGATGCCTACGTCGGCAAGGACGGCGTGGAATACGCCTTTGAAAACTATCTCCACGGCAAGGACGGCACGGTGATAGAGACGAAGAACGCCTCCGGCACGGTGCTGAGCACGGTGTACACCGAGGAGCCTGTGCCCGGGAACCACATATACCTCACCATCGACCAGACGCTTCAGGAGCAGACCGAGCGTATCCTCAATGCCGGTGTGCAGGGGCTTATAAAGACGCGCGCACAGGAGCGCGCGGAGGGCCTTGCCCGCGGCGACTACAACGCGGACATGAAGGACGAGATAACCGGCGCCGCCGCCGTGGTGGTGGACGTCAACACCGGGGAGCCGCTTGCCATCGCAAGCTGGCCGACCTTCGACGTGTCCACGATAATCGAAAACTATCAGGAGCTTCTCGCAACGCCGAACGCGCCGCTTTTCAACCGCGCGCTCATGGGCGCATACGCCCCCGGCTCCACCTTCAAGCTGGTCACGGCGATCGCGGCGCTGAACAAGGGCGTCATAAACACCGCCGACAAGATAAAATGCGAGGGCGTTTACACCAAGTACTCCGCCGAGGGCTATTCGCCTGAATGCTGGATCTGGAACGCCAACAAGAACGAACACCTCAAGCACCCGGAGGAGAACACCTCCACCGCCATACGCGATTCGTGCAACTACTACTTCTACACCATCGGCAACGAGCTTGGCGTTGACTATCTGGGCGAGGTCGCCCATGCCTTCGGGCTGGGCGTGAGCACGGGCATAGAGCTCGTCGAGACGAAGGGCAACATGTCCAACCGCGAAAACCACTATGACTACGCCGGCTCCGAGTGGCGAATAGGCGACACGCTGCAAGCGGCCATCGGCCAGTCGGACAGCATATTCTCCCCCCTGCAGATGGCGGAATACGCCGCCACGCTCGCAAACTACGGCGACAGGCACTCGGCCTCCATCCTCAAGACCGTCAGAAGCTACGACTACAGCGAGAAGGTGTACGAGCGCGAGCCGGAGGTGCTCAGCCACGTGGAATCGGCCACGTATAACTGGGATGCGGTCAAGGAGGGGATGCACCTTGTGGTCAACTACCCCGGCAACCAGGCCGTGTATGAAAACTTCATCAAGTGCAGCTTTACCAAGGTGCGCAACGGCGAGACCTACGGCGTCAACGGCAAGACCGGCACCGCCCAGAAGGGCGAGGGCATCACGAACGACGGTATGTTCATCTGCTACGCCCCGGCCGACGACCCGGAGATCGCCATAAGCATCGTGGTCGAGCGCGGCGGCTCCGGCGCGAACGTGTCGTTCATCGCGCGCGACATACTCAACGCCTATTACGTCATTCGCGGCTACAGCGACTCGGCCGAGGAGGAAATGACCCTGCTGAAGTGAAATTTGCCCGGAAACGGTGCAAAAAGCAGTTGCAGTTTGGGTTAAGTGTGTTTATAATAATACAGACTATTATATGTGAAAAAAGAAATAAAGAAGAGCTGACGGTGAAGAGCTGACGGATAACCGGAAGAGAAACGGAGAAGAGAATGAACATTGCATTGATGGCACACGACAGAAAAAAGGAACTGATGGTCCAATTCTGCATCGCATACTGCGGCATACTTGCCGAGCATTCGCTCTGCGCCACGCACGTGACGGGCAAGCTTGTCTCGGAGGCGACGGGGCTGCCCATCACGCTCTACCTCCACGCGGATCAGGGCGGCGCGCAGCAGATAGGCGCGCGCATCTCCTTCAACGAGATAGACCTCGTGCTGTTTTTCTGCGACCCGGCCAATCCCAGAGGCTTTGACGACATCAACAAGATAGAGCGCCTGTGCGACCAGTACCAGATCCCCTTCGCCACGAATGTGGCGACGGCGGAGGTGCTCGTGCAGGGGCTGCGCCGGGGCGATCTCGACTGGCGCAACATCGTAAACCCGCAGAAGAGATAAAGAACACTGCATTACTGCGCGTCCGCCGCGTCTGCGGCGGCCGTGTCAGCGGCTTCAGCCCCCACACAAAGGGGGCTGTACGCGGTTTTTTACAGAAGAATTGAAAGGAATCGACACAATGGCTAAGGTTTCACCGCGCACGCTCTCCGGCTTTATGGAGCTTCTGCCGAGAGAGCAGATGAAGATGGAGCGCATGATGGAAATACTCCGGCGCAGCTACGCCTCATACGGCTTCACGCCGCTGGACACGCCCGTGATAGAGTCGGCGGAGGTGCTGCTGGCGAAGGGCGGCGGCGAGACGGAGAAGCAGATATACCGCTTCACCAAGGGCGACAGCGACCTTGCACTGCGCTTCGATCTGACGGTGCCGCTGGCAAAGTACGTCGCCGCGCACTATGCAGAGCTGAGCTTCCCCTTCCGCCGCTATCAGATAGGCAAGGTCTACCGCGGCGAGCGCGCGCAGCGCGGCCGGTTCAGGGAGTTCTATCAGGCGGATATAGACGTCATCGGCGACGGCAAGCTCGACATCATAAACGAGGCGGAGATCCCCGCCATAATATACGACACCTTCACGGCCCTCGGCCTCAAAAAGTTCAAGATACGCGTCAACAACCGCAAGATACTCAACGGCTTCTACGCCATGAACGGTATGAGCGAGCGCGCGGGCGATATAATGCGCACTGTGGACAAGCTCGACAAGATAGGCGCGGAGAAGGTGCGCCAGCTTCTCATCGACGAGGTGAAGATGCTTCCCTGCAAGGCGGAGAACGTGCTGGACTTCATGGCCATAAAGGGCACTAACGCCGAGGTTCTTTCCGCGCTGGAGCGCTATCGCGGCATGGACGCCGTGTTCGACCAGGGGCTTGACGAGCTTACGACTGTGACGAAGTATCTGGCGAGCTTCGGCGTGCCGGAGGAGAACTTCGCCGTGGACCTCACCATCGCGCGCGGCCTCGACTACTACACGGGCACGGTCTATGAGACCGAAATGACCGAGCACCCGGAGATCGGCTCCGTCTGCTCCGGCGGGCGGTATGACAGCCTTGCGGAGTATTATACGGACAAGCAGCTTCCCGGCGTGGGCATCTCCATCGGGCTTACGCGGCTTTTCTACGTGCTGGGCGAGCAGGGCCTGCTGTCGGATGAGCTTGTTTCCGCGCCGTGCGACGCGCTGGTTATCCCCATAACGGACGACCTCAGCTTCGCTATCTCCGCCGCGGCGCAGCTCCGCGCCGCCGGGATACGCACGCAGCTTTACGGCGAGAAGAAGAAATTCAAGGCCAGGATGAGCTATGCCGACAAGCTGGGCGTGCCCTATGTCATCTTCGTCGGAGAGGATGAGATCGCCGGGGGCGTGCTGTCGGTGAAGGATATGACCACCGGCGTTCAGCGCAAGCTGAGCGTGGACGCGGCGGCAGAGGATATCCTTGCCGACCTTTACGAGCGTGCGGCCTGCCCCGTCATAATTGACTGAGCGCCGCACTGAAACTGTTTTATCCAAATTAAGATAGAAGAGAGGGAAATTTATGTTCCAGTCCCGTACACACAACTGCAATGAACTGAGACTTGAAAACGCCGGAGAGCGCGTCAAGCTCGTCGGCTGGATGGAGAATGTCCGCGAGGTCGGCAGCAACTTCGCCTTCGTCGTGCTGCGCGATTTTTACGGCACGACGCAGATAGTCGTCGAGAACGAAGACATGATGAAGATCGTCAAGTCCATCAACAAGGAATCCACCATCTCCGTCGAGGGCGTCGTGCGTGAGCGCGCCAGCAAGAACCCCAAGCTCGCCACCGGCGATATCGAGGTCGTGCCGGACAAGATCGACATCCTCGGCAAGTGCCGCTATAACGAGCTGCCCTTTGAAATAAACCGCAGCCGCGAGGCCGACGAGAGCGCCCGCCTCAAGTACCGCTATCTTGACCTGAGAAACCCCGCCGTCAAGAAGAACATCATCCTCCGCTGCAACGTTATCGCCGCGCTGCGTCAGGCCATGACGGCGCACGGCTTCCTTGAGATAACCACACCTATCCTCACGGCCTCCTCGCCCGAGGGCGCGCGCGACTATCTCGTCCCCGCGAGAAAGCACCCCGGCAAGTTCTACGCGCTGCCGCAGGCGCCGCAGCAGTTCAAGCAGCTTCTCATGACCTCCGGCTTCGACAGGTACTTCCAGATCGCGCCCTGCTTCCGCGACGAGGACGCCCGCGGCGACCGTTCGCCCGGCGAGTTCTATCAGCTCGACATGGAAATGGCCTTCGCCACGCAGGAGGACGTGTTCGCCGTGCTGGAGGACGTGCTGCCCCCGATATTCGCAAAGTTCGGCACGTACAACGTCGCCTCCTCCGCGCCCTTCAAGCGCATCGGCTATGTCGAGTCGATGGAGCGCTACGGCACGGATAAGCCCGACCTGCGCATAGACCTGCATGTTGACGATATAACCGCGCTCACGCGCGGCACGGAGTTCGCGCCCTTCAACGCGGAAGGCGCCGTCGTCAAGGCCATCGTTGTCAGCGACTGCGCCCTGACGAGAAAGCACATAGACAAGCTCTGCACCGACGTCGAGGTCCAGGCCGGGGCGAAGCCCTACTGGTTCAAGCTCGACGAGAACGGCCAGCTCACCGGCGGCGTTGCAAAGTTCCTCGCCGGACGTGAGCAGGAGCTTATAAGCGCGCTGGGCCTCACGCCCAACTGCCTTGTCGGCGTCGCCGCGGGCAAGAAGGAGCAGGCGCAGAAGACCGCAGGCGTCATGCTGAAGATGCTGGGCGCGGCCTGCCCCAACCATATGGATAAGGAGCGCTACGAGTTCTGCTGGATAGTCGATTTCCCGATGTACGAGATCGGCGAGGAGTCCGGTGAGCTTGAGTTCTGCCACAACCCGTTCTCCATGCCCGCCGGCGGCCTTGACGTGCTGCTCAAGGCGGAGCGCGGCGAGATAGACCCGCTGACCATCACCGCCGACCAGTACGACCTTGTCTGCAACGGCGTTGAGCTCAGCTCCGGCGCGGTGCGCAACCACGACCCGGAGATAATGATAAAGGCCTTTGAAATGGTGCGTCTCGGCGAAGAGGACGTGAAGAAGAAGTTCCCCGCCATGTACAACGCTTTCTGCTACGGCGCGCCCCCTCATGCCGGCATCGCCCCGGGCGTTGACCGCATGGTCATGCTCCTCGCCGGTGAGGACAGCATCCGCGAGATCATCCCCTTCCCCATGAACAAGAACGCCATGGACGTCATGATGGGCGCTCCCTCCACGGTGGAGCAGAAGCAGCTTGACGAGCTGCACATCGCCCTCGTCGGAGAGCTGGAAGAGTAATATCTATTTATCACAAAAGCCGTCGGCATAAGGCTGTGCTGGCGGCTTTCGCATAAAGGAGAGGTGCCAATGTTTTCCTCAGTGAAGAGTCTGGGCGTGACGGGTGTGGGCGGCTATGAGGTGTCGCTGGAGGCGTACATATCAAACGGGCTGCCCGGCTTCGACATCGTCGGCCTGCCGGACGCGGCCGTGAAGGAGGCGCGGGAGCGCGTGCGCGCCGCAATAAAGAATAACGGCTTCAAATTCCCCGTCAGCCGCATGACCGTGAACCTCGCGCCCGCGGACAAGAAGAAGGCCGGCACGCTGTACGACCTGCCCATGCTGATAGGCATACTCTCCGCCGCGGGGGATATAGACCCGCCCGGCAATGACTGCGCCTTCATCGGCGAGCTTTCCCTCATGGGCGAGCTGAGAAGCGTCACGGGCGCGCTGCCCATGGCGATCGCGGCGCAGCGCGCGGGGATAAAGCGGCTTTTCGTTCCGGCGGACAACGCGCGCGAGGCCGCCTTTGCCGACGGGCTGGAGGTCTACCCCGTGAAGGACGTGCGCACGCTCATTGCGCATCTGCGCGCCGAGGAGCTTATCGCCCCTGCCCCGCCGCCGGATATCGCCGATGAAGCCGCGGGAATACCGGACTTTGCCGACGTGAAGGGGCAGGAGAACGTCAAGCGCGCGCTTGAGATCGCCGCCGCGGGCGGGCACAACATTCTCATTGTCGGCCCTCCGGGCGCGGGCAAGTCCATGATGGCAAAGCGCCTGCCCGGCATCCTGCCGGATATGAGCCGGCAGGAAATGATAGAGACGACGGAGATACATTCCGTGGCTGGTCTGACAAGCCCGGCGCATCCGATAGTCGCGGCGCGCCCCTTCCGCGCACCGCACCATACCGTTTCCGCCGCGGGGCTTTCCGGCGGCGGCACGACGCCGCGCCCCGGCGAGATAAGCCTTGCGCACAACGGCGTGCTGTTTCTTGACGAGCTTCCGGAATTCCGCAGCGACGTGCTTGAGGTGCTGCGCCAGCCGCTGGAGGACGGACAGGTGACGGTGTCGCGCGTGTCGGGCACGGTCACGTTCCCCAGCCGCTTCATGCTGGTGTGCGCGATGAATCCGTGCAAATGCGGCTGGTACGGGCACCCCTCCGGCCGCTGCCGCTGCACGGCGAACGACGTGCGCCGCTATCACAGCCGCATATCCGGCCCGCTGCTGGACAGGATAGACCTCATCGTGGAGGTTCCGGCGCTGGAGTATGATGAGCTCAAGCGCAAGGCCCCGGCGGAAAGCTCGGCGGAGATAAAAAAACGCGTGGACGCGGCGCGGGAAATACAGCGCGCGCGGTTTGCAGCCTGCGGCGGCACGGCGGAGTGCAACGCGCACATCCCGCCGCGTATGCTGCGCGAGGTGTGCGCCGTGTCGGCAGAGGGGGAGGCGCTTATGCACGCGGCCTTTGACGCCATGCATCTTTCCGCGCGCAGCTATGACCGCATCCTGCGCGTCGCGCGCACCATCGCCGACCTCGCCGCGAGTGAGAGCATCGAGAGCGAGCATATCGCCGAGGCCATACAGTACAGGACCTATGACTTTACGGAGAACTGAAGCTATCTCCCCCGCCGCGTGCATGGTAGCATCATCAACGATACTGCCAACGCATATTGAGCTCGACCCTTGAATTTTCCATGCCGGCGTGATACACTGTCAATATCTTCTTTTAGAGACAAGCATACCATCCACGAAAAACGAACATAAAATCGGAGGAAAAGTTATGACAAACAAACGAAACTATGCGTATGTGTGTCCCATTATCATTGGCGTAATACTTATTTTGGTTGGACTCCTTATTCGTATCCCGGGCGGTGCATTGACTACATATGAAATCTTGGATGGGGAAAAGACGGAATATTCTATTTTTGACGACAGGTATTCTGCTATTGACGAGTATGTAGGCGGCGATGCCTATAACTACATTATTGGCGCGGCTCTTGTTGCGGGGAAAATTGCTGGCACAATGACTACAAAAACGATTTACATTGTTGGCGGTGCGCTGTGCATTTGCTTGGGGATAACACTGGGGCTGTTGCAGAAAAAAGAGGCCGTTACAGAAAACAATACTTCTGGCAATACCGAAAATACAGTTAAAGTAGAAGAACAAGTCCTTGATGGAAAAAGTGCGGATATATAAATTGCAGATGCCGATAGGCGTCTACAATTTTTGACTCTTTGAAGTCTTTACGTTGCTGGGGTGCAATGCAAATATACAAAACGATAAACAATTTAGGAGATAACATAAATGAAGAAGATTGTTGCTTTTATTCTTATAACAGTTATGGTGCTTTCTCTATGTGGATGCGGCTCAAGCGATGCCGAGTTGAAAGCACGCATAGCCGAGCTGGAAGCAGAGAACGCAGAACTGAAACAGGCGGCCGAGGAAGCTCCCACGCCTACGCTGGAGAACGAAGGAACGGAGAAAAGGAGCACAGCAGATGGTTCACAAATTGAAGTAGAGTGCCCAGAGGTTATTATTTCCAATGGCTATCACATAAAAGTGGTTGATGCCTATGTAAAATGTTTGAACACGAGTTCTAGCACTTATGACTACGATGGAATGTTCTTGTTTTTTCGGGGTGAAATTGTTTCTATAGACCCAATGCATGAGGATTGGGCGGTGGTAAAGTTTGACTACTATGATTCAGATGGACGATATGCTGGCGATGTGCAGGTCGTTTACGAGGGGAATCTTAGTGATAACAGCGTTGGCAAAACTATTACAGGCGACGGGCTTCTTTGTGTCTATGACGCATCCAAAGTTGTTTACAACGGTGAAAGCGAAATCTCAGATGCAGCATCTGGAACGAATACGGAAGCGATGTCTTCTACGGCAAAAGCCCCATCTGTGAGCGCGCCTTTCCCCGAGACAACTTCTGAAACAGAGAGTTACACAATGTCGGATTTCGTTAAATATGTTGAAAACCGAATGTATTCAGATAAAAACCTTGAAGGACATTGTGAAGTTAGATCGACTGATAAGTATGTTGCTGTGCTGTTTTCTTTTGACGGGGTTGCAGAAGAACTTATATCAGAGGCACTTGAGGGTGAAAGAAGCTTACATGATGAGATGGATGTTGCAGTTAGTGCAATGTGCCTTGACTTAATGAGTAAAGCTGAGGAATATAAGGTCAATTGCAATATTATGGTCGCTCTGCTAAACGATGTAAACCCTGAGAACACATTGATTTCCTATATAGACGGTGGGAAGGTCAGTGATTATCTTGACTAAACGCCGGATGCGGCTTTAACAGATAATAAACTTGAAAATGGTCAAATAACAATCCGTGAAAACCCCAAAAGTATGGTGCTTCCACGGATTGTTTAACTTCCACAGGAACTGCAATTTTTTGAGTTCTCATTTGGTATATTTTCGCCTAATGTTCTGCCAGAGTGCCATATTCGGCTTTCGCTTGAGTAATATTTATCGTACTCAAGCTGCACAACTAAGCCCGTATATAAAAGTATTGCATTGTATTCTTTTACAGACTTGAGAGCGCTATTATCGCCAGTTGTAGTACCGAAATTTGTGGTGCAGACGCCTTGAGAGCTGTTTACTGTGTGGTTTAAGGTTTGTTTATGGGGTTATCAACTAATTCGCCAGAAAAGTATGCGACTGTTTCCCCTCTGAAACCAACGATGTCGTACTTCCATCTTATACCGTGAGAAATAAGCGGGGTTCCTTCAAGGAGCTGTTGTAGCAGACGGGCTGAATCCTCCCCAGTGAAAGATAAGTCATAACACTGAATCATTCCCATGGTAGTTGTCAAAATCGCAACCATCTTATCAGACTCTTCAAATTCGTCACAGGGTATTTGTATACCTACGCCTATAAGCTCGGAGTTGATGTCATCGGTTAGTGTGCTTACACACAGTGCACATTTTAGAGCATCAGCTTGGCTTGAATAGTACCAAGCCCCATCTCCGAGGTTCTCAAGTTCGTCAGCTTTAGGCTTGTCTATACTCAACCATTTTCTAGCTTCGTCGCTATCTGCATTGAGTGTTGCTAAACCAATGAACATTGAGAAATATGTCAGGTAATCATCCACTGTTTTCACAATAGTGTCTGCTGAAGCAGGTTCTGCGCCGGGCGTAGATTTATCGCGTGCATTTTCGTCGAAGCCTATATAGCCATAGGTAACGGCTTCCGATGTTGTATCATAAGAAAACCAAATATAAATTTCATCAGTGCTTTCAACCTCTGCACCGTAACTGTTTGTGGCACCGTACTCAAGTTCCACATACATGGTGCAGTATGCATAATCGCTATGCTCGACGGGCGTTGAGACTCTGCCTGAATACCGGCTATACGAATGGGGATTTTTTAGATTCTCTTTCAGGAAATCTTCCGCTTTCTCAACAGCATCCCATCGGCCAAGGCAAATCAGGCAAGACACGGACTGCTCTTCACTCATGCATTCGCTATATTCACGAATTATGCGTTTAATCTCCTCTACTTCATCGTTCTTTAAGGTCGAGACGTAATCAACGAGGTACGCAGGAAAGGCGCTCTCGAAATCCTCGCAAAAGGACATTTCTGCCTTTATCTCATCTGAAAGGTTATTATAGTCGGCATACAGCACCTCGGCGTCAGAGATATCGCCCGACCAATCATTTATAAAGGCATCAATTTTCTGGTCATAAATGGCCCCCTGAGATTTATTGTAGAATGAATGAGACTCTTTGTAATCTCCCAAGGTCTCAAACATTGTACTGGCGTTTTCGTAATCGCCGCTTTCATACGCTTTCTGAGCTTTTTTGTAGTCGGACATGTTGCACCCACATAAAGAGAACGCCATGACTAATGCGAGGACAAGCGAGATAATCTTCTTCATTTCCTTTGCCTCCTATATTTATTCCGGTTGAAGATATTGACAATATATCACACTGATGTATAGAGTGCAAGGATTGAAATAAAAAGACAAAATTCCCCGGCATAGCCGGGGAAAAATGAAAACATAAGCGACTGTATCTACAGCCCCAGAAGGTTCACGGCCCCGCTCACGGCGACGCCGATATAGACGATGTTTTTCAGCTTGTCGCCGTCCGTTTTGTCAACGATGCGGTTGGCGATGAACAGCCCCGCGCAGATGCACACGACGCACATCAGTATCGCCGGGATGAGCGCGGGCGTGAGTATGCCGTCACGCACGCGCATATACGCGTTGACAAAGTGGCTGATGAGGAAAAGCAGCTCCGTCGTGCCGAGATACTCTTCCTTGCTGTCGGTGTGGGAGAGGTAATACAGCACCATGAGCGGCCCGCCCACGGAGAAAAGCCCGCTGCACACGCCGGAAAACACCCACGCCGCGATGCTGACGGGGAGGCTCCACCGGGCGTACTGCTTTCTGGAGGGCATGAAGTGATACGCGGCCAGCACGAGAAGGAACACGCCGAACACGCGCTTGAGAAGCGCCTGATCCACTGCGGAGGAGAAGTGGATGGCGGCGGCGGAGGCCGCGGAGTAGACGATGAGCGGGAGGATGACCTTGCGCGGGCTGACGTGCTTTCTGTAGCGCAGTATCATCAGCGACGTCAGCGCGATGCACACGACGCCCACGATGGCGGCGGACTGACTGATGGAGAAGAACGACGGCAGAACGGTCATCATCACAATCCCCGCGCCGAAGCCGCACACGCCGTGCGCGATACCGGCCAGAACAGTTATGATGCAGACGGAAATATAATAAAGCATAGTACCCTCTCTTAACGAATCATTGACTGCCAGAATTCTACGCCCGCCGCCGTGCTTTGTCAAGGCGTGCGGAAATGCGGCGGAATTCGGCGCGGGCGGCAAATTTTTATGGAACTTTTCCGCGTTGTATGCTACAATATTCCCCGTGAATTTAAAATGACTCCGAGGGAGGACAGAATGAACGACATAATACTCGTAAAGCTCGGCGAAATAATCCTGAAGGGGCTGAACCGCAGGTATTTCGAGCAGAAGCTTATGGCGAATATGCGCCGCCGGCTTTCGCATATAGGGAAGTTCAGGGTCTACTGCATCCAGTCCACCGTATATGTGGAGGCGCAGGAGGACAACGCCGATATCGACGCGGCGTTCGAGGCGCTGCAGAACGTGTTCGGCATAGTCGCACTGGTGCGCGCGGCGGCCTGCGAGAAGGACAAGGACGCGATAGCCGCGCTGGCGAAGGAATATCTGCGCGATGAAATGCTGCGCGCGAAGAGCTTCAAGGTGGAGTCCAAGCGCAGTGACAAGAGCTTCCCCATGACGAGCATAGAGCTCAGCCAGTACGTCGGCGGGGAGCTGAACGAGGCCTATCCCGATGTGAAGGTGGACGTGCACGAGCCGGAGCTTATCGTGCATATCGAGGTGCGCGACCTTGCGGCCTACGTCCACGGCGCGCCTGTGCCCGGCGCGGGCGGTATGCCTGTGGGCTGCAACGGCACGGCGGTCACGCTGCTTTCCGGCGGCATCGACAGCCCCGTGTCCAGCTATATGATCGCAAAGCGCGGCGTGCACCTTATCCCCGTGCACTTCTTCTCCTTCCCCTACACCTCACAGCAGGCCAAGGAAAAGGTGATAGAGCTGGCGCAGATAATCACGGCCTACTGCGGGAAGATGACGATGGAGATCGTGCCCTTCACGCACATTCAGGAGGAGATACGCGACAAGTGCCCGGAGGAGTACTTCACGCTGATAATGCGCCGGTTCATGATGCGCATCGCACAGCGTATCGCGCTGGACAACAACGCCAGGGCCATCGTCACGGGCGAAAACCTTGGCCAGGTCGCAAGCCAGACAATGGAGGCCATGGCCTCCACGCAGGCCGTGCTGCAATTGCCGGTGCTCCAGCCGCTCATAGGCATGGACAAGGAAGAGATAGTGCGCCTTGCACGAAAAATAGGCACGTTTGAAACGTCCATCCTGCCGTATGAGGACTGCTGCACGGTGTTCACGCCGCGGCACCCGCGCACAAGGCCGAAGCTGCGCGAGGTGGAGGCGGCGGAGAGCGCGCTGGACGTGGACGCGCTGGTCGAAGAGGCCGTAAAAGGAATAGAGAAAGTGACGGTGGGATGAAATGCCAAGAAGCTATGATACTGAAATAATCTCCGTCGGAACGGAGCTGCTGCTGGGACATGTGACGAATACCGATTCGCGCGACATATCCGAGCTGCTGTCGAAGATAGGCATAAATGTGCGCTATCACACGGTCGTGGGCGACAACCCCGAACGGCTTGAAAGCTGCATCGAGATCGCAAAGCAGCGCGCGGACATAATCATCACCACGGGCGGCCTCGGCCCGACCTGTGACGATCTGACAAAGGTGATAACGGCGCGCGCCTTCGGCCTTGAGCTGGTCGAGGTCAAAAGCGAGCGGGAGGGGCTGTACGAGTATATCAAGAACAGCCGCAACTTCACGCCGAACAACTATTCACAGGCCATGCTGCCGGAGGGCTGCACGGTGTTCCACAATACCTGCGGCACCGCGCCCGGCTGTGCCTTCGTCAAGGATGGGAAGATAGTCGTGATGCTGCCCGGCCCGCCGAAAGAGTGCTATACCATGTTCATGCGCAGTGCGCTGCCGTACCTGCGCCAGCTTTCCGATGAGCTGATAGTGTCGCACTCGATCAACATCTTCGGCATCGGCGAGAGCGCCGTGGACGATATGTTCTCCGGCGAGATGAACCTCATGAAAAACCCCAGCATGGCCCCCTACGCCAAGGAGTGCGACTGTCTGCTTCAGGTCACGGCCAAGGCGAAGAGCGAGGCGGCGGCAGAGGAGATGCTGCGCCCCGTGATGGAGCGCGTATGCCAGCGTTTGGGCGAGTATGTCTACGGCGTAGATGTGGAAAATCTGGAGCAGGGCGTTTTCGCCGCGCTGACGGCGCGCCCCATGACCTTCGCCACGGCGGAAAGCTGCACCGGCGGCGAGATCGCCAAGCGCTTCACCGACCTTCCCGGCGCAAGCCGCTTCTTCATCGGAGGACTCGTGACGTATAAGAATGACGCCAAGACGCGCCTGCTCGGCATCGACCCGGAGCTTATCCGCCAGAAGAGCGCCGTCAGCTATGAGGTGGCGCAGGCCATGGCGGAGGGTGTGCGCACGCGCCTCGGCGCGGATATCGGCATCGGCGTGACGGGCATTGCAGGCCCGCTTGGCGACGGGCTGCATGAGGTGGGCACGGTGTTCGTGTCCATGGCCGTCGAGGGGCAGACCTATGTGCGCGAGCTGCACATGGGAACCTACCGCACGCGCAGCTTCATCCGCCGCATGGCCGGGAACCACGCCTTTGACATGATGCGCCGCTATCTGAGCGGGCTGAACGTCGAAATGAAGTAATGGAATAAAAAAGAATGATAATAGTTCAGGACGCGCCGCATCTGCGGCGCGTCTTTGCATTATATCTTTGTGATTTGATCTATCGCGTACAGCGGCAGATCGACAAGCCCGTCTTCTTTCTTGTAGTCCGCCATGGATGTCCTGACAGAAACTGAGGGAGAGAATTTTTCACGGTAAGTCTTAAGACTTTTGGCTCTCAGGTTGAATTCTGCCTTTACCTCGACGGGCACGATAAGCTCGCCCGTATCGACGACGAAGTCGATCTCACAGGAACCTCTGTCATTTGTATAGTAATAAACATCCAAATCCTCAACAGTCTTTAACTGCTGACAAACATACTGCTCTGTTAGCGCGCCCTTGAACTCAACAAAAAGGCCGCTGCCATCAAGCAAGGTACGCTGACGAAGCCCGGCCATACAGCCAAGAAGGCCGACGTCCACCACAAACAGCTTGAATGCTTTCAGATCCTCATATGCACGCAATGGGATGCCCGCCGTGTTGACACGGCTGACTTTATGAACAAGGCCGCAGTCGCTGAGCCACATGATCGCGGTCTCGTAATCCTTTGCACGCGCGCCCTCACGAACGAGCCCATAGATGAACTTTTTGTTTTCCTTTGCTAATTGGGAAGGGATACTGTTCCACAGCATACGCAGCCGCGGAACGATCTCATTAGGCGCATGCTTGGAGAGATCCTGCTCATAAGCGGCGAGGATCCGCTTCTGAATTTCACGGACCTCATTGAAGTCCTTGTCCTCTGCAAAGCATTGCACGGCCTCCGGCATTCCGCCGACAAAGTAATATTGCTTCAAGGCGTCGATATAAGTCTGCTTGAAGCTTGTGATCATTTGAAAGTCCTGCTTATCAAGCAGCCCGGCAAAGCGCTCCTTGCCGGTCGCCATTAAGAACTCTTTGAAGGAAAGGGGATACAGCTTCAGAAAATCCACCTTGCCGACAGGGAAGGATGTGCCGTTATGCAGGGCAATGCCAAGCAGGGAACCGGCGCATACAATATGATACTGCGGCGCGTTTTCATAGAAATATTTAAGCGACGCCAACGCCCTTGGAACTTCCTGCACTTCGTCGAAAATCAGCAGAGAATTGCCGGGGTCTATCTTCCGGCCGGCGTACAGCTCAAGGCCCATTATCAGGCGCTCCGTGTCCAGATCGGAAGCAAACAGCTCTGCCATTCGGGAATTGGAGTCAAAATTGATATATACGGTGTCGGCATACGCCTGCCGACCGAACTCCTTCATCAGCCATGTCTTGCCGACCTGACGTGCGCCCTCAATGATCAAGGGCTTGCGGCGTTTGCTTTGCTTCCATTTCAATAGCTTTTCAATAGCGATCCGGTACATATACGCACCTCCGTTGTTATGGGTGATACAGTTATTATGGATGATACAAGTATAGTATAACGCACCATCACAAAAAATACAATGAGTTTTTGAAACGCAACCACACTTTTTACAGCGAATAAAGCGCGGATGCACCAGTTCATTCTCCGTATGCCGAATTCCCAAGCGGCAGCCGCGCACCGTGTATATGCACCTACACCCACGGGCGGCAAAAAAATTATTTTACCACTTGGCAAAATCGAACTACTGAATATAATGCAGTAGTGAAAGACGTAAAAAGAAAGGAGCTGCACATGAACGCGCAATATAAAAAAGGCGTGCTGGAGCTGTGCGTGCTGTCGCTGCTGCATAAGCGCGACTGCTATGGCTACGAGATATCGGAATTTCTCTCCCGGCACATCGACATCGCGGACGGAACGGTCTACCCAATTCTGCGGAAGCTGAAAGCGGACGGATTGCTGACCACATATTTGCAGGAAGAAAGCGGCGGGCCGCCGCGAAAGTACTACAAGCTCACGGAGCTTGGGCGGGAGACCTACGGAAATGACCGCGCGGAATATTTGAAGTTTGCACAGGAAGTAAGAAAATTGCTGAAGGATGAAAACAATGACGAAGAATGAATTCATGGCGAAGCTCACGGACGAGCTGAAAAAAAGAAATATTGAGGACGCCGCCGACGTGGCGGAGGAGTATGAGCAGCACTTTGTCTTTAAGCTTGCGGACGGCTACTCGGAGGAGGAGATCGCCGCGAAGCTGGGCGACCCGACCGCGCTTGCGGCACAGTTTGACATGGCGGCGCAGGGCGGCGAAAAGCGCTCTGCCGTGCTGACATGGCTGTGGCTGTGGCTGGCCGACTTCGTTTTCGGTATGGCCTCCGTGCTGCTGCTGGCGTTCGGCGTCGTGCTGGCCGCGTGCGTGCTCAGCTTCGGCCTGACGGGCGTGTGCCTTATATTCGACCTTGGCCGCCTGCCGTTCATCTCCCTGCCGGCGATGCCGTATTGGTGCGGCGCGATACTCGGCGTCAGCCTGCTTGCGCTGGCCGTGCTGGAAAGTCACGGCGCGCCCGTGTATCTGGAAACGCACAAGGCGGTCAACACGCGGATATATGCCCATCTGGGATTTCATACGGTCGATACCTGCGCCATCCCCGGCACCGGAATAACGCAGTATGCCATGCTTCGCCCGGCGCGCCGGCCTCTCCGTTAAGGAGAGGTTTTTTCTTGACATGCGCGACGGGATACGTTATAATGCAGCTGTACTAAGCGAATTAATACAGGAAACACGAACGGAGGCGAAAACGGTGATAAGCATAAACTACCGCGACGGGCGGCCGATATATGAGCAGGTGCGGGATAATTTCCGCGCGCTGATAATATCCGGGGCGCTGCCGCCGGGCTACAAAATGCCGTCCGTGCGCGAGCTTGCCGCGACGCTGGCCATAAACCCGAATACGATACAGCGCGCCTACAGAGAGCTTGAGGCAGAGGGCTGCATCGCCTCGGTGCCCGGCAAGGGCAGCTTTGTCAGTCTCAGCGAGGAGGCCGTGAAGCAGCGCGCGGCGGAGCTTAAGGAGAAGCTGACCGGCGTCGTGCAGGAGCTGAAGGCGCTGGGCGTGCCGGAGGCGGAGCTTATAAGGATAGTCAGGGGAGGCGAAAGCAAATGATGATAGAGGTGAAAAAGCTCGTCAAGAGCTTTGATGGGTTCCGCGCGCTGGACGCGCTGGACATAAACGTGCCGCGCGGCGCGGTGTACGGTCTTGTGGGGCCGAACGGGGCGGGCAAGTCCACGGCGATACGCCATCTCGCGGGCATATACCGGCAGGACTCCGGCGAGGTGCTGATAGACGGACAGCCCGTCTATGAAAATCCCGCGATAAAGGGCCGCATCGCGTACATTCCGGATGAGATATATTTCTTCACGCAGGCCGGTATCCGCGACATGGCGGATTTTTACCGCCACGTGTACCCGCGCTTTTCACAGGAGCGCTTTGAAGATCTGGGCGCGGCGTTCGCGCTTGACCCGAAGCGTCCCATGCGCAAGCTCAGCAAGGGGATGCAGAAGCAGGCGGCGTTCTGGCTGGCGCTGTCGCTGCGGCCGGACGTCGTCATCCTTGACGAGCCTGTGGACGGGCTTGACCCCGTGATGCGCCGCCAGGTGTGGGGCCTGCTGATGAGCGAGGTCGCCGAGAACGGCACGACGGTCATCGTCTCCTCGCACAACCTGCGCGAGCTTGAGGACGTGTGCGACCATGTCGGCATCATAAACCACGGCAGAATGCTGACGGAACGCGCGCTGAGTGAATTGCAGGACAACATCGTCAAGGTGCAGCTCGCCCTGCCGGACGGTGCGCAGCTTCCGCAGGGGCTGGAGGTGCTGCACAGCTCCTCCACGGGCCGTTTGCAGCAGCTTATCCTGCGCGGCAGGACGGAGGAGCTGACGAACGTGCTGGCCGCCGCCGCGCCGCTTTTCATGGACTTTGTGCCGCTGACGCTGGAGGAGATATTCATATACGAGCTGGGAGGTGCCGAACATGAAGCAAAAGACATCGTTCTTTAACTGGGGCCTGTGCCGAAGCTGGCTTAAGCGCTGCTGGCCGCTGTGGGCGGCTTATCTCGCGCTGTTGCTGTTTGCCCTGCCGCAGTCCGTGCCGGAGGCGCGGCGCTATACCGACAAGCTGTTCTACGCGGTCGAGGTCAACCGTTCCATCGTCGCTGTCGGCATAAGCATGGCGCAGACGTCGATTTTTGTGGGCATCATCGCGGCGATGGTGATGTATTCCTATATGTATTCAAGCCGCACCTGCGGCATGATGAACGCGCTGCCCATGCGCCGCGAGACCGTGTTCACAACGGCGTTTATCACGGGGCTTGCGCCGTTTATTATCGCTGATATCATCGCTATGGGCGCGGCGTGGGCGCTGTACGCCCGCACTGGCGTCGTCGAGGCGGGGAATATCTTCCTTGCGCTGGGCTATGCCGTGATGGGCAACACCGCCTTCTATGGCTTCGCGGTGTTCTGCGCGGTGCTGACGGGAAATCTCGTCGTGCTTCCGGCGGTGTACCTTGTGCTCGGCTGCACGGCGGCGGTCGTGGAGGTCGCCGTGCATGATATCCTCGGCACGATAGTCTACGGTTATCAGAGCAGCGAGGGTCTGGCGACGGTGTTTTCACCCATAATTGCGGTGATGAACAGTCTCAGCGTCTCGCAGGAGACGCGCTTCACGGCCGAAGGCACGTATGATCTGACGGGCCGTCTGCTGGTGACGGGAACGCCGCTCATGGCGGCGTACTGCGCGGCGGGGCTCATCCTTTCCGTGTGCGCGCTGCTCATCTACCGCCGCCGCGATATGGAGCGCGCGGGCGATGTGGTC
>OLOV01000367.1_pt1 | contig 40085 bp, 39 predicted proteins | sample 1672931 | NCBI WGS metagenome assembly OLOV01 (sample SAMEA3136738, study PRJEB25190) | human gut metagenome | biome: human gut; feature: human-associated habitat; material: faeces | place: Austria | collected 2013 | reverse complement strand
AGGCCTACGACGGCCCCTCCATCGTGATCTGCTACTGCCCCTGCATCGAGCACGGCATGAAGGCCAGCATGGGGCTGAGCCAGATCGAGGAGAGGAAGGCGGTGGAGTGCGGCTACTGGCACCTGTACCGCTATGATCCCCGGCTGAAGGAGGAGGGCAAGAACCCCTTCCAGCTGGATTCCAAGGCGCCCACCGGCGACTTCCAGCAGTTCCTCATGGGAGAAAACCGCTACGCATCCCTGAAGCTGTCCTTCCCCGAAAAGGCGGATGCCCTGTATCACAAGGCCGCCAACGACGCCAAAGAGCGCTATGAAGGCTACGTCAAGCTGGCAAAGGAATAAGAACAGGAGGAAACGAAAATGGCATTGATGACCGCGAAAGAGTACATCGACTCCCTGCGCAAGCTGAACACCCGTGTCTACATGTTCGGCGAAAAGATCGACAACTGGGTGGACCATCCCATGATCCGCCCCTCCATCAACTGCGTGGCCATGACCTACGCGCTGGCGCAGGATCCGCAGTATGAGGAGCTTATGACCGCCACCTCCAGCCTCACCGGACGCAAAATCAATCGCTTTACCCATCTGCATCAGTCCGCGGACGATCTGGTAAAGAAGGTGAAGATGCAGCGGCTGCTGGGCCAGAAAACCGCCAGCTGCTTCCAGCGCTGCGTGGGCATGGACGCCTTCAACGCCGTGTACTCCACCACCTATGAGGTGGACGAGAAGTGCGGCACACACTATCACGAGAACTTCAAGAAATTCCTCATTATGGTGCAGGACAATGACCTGACGGTGGACGGCGCGATGACCGACCCCAAGGGCGACCGCAGCAAGGCGCCCCATCAGCAGAAGGATCCCGACCTGTTTCTGCGGGTGGTGGAGCGTCGCCCCGACGGCATCGTGGTCAACGGCGCCAAGGTGCATCAGACCGGCGCGGTGAACTCCCACTGGCACATTTTCATGCCCACCATCGCCATGGGCGAGGCGGACAAGGACTACGCGGTGTCCTTCGCCTGCCCCTCTGACGCCGAGGGCCTTTATATGATCTATGGCCGCCAGTCCTGCGACACCCGCAAGCTGGAGGAAGGCTGCATCGACGTGGGCAACAGCAAGTTCGGCGGGCAGGAAGCGCTGGTCGTCCTCGACCATGTGTTTATCCCCAACGAATATGTGTTCCTCAACGGCGAAAATGAGTTTGCCGGTATGATGGTGGAGCGCTTCGCCGGGTACCACCGCCAGAGCTACGGCGGCTGCAAGGTGGGCGTGGGCGATGTGGTCATCGGCGCCGCGGCGCTGGCTGCCGAGTACAACGGCGTGGAGAAAGCCAGCCACATCAAGGACAAGCTCATTGAGATGACGCACCTGAATGAGACGCTGTACTCCTGCGGTATCGCCTGCTCCTGCGAGGGCTGCCCCACCAAGGCGGGCAACTATCAGATCGACCTGCTGCTGGCCAACGTCTGCAAGCAGAACGTCACCCGCTTCCCCTATGAGATCGTGCGTCTGGCTGAGGATATCGCGGGCGGCCTGATGGTCACCATGCCCAGCGAGAAGGACTTCCACTCCGATTTGCCTGTTGGCAATCAGGGCGAGACCATCAGCGAGATCTGCAACAAGTATTTCGCCACCCACGAGGGCGTCAGCACCGAGAACCGGCAGAAGGTGCTGCGCTTCCTGGAGAATATGTGTCTGGGCGCGGCAGCGGTCGGCTACCGTACCGAGTCCCTCCACGGCGCGGGTTCTCCTCAGGCGCAGCGTGTCATGATCGCCCGTCAGGGGAATATCCAGGGCAAGAAAAAGCTGGCCAAGACCATCGCCGGTATCAACGACTGAAAAGGAGAGATCACCATGGAAGAGAAATATTTTTCCAAAGCGGCGCGGAATTATCCGCCCTCCGGCATCCGCAAGATGTTTGATCTGGCGGCCCAGTACCCCGACGCCATCAAGCTGACGGTGGGCGAGCCCAACTTTGACACCCCCGCCTACATCAAGGAGGCCGCCAAGAAGGCCATGGACGCAGGAGAGACCCACTATACCCCCAACGCCGGTATGACCGTGCTGCGGCAGGCAGTGGCGGAGAAGTATCAGAAGGCCTATTGGGGTGGCTACACCGCCGACCATGTGATGGTCACCGTGGGCGCCATGGAGGGCCTGATGCTGACCATGATGCTGCTGCTGGATCCCGGCGACGAGATTCTGGTGCCCGATCCCTGCTTCCCCAACTACTACGGACAGGCGTCCCTCACCGGCGCATGTGCCAAGCCTGTCCCCACCTATGAGGACAACGACTATCGCATGATGGCCGCCGATATCGAGAAGTGCATCACGCCCCACACCAAGGCGCTGCTGCTGAACTCCCCCTGCAACCCCACCGGCGCGGTGCTGACCCGCGAGGACGTGCTGGCCATCGCCGAGGTGGTGAAGAAGCACGATCTGTGGGTGCTGTCCGACGAGCCCTATGACAGCATCGTCTATGACGGCGTGACGCCCTTCAGCATCACCCAGGTGCCGGAAGTGCGGGATCGTGTGTTCGTTCTGAACAGCTTCTCCAAATCCTATGCCATGACCGGCTGGCGCGTGGGCTATGTCATCGCCCCTGATGCCGCCTGCGTCAAGAAGATGGCCCAGATGAATGAGGCGATCGCCTCCTGTGTGTCCAGCTTCTCCCAGGTGGCCGCCGCCGAGGCGCTGAAGAGCACCGCGTGCGTGGAGCAGATGGTGGGGGACTATACCCGCCGCCGGGATATCCTCATCGACGGCATCAACGCCATCCCCGGCTTCAGCTGCAAGAAGTCCGCGGGCAGCTTCTATGCCTTTGCCAACATCAAGGCCTTCGGCAAGACCTCTCAGGAGTTCGCCGAGGAGCTGGTGGTCAATGCCGGGGTGGTCACTGTGCCCGGCTCCGCCTTCGGCGCCTGCGGCGAGGGGTATCTGCGCCTGGTGTTCGCCAACTCCGACGAGAATCTGAAGGAAGCCGTCCGCCGTATGGATGAATATGTTCGCAAGGCGTATCCCGATATGAAGTGATGCTCTGAAGCAGGCGTTTCGGAGGCCAACCGCCCGCGCTGCGGGTGGCTCTCAGGCCGGAGATGTACGCGCTGGGACGTTATGCTATCCACATCAGGCTGAAGTACGAGGCATCCACACGCCGCTGAACAACTGCCTGGACCAGGCGATGTAAACACCAAAAAGTTCCTGATTTCGTTGGAAATCAGGAACTTTTTTGCGGAGACCGCCGGGCTCGAACCAGTGACCTCCTGCGTGTGAAGCGGTTGGTGTGCCCGCAAACCCTGTATTCATCAGGGTTTGCGGGCTTTTTTCGTACGACAGAGCCGCTTCATATGCAGTTGATTTTCATGTTTTGTCGTATTTCTGTCGTACAAAACAGGCTCTTATTTTTTCCAGTTATTGGATATTTTGGAGCGAATCATTACCTGCCGGCTTTAGACCGGATATCGCGCTCCTCGGCAGATCCTCTGGTCGGAAACCGAATGAGAGAAGAGCCGGTGTCATCTCGCCTATGACAGTTATAGTTCAACCGGCATCCGAAAAGCGGGCTCGCTGTCGTTGGTCAAGGACTGTCCCGGCATGGTCTTGCTGTTCCGGATCTTGGAATTCTGCAGATGGTCATACATCGCTTTTTCCGCACCGTCGCAATCGTGGCGAACAATGGCGTCCACAATGCTTTTGTGCTCTTCAATCAGGATGTCCGGCCACAACGCATATGGCTGGAAGCCGGAAGGACTGCGGCCCAAGGACGAAAAGATATTGCGGGACAGGTCACCCAAATAACGGTATATATTGGCCAGTACCGTGTTCCCCGCGATCTCCGTAATGGTGTTGTGTATGATAATGTTATGCCGGTACGCCAGGGTGGCCTTCTCCTGAATGTCCATTTTTTCATTGTCATACAGATTATACAGGAACTGAATCTCACTCCGCAAGATACCCGCCTGCTGTGGGGTACAGTTCTGCGCGGCCATCCGTGCGGTCTTCGGCTCAATGATCATCCTGGCTTCAATGGATTGATCATGCAGAAGCGTCGGGGAATACTCACTCATGAAATCAAGGCTGTCTGAAAGCATTTTCGTCGGCTTATTTTCCAAAAAAGTCCCTTGCCGCTCCCGAATGTCGATCACACCAAGAGTCTCAAGGGCCACCAGAGCCTCTCGCAGCAAGCTCCGGTTTACATGGAAATACTCGCAAAGCTCTCGCTCAGTAAACAGCTTTTCATCCTTTACAATGGTACCGCGATTGATCTCCGTATATATATCCCGGATCAATGCCTGCCGTTGTTTATTCATGCTGTGAATTCTCCTTTTACTCTTCTGTTCTCCGTCTCCTGGCTATTTTCCTTATGTTATACATTATACCACTTTTTTACGTATTGTCTATTCCTAAATGCGGTATTCTGCTCTTTTTCAACAGTTTTCCGTACATAAAAGCATTGGCACAACACACGTTCCCCAGACGGCCCGGGGAACGTGTATTATGCCGGATACAAGGAGAGGTAAGCTTATTTCAGTTCCTTCGGCATATTATGAAGATCTATGTAACGGTTATCTTCTTTGAAGGGAGAAGGCGCTACCGTGGCGCGAATGTGCTTCTGACGATGGCCCGGCTCACCCCAAACAACAACGACTTCTCGACCCATCTGAGCGTATTCCGTATCTATAGAGCAGTGAGAAATTGTCTTGCGGAAGTACTGGCTGAAAATACGGTTGGTGGCAATACCGATAACCTTGCCGCCATCTAGCACCTTGTCAGCATGGTTGCTGTACCATTGAGTACGGGGCAGTTCCATATAATCATATTGCTCTTCGTCACGGAACATAGACGCGGCAACATCCATGACGTCCTCTTCGTTCCAAACAAGTGTTACCAAGGTGCGGGGAGGTGCCTTCTTCAGTGCAGCCAGTGCCTCCTTGCCGTAGAACTCATGATTCAAGCTAATACGGTTTGCCCAGCCCAACTCTACCGGCGTACGATACCAATCCTCCAGCTTTGTACCTTCATAACTGCCGGAAACCTTCAAAAAGCGTTTGAAATCATTGAAACGCTCGCGGTATGTCTCGAAATAACCGTTTTCTTCATCCGTCAGTACAGCGGGCAGATAATCATGCACCACCGTGGGGAAGCTGGCTTCCATATGCTTGACCATCGCAGTCTTGGCGCCGATACGGCGAATGTTGTACTTCTTGCCCTGTTCGTAAATATAATCGTAGATCCGCTGGCCGAAAGCCTTGGGGCCTTGAATCTCGAAGCCGATCTCACCAGACATGCCCTGGCGCAGCATGTCTACATCGACACCCAAGATCTTGGCCTTGCCTACATGCATGAACTCAATGTCACGCAGGCTCTGGCCGGTGACCTCTTCCAGCAGGAAAAGACTCTTGGGGCCGGAAACCTGATACTTGAATTTGGCGTCACGCTTCTCGGCGCAGGTCAGGTGATAACCGCCCATCTTGCAGTTATAGTCGAGCCAGCTCCAGACAGGACCGCCGGACTGGAATTCGAAATCATCCTCGCCAAAACGGATCAGAATACCTTCACCAATGACATAGCCCTTTTTGGTGCAGAAAATAATGTGTTTTGCCTGGCGCAACGCAAACTTATCATCCGCGAAATTATTTACCGCGAAGTCAGAAAAGAACTTCAGCGCATCGGGGCCTGCCACATGATATTCTACCATCTGGCTCCAATCACCGATATCACAGTCAGTCTTCCAGGAGAGATTCTCGTCCTGCCAGCCGGAAAACTCCATCGGTTCCCAGGAACGGGTCAATACCAGATTTTCACGCATGCTCTGCACATCGTATTCCATAATGATCTCCTTTGTCAACTTATTCCAAATCCAGCAGCATAGCCGGGTTGGTGTGGGTCATGGTATAGATATCGTCAGCGGGAACATCCAGCTTCAGCATCTCATAGATGTAGCTCTCCATGGATTCCGCGGGAGCGGGGTTGATCACCTGGCCGCTGTCCGTGCTCATAAGGGAGTGCTCCGGGCCGATGGCCTTCAGCGCGTCGGCGATGATCTCCGGCTCGATGGGGTGCTTCATCTGATGGGTGATATCGTTGACTACATGCTCCAGCATGGTGGCGCCCGCCGCAACGATATCCTTCATATCCTGAATGGTATACGCCTCCATGGGAGAGGTGGGGTGGGTGATGACGATCTTCTTGACGCCGCCAGCCTTTGCCGCGGTGACCATCTGGAACGCCTCCTCCTTGGAGACATGACCGCTGGCCAGCACCACATTGGCCTCGGCAATGATATCAATGATCTTCTTGACCTCGTCCTTCAGGCTGCCGTCATCATTCAGCAGGGAGATACCGGTCATACCGGCCTTCAGCATGGCGGCAAACATGGGCACCGCGCCCACATTTTTCAGATAATGGGTAGCGTGGATGGTGGGCATCCAGATCTCCTTGGCGCCCATCTGCACCGCCACCTTCACTGCCTCGGGGTTCAGACCGCCCGCCTGGTGGTTCAGCGCCAGACCGCCAAACACAGGGAAGCCGGTATATTTCGTGGCGATGACCGCGCGTCCGGCGGTACAATCCACATGGTTTTTCAGCAAGACTGCCTTCATCCCGGCTGCCTTCGCGGCTTCCGCCACCTCAAAGTCGTCCATGCGGCGCTTAAAGATATCCGGGCCGGAATGGATGTGGAAGTCAATGCTTCCCTGAAGCAGTTCCTTCGCTTTGACGCGCAGTTCCGCTCTCTCTACATAGTTCATATGGTTCCCCCTATTCTCTCAATTTGTATTTTTATAGAGCCAGAGCGCGCCTTCCTCCGCACCGGATACGCCCTCCCGATAGGCGGCAAGCGCTCCGGTAAGCGGGCGGTCAGGCCGCTTCCAGTGTTTCTTGCGTTCCTCCAGCACCGTGTCGCTGACTTCCAGCTTGATGGACTTATTTTTCAGGTCGATCTCGATGATATCGCCGTTTTCCACGAGCGCCAGCGGGCCGCCGTCCCACGCCTCCGGAGAGACATGTCCGATACAGGGGCCTCTTGTGGCGCCGGAGAAACGGCCGTCAGTGACCATGGCTACCGAGGTATGCAGGCCCATGCCCACCAGCATCGCCGCCGGGATGGACAGCTCCCGCATACCGGGGCCGCCCTTGGGGCCTTCATAGCGCACCACCAGCACAGAACCGGGTGCGATGGTATCGTGCAGGAAGTAGTCCCGTACCGCTTCCTCAGAATCAAACACCACTGCAGGGCCCCGGTGGTACTGCATGGCCGCCTCAACGCCGCTCTTCTTCACCACGGCACCTTTGGGCGCCAGATTGCCGAACAGTACGGCGTAGCAGCCATCGGCATAGAGCGGTTCAGACGGCTCGTGGATCACATCGCGGTCGATCTCCTCGTCAAAACCATCAAGGTATTCCCGCAGGAAACAGCCCTCATATGCGTTTCTCACATCCTGATCCAGATAGTCCCGGATCGTCTTGAGGACACCGGCCACACCGCCTGCCCGATGATAATCGTAAATGGTATAGCCGGAAGATGGCTTGAACTTGGCGACCACCGGTACGGCTGCCTGCAATTCGTCAAATTGCCGCAGTGTCAGTTCCACGCCCAGCACCTTGGCAATGGCGGGCAGATGCAGCACCGCGTTGGTGGAACCGCCGGTAGCGGAGATATAGCGCAGACCGTTAATGAGATTTTCACGGGTCATGTACTGACGGAAGGTCACATGCTCCTTTGTCAGGGCGACGATCCGCTCCCCCACATCCCGCGCCTGACGGACTTTTTCCGCGTTGCAGAACAGCATGGTGGCACTGCCAAAGGGTGCTACGCCCACCGCTTCCAAGAAGGTACCCATGGTATTGGCCGTTCCGAACATGGAGCAGGTGCCGCAGGAGGCGCACATCCGGGCCTGCCAGCGGTCAAAGGTCTTGCGGTCAATGGCGCCCTTGTTGTACTTGCCGATGGATTCCTTCAGATCAGAGGTGCAGTATGTTTTCTCCCGCTCTGTATAGGTCAGCATAGAGCCTGCCGTCAGGAACAGCGCCGGAAGATCCAGCTGCGCTGCCGCCATCAGCATGCCCGGCACGATCTTGTCGCAGGAGCACAGAAATACAACGCCGTCAAAGCTGTGGGCGGAGACCATGGTCTCGATGGATGCCGCGATCAGGTCACGCTGGGGCAGCACGTAGTGCATGCCGCCGCCCTGGGCCATACCGTCGCAGGGAGCGGGAACACAGAACTCCGCCGGTGTGCCGCCCGCTGCCCAGATGCCTTCTTTCACATATCCGGCAAGCTCCCGCAGCGGTTTATGGCCGGGGTTGACATCGTTCCAGGAGTTCACCACCGCAATGATCGGCTTGCGGGAAATATCCTTCTGCCGGTAGCCGGTGGAGCCCATCAGGCCGATGAAATAGGCTTCGGTCATGTCATTTTCGTTGCCACGTCTGTACATGCGTTACTCCTTTTCGCGGAACTGTACGCCCAGCTGATCCTCAAAGACCTTGATCATGCCGCCCTTATCATTGTCGCCCAGACCCTTCAGCAGCGCCTGCTGATAGGTTGCTGTAGCGGCGGCTAGTACCGGCATGGGAATGCCCAGATTGGCGCCCAGCTCTGCCGCGCTGACCAGATCCTTATAGGCGCTGCGCATGGGATAGCCGTTGTGGAAGCTGTTCTTCAGCACGCGGGGGATAAAGAATTCGGAAGCATAGCTGCGGCCCGTACCGCTGTTGACGACCTGGCCGATCTTCTCGCTGTCCAGCCCCATCTTCACCGACATGGGCAGGATCTCCGCCAGTGCCGCCGCGTTGATGTCGAACAGCAGCTGGTTGATCAGCTTGGTCAGCTGGCCCGCGCCGGAGCCGCCCATATACAACACCTTGTTGCCGATGTAGTCAAAGTAGTGCTTGACCTTATCAAAAATCTCTTCCTTGCCGCCGCACATGACCGTCAGCGTACCGTCCTTGGCACGGGATTCCATGCCGGACACCGGTGCGTCGAGGAATTCAATGCCAGCCTCATCCAGCGTCTTGCGCAGCTCTACGGTGGCGTTGTACTTGATGGTACTGAGGTCGACGATGATCTGTCCCTCATGAAGATGGGGCAGCAGACCGCCGATCACGTTTTGAACGATCTCGGTGTTGGGCAGGCTGAGGAAAATGACATCGGTCTTTGCCGTTTCAGCGACTGCCGTGGTGGCCGCCACACCCTTTTCCGTAAATTCCGCGAATGCCTTGTCCACAACGTCGCTGACAACGATCAGTTCGCCGCTCTTGATCAGATTGAGCGCCATATACTTACCCATGGTGCCAAGGCCGATAAATGCGATAGACATAGTAAAAGCTCCTCCTAGTTACAGAATAATTGGTGTCACATGCTGGCGGGAATCTGCGGTTCGTTCTGCTTATTTCCGCGCTTTTGCAGCAAAAGCACTACGGCGATGCAGATAATTCCCAACAAAGAGAAATACCAATCCAGCGGTAGCAACAGTACCACGGAAGCACAAAGCAGCAACGCTTCTTCCAGAATTGTGTTTTTCCGCAGCAGGTACCGTTCAGCAAAAGAGGCAAATGCCAGCAAACCAATAATGGCTGTTCCCACAACGTTGATGACCTCCAGGACACTGCCTTGCAGCAGCATTGCGGGGCGCATAACGAAGATAAACGGAATGATGAACGCACTCAGACACATTTTCATGGCGTGACCACATGCTTTGACGTAGTTGGCGTTGGCCATCTTACCGGCAATAATAGTAGCGGGCGCCACAGGGGGCGTCAGGTTGGCAATCGTGGCGAAATAGAAAATAAACAGATGAACCGGCAGCAGGGGTAGGCCAATCTTTACCAGCGCAGGGGCGGCCATCATTGCCAGAATAATATAGGCAGCCGTGGTAGGCACACCCATACCAAAGAGGATGGTCAGCAGCGCGGTGATTACCAGGCTGAAAAGCTGACCTTCATTACCCAGGCTGAGGATCATGTTGACCAGACGGTTGGCAAGGCCGGTAGAAACAACGCAGTTGTTCAGAATACCCACCGCCGCCATAGTGACCGCGATGCCGATACAGCTCTTTGCGCCGGAAACCAGACCATCTACCAATGGTTTGTAAGTCTTGAGTACCAAAAGCTCACGAGGAGACTTCACCAGAATCTTAAGCAGATACACAATGATCAACAGCGCAATGGAGTACAGTGCTGCTTTGGTGGTGGAAAAGCCAGCCGCCAGGCAGTAAACAATACTTAGCAGCGGCAAAAGAAACAGCGCACCCTCACGCAGGGTAGGCCCCAATTTGGGCAGTTCCTCACGGGGAATTGGCTGCAATCCCATTTTTTTGGCACGGATGACTACCACGCCAACGATCATCAGATAATACAGCAGCGCGGGAACCACAGCGGCCAGCGCTACGGCCGCGTAGGTATTGCCGGTAAGCTCTGCCATAACGAAAGCACCGACACCCATGACGGGAGGCAGAATCATACCTCCGGTAGACGCTGCGGAGCAAACAGCCGCCGCGAATTCACGGTCATACTTGCGCTCCATCATCAAAGGCAGCGTAAATACGCCCGTAGTAGCCACAACGGCGCTGGCGCTGCCGTTGATAGAGCCCATCAGGCCACTGGCCGCCACCGCGGTAAGGCCAGGGCCAGCGCGGAAGCGTCCACCAACACAAAGTGCCAACTGCACAAAGAAATTACCGGCACCGGTGGTGGTCATAAAACCACCAAGGATCATAAACAGGGCAATGTATGTCGCTGAGGTATTCAGGAGGCTGCCATAGCATCCGCTGAAGTTAGTTACCAGGGAAGAGATCACCCGTTTGAGGCTGAAGCCACCGTGGTAGAAAATACCACCCAGATATGGGCCCACAAACATGTAAATAATGCCGATGATAATCAGGCAGGGAATCGCCTTACCAAAGGATTCCGCTGTGGCCAGCAGAACCGTGACCAGCAGAATACCGCCAATGATCAGATCCAGCGTTGTAGAACGGCCAACACGAAGAACCATGTCATCATAGGATATCTGAATATAGAATGTGGTAACGACGGAGAAAACAAGGCCAATAATCGGTATGATTAAATGCCAGGGCTTTTTATCACTTTTCAGAAGCTTATTGATGCTGCCGAGGAAAATCAGAACCATAGAAAACATCAGATGGATGTTCTGAAGTTTAATGGGATTCATTGATCGAAATAGACTGGTATAAATCTGGAAAATGCCCATTGCCAACGCAATGAGGTAAATCACTTTTTCAAGAGTTACAGCGTACTTTTTATTTGCCATATTTTTTATTCCTTTAACGCATAATGTGTTCATCAAAAAAGTAGTCTGCAAGGTGCGAGTCCACCCTGCAGACTACTTTTCAGAAGCGCTTCAGAGGGATATACCGATAGCTTGAAAAGACTCTGTGACGCTTTAGTGGATCGTACCCACAGTCAGGCTGTCATCCCATACGCCAGCTTCCTTATAGTAACGGGCCGCGCCGGGGTGGATGGGGATATTGGGATCCAGGCCGGAGAGCGCAGTCTCGGGGCGGATGGTTGTACCCAGCGCGTGATAGGCATCCAGCTCAGCGGCATTCTCCATCAAGGTCTTGGTAAAGGCATACACCAGATCCTCGGGAACGTCAGTACGGACGGCCACATACTGGGTGTTGGACATGCACAGGATTGTGCCCTTCAGCTGGTTCAGGCGGGATTCGCCTTCGACCTCCTGTACGGAAATCTCAAAAGGAAGGGTACTCTGGATCTTAGTCAGAACATCTTCGCTGATGCCCAGATAAACAACATCCACCGTGCCGGAATCCAACTCGGAAAGGTAAGAGGCGGGATAGCCGGAGCTCAGATGTGCGACCATGGCATCAACAACGCCATCGCGCAGCGCGTCGGGAGAATCACCGGTGGCCAGGTTGACCTTCTCAATATCATCCCAGATACCATAGCCTGCTTCCAGAACAGCCTTCGCCAGCTCATAAGGGCCGCTGCCCACAGCACCGACGGCAACGGTTTTACCCTTCAGGTCTTCCATGCTGGTAATGCCGCTGTCAGCGCGTACCGCAAAAACAGTCTCATTGGTAAAGGTCTTTGTGACGGCGTACATTTCGATCTCGCCATAGGGATCCAAACCCTTAAGGCACTGGTAGGAAACGTCGGGCGTCATAATAGCTAGCTCCGCTTCCTTGTCGGCCAGCAGGAAGGCATTTTCACCGGAACCGGCGGAGATGATGACGGAGTTCTTCAGGCCGGGCAGGTGACTGTTGACGATGTCGCACATAGCCGAACCCAGGATCTGGCCATTGGAGCTGAGAGAAGTGGTGGTCATTCTCAGTGTGCCTTCAACTTTGCTGACATCAATGTCACCGCCAGCAGTCACACTCTGGCCAGGGGTAGGCGTGTTGTCTGCGTCGCCATTGGTGTTGCCTCCGCAAGCGGTTAGGGCAGCAATCATAGCGATCGCCAGAAGCAGCGCAAGCAATCTCTTCATGTTCATTTTCTTTTTCTTCCTTTCGTTATCTTACTATTCCACTAAGGCATATCCCTAGGCATAGTACTTACTTTCCGAGAACTCGTCTCGGGTTTTCCCGGATCATACGGATGATTTCATTCTCGCTGATCCCGTTTTCCAGCAGCCCGGTGACAAACAACCGCATGCTTTCTGCCGGATGCTCTCCGTTTTTCTGCCCGCGATCCGTGGCAAGATAAATATGTTCCGCGCCGATCTCACGGATGCTCTGCGCGACCTCTGGTACCGTGGCCATCTTTAACGCGATATCCACCCAATCCTTTTCAATGAGTACACCCATTTCAACAAATTGCTTTTGCGCCGCGACACTGATCGGCGTGTGATCATACTCCGGATGACTGAGTACCATCGTCACACCCATCGCCAGGCCGACACGGCAGGCAACAAATGATTCTTCCTGAAGGATATGCCCTGTGGACACCGGGATGTTATAGTCGCGGGCAACTTCGAGAACTTCCAGAAGTGCCGGAAGCGGCTGCATATCTCCATCGACCACATGAAGAGCCGGGCGGTCACGGTAATTCCCGATCCCGGCCTTTTCCATGCTGGAAACAGCCTCCCGTGTCGGCAGCCATACCATTTTCGCACCCATGCGCGCAGCGCTCTCTACGGCGTATGGATTGAGCCCGCCTACCGACCAGTTCAAGGCGATGCTTCCGTAGATCTTGGTTTTCCCAGGGTAGAGGGCCTGAACCAGTTTCGCCCGCCCGGTGGTCGGCTCATAATGGTTCTTGATCAAGACGCCTGCCATGCCCAGCGCTTCCGCCTCAGTCAAAAGCTCCCAATCGTTGAGGCTTCTTTGGTCGTGATCAGGAGACGTATGTACATGCAGATCATATGCGCCACACAGCAGTTCCTTGGTTATGTCGTTATAATCTCTCATAAGCACTGTAATTCTCCTCTCTGCTTTCTGGTATACCTTGGTCGACCAAATTGTGTTATTATTTTATCATATTTGCGCCCTGTTTTGCAAGCGAAAAGCAGATTTTTTGACAATTCATTCGTATGCACAAAACGTCACATTCTCTTTTGTGTAAATGTCACATATAATTGCCCGACACTTTGCACACTTTCTCTCTTTGCAACAATCTTTTCCTGTCGGTCATATATAGCAAGGCCAACTGTGTGATCTCGGATTCACTTATAAGACTTCAGCAACATTGCCCATCACAAAAGAACAAGGGCTCTGCGGTCGATGCGCTTGCTGAAGCTCCGAACACAGCAAGCTGCGGTTCATCAGAGGATTATCTGCATGGCGCTGCCCGGGCACAGGTACGCCTGTCCGTGGGCTGAACCGGGTAAAATACACTCCCACTCAAAGTATCTGAGTGGGGGCTTCTATTTATCGTGATAACGCATATTCCGTGCGGTATGGAACGTCGTATATTTGACCTTGCCAGAAACCGGCCTGTTCACTGTATAGGCCAGCTCCGCACCGAATCGCTCCAGGTCCAGCAGAGCGATGTCGGGGCTGTGGATTACCTGCTGTCATCAGACCGGATAGCATGCATGCTCAAACTCAAACTCAAGCGCAAACATTGACTATTCGTACCGAATATGATATATTTTGAACTGAGATGGAGGCGATGACATGGAAAGACGTTTGGCGCGGATCAACAGCAGTACAGCCGGAGGAACAGCCGGCGCCGGTGCGAAAACGCACAAGGTAACGCTGCCGTCCTGCTGGCTTCAGGCCATGGGGATCACCGATGAAAACCGGGAGGTGGAGCTGGCTTTTGACGGGCATCAGATCGTCATCACCAGAGTCACCACCATCGAGGAATTCTACGACGAAAAGAAGGCACAGTCCCACAACGTGAAAACGCTGAAGTTCTGGAATGCCAATACACTCTGTACGACGATCGTAGCGGACTTTACGGATCATACCCTTTGCGCAGAGAACCATACCAAGCAGCTGGTAAAAACGGCATTTGGAAAAAACCGACTCCCCACATGGGCTGATCTGATGACCTTTCTGGAAGAACGGTGCGTTCCCCGACAGCGTGATGGCATCCAGGAATATCTGGAAGCCTTGGGGTTGGACGAGTATGACCCGTGGGAGATCGTCAAGCACACGCAGGGCCGCATGGCGGAAGACCAACAGTGGATCGAGGTAGTGGAATGAGCCTGCATTTTGTGACAAATGAAAGGATTGCTGAGACATCTTCCAAGGGCAATCAGGAAAAGTGGATAGATGAAAACCGCTGGTACAAGCTGGATCAGTTTGGCTATGAAGCCTTGGCGGAGACGCTGATCTCACAACTGCTGGAGCTTAGTAACTGTGAGAAAGACTATCCGTTCCGCTTTACCCGTTACCGTATGGAGCGTTTCACTGCCCATGGCATCGAACGGACAGGGTGCAGCAGCGAAAACTTTCTGCAATCGGATCAGTCCATCATCACGCTGAGCCACCTGTACAAAAGGGAGAGCGAAGTGTCTCTTCGTGATCTTCTGTCGCGGCAATCCAGTGACAGAAAGCGCATTGCCTATCTGGCCGATGCCACGGCGGAGCTAACGGGCTTGGAACGGTTTCCTCAGTACCTGACCCTGCTGTTTGAGGTGGATGCACTATTTCTGAACGACGACCGTCATTTGAACAATATCGCGGTCCTGGAATGTGGCGGTAAATACGATTATTGCCCTATCTTTGATAACGGCGCAGGACTGCTCTCCAATACGCGGACAGCTCCCATGGATATTGAACCGAAAGCTTTGATCGCAGCACAGCGTGCCCGCCCGTTTAACATATCCTTTAACCGACAGGCAGGAGCAGTCCGGGCGCTGTATGGAAAGCAGTTATACATGCCCAAGCTGTCGAGAGAAGATATCTTTGCAAGGCTGGAGCCGCTGCTGCAATACTACCCGCAGCGAGACCGTGGGCTCATCACGGACAGAGTATGTACTACCTTTCTGCAGCGGCAGAAGCAGTTGTGATTGTGAATAGGAACGGTACAAGAGATGCGTGATCGTTGGCATTTCTTCTTGCAAAAGTGAATTTTCACTCTTGCGAGTGAATGAAAAGTAAAAATTCACCCTACGGAGTGAATTACGAGTGAATTTTTACACCACATGATTGAAGAACTGAGCAGCCCCTTCTTTCCACCTGAAAAGAAGGGGCTGCTGTATAGCTGCACACAATGCAAATCCGCTCTATATACTAATGCCGCATTGCAAGATGAACCGCTAAGAAGTAATACCGCTATTCTGTTGTCAAATATGATAGCTGTTGTTTGCGATGTAGGCGCAGGGGCGTAGATCGAGTCGGATCTGCTTTTTCAGGCAGCGTTCAGTGCTCGCAGCTGTTGCAGTCACCGGCCAACCGCTCACGGACGCATTTAGCCGTATGGGTGCAAGCCAAACCGCCGATCGTCGCGCATTTCAGCTCCGGGGGCAGACGCTTCTCCACATCCAGTAGCGCATCCAGCACCTCATCCGGCGGAATAAAGCTCTTGATGCCGGATAGAGCCATATCGGCCGAGATAAACGCATTGGCCACGCCTACAGCGTTTCGCTTGATGCAGGGAACCTCGATCGGTCCAGCAATGGGGTCACACACCAGGCCCAGCAGGTTCTTCATGCATAGAGCCATCGCATGGACAATCACATTGGGATCATCGCTGAACAGGCTGGCAAGTCCCGCGGCGGCAATAGCACTGGATATGCCAATCTCTGCTTGACAGCCCCCCACAGACCCGGAGTAGGAGATGTCCCGCTCCGCCATAATCACACCCAGCAGTGCGCTGACGAACAGGGCATCCACCAGTTGATTGTCGGTGAGGTTATGCTTTTTCTGAATTGCCATCTGCACCGCCTGAGGGATCGTCAGCACGGGTACCTCTTCAAACAGCCGGTGGAATGGCGATATGCGCACGAGCTGAAAAATGACCCATGGTTGATCCAAAAAAGCCGGAGACGCCTTCCGCCCTTCGATAAACACTCGGGTAAAGTAATCCGCCAGCAGGGCGGCCTGATCGTCCTGCATCTGCGTCTTCCCGGTCAGCCCCTGCGCCTGGATATACTTTTGCAGGCAGTTTTTCAGGTCGACATCCAGGTCTTTCGTCGGCCCTCCGTGGTACTGCGAGAGGCGGTGCGTCTGATACCGCTCTATATCCGGAGCACATACTTTATCAAGCACTTCTTGTGCCGACCGCCAGGCTTTCAGATCTTCTTTGTAGTAGTCGTGGATCTGCTCCTGCATACAGGCCGCCTGGCGTTCCGCGACCATCTGCCGGTATGTCAGCCGAGCGGATACCATTTCTCCTGCCTGCTGGATGCACCGGCGAAGAACGCTGACGAGGAACACACGCAGCTCATTGGGCGTAAGCGCCGCCTGCACCTCCCGCAGGCAAAAGGTCTCTCCCGTCGGCAGGATGACCGCACAGTTCCGTGGCTCCGCTGCGCAGGTATACAGACCCTTCCCCTCGCTTGTTTCCATCTCTGCCTGCACGGCGTAGGGGGTCTCATTTCCCGTTGCCTTTATAAAGTAGTATAGCCTGTCAATATTCTCGATTTTCACCTGTGAAAATACTTCGATCGAACCGCAGTGATCTATGAGGTGCTCCAGGCACTCGCGTATGAGCTTATCCTCAGTATCTGTGTTCTCCTTCCACACGCGCGCTGCCAGATCCAGCAGCATCCGTTTGGCAGTTTCGTCATCCGGTGCCTCGGTGGAGTCCGTCAGATCCATTCGGCCCAGTGCCAGATCTAAACGGTGCGTTGTTTCGAACCATCTTCTGGAGTACGGGGGCGGGTAGCCCTTCTCCCGGGTCTGTGCGAACAACAGCCCCTCATCGGTCAGAAGCGCGCGGCATAGCGGCTTTGTCACGACACCCCCAGGCGCAGCGATCGCGCCGAGCTTCGAGTAGTTCGTCTCCGCAAGTGTCTGCAGGCGAGTGCATCGATACTTTTTCAACAGCTCCGCTGCCGGTATCCAATTTTCTTCTTGAAAAAACGTCCCATTGAATTGAATTTTTCGCCGCAAAGCCATATCGTGTCCTCCTAAAAATTCCCCAAAATGCTGCATTTAAGCTGCACATACGGAATATTTGGCTGCAAATGTTTGATTTATTCTCGGGGAGCAAAACTTTGGGAAAGCCGGTCTTCCTCCTGTAAAATATCCCCGTCGCCTCGCAGAGGGACAAATCTTTTTACTGGAAGGAGAACTTCAAAATGATCGACAACTTTGCTCCAGACGTACCGTCCACTCTCTCCGCCATGCCGTCCGTCCCGTACTTTTCTGACTTCCGGGGTAAGAGGAAAAAGCACGCGAAGAAAAAGAAAGGCAAGCAGCTGAAGATCGCCAAGAGGCGGGCGGAGGCTGCGATCTGGCAGGCCGGTTACCTGAGCCGAGAGAACGAGATCCTGCGCCAGATGATCCTGCTGAGCACTGCCGCCGAGCGAAATCGGCTCAATAGTGGCGTGGCTGAGGTCGGCATGCGGCTGACCGGCAAGTGAAAGGAAGGTGTGAATCGTGTCCGAGTATTCGATCGCTAATGGTAGATTATATCGAAATGACGTTTGTCTGACGAATTTTGTCCCGGAGGTCCTCGGTGTATACGGCAACCCCTCCGAGCCGAAGTCGCAGCTCATCAAGATTGCTTACACCATCGTCGGCCGCGACAAGCCGGAGTTCACCTTGGTGTTCGGGAACCACCTACGGCAGCTGAACTTCGAGGCGTGCGATTACGCCTGTCGCTATGAAACGACACCCAGCAAGGCCCGCCGATGGGTCGGCAGCTACCTGTGTGACCAGGCTGATAATATCATCGCACGCGGCGCCTACGGTTCCTTTTTGGATACCTCAGGTTGGTACGATCTTCCCTCCCCGGCCTTCGCCGCGGGAGGGGGGCTGACCGGCATGAAGCCCGACGGCGAGGTTCGACTGGGCGAGGGGATTTCAAGCACCCGCCTGGCCTGCGGTGACGGTCTGGATGTTGGCACCGCCGTCACCGGTCTCGTTACCGCCTTCCAGCGCACGCCGGAGGCGATGATGGCCTTCACCTTCACGCTGTTTACCGCCATGCGGTCGCTGCTCCAGCAGGCGGGGCTGCCGGTCAATTCCGTCTTATACATTGTAGGAATACAGGGCTTCGGCAAGAGCCAGCTGGCCAAGCGGTATTGCACATTATTTGACGATAGTACACGGAGACTGCCCGCCAACAGCTTCGACGCTGGCTCCACCTTTGCCAGCATCCGGGATGCCCTGGCGCAGCAACGCGATCTGGTCGTTCTGCTGGACGATCTGTGTCACTCGAGCATCGCCAGTGAGGAAGCCAAGCGCCGGAAGCTGTTGTCAAGGGTCATTCGTTCCGCGACAAACATTACCTCGTTTGGGAAGAAAAGCGGCAACCGCAACGTCGAGATCACCTGCGCCGCAGGCCTGGTGGTCACCGCTGAGATGCTGCCGTCTGCCGCCAGCGAGCTGACGCGGTGCGTCCTGCTGCGGCTGGATCACCAGTTGGCCGACTTCGAGCCGAGTGACCGGATCTTTGCCGCCGCGACCTTCCAGCGCTTTCTTGAGTGGTTCGCCGCCCGACAGGCCGACGAGCTTCAGCAGCTTCGCAAGGACTTCGACGCCTTCCAGGCTGGGGTGCAGAACAGCAGGGAGATGCGCTTGCAGATTACCCTGTGGGAGCAGAGCTGGATGTTCGACTGCTTCACGCGCTTCGCCGCCGAGGTTGGGGTGGTTAGCCAGAAGGCTGCCACGTCGATGAACGGGGTGTTCGGCGCCCTCCTCAAAAAGGCTTGGACCGACACCACGGCCGAGATCGACCGTCTGGCACCCGTTCGCCCCGAGAGCCTCACCGCCTTCACCGTTCAGGCGCTTCAACGCAAGGTCATCCCGGCCATCCGGCACCGCGGCTGCCTCTACGTTCGATTGGAGGAGCTGACGCAGTATCTGCGCTGCATCACCCGTCAGCCCAGCCTTGATCCAAAAGCGGTATCTGCCGCCCTGCTGGATGCCGGGCTGCTGGAGACTGACGCCAGCGGAAAAAATACCAAGAAGCTGGGCGGCCGCCGCTATCTGGCCATATCAACAACAATAATAACATAAGGAGGAAATCACACATGACATCGACATTCTCATCCGCCGTTACCGACCGGCTGACCGCTCTCAGCGAGCTGGCGGACCGATATCCGCTGTACGTCCCCGTCAGCGCCGCCGCCGAGTTCCTCCATGTCAAGGAGACGGGGCTCCGTGCCTCTATCGAACAGGGCACCTGCCCCTTCGGTATCAGCTGGAAGCTGGGTGACCGTGCAGCCTACAAGATCCCCACGATTACCTTCATCGCCTGGCTGACAAAAGGCGCCTATACCTTGAGCGCGTAATAGAGGCTACATATGGGGGAGGGTGATCCTCCCCTATAAAAAATCTCAAGAAAGAGGGAGTTTCATGGCAAAGCAGCGATTCGAATATAAGCTGAACCTCGGCAAGCACCCCATCACCGGCGAGACCATCCGCCGCTCGTTCTACAGCAGCAAAAGCCTGCGGGACGCCAAAAAGAAGGCCGAGGCGTTCCAGCGTGAATATGAGATGGAGATGATGGTAGAGGGCGCCAGTGTGATCCGTAACGAAAAGTTTTCCACGTGGGCCCTGTCTTGCCTGGAGACCTACAAGCGTCCCTATGTAAAGCCCGGCACCTATACCGGCACCTACCTGGCGCCGGTGCAGCTCCATCTCATCCCCGCCTTCGGCAACATGAAGATCGCGGATGTCAAACCCCTGCATATCCAGCGGTATATCAATCAGGCCGCCGAAAAGTATGCGCCGGAAACCGTCAAAAAAGACTACAACTGCCTGAAGCTGATCTTCGACACGGCGGTGGACAACCAGCTGTGCGTCAAAAGCCCCATGACCCGCACCATCAAGCTGCCCAAGTACGAGACCGTGAAGGACAAGCACGCCTTCTCGCAGGCGCAGTATGAGATTGCTTACGCCGCGGCACAGGCGTACGGTGACCTCTCACTTATGTTGATGCTGGAGACCGGGGTATCCCGCAGTGAGCTGCTGGGGCTGCGTTGGGAGGATATCGACACCGAAAACCGCTGCATCCACATCACGCAGGGACTGGTCGTCTACCATGACGTGGACGAGAATAAGCAGGTGATGAGCAGCACCGGCCTGAAGAACAAGTTCCGCAAGCGTGCTGTCCCGATCACCGACGATGCCCTCTGGTTCAGCTTAACACAGGCAGAACGAACGGTCAAGGTGGGTGATACCGTGATCCAAACGGAATACATCATCCATAGTCCGGAGGGCAAGCCCTACAACCCGAACAACTGGGCAAATCGCGTGTTCCGTCCCTTCATGCAGCGCCTGCATAAGGAGCACCCGGATATCCCCATGCTGTCGCCCCATGAGCTTCGTCATACCAGGGCCACGCTCTGGATCGCCCAGGGGATCGACCCCTACATGGTGGCGCGATTGCTGGGACACAGTGATCTGAAGATGCTGACGAAAATATATGACCACACGAGCACCGAGACCCTGCGGAAGGCCCTGGAGGCCGCTGCGAAAAAAGAACCGTAACCGGAGAAAGCAGCGGTGTCACCGCACACCGCTGCTGATCCACCTATTACAAAAGGAGGCACCTCCCATGAAGCAAGTCATCACCGCCCCGAAAACCGATATGTTCCGCATCCGGGTCAACCCGGATGTACGCAAGCAGCTGGAAGCCATCTATGAACAAAATGGCCTCACCCTGACAGATGCCGTCAACGTATTCTTTCAACAATCTCTTCGTGCCGGAGGATTTCCCTTTCCGGTCACCACAGAAAACGCAGAGCAGCTCCGCCAAAAAGCCGTCGAGAAGCTTGTCAGAGAGCTGCAGCGCGGTTCATCCTGCTCCTCTTCTTGTAAAGAAACGCTTGCCGTGCTGGAGATCGATCCATGAGCTTTTACTATAAGCGCACCGCCATAGAGGACATTCAAAGAGCGACCGCCTATATCCGGAGTACTTTTCAGAATGAAGAGTCTGCCCGCCTGGTTGCCGCCTTCCTTACGGGGAAGATCACGCGCCTGAACGACGCACCTTGTGTGGGACACCCTGTGTCCCACGACCTTCCCGGCTGCACCCCCTGCCGGGTGCTGCCTGTCCCCGGTTTTCTTATTTTTTACCGGCTCAGATCACCCGACGGTATCGAGATCCTCCGCGTCCTGGAAAACACACCGGACTATACCCACGCCCTCTTCTGAACATGACACCGCCCTGGTTATAAGCAACACCCACTTTCACTTGCTGAAAGTGGGTGTTTTTTGGCAGACGGAGGCGGCTCGACCGGAGCTGGACGCCCTTTTTATTGCAGCAGCTGCCGGAGCCATAGGCTCGCGGTGCCGCCTTTTGGAACCACCAGCAGAACCCGGCCGCAGATCTGGTCTGCCGTCACCTCCTGCAGGTCCGGCGCGTTGTTATGATCTCCCTTGGTGCGGAATACCGGGCCAAGGGCCGTTTCGGTCCGCTCTGTAATGCGGTGCACCACGATCTGGCCGTCCAGTCGGTAGGCAATTACCTGTCCCTCCTGAAGCGCTTCTGCATCCGTTCGGCCGACCACCACCGCGTCTCCGATTTCAATGGCAGGCTCCATGCTGCCGGTAGCCACCGCCAGAGGGAACGCTGGCAGCATGCCGAAGAAAAACGCCATCACCAGCGCCGCAAGCAGCAGCACCGCCGCCCAGCGCAGGCAGCGTTTTGTTTTGCCCCTGTCTTTTGTTTCAGTCTCCATGATGGCGTTTCCTCCTCTTTGTCAGCCCCAGCAGTGCCGCGCCGCTGCCGATACCGGTCAGGACCACCGCCGCGATGCCCGCATCTCCGGTGGCCGGTGACCGGTTCTCTGCGGCAGACCCGGCAGACCCATAGGTCAGACGGAGCGCCACCGTGCCGCCGGGATCGCCGGATCTCGCCGAATCGTCCCGCCGGATCAGCATAGACACCGTGCAATGCTCCCCCGGTTCCAGAATTTCTCCCGCTTCCGCCGGGGAAATACCGAACTGCACTGTCAGATCCTCCCCGGTTCCGTCCTCCTGAGAAACATCCGTCAGCCGGGCTGGAACGGTGCCGATGTTCTCCGCCGTAAAGGTCACCAGTGCCCAGCTGCCGGGCAGCGTCAGATCCAGCTCGAACACGCCGGTGGTTTTCGCTTCCACCGCCGCCGTGCCGTCGGCGCCCCGGCTGAAGGTGCAGGTCATATCCGACAGGATCACCGCCGGTGCCCCGGTGGATACGCCCCAGGCCCGGACCAACAGGCCTGCCAGCATCAACACCGACGCCAAGGCCCCGGCCCACAGACGGGCCGGGGGATACTTGGTCTTAGCCATGGGTGTGGCCGACACCGGGCGCCGGTTCTACGGTGTCCTGACCGTAGGGCAGCGTGACAGTCAGGCGGCCTGCGGCGTTCAGCTCGCCTTCATAGTCTTCCGGCACCTGGATCACAAAGGTCAGCGTGCAGGACTGGCCGGGAGCCAGCGTCTCGTCGGACAGCTCCGGCTTGGTGAGGGTCAGCTGCTCCGGCGTTTTGGTTTCCAGCGCAATGACGGCACCGGCGAGGTTTGCGTTCACCGTACCTTGATTGGTCACTGTCAGGGTGTAGGACGCCCAGGCGCCGGGCAGGCCGAAGGTCACATCCGCATAGGAAACGGTGCCGTTTTCCACGGTGGCGGCAGGCTGCTCCGTCTCCTCCGCCTTCACCGTCGCGATCACATCGCGGGACTGGTCGGAGGGGCCGACAGCCACCACGGCGTACTGCTGCCAGCTATCCGGATACTGCGCCTGCAGCAGCGCGGCGGCATCCCGCAGGAAACTGCTGACCACGATCTCCGCCGTCTCGGCCATCTGCTCGCTGCCGAAATCGGCCTTTTCGCCGTAGTACCGGTAGTAGAGCTTCAGGTAGTCCGACAGGTGCAGCGTGGACGCATCTGCCTTGATGGCCTCACCCTTTTCGTAGGAAATGCTGCTCAGGTCGAAATTTTCCGTATTGACCGCGTAGAAAATAGCGTCATAGCTGACAGGCTCCCGGTCGGACTGGGTGCCGACCTTGGTGCTGTCCTCCAGCCAGGTGTAGGCATCGGTCAGACGGCCGGCGATCTCCCAGTCCTCCTTCTGGCCGGTGCGGGTCAGACTGCCGACGGAGGAACCCTGTACCGACGCGCCGCTGGATACCTTTAGATCCGCCGCCGTTACGGCCAGATCCCAGGTTCCGGCCGCTGTTACGGCCCCGCCGGCCGTGACGGTGGTCTGCCACTTGGCAAGGCCCATTCCCATAACGGACAGCGCCAGACACAGGCACAGCGTCAGCGCCAGCGCCCCGAAAATGCGATTTCTTTTTTGCTTTTCCATGATTAAATCTCCTGTTCAGCTCAGTTGTGAAGATGTCCGGCTTCCGGTGCCGCCTCTACCGTATCCTGCAGGTAAGGCAGGTTGATTTTCAGCGTTCCCGCCGCGTCAAGGGTGTCTTTCCCCTGATCCACCGCCTGCACCACCACCTGGATCGTACAGGACTGGCCCGGGGCCAGAATGTCCCCCGTCAGATCCGGCGCGTCCAGCTGAAGCTGCGCGGTGTCGTCGCCTTCCAGCGCGATCACGGCATCAGACAGATTGGCATTGGCCGTTCCCCGGTTGGTCACCGTCAGGGTGTAGGCTGCCCAGGCGCCGGGCAGTGCCATTTCCACGTCCGAATAAGACGCCTCGGTTTCGGTTCGGGTCACCGCCGCCGGTTCCTGTCCGTCGGCCCAGCCCATGGATGCGATCACGAACTGCAAATGGTCGCAGTGATCCGTGCCGTCCGCCGCCATGCAGACCAGCGCGTAGTTCCGGAAGGTATCCGGCCGCAGCGTTTTCAGGAGGGTGTCGCTCTGGGCCACCAGACCGTCCAGAATTTTGTCCTGGGCCGCCGTGTCGCCGAAATAGTCGGTTTTATTGCGGTAGTAGTTCCATGCCCGCATACCCTGGATTTTGGTGCCGTCCGGCGCCGTCTGATCGTCTCCCAGCCGGATCACATAGCCCTGCTCCAGGCCGTCCAGCATGGTCAGCCGCCGCTGCTCGGTATCCAGCGTGCCCAGCTTGGACAGGTCAAACCGGGTCGTATCCACCAGCCACAGCCACGAGGAAACGGCAAAGCGGCTGTTCTGGGTGCCGGTAGTGGGGTAGCTGGTCACCTTGGTGCGGCTCACCGCCGCCTCGATGCAGGCCTGTCCCTTTTTGTTGGCCGCAATCACATTCTGCAGACTGTAATCCGCGTCGTTTCCCCGGATCTCTGCGCCATTGGACAGCGTCACTGAGGCATCGGTCAGCACCACATCCCATTTTCCGGATGCCGCAACGTCACCTTCGGCGTGAAGGGTGGTCTGCCACTTGGCAAAGCCCATTCCCATGGCCGACAGCGCCAGTGTCCCGCAAAGCAGCAGGGCCGCTGCCCCGAGCTTTCCGCTTTTCTTCATTGTACGATGACTCCTTTTGATCAATTTCTCGTCTTCCGAGTTCTCTTTCACCATAGTGCCGCCGTGTCAAATCAGAAATCCGGTTTCTGTAAAAGCTGCGTCAAACAAAAAGCGCCGCACAGATCTGTGCAGCGCCTCAGCATGTCACTGAAATATCTCGGCTGATCAAAAGCCGGGATAGCTTTTTTCAAAACTGTCGTATTTTTGTCGTACAGCATTTTTCACTTGCTGTTAAGTCCTTCGAAAAGTAATAAAAACACCCCGATTTGTTAAAAATCGGGGTGTTTTCTTGGTGGAGACTGCTGGACTCGAACCAGTGACCTCCTGCGTGTGAAGAACTGCGTAATATCCGGTGCAGGTGGTCATAGCTGCTGCACCCCGCATAGTCACAGGCTGTTTGCCCCACCGCAGGTTCTCAAGCTGTATACGGCAACATCCCTTTACAGCCTAAAAAAGCCCGACACATAACATCATCCAACATCTGGTAAATCTAATCAACACCGTGCAGGGAAGATCATGAGGTTTTTGAAGTTTTATGTTGGGTTCCGCTGTACTCATGCCATCGCGCAAACCTCTGGCGAACTTCGCCAAAGGTTTGCGTGTCGATCAAATACCTCGAAACCATCCCCGCACCTATCGACGGACGTGTCATGCCGAATGATTACGATGATTAAACGAATCTTTTAATGCCCTGTATTGCGCACGGTGTATAAATCGGCTATAATCGCAGTAACAACGATTCTGCACGGCAAGGAGGCGATACGGTGTCTGAAATCAAACTGGATATGCGTCTGAAGCAGGCGCTGCGTATCTCGCCTCAGATCCTGCAATCCACACAGATCTTGCAAATGAACGCGCAGGATCTGCGGGAATATGTGGACAGGGTGCTGGAGGAAAACCCTGTGCTGGACAAAGCGCCGGAGCACGAAGCACAGCGAGAATTTCAGGAGCTGTGCCGTCAGGCCGGGTGGATCAGCGGACAAGGTGTGCGCAGCGGGTCGTCATCCGGGGAAGATCCTTACCGCCCGGAGGCGGGCGCCTGGGATGCCGCCATGACTTCGCTGCCGGCGTTCCTGTCCGATCAGCTGGATCGAAAAGCGCTGAGCAAGCCGCTGCGTGAGTTGTGTCGGTATCTGGTGCAGGCGCTGGATGAGGACGGCTTTCTGGAACAGGAAGATATTGACGCGGTATGTGAACTGGGCGTTCCTGATGCACTGGTGCAGCAGGCGGTCAGCGTTCTGCAGGAGCTGGAGCCTGCGGGGGTAGCGGCACGGAACCTGGAAGAGTGCCTGCTGTTGCAGCTGCGGCGAATGCCGGAGGATACGACGCTGGCGCAGCGCATCATGTCAGGCTATTTGCCGCTTCTGGGAAAGAAGCGGTGGCACGCTTTGGCGGAGAAGCTGGGTGTCTCCGAGCAGGAGGTACAGCAGGCAGCTACGCTGATCAGCGGGCTGTCACCGCATCCGGGGCGCATGGAAACGACGGAGACCATTTCGCCGGAATATATCACGCCGGATGTTTTCATCGTAGAGCGCGGTGACGCTCTGGAAGTGGTGCTGAATGATTTTTATGTGCCGCAGATCCGGATCAATGGTTACTACGCCGCCCTCCTGACAGAGACGGAGGATCCGGAGACGAAGGACTTTCTGCGGCAAAAGATGCAGCAGGCACAGTGGATGATGGCCCACATGGAGCGGCGGCGCAAAACGCTGGAGCGCTGTGCGCCGCTGATTTTGGCCACGCATCTGCCGCTCTTTCAGGGCACGACGCCATGTCTTGCGCCGCTTATGCAGAAGGATGCGGCAGAGTTGATGGGCGTACATGCCTCTACTCTGGGGCGCTGTATTCGCGGGAAGCATCTGCAATGCCGCCAGGGAACCTATCCGCTGCAATACCTTTTCCCTCGACCGGTCGACGGCGCGGGGCGTTGCTCGGAGCAGGCTGTCCGGGTCAGGCTGGCGCAGTATATCAAGGAGGAGGATCCGCACCATCCCCTCAGCGACCAGCGGCTCAGTGAGCTACTGCATGCCGAGAGCATTCCGGTGGCCCGGCGGACGGTGGCAAAGTACCGGGAGCTGATGGGGATCCCTCCGGCCTATGGCCGCAGAAAATAGAACCGATACATAAAAAGACACGTTTCTTACAAAAGAAACGTGTCTTTTTTGCTGCCCGGAGCTAATACGCCGCAGATAAAGGCGGCTTATCGGTTTTGGGCGCGGAACTCTGATGGGGTGTTGCCTTTGATGCGCTTGAAGGTCTCGTAGAAATAGCTGGAGGTACAAAGCCCTACCTCTGCAGAGATCTCAGTGACGGTCATGGAAGTGGAGAGCAGAAGCTTGCAGCCTTTTTCCACCCGGTAACGCAGGAGAAACCGAAATGGGGATTCCCGCATGTAGCGCTTGAAGAAATGGCCGCAGCCGCTTTTGCTGACGCCTACGGCGTCGGCGATCTAATCCAGCGTAATAGGTTGGTTGTAGTTGGTTTTGATGTACGCCAGCATCTTATGCAGCCGCTCGGATTCGCTGCTGTAAAAATCAAAGGAAAGGGAATCCCGGCAGCAGAGGAATAACGCCCTCCACAGCAGGAGCACATGGGTATAGATGTCAATGTCCCGGCAGACGTCCTGTGTATCATACAGGGCACAGACCGACTCCAGTGTGCGCAGAACAGGCCGATCCGCTTCGCGGCTGGCGGCGAACTTGTAAAAATTGAAGAACGGCGAATCGCAGAAGGGTGTGATGTAATTCTCCGCCAGCGCGGTGCCCGGCATGCCAAAAAAGTCCGGGTGCAGTGTAACGGCAAAATAGGTGCAGTCCTTCAGTGCTACCGCGGCTCCGGTATGCAGCGCGCCGGAGTTAAAGAAGATCGCATCGCCGGGATCGAGCACCACACTTTCGTTATTGGCGGTGTAGCGCATTTGTCCGCTGTGGATCAGCAGAAACTCAAACTCATCATGCCAGTGGTGGGGAAACTGCATACCCTTATACTCCGAGAGATACACGAAAGAAACGCTGATAGGGAAGCTGCTGGTGCCATGCTGCTGAAGCTGCCGCAGTGTCTGATCCGTCATAACTAGATTCGTTTCTTTTTATGCCGCCTTTCTCATGATGATTATAATATATATCATATTACTTTCTAAAAAGCAAGTTTTTGCCGTTATAATACAAAATCAAGTTGAAATATTTACACCCCATTGCAAGATTGTTATATGTTTGTGCAAGCGTATTGTCGAAAGGGCTGGCATATTGCGATTAAACTATATACATAAACAGCAAATACCTGAAAAACACACAGAACTTTGGAGGGACTGACAACTATGAACGTGAAATTTGGCTGCGCGCCCATTAACTGGACAAACGACGATCTGCCCTCTCTGGGCGCTGAGCTCACTTATGAACAGTGCATCAGCGAGATGGCACTGGCGGGCTTTCAGGGCACCGAAGTGGGGCATAAGTACCCCAAGGATGTGCCGACGCTGAAAAAGGCGCTGGATCTCCGCGGGCTGGTAGTATGCAACATGTGGTATTCCAGGCTATTTCACCGCGTTCAGAAACGTGGAGACACTGGCCGACTTCCAGGATCATCTCGATTTCTCTTACGCGCTGGACGCCCATGTTGTAACGGTGGGCGAGATCGGTGTATCCGTCCACATCCAGCCCGAAACGCCGCTGTTCACCAATCTTCCGAAGCTGTCGGACGCACAGTTTGAAAATCTGGCCAACGGCCTCAACACCCTGGGCCGGATGGCAAAGGCTCATGACATGACGCTGTGCTTCCACCCCCACACGGGCACCGGCATCGAAACCGAGGCGGATATCGACCGGCTGATGGAGACGACGGATCCCGAGCTGGTCACGCTGCTGCTGGATACCGGACACGTTACCGTATGCGGCGGTGATCCGGTGGCGGTGTTGAAGAAGTACATCAACCGTATCACCCACATGCACTTCAAGGATGTCCGCGGTGACATTCTGCAGGCGCTGAAGGCCAGCACGACGGAGAGCTTTATTGACGGCGTGAAGTTCGGCCTGTATACCGTCCCCGGCGACGGCGATATGGTGGGCTGGAAGTCCATTTTCGACGTGATCAAGGCCAGCGACTACTCCGGCTGGATCATGGTGGAGGCCGAGCAGGATCCAGCCAAGGCCAATCCTCTGGAGTATGCCTTGAAGGCCCGCAAGTTCCTACGGAAAGGTCTGGGCGTCTGATCACAGGCGCGAGAAAAGGAGTTGCGACATGAAATTGTGTTTCAATACCAGCGCATATGGCTGGCATGATCTGGATTACGCGCTGCGTCAGATCGCCGGATTCGACTATTGGGGCGTGGAAATGCAGGCGGATCGGCCCCACGCATTCCCGGCGGACTTTGATGCCGCCCGCCGTGCCCACACCAGGCAGCTGCCGGAAGAGCTGAATCTGCATCCCGTGGGCATTCTGAGCTCCCATTGCGACGCATGGGGTTGCAGCAAGATGTTTGAGCCGTTCTTTATCAACAAGGATGCCGCCGTCCGTGCCAAGCGGATCGAGCTGACCAAGGAGATCATTGACCTCGCGGCGGATGTGGGCTGTCCCCACATCCAGACGGCCGCCGGCATCATCGCCAACGCGGGATATCCGCTGCCCCGGGACGCCTGGAACTATCTGGTGACCTGCATGGAGGAACTGGTGGACTACGGCAGAAGCAAGGGCGTTCGCGTCTCTGTGGAGGCCGAGCCCAGCACACTGGTAGAGAGTACCATCGACATGGCGCGCCTGATGAAGGATGTCAATTCTCCGTGGCTGGGTCTGACCTATGACGTAGGCCATGTGGCGGTGCTGGGTGATGACCTGATCAAGTCCGTTGGCTTGGTGCATGAGCACATTTTCAACGTGCACATCGAGGATATCTGCGGCCGCACCCATCTGCATCTGGTGCCCGGCGTCGGTCTTGGCACGCTGAATCTCAAGCGCTTCCTGGAGGAGCTGCATTATGTAGGCTACGACGGAACCGTCACCTGCGATCTGTATTCTCAGGTGGAGGATCCCAATCATGCCGCCAAGCGCAGCTATGAATACCTGATGCCCATTATGGAGGCCCTGGCCTGACAGGCGCGGCGGCTCACAAATGAAAGGAGACGACATTATGGATAAGAAAATCGTGGCCGGTATCATTGGCGGCGGCCGGACCGCCCGGATCCACGCGGAAAACATCGCACAGAACATCAAGTACGTAGAGATCAAGTACGTCTCGGATATCTTCCCGGAGGCCCCCGCCAAGTGGGCGGCCGAAGCCGGTGTCAAGAACGTGGTCAGCGACTGTGACATCATCCTCAATGGCCCGGAGGTGCAGGCGGTGCTGATCTGCTCCTCTACCGACACGCACTGCGACATGATCATCCGGGCTGCCCGCGCCGGAAAGGAAATCTTCTGTGAAAAGCCCATCGACCTGTCTCCGGAAAAGATTCAGATCGCGCTGGAGGAGATCAAGAAGGCCGGCGTCCGGCTGCAGGTGGGCTTCAACAGACGCTTTGACCATAATTACCGCGCTGTGTATAACGCAATTCAGACAGGTAAGATCCGGCAAGCCCGTTACCATCAAGCTGACGATGCGCGAGTATGAAGCGCCTCCGGTCTCCTATCTGAAGAACTCCGGCGGCATCTTCCTGGACATGGCGATCCACGATTTCGACCTGGTGCGCTTTATGGCAGGCAGCGAAGTGGAGTCCGTTTACGCCATGGGATCTGTCAGCGTAGCGCCCGAGGTGGCCGACACTGCCGTCACCGTTCTGCGCTTCAAGAATGGCGCGGTGGGCATTATCGAGGATTGCCGGAAGTCCGGCTACGGCTTCGACGACCGGCTGGAGGTGTTCGGCACCAAGGGCATGGTCAGCAGCGGCAACGACACCTATGCCAATGTGGAGCTGGCCTGTGACGGCGGCTTCCAGAGAGATGGCCTGATGCACGCTTTCAGTGAGCGCTTCCCCAGCGGTCTGCGCAACATCACCATCGACTTCTTCAACAATATCCGCGAGGGCAAGCCTGCCTCCGTCAACGGCGAGGACGGCTATGAGTCCATGCGGATCGGCTTTGCCGCCAAGCAGTCCTCTTGCGGTGTGTATTCACCTCAAAGATTTCAAGTTGATTTGCTAAATAAGTTCTAAAAAACCGACAATTTTATGCAATTTTAGAACGAATAACGAAATAACGATCTGGAGCGCTCATTTACATAGAAAACCGTCTGCAAAGCAGGCGGTTTTCTTATTTGGAGACCAACAGGAAAGGAGAAACGCCCATGGCCGTATTCAGGGTGGAGAAAACGCGGAACTATACCGTCATGTCAAATCACCCTCTGCGGGATAAGTCGCTGTCGCTGAAGGCAAAGGGGCTGCTGTCCCTGATGCTGTCGTTGCCGGAGGAGTGGGACTATACCACCAAAGGATTGGCCTACATCTGCAAGGATGGCGTGGACAGCATCGAGAGCACCGGCATTGCCGAGCCGCTGATCGTCCGCCCTCGCAGTGGGGGCGGGTATGAGATCATTTCCGGCCACCGGCGCGATTACTGCGCCAAGGTGGTGGGGCTGGAAACCCGTCCGGTCATCGTGCGGGATTACAGTGACGAGGACGCGGACGTTCTGGTGGTGGACTACAACATCAACCGTGAAAACCTGCTGCCCAGCGAGAAAGCCAAGGCGTATAAGCTGAAGCTGGACGCTATGAGAAGAACCGCCGGACGCCCAGCGAAAAATTCTGGCCAACTTGGCCAGAATTTTCAAGGCCGTGCTTCTGTTGACATTTTGGCAGAGCAGGCAGACGAAAACAGGAAACAAGTCCAGCGATATATCCGCCTGACAAACCTCATTCCGCCACTGATGGAGGCGATGGACGCGGGAAAGCTGAAATTCGTTCCGGCAGCCGACTACATTTCCCACCTGACCGAAAAAGAACAGACCTACCACCAGTTCCTCATGGAGCGGGACGAGAGGTATCGCCCTCTGTGGATCAGGCCCAGCGGCTCAAGCAGATCAGCGCGGAGGGCAAGCTGGAGAACAACATCATCGACCGCATCATGCGGGAGGAAAAGCCGCCGGAGCACAAGGTGACGCTGCAGAACGACCGCCTGCAAAAGTACTTCCCTGCCAGCTATACCCCTAAGCAGATGGAGGAAGTCATCGTCAAGCTGCTGGAGGGCTGGCACCGGAGAAAGCAGCAGGAGCAGGGACGATGAGAATTTGAGCCATGCAGAGAGAACAATTTGAAAAACGAATCAGGAGCCTCTGCCGGAAGTGACGGACGAAGCCATATCCGCGTGGGCGGCGTATGCCGACGAGTTAGAGCAGGACAATGTGGCGGCCATCCGGCTTTTGATGCAGTTGGAGGCGTAGACCTGACCGCCAGCAAGATCTCCATACGGCTGGGCGCCACATGGCTGAATCCGGAATATATCCGGCAGTTCATCTTTGAGACGCTGGACACACCTCGCCGTGTACGGTGGGATATTAAGGTGCATTACTCCCAGATCACCGGCGAGTGGCGTATCGAGGGTAAGAGCAAGGATAAGAGCAATATCAAGGTGTACAACATCCTGTTCAACAGCAACCGGCCCCGTGAACACGACGGAAGCCACATCAATTTCAGCGGCATGAATCCGGAGATCACCCTGCGGAAGCATAAGGTGAACGCCATCGCTACCGGCGACTATGATGCCATCATCATCGGCCACAGCCAGTTCGAGAAGATACCCGTCAGCATCCAGCGGCAGCGGGCTATTCTGGAGCAGCAGATGGACGAGATCATTCTAGGCATCCATGAGGCAAAGGCGGACAGGGCGGAGAACTTCACCATCAAGCAGATGGAAAAGACCCGCAAGGGCCTGCAAAACAAGCTGGACAAGCTGAACGACCAGAGCCGCAAGGACGACGTGGTCACGTTCGAGGAGCTGGACCCGGACGACCGGCGTCTGGAGGGGCTGGACTTCGATTCCGCCGCTCCCTCGGAAAACGACTATATGCGCCGGTACGGCGTCCAGAACTATGCCTACCGCATGAGAACAGGACGGGAGAGGTGAAATCGTACATGGAATAGGGATTGAAAAATAGGGAACTTTATACTATAATAAAGCTAATAAAAGTTCCCTATAAGGAGTGCCGTATGAAAGACAATTATCCGCAGATCCAAGAACTGCTTCACCAGAGGGCAGATTATCAGGCGAGGTTAAACCTGTTGCCGTATGATGGAAACCCTGAGATCAAAGAAAGCGGTGGTAAGCAGTATTTATATATCCGCAAAAGAATTGGTTCGAGGCTGAATTCCACTTATGTAGATGTATACTCCGATGAACTATATCAACTGTTGCTTCGCAATGCCCGCGATGCAAGAGAGTATAGAAAAAATATCCGTCGTTTGGATAAGGAATTGGCACAGTTGGGGTATTCGGATCAAGAGGTATCGCCAAGAGTGCAGATGAATTTGGACTTTGCAAGAGCCAATATGAAGTCCAATATCTATGACCAGGCAATTCTTGAAGGTGTTGCTACCAGCTTCCCGCAGACGGAGGATATTATCGATAACGGTATCGTCAGCGGTATGACGGCCACCGATGTGCAGAAGATTTTGAATCTGAAGCACGCATGGGAATTTATTCTTGACCGGGATGTCATCACATACCCCACAGACTACTCCATTCTTTGTCATATTGCCAAGCTGGTCAACGAGGGATTTTTTCAGGACGGAGGACGCATCCGTGGCGTTCCGGTAACGATTGGCGGATCAAGCTATATCCCTCCATTGCCCATTGAAACGGTTATAAAGGAAAACCTTGAAGAAATACTGAATCGCAATATGCCCGCAGATGAAAAAGCGATTGCGTTGTGCCTCTATTGCATGAAGGCGCAGATATTTACCGATGGCAATAAGCGGGCATCTGTTATTTTTGCAAACCACTATCTTATCTCGCAGGGCGGCGGAATGCTGATTATTCCGGAAAAAGAGGTGCCGGAGTTCAAAAAAATGCTGGTCGCATATTACGAAGATCGAGACCGCGGTATTGCAGAATTCATGAAAAACAGGTGTATCAAGAAATTTTGATATAGGGAACAAATGCGGCGTGTTTTAACCGCAAAAGTTCCCTAATTAAAATAGAGTTTCCGCAGCCTTATCATGAAGGAACACAACAATCAAAATAATTCCGAGAAAAGCGTAGGCAATGCCTGCGCTTTTCTCATGCCCGTAAGGAGGTGATGTTCTATGCCGTTTATCCCACCAGAGCAATTAGCCCGTGCCCGCGAGATGGATCTGCTGACGTATCTGCGGTGCTGTGAGCCGGATGAACTGGTCAGCGCGGGTGGCAATGCTTATGCAACCAAAAGCCATGACAGTCTGAAAATTTCCAATGGAAAATGGTACTGGTGGTCACGGGGCGTCGGCGGAAGCAATGCGCTGGATTACCTGACCACCGTGTGGGAGCTGCTGCTGCCGGACGCTGTGCAGCGCGTTCTCAGTGCTGCCGGTGTACCACAGGCAGAACCGGGGGTCTCTCTGGCGCGTTAATCAAACAGAGCAGGCGCAGAGTACCCCACACCCTGCGCCTGTTTATCGATTTGTTTAGAGGCGTAAATCAATTGTCTTCGGCAAGCTGTTCCTGTACAACCATTGCCTCCCGTTCGATACGCTTTGCTTCAAAAATGCGGACCAAGGACATGCTGCAAATGGCCAGCAGAAGCACAGAACCTTGAATCACATCATCCACCCAGTCGGGGGAGTTCATCATCGTCATACCGTTACTGATCATGGCCAGCAAAATTGCGGCCAGGATGGTGCCGGGTACATTGTACACACCGCTTTTCATCACGGAACCCAGCATTAATACGGTTAGAGCAGTCATCAACATGGGTTCTCCGGTGAACGCTGAGGCACCGTTGATCATGGAGGTATATACCACACCGGCAAAACCGGCCAGGGTGGAACTAAGAACAAAGGCAATTACCTTCATGCGGTTAACGTTGATTCCCACATACTTGGCAGCGGTTGCATTGGCGCCGACCATGAACATATACTTGCCACTGCGCATCTTGGAGATAAATACATATACCAAGATGCTGATGACAAACAGCAAAATAATCTGGAACGGCAACCAACCAAATAGGTACGTTTGTCCAATAAAAGTAAAGCATTCCGGCCACTTAGAGTGGTTATAGATGGGCGTACTGTCCGTGATGTTTTTCATCAGGCCATAGGTCAGTGCATACATGGCATAGGTCGCAACAAAAGAAGGAAGGCCAACCCTTACATGCAGGAAAGCGTTGATAAGGCCATAGCAGATGCACAAGAGAAGTGTTACCACCAGAGCCAACAGATAACTGTTCATGCCGCCTTTTCCCAGAAGTAGTGCCATAGAAATACCGCCCATCGTATAGGCGGCACCGACGGAAAAGTCCATCTCACCCGCCGCACAAACGCAGGTACACCCTAAGCCGGCAATGGCAGAAACCGTTGCCGCAGCCAAAATGGTCATAATGTTTGCAAGAGAGAAGAACGCCGGAACTAGGACTGTAAAGACAGCGCCTACAAGTAGTACGACAGTGGGCAGGGATAAGGTCGCAATCATATGCTTCTTATTGTTCATCTTTTGATCCCTCCGCTTTATTCAAACTTAACCTGAGGTAGGCCTTCTTTACGGACAAGCGCAATACCGCTGATCGCAACAATCAATACGATACCCTGAATGACCTCGCGCATATTGAACTGAAGGCCCATACAAACGACACCGTACTGAATCACATAACTGAAAACACAGGCGATGACAGTACCCCAAACGTTGTACTTGCCAGGCGTCAAAAACGTGGCGCCCAACATACATGCTGCAATGGCGGGCAGGAGCATCTCGGAGCCGGTGGAAACCGAGGCGTTCATGTTGATAGATGTCTGTAACAAACCAGCGACACCCGTCAGCAGGCCGCAGAGAATATAGGTGAAATACTTTTCTTTCTCAATATTGATGCCCATCTGACGGCTTGCGGTTGCGTTGGCACCTAAGGCAAAAATCTTGCGGCCGCGGGTCGTCTTGGTCATCAGAATCCAAATCAAGATGTCAATAATAACCGCAATCAGCAGAGGCAGCGGCAGGATACCAAACAGATTTGTTTGCCCGATCACGGTATACTTCTTCCCCCAATTAAAAGAAAAGAACACCGTATTTTTCGTCAAGAATCTTACAACGCCTGTGATGATCATCTGTACCCCTAGTGTACCGATGAAAGCGGGGACTTTCAGCGTAACGACAAATAGTGCCGTCAAAAGGCCCACCAGCACACTTGACAAAATGCCCAAGACAACAGCAGCAGGGTATGACCAAGACGTAACAACGGCATCGGTGAATACACCAATAACGGCGGCAGATAAAGAAATCTGCGCACCCACGGCAAAGTTCATGTCACCCATAGTTAGACATAACATCATGCCCATGGCCGCAATGGACAACACACCGGCAGAACGCAAAATATCTCTAATGTTGGCAAAGGAGAAGAACTTGCTGCTCGCAAAAGAGAAATACGCAAACACGATAGCGAGGGCGACAATCAGGAAATACTTGACCGCAACCTGAATGCGATCCTTAGCTGTATGAACACCGGTATTATTCTTCATTATGAGCACCTCCCACGGCCGCTTTCAGGATTTCAACCTTATTGAAGTTCTCACGCGAGAAGCGGGCGACCGTGTTCCCTGCAACGAACACATAAATCGTGTTGCACAGCGCCAACAGTTCTTCAATCTCAGAGGAAATGAAGACAGCCGACTTTTCTCCGTTGGCCACAAATTCCTGAATCTTATGGTAAACATCAAGCTTTGCACCGATGTCCATACCGTTTGTCGGCTCGTCCAACACCAGCAATTTGACATTTTTTACCGCCACCGAACGGCCAATGATAATCTTTTGAATGTTACCGCCACTCAGGCCGGTAATGATTTGGCTACGATTCACACATTTTACTGCGTTGTTCTTCAGCACCGCATCAGAAAACTTAGCTGCCTTGGAGGCATTATAGAATCCGAATTTGTTGCACAAAAGCTTGTCTAAAAACAAGGCAGATATATTATCTTCAAGCGAAAGCGATTTGAATATGCCGTCGCTTCTTTTTTCGGGAGTCATAACAAAACCGCGCTGGATCATCTTATGGGGTGTTGCGTTTGAAATCTTTTCTCCGCAGAATTCCACTTCATTCTTTGCATAATTGCTTAAGCGCATGCCATAAATCGTCTGGAAACATTCTGTTCGGCCGGCACCCACCAGCCCATAGAAGCCGACAATTTCGCCGGAGTAAACCTGAAATTCCGTCTTATATTCCCTGTCGTCGTAGTTGACCTTTTTTACGTCCAGCAGAACGGTTTTCGCGGAGAAATCAAGATTGGGGCAGGACAGTTGGCTTATCTCCTTTTCTCGCAGCATCGCCCGGATACACCGTTCCTGTGAGATATTCACGATGTCGTCTGTCAGAACATTTCGGCCATCGGTAAAGCCGGCGATACGGTCGGCAATGCGGTATACCTCTTCGATCTTATGGGAAATAAAAATGATACCGATATTCAGTCGCTCCTTAATGTCAACGACAAAGTTCAGGAACGAATCGATTTCGTCGCTCCCCAAGCAGGCAGTCGGCTCGTCTAGTATCAGAATTTCCGGATTTGTATTAAAGGCTCGCAGGATTTCGATCATTTGCTGTTCGCCTGCCCCTAGATTCTCCACCGGTACCGTCAGAGGAACGTCAACACCTACGCTTTTGCGCAGTTCTTCACTTAATAGCAGGATTCTCTTTTCGTCAATCAATTTGCCATTGTGGGGCTCGTTGGCCAACCAAATATTCTGTGCGCCAGTCAACGTAGGAACCAAATTTCGCTCCTGATATACCATGCTGATATGTGCATTCGCAGAATCGATCGTATTCTGAAAATGGACTTCCTTGCCATTCAAAATGATCCTTCCGCTGGTTGGCGCATAAAAGCCTGTCAGCATTTTGCTAAATGTGCTTTTCCCGGCTCCGTTTTCACCCATCAATGCCAGAATCTCACCACGATGCAACTCCAGAGAGATATCGTCATTTGCTACAACGCCAGGAAACTTCTTCGTAAGATGCTCCACCCGCAAAACAGTTTCATTGTTCAAAGCACTCTCCCCTTTCTATCAGGATCTGGTTTTCTGAAAATTGGATTATCCATACGAGATGCCTGCGGGCATCTCGTATGGGTAATCATTAGATAAGACTCTAGTCAACAGCAAATGCACTGAATCAGAAGTTGGCCTCATACTGGCTTTCTGCCAAGCAGCCGTTGGGATATTCCTCGGTATCCCAGTTCCACCAGGCTTTGGGATCCTCAGGGTCACCACCATAATAATTGAATATGGCGTGATACTCATTGCCTACAGCGGGGACTGTATCCATGGTGGCCACGACACCGTCAACGAAGTAAGACTGGCCTGGAGCGGTCAGAAGGCAGTCTGCATCACCAGGATTTAGTCCGTCGATCTGAATTTGCTTGATAATTTCACATACAGAGTACGCTTCCAGTTCATATGGCTGGCAATACACATACTTCAGAGGCGTATTGTTGCGCAGATAAGTCAACGCGGTATCGCCACTATGAATTTTGAAAAGGAGAATGCATTATGAGTAAGATCGGTTTCATCGGCCTGGGTATTATGGGTACTCCAATGTCTAAGAATCTGAAAAAGGCCGGCTATGATCTGCTGGTTTCTGATCTGAATGAAACGCGCCTGAAAGAAGCGGCTGACTTTGGTATCGCCGTGGCGAAGAACGCCCGCGAGATCGCCGAGAACTGCGACATGATTATCACTATGCTGCCCAACAGCCCTCATGTGAAGGGCTTGCTGTGTGGTGAGCAGGGCATCAGCCAGTATTGTAAGCCCGGTACGCTCATTGTGGATATGACCTCCGGCGCACCTACGGATTCCAAAGAAATCTATGCCGAATTGAAAAAGTACGACGTACATTTCATTGATGCGCCTGTGTCCGGTGGTGAGCCGATGGCCGTGGCAGGCACCTTGGCTATTATGGTAGGCGGCGATAAGGAAGACTTCGAGCGTGCAAAGGACCTTCTTTTGGTCATGGGTGCTTCCGCCACGTGGGTGGGACCCATTGGCAGTGGCAACACCTGCAAGCTGACGAACCAGATTATTGTGGCAGTGAATATTGCTGCGCTGGCTGAGGGCCTGATGCTGGCGGAGAAAGCCGGTGCCGACACGCAGTTGGTGTTTGAGGCCATCAAGGGCGGCTTGGCCGGCTCAAATGTGATGAACGCCAAGGCACCCATGATGCTGGCCGACAATTATAAGCCCGGCTTCCGCATCGACCTGCATATCAAGGACTTGACCAATGCTATGAATACCGGAGCGGCCTGTGACGCACCGCTGCCTTTGACTGCGGAAATGCTGGAGATTTTGAAGAAGCTGTCTGCTGACGGCAACGGCTCTTGCGATCATAGCGCTATTGCCAAGCACTACGAGGAATTGGGCGGCGTAAACTTCGCAAAATAAACCATGCAAAGAAAAGGGGGAAAGCGAAGGTTGCTCCCGATAAGAAAACATCGTGAGGAAAGAGAGAACGGTATAGCTTCGGCTGTACCGTTTTCTCATTTTTCCATTGATGCCGTGACTTTTGACATTTCCAAGGCCCCGATGCCCTTGTAGTAAATATCGATCTCCTGCGTCCGGTTCTTGCCCTTCGGGTCGCTGGCCGCATGGACGATGATTTTCTCCACGAACTCATGGAGGATGCAGGGCGTGAGTTCCGGGATATCCGTATACCTCTCCACAACGGAGAGAAAACGATCTACATCCGCCGATTTGCTTTCCTCCAGCTCCACTTCTTTCCGAAGGGAGTTTACCAGCACCTTGAGCTCCTGTTCTTCCTTCTCGTAGTCCGCAGAGAGCTTCTGAAAGCGTTCATCGGAGAGTTTGCCCGAAATGTTGTCCTCATAGAGCCGCTTGAAGATAGCATCCAGCTCAGTGATCCGCTTCTCGGAATCGGTAAGCTGCCGTTTCCTCTTTACAAGATCCCGGTTGCGCTGCCGCAGGTCGCTGTCCATGACCAGCCTCACAAATTCGTCCTTACTGCGGGAGGCGAAGGAAACGATCTCCCGCAGGTTTTCCAGAATCA